>Ga0187894_10007195_pt1 | contig 10595 bp, 11 predicted proteins | sample GBC1701081metaG_FD_136650 | JGI IMG/M metagenome (GOLD analysis project Ga0187894, IMG submission 136650) | White microbial mat communities from a lava cave in the Kipuka Kanohina Cave System on the Island of Hawaii, USA - GBC170108-1 metaG ... | reverse complement strand
CGGCGCGATGGCGCTCTTCGGCGAAAAATACTCAGACCGCGTGCGAGTGGTCAGCGTGCCGGGATTTTCGACCGAGCTGTGCGGCGGCACGCACGTCAACGCCACGGGCGACATCGGGGTCTTCAAGATCATTTCGGACGCTTCGATCGCTTCGGGCACGCGCCGCATCGAGGCCGTCACGGGCAAGAACGCTTACGAACGTTTCGCGCTGAGTGAGACACTGCTGGCCGAAACCGCCGCGCGGCTCAATACCGCTCCGAAGGCTTTGCCAGTCGAGGTCGAACGCCTGCAATCGCAGTTGCGCGATCAGCAGAAAGAGATCGAACGGTTGAAGCTCAAGTTGGCGCAGGGCGGCGGTTCGGCGGAGGATCAGGTCGTCGAAGTCAATGGTCTGAAAGTCCTCGTGCGCAAAGTCGAAGGTTTGGGCAAAGACGGGCGACGCCAACTGGCCGATTCGCTCACGCGCAAAGTCGCGCCGGGCGTGGTCGTGTTGGGCGAAGTCACGAATGGCGCAGCGTCGCTGGTCGTGATGGTATCGAAAGACGCCACGAATCGTGTGCAGGCAGGCAACGTGATCAAGGAACTGACTGCCATCAGCGGCAAGAAGGGTGGCGGCAAACCCGATCTGGCCGAAGGCGGCGCGTTGCCGGAGAAATTGGATGAAACGTTGAAGGTTGCGCCTCAAGTGATTGCGCAAATGCTGGCGGGTTGAGATATAAATGCTGACCAGGATTCTTCAGCAGATCAGGAAGAGCGTGCGCGAGGACACGATTGTCGTTACGCAGCACGCTTTCGATGAAATGCTAAATGAAGATATTCTGCAAGCGGACGTCAAACATTGCCTGCTGACAGGGCGAATTATTATCCGACAGTGGGATGAAGATTGGCAGGAATGGAAATACGTCATCGCCGGAGTGACTTTGATGGATGATGAAATCGAGGTGGTGGTCAAATTGAATGTACTCCGGCACGCAGTCGTGATCACCACTTACCGTTTGTGAGTTGAATTATGCCGACCAAAAAAAATAAATCTAAAACCAGTTCCAAACTATTGGTTTGCGAAATTTGTGGGCACAAGGCGGCTCGTCTCGTTAAGCGACCGCAAGTGTTGGGCAAGGGAGCGGCAATGATCGTCATCGAGGATGTGCCCGTGATTTCCTGCCGGCATTGTGGAGAAAGCTATTTGACGGCAGAGACTTTGCACTGGCTTGATCAAGTGCGACGCGGTCAAAGACAGCTACAGTCGCGCTATCAGATCCCCGTTGCAGCGTTTGTATGAACAGCCTCGTCGCTTCCAACCTCACTCATCACCCCGGCCGCACCGCCGCCAGCGTCATCGGCGTCGCGGTCGGTGTCATCCTGGTCGTGCTCACTGTCGGTCTGGTTCGCGGCGCATTGCGCGAACGAGGGCAGCGCGACGCGAACATCGGCGTCGAGATCATGCTGCGGCAGGGCGGGCAGGGAATCTCGCTGACTTCGGCGGATATGACGATTCCCGTCTCCCAGGTCGAAGCCGTGCGCGCCGTCCAGGGCGTCGCAATGGCCACGCCCGTTGGCCAGAACCTGGAGATGGGCGGAGGCGCCGGACTCGGCATTCGTCAGATTGACGGTATCGAATTCGACAGCTTCACCGCCGCCAGCCACCTGCGCATCGTTCAAGGCGAGCCGCTGCCGTCCTCAGGCGATTTCGCCATTATTGATTTCAAGGAAGCCACGAATAAAAACGTCAAAGTCGGCGATACTATCAAAGGCCTCGGACGCGATCTGAAAGTTGTCGGCATTTATGAGCCGGAAGCTGGCGGTCGCATCAAGGTTCCCTTATCAACAATGCAGGAAGCGTTGGGCGCGGCGGACAAATGCTCGATGATCTTCGTCAAATGCCAGAACGCGAATGAGCAGGAACTGGTCGCCGTGCGCGTCCTCGAAAAGCTTCCCGAATACCGCGTGCTCTTCACGCGCGATCTGCCGCAACTGTTCGCCACGGGCTTTTCGGGCTTCAACGTTTTCCTGAATGTTGTGAAGGGATTGGCGACGGTGATCTCGCTGCTGGTCATTCTGCTGACGATGTACACAACCGTGGCCGAACGCACGCGGCAGATCGGCATTCTGAAATCGCTCGGCGCATCGAAGCTCTGGATCGCCTGGGTGTTCGAGAAAGAGGCTTTGCTGATCAGCCTGCTGGGCGTTGTCGGAGGGTTGGTCATCGCCGCCGTCGCGCGATATTTTCTGGTCAACGGACTCGGATGGAAGATTGATCTTGAAGCAGACTCGATTCTGTACGCTTCGATTGCCGGTTTGGTGAGCGGTTTGTTGGGCGCGTTGTATCCGGCGCTGCGAGCCGCAAGTCAGGACCCGGTCGAAGCTTTGAGCTATGAGTGATTGATGCAGTACGGGGAGCATCAGCGACCTGAGCTTTGATGAAACGCCTATTGATCAAGGCCCAGGTCGCTGACGCTCCCCGTACCGCAACCAAATCTTGATGAAACTTCGTTCCCGCCTTCTCGCCGTCATCTCCGCCGTCATCGGACTCGCGCTTTTCGTTTACGTCATCAAACAGACAGGCGTCGCTGAAATCTGGGCGCGCATCGGTTCGCTCGGTTTTGGCTTTCTGCTCATCCTGGCGATCTCGTCGTCGCGTTATCTGTCGCGCAGCGCAGCGTGGTTGCGGTGTATGACGCCGGAAGAGCGGCGGATCGGATTCTGGACGTTGTGGCGCGCGCGGTTGGCGGGCGAAGCGATTGGCGACCTGACGTTCGGACCGGTCGTGGCGGAGCCATTGCGATTGATCGCGCTCGGCGACAAACTCCCGCTCTCTTCGGGCGTTTCGTCGCTGGCGGTCGAAAACATCTCCTACACGCTTTCGAGTTGTTTGATGGTGATGGCCGGAGCGATTGCGCTGCTGGCGAGTTTCGGCCTGCAAGAATCGTTGCGTGCGGCTGTGCTGGGTTCGCTGGCGGTTGTTGTCGTCGTGATCTTCGCCTCAATCGTCGTCATCAGCCGCCGGTGGAAACTGGGTTCGGGCGCGGCGTCAATGCTCAACCGCGTTCTGATTCGCAACGAATCGAAGCGGGAGATGATCGAGGCGAAGATCAATCACCTGCGCGCGCTGGAAGATTATGTCTTCGATTTTTACGCGAAGCGCCCGATGGGTTTCTTCCTGCTGGTTCTCTGCCACGCGGCTTTTCACTTCGCAGGCGTGGTGGAGATTTACGCGACGCTGCGGCTGATCGGCGTTGATCTGACCTTCGCCACGGCGTTTATGCTCGAAGCGATCAACCGCGCGATCAACATCGCGTTCATCTTCGTGCCAGCGCTGGTCGGCGTTGATGAAGCCGGGACGGGGTTGATCACGGAGACGTTGGGGTTTGGCGCGACGGCTGGTGTGGCGCTGGCGATCATTCGCAAAATCAGGATGTTTTTCTGGATCGGCGTTGGGCTGATTTTTTTAGCTGCGGCGCAGAGACAAAGATCAAACCACGGGGAGACGGGGAACACGGGGAAAGATAAAAGCAAAGAGCGTCCCCGTGTTCCCCGCGCTCCCAGTGGTTGATTTATCTGTCTTTATTGAAAGGTTTCAGGTACCACCAATTGTCGAGAGAAGAAGGCCCTCCGCAGACTGGACAGTCTGCGGTACAGCAGACGAAGCGGTTGATCGTCAACGCGGATGATTTCGGGCTGACCGCTGGCGTCAACCGCGCCATCATCGAAGCTCACACGCGCGGCATCGTCACCAGCGCCACGCTGATGGCCAATATGCCCGCTTTCGATGACGCCGCGCAGTTGGCGAAGCAGCATCCGAGCCTGGGCGTCGGCCTGCATTTCAACATCACGCAGGGAAGGCCGGTCGCCGACGCTTCGCTCGTCAGCAGCCTGCTCGACGAACGTGGAGAGTTTTTGGGAACGACCACGGCGCTCGTTCGCCGCGCGATTGCCGGACGGTTGCAAATCGAAGAAGTCGTCGTCGAATTGCGCGCGCAGATCGAAAAAGCCTTGAGCGCCGGCGTCAGACTCATCCACGTTGACAGCCACAAACATTCACACGCGCTGCCACAGATTTGCCGCGCCATTGCGCGAACGATCAACGATTACGGCGTCGGCGCGATGCGGCTGCCGCGCGAGCGTTGGCGATTCGATCCGCGCGCGAACTCTTTCAAATTGCTCAGCCAGAGCGCAGGCGCTTTCGCTCTCTCGCAGTTGTGCCGCGCAAGCGAGATGGCGCTGCGGCAATCGAACGTGAAGACGACCACCGCCTTCTTCGGCGTCACCCACACCGGCTTCTGGAACAAACGATGGCTGATTGACCTGATCGAACGCTTGCCCGATGGCGCGAGCGAGTTGATGTGCCATCCGGGTTACGATGATGAGGAACTCGGCGGAGTCAAAACACGCTTGCGAGCATCAAGGGTGAACGAACTGCGGCTGCTGACCGACCCTGATGTCGCCGCGAAGCTGAAGGAGCAAGGCGTCAGGCTGATCAATTTCTCCGACCTATGAGCGGTTCCTGGTCGGGGAAAAGATTGCGTTGCTTCTCGGTCGAACCTATACTTCCGCCCGTTCCACAGCAATACATTTCAGCGGCAATAAATGCATCGTTCGATGATTCACTGAAAGGAAACATTCATGCGTGCAAATATAGTTTTGACTTTGACTGGCAAAGACCGTGTCGGCATTGTTGAAGAGGTCACTCAATCGCTGCTCGACCTGGGCGGGAATGTAGAAACCAGCCGGATGGCTCGTCTGGGCGGCGAGTTCGCCATTCTGATGCTCGTCTCTTTACCCTCGGATCAACTCGCCGGCCTGGAAAACAATATCCAACTGCTGACGGCGCAAGGCTACAAAGTAACTACGAGCCAAACCGAGCTGACTTACGCCGAAAAATATCCGGACTGGCTACCCTATCAAATCGAAGTCCAGGGCGCAGACCACGAAGGTATTATTCACGAGGTCGCCAGCTTGCTCTCGCAGCGCGGCATCAGCATCGAATCAATGGAAACCGTGACGCGCCCAGCGCCGCTGAGCGGCTCGCCGCTGTTTACGATGACGGCGCTCGTGGTTGTCCCGCCCCATTTGGCCCAGCAAGGCTGGGAAGCGGGGTTGGAAGGCGCCGGGCATCGCTTGAACGTCGAGATCAAAGTAGGGGCTGTGAAGAGCCAGTAGAGAAAGATTGCATTGACCCCACGTCGAACCTATCATCGAAGTATGAATGTTGATAAATCCAAACAGCAGGAAGTGGCCGAATTACGGGACGAGTGGACGCAGGCGATCCGAGACCTGGAAAAAGATGTGGCCGATTGGGCGAAGGCGGAGGGCTGGAACGTCAGCGCATCTGAACGAGTCGTCAGCGAAGAATCAATCGGCGACTACGCAGTCCCTGATCTCACCATAGAAACACCTGAAGGCCAGCGACTGATCCTGGAAGTTAAAGGTCGGGGACCAGCCAATGCCGCCGGTCGTGTGCAACTTTTCGCCTGGCCCACTTTGTTCCGGGTACTTCTGCTCCGCAAACCCGACGACGGCTGGATAATCCGAACAGATTCAGGTATCCCGCTTCGGAAGACATGGAACCGCGAGACATTCGTAACTCTGGCTAGGGACCTGTTGAGCGCGGATTAGTGAGCGACCAGTACATCCGAAAGCTAGGCCGTATCCGCAAATTGCGTCCGCGTTGGAAAAAGATTGCGTTGACCATCGGTCGAGCCTATACTTCCGCCCGTTCCACAGCAAAGCTTTTCAGCGGCAATATCCTGATTCTTCGGCGAGGGCGATATGACGCGCACGTGGCTGATCCGGCAACCAGACCAACTTGGAACCAAGCGATGGAGCAAAAAGGCAAGCGTGCCGTCAAGACCGGGAGCTTTAGGTCGAAGGCGACTGGCGCATCCATGACCTGCGACGGCGTGTTGATAGAGGAAGCGATGCGCTGTCAAACTTGGTTCTCCTGCACGTGAACTGCCATCGGCAAGTCCATCAGCTAGGTTGATCAGTTGCTAAGCCGCGTCCCGCGACAGCGGCGTTGTCAGAGGCCTGAGCCGTGTGCAGTGAAAGTCGCACGCACGGTTCTTAGGGGAGGTGGCGGCAGCAATGTCAGCCTCCTTACCCGACCACCCTCGAAAGGAGGATTCTATGAGTAAGCATGTTAAGAAGTTAAGCCTCGTCGTAAGTCAAAAGTATGAGTCACTCATCCATGCCGTCGCGCTCTTGATCCTTGCTCTGCCACTGACTTCATTGTCGCAGACCAAGATCAATCCGGTATCCATTTCTGAATCGCCACAAAAGGAAATAGAGATCGGCCAGGAAGCGGCGATTGATGTGGAGAAGGAGTTGGTCATATTGCGAAACGCCTATGTCACCGGCTATGTAAACCGACTGGGACAGACGCTGGCAGCGCAAGCACCAGGCGAGCGGTATCCTTACAACTTCAAGGTTATCAACGGTTCGGACATTAACACAATTTCGTTGCCGGGCGGGCCGATCTATATCAATCGTGGAACAATTGAAGCCTGCCAAAGTGAGGGCGAACTAGCAGGTATCATTGCGCACGAGATAGCTCATGTAGCTCTCAGACATCCACTTGGTCGAGTGAAAAGGGAACAAATGGCACAGATGGCAGGGTTAATGGTGGGAATATTGTCAAGTATTTCCCAAAACAGCAACAGTGCTACTGCCGAAAGCGATAAATCTAAAACTCCAACTGCTGGAAGCAGAAAAACCAAAAAAACAACTTCTGACAGTGATAAATCCAAAAAACAATCCCAATCTGATGTATTCGCCACTTCCACCGCCACTATGATTTCCTATGGCTATAACCTTGGCTATAACCTCCAGTTTGAAAGTGCTGCTGATATTCTAGGCGCACAAATCTTGGCGCAGGCAGGGTACAGCCCACTAGGGTTAGCTAGCTTCTTTGAGAGAATAACTAGCCAAAATCCATATAGCATCGAAAATTTCTTCAAATCCCATCCGTTTCTATCTAGTAGGATTAGTCGCATCAAACAGGAAGCAGGAATGCTTACTACCTCTTCATCTCCTCGTGAGATTGGTGGTTTTGCTGAAGTCCTCTCGACGCTCGCGCGCTTGCCAAAGCCACCAATAAAAAAGCTAAACCAAGACCAAGGGAAGCCCAACCCTCCAAAAGGCAAAGCGACGAAAGGGAAGCAGCTACCTTCATCTGGCAATCAGGGCGGAAAGCCAAGTGCCGGAGACAAGCTCCCCCAATCTAGCGTGGTACCGCAGCAAACACGGTACCCTGCTGTTGACCCAAACACCATTATTAACGACCCTTCGGTTGCTGTAATAGCAATTCCAAGCGATGGCGAGTTCTACTTTAGCAAGGATAAGATCGCGCAGACCGATATAATTCCACGGGTCAGAGATAAACTCAATGGGAAACCATTTTCTGAGAGAATTGTTTACATAAAGAGCAGCAAAACCGTGATGGGTGGAACAATAGCAAAGGTCTTAGGGCTAATTCGAGATGCAGGTGTTGATCGCATCAGATTAGTTGTCGAAGGTGTAGAAAGCAGAGCGGGGCAAGCGGTTTTAGAGACGCTAATAGCTGAAAAAGGGATTGATGCTCCTGTCTTTGCAATTCAGCGACCAGCCATAACAACATCTGGTATTCCGCTACCTCGGACGTCAGGAGTACCGGGTGAGATTCCGGGGCAAATAGATTATCCGAAACTTTTGGTTGTTGAGATGAAAACGGGTAACGAATCTAGTCAGACCGTGAAGTTGAATGGTAATGCGATGCTATTGACGAAGCTGGGCGGTATCCTTAAGAGAGCGTTCGAGTATCGCCCTATTGATTCCAAAGCTGTGGCGATCACAGTGCGGAAAGATAAGCTCTTTGGTGATCTGTTGTCTGTTATACAGGTGGCCAAGGAAGCGGATGCACAGATAATCGCGCTTGTGATAGATGATCTAGAATTACCTCTGTCTCCGCCTCCACCCCCACCTCCGCCTCTAAAGAAAAAGAAAGGTACTTGAGGCGTTCGTTACATTGAAAGCAGTGCCTAACACGCGATGCAGCGGAGCGCGGCCAACGAATGTTCCGATTGATTCCAAGGTTCTAGGCCGCGCCCGCTGATCTCTGCCGTTAGGTGGCTGGATGCGGATCTACCGGAACCTGCCTTTGGATTTCTGTCCGAGCAAGCTCGCCCGAAAATCGCTCGAAGCCTTCGAGGCCTTGTCTGTTTGCGACCAGCGGTTTAGCCTCAGGGCTATGAATTGCAGAGACATCATCACAATTGAACCGGGAAAGCGTGGCGGCAAACCCTGCATCAGGGGCATGCGGATTACCGTCTACGATGTGCTTGAGTATCTTGCTGCGGGGATGACAACGAAGGAAATCCTGGATGACTTCCCGTACCTGACGGAAGAGGACATCCTGGCCTGTCTGAGTTATGCGGCGGATCGGGAAAAAAGTCTGATGGTCGTTCCGGCGCGAAGCTGTTCTTCATCGTAACCCGCCGTCTCGTTTGATCAACCACCTCAGCGATCTCCTGTCCGGTTTCAGCCCAGTCATTTTTTGATGCTGAGACGCGCTCTGATGCCGCTCAAACCCCGCTTTTGACAAGCCTCAACTCACCCCTTACACTTCCGGCTTACCGGCGCACTTCATCACGGGAGTTCATGCGATTGCCTTCATCATCACGTCCATTGATCGGCGTCACAACGCGGCTCGACGCTCAAGACACGTTTTACCTGCGTCGTTATTACGCCGAAGCCATTGAGGCTGCGGGCGCTGCGCCGGTGTATATCCCATTGATTCCCGACCGAGAATATCTGGGGGCTTTGGCCGAACGGCTCGATGGCTTGATGCTTTCGGGCAGCAACAGCGACCTCGATCCGGTCTATTTCGGCGAAGAGCCGCATCCGAAACTGGGTTCCGTCACGCCGGAACGCGATGAGACCGATCTGATTCTGCTGGAGATCGCCGAACGGCGCGCCGCGCCTGTTCTGGCCATCTGTTTCGGGATGCAATCGTTGAACGTCGCGCGCGGCGGGACGCTCATTCAGGACATCGAATCGCAAGTCCCGAACGCGATCCAACACGAGCAAGGGCACGAGCAAGGGCACGAGCAGGGGCAGGTTTACAACCGGCCTTCGCACCACGTCAGGATCGAGGCTGATTCGCTGCTCGCGCAATTGGCTGGGAGCGAGACCGCGCGCGTCAACAGCTCTCACCATCAGGCGGTCAACCGGGTCGGACGCGATCTGCGCGTGATTGCGCGCGCGCCGGATGGGGTGATCGAAGCGGTTGTGGACACGCGGCCGGGTCGTTTTGTTCTTGGTGTGCAATGGCACCCTGAGATCGGATGGGAGCGCGACCAGTTTTCGCAGGCTATTTTCAATCGGTTCATTGAAGCGGCTCAGAAGTATCGAAGCCGGTAAGTTGGTCGGCAAAATAAATCGAATATAGACAGGATTAACAGGATTTTTCAGGATTTACTCAAAACTCCTTGCTGACAGGCTTCCTGACAATCCTGAAAAATCCTGTTAATCCTGTCCAGGCTTGATTGTCTTTGCCAGTGAACTTAAAAGCAAAAGAAGAAATGGATAGAAGAAGCAGGTTCACCATCACATTGCTTTCAACCGCCCACTTCGTGTTGGATTCGTACTCGAGCTTCCTGTTTCAATTGCTGCCGTTGTTGGCGATGAAGCTTCGATTGACTCCGGCGCAGGCGGGATTGCTGCCGCCGGTTTTGACGATCGCTTCGTCGTTGGCGCAGCCGGTTTACGGAGTGATTTCGGATCGTTATTTGAAACGTTCGATGGTTGTGTTCGGGCCGCTCGTGGCTGCGATCTTTCTGTCGAGCCTGGGAATGGCTGGCAGCTTGCCGATGCTGGTGGCGCTGGTGATTCTGGGTGGCATCGGGGTCGGGATGTTTCATCCGCAAGGCGCGGCGTTGGTGAGCCGCGCGGCTTCCGCCAACGGAGCGGGGAAGCATCAGGGGATGGTGATGTCTGTGTTTTCTTCGGCAGGCACCGTCGGTTACGCGTTGGGGCCGGTGTTGGTGGCGTTGGTGGTGAGCCGGTTCGGATTGGAGAATAGCTGGGTCACGGTGATCTGGGGCGTGGCCATTTGGGTAGTGCTGATTCGTTATTGCCCGCCGCTTGAACGGAAAGAGCGCGCGGCTGATGCGCCAACATTGACTGACGCATTGCGCGCGGTGTGGGCGCCGTTGACGTTGCTCTATTTCGCGGTCGTGCTGCGGTCGGCTGTGGCGGTCAGCGTGCATACTTATTTGCCGTTCAGGTTGAAGAGTTTCGGTATGACCGAGGTGGAATACAGCGGAGTGCTGGCCGGGTTTATTTTCTTCGGCGGATTGGGCGGGTTTTTCGGCGGGACGTTGGCAGATCGTTTGGGCGCGCGGCGCGTGTCGCTGGCGGCTATGTTGCTTGCGGCGCCTTTGTTGGTGGGAGCGTTTTCGACGCAGGGGACGCTCAGCTATTTGTTTTTGATGGCCGGCGGCACGGTTTTGAACCTGCCGATCCCGATCAGTGTGGTGATGGCTCAGCGGCTGGTTTCGGGCGGAGCGAGCACGGTGTCGGCGTTGATGATGGGGTTCGCGTGGGGCGCGGGAGCGTTGATG
>Ga0187894_10007194_pt1 | contig 10598 bp, 14 predicted proteins | sample GBC1701081metaG_FD_136650 | JGI IMG/M metagenome (GOLD analysis project Ga0187894, IMG submission 136650) | White microbial mat communities from a lava cave in the Kipuka Kanohina Cave System on the Island of Hawaii, USA - GBC170108-1 metaG ... | reverse complement strand
TCATTGCGAGGAGCGGCAAGGGACCAAGCAATCTCTGTTTGCGGGCAAAGATGGCTTCGCTGCGCTCGCAATGACCCTCAGCCTTTAGGTCATGCGGTGGAGGTTTTGTCCCATAGTCCTTAGTAGCCGCGGCCAAATGTTTTCATTTACTCGGCATCCCTTCAATTATGCTCATCGGTGAAGCCGTTGGAACGATCCTGTTTAGGCGCAAGCCAGCCTCCTCCAGTAGCCGCGCGTACTCCTCCGCGGTCCGCTCTTGGCCACCCAATGCTGTCAGCATGACGAAGTCGACAAACTTGCCCGGGTGCGGCTCGTCCCCTGCAGGAATCACAGTCTCGACGAGAAGGAGGCGGGCTGTTCTCTTCATAGCGTCGCGACAATTTCGTAAGATCGTCAGCGCCCGGTCGTGGTCCCAGTCATGGATAATCCATCGGAGGACGTAGGCACTAGCTCCTCCAGGAACCGCACTGAAGAAGTCACCACCCACGATTTCGCAACGTTCGGCAAGCCCGGCGTCGGCAAGCGACTTCCGCGCGGCCTCGGCGACATGGGGCCGGTCGAAAAGGATCCCCGTCATCCGCGGATTGGCCTGCAGGATGGCGCTGATGAACGATCCGTTTCCGCCACCCACATCGACGACCGTATCTATAGCAGAGAAGTCGTACCCCTGCACGACGGCAACAGCCACTCCCTGCCCGAAGTCGCTCATCGCTGCGGTAAAGATCTCGCCCTCTTCTGGGTGGGTGGCCAAGTAATCGAAGAACTCCATCCCGACGGTTCGCGCGAAGGCCGGCTCGCCTGTCCGGAGGCTGTGGAGAGCATCGCCGTACGTGTGAAAGAATACCTTGAGACCGACCATCCTTAGCCACGACCTCATCGAGCCGAGTACCCCGGTGCGGAGACACTCTCCAAGTGAGGTCAACGCAAAGCGGTCGGGCTGAACCTCTGTAAAGACACCGACGCTGCTCAGGAGACGGAGCACGCGGTGGAGAGAACGGGGGTGGGTGGAAGTAGCCTGTGCCAGCTCTTCACTGCTTCGCGGACCACCCGCAAGGAGGTCGGCAACCCCCAGCTCGGCCGCTAGCGACAGCGCCGTCGAAATCACCACCCCTTCGCTCATGAGGAAGAGCTGCATAGGAAGCGGCGGCGTTGGTGCGATTCCCGCTCGTGTCTTCTCATCCGGCGTGGACATATCGTGCCTCCTTCGACGGTCGCCTAACGCCCGAGCGATGAACGGCGCTGTGCCAACAGTGTCCGCTCGAACGGTGGATTAGGCCGCGATTGAGGTGCTTGTCAGTCTTCCTTGCCGTTCACTCGGTATAGTGCGCTGACCCAAGAAATGCAACGAGACGTATGGTTCATCACCGATCACCCAACTGTCACGCGACAGTGGCGGAATGTAGAAGATGCTGCCTGGGCTGCGGATTCGCCAACCGTAGTAAGTCGTTCGCGTGACATTGTGAATCTCTTTTCGGGTTTGATTGTACGTATACGATGCCAGCAATTAAAGTCTGACTTGAAGCCGAGTCTAACGCCTCAGCCGCCACGGCCCAGCCGTATCCTTTCGCGTTCATTCAGAACTGCTCGCGGGCCGCGGTCAGGCTGGAGGCGGCGGTGAGGCGCGTACCTCTAGTAACTGCACATCTAGTGAGTCTTTACCGTTCTCTCCCATTTCCCCTCCCTCAGGCCCTCGAAACGCCTGCTGCAACCACCGGCTCTGCGCCTCCCTCCCAGATGATCCTCCTTACGGATCTACTCTTTATCCTCTCTCTGCAAGATAGTGTTCTCTCTCCTTACTGAAAAGGAGATAGCCATGAAGCGCAGCCTAGCGAGGCCCTCCAGCGCATCGCGGCCACGTTGCGGTTCGAGAGAACCTGAAGGGGCACGTCAGGGCCACTCGCGCTGAGGGCAGCCGTTAGGCTGCCGTCTCCTGACTCACTTCCCATCCAGGAAAAACTAACACTGCCGGATGACACTGTAAGGCTCGCGCCAGAATCTTAGCTCGCTCGATGCCCAATCGCACGCGGTCATTCTCAATAGCCGAAAGGGTGGCCTGGGGAATGCCGGTCAGCTTCGCCAGTTCGTTTTGGCTATACCCCTGCAACTCACGCAGAATACGGACGGATTCTCCTACCGATACCTCAAGCCGTTTGCGGGCCGGACGAAACATCTTCATCTCAGGGTCTCCGATAGTCATGGGGTGTGACATGCTCCACTTGAAACAAGGACTGCTTGGTGAACAGACGGTAGATCACGCGGTACTGTAACCCGAGGCGAGAGGAGCGATATCCCTGCCACTCACCGCGCAACGCTTCATCATGGAACCCTTTGATCAGTCTCAGCCCTGGAGGACCAGAGATCATGGCGATGTCTTTCCATTTCTCATAGCGTTTCAGAATTTCTTCTGGCGCGGCATCCAGTTGCTTTTCCACTCGCTGGTGCTCCTCAATCCGCCACATGCTGCAAGGTAGATATATCCAATATGGTATGTCAAGGAACTCGCTTCAGCGGCAAGATCAAAGGCGGCTGACCCGCGTTGGATTGAGCAGCCTAACGCGGCGATCACCCGCTGCGGCCTAAACGGGTCCTTTCAGGTTCGCTCAAGGCCGCTCGCGGGCCGCGGTCGGGTGGAACGGCTGGTTAGCCCGTGAGTTGTTCTTTGTCCTTGTTCAGCCTTCTCCGCCAACCACACTTTAATCAGCGACTGATAGGGGACATCCCGCCGGTTGGCCTCCACCTTGATCTGTTCGAGCAGCGCGACCGGTAGACGCAACGAGATGGCTTGCGTCGAGGGCTTCAGATTTGGGAAGCGTACTCGCTGTGCTTGAGCCCAATCTACGTACCCCGTGGAGTCGCGTGTCTCCCAGAAGCCGCGCTCCTCGGCTTCGGTTCTGAATTTAGGGATTGGTTTGAGTTTGCTCTTCATATATGCGCCTTTCCTTCCGATGCATATCACGGGCGGAGATGGGGCGAATCTTTCTCCCGTCACATCTCAAGGTAAACGTAATATGCAACAACCGCCCCGCCGTGGTCTTCCCCAAGGCGTGAAAGCGGGGCTCACTCTGGCGGTGTTTCACGTCAGGAGCAAGCACGAGCGGTGCGTTGAAAAAGATCTGTTCGATTTCGGCTTGGCTGACTTGGTGCTTGTCCGCACTTTTACGATCGTTTCCGGTATCCCAATCGAACCCTTCGATTTTCTCGAAGTCGATCATGCGTGTATATTTTCATAGTATACAGCGTGCTGCAATCAATGAGAGCAAGGTGGAAGCTTCCCTAACGGGCTAACGAGGCTGTAGAAAAACCCCTTTGCAGTTGGTCATGGGTATCCATGGAAGATTCTCGCCAAGCATTAGAAGCTCCCTTTTCCCGTTAAGGGTGGTGCATCTGTGCAAAAGAGGCTGGTACCCCGACCTCTGAGGTAGGCTTGGGTCTCTCGCGATTGGTGTCTCTCACTTTCTACGCCCCTTTCCCATATCCTTGCCGTGCCAACTTCTCAAGGTTGTGGACCAGACAGTACAGTTTCCATTGCCCCTCGACTTTCTCTCTCCCGCCCAGCGTAAAACGATACCGCCGTTTGTTGTGGCGCAGATTCCCGAAGCCGGGCTCCGCCGTCGCGAAGCGGCGCGTAATCATTGCTTTGCTGGTGGGACTGTCGATCTTGCGTTTCCTCCGCGCGGTATGAGTTTCAGGCTTGCCCGCCGTCGGCCCCAAGCGAACGGCGACCGGCCGCACAGGAGTCGTTTGGGGATCCCGCAAACAGCGTACGCGCATGAGACAGCGTCCCACGCGATCTTCCGCCCCGTAAACTTTAGCGCGACAAAGCCCCGCCAATCCCGATGGCGCCCATTACGGTAGAGGCGTTCGCCCGCCGGACACCCACAATATGAGTGATCTTCTGCCAAATGGAACTCCTGGGAGCGGAACACGCGAGGTTTGGCCGGTTCGGCCCCTTTGTCGTAGAGCGGCGCCGGCTTGCTGCGGTGCTTGTCCTGGCCAGTGTAGCGGGGATCGCGCTTGCGATAGCCAGTATCGGGCACAGAGGCATCGATCCCCTGCGCGGCTAACTGCTTGAGGTTGTGTCCTCACTATAATAGCCCGCATCGGCAGTGATAACCGTGGCCTCCGTCCGGAGCGTTGCCACAGCCTCCAGCACCAGGAGTAACAGTTCCTGCTCTTGCCCCACCCCGTGCGCCTGCGCATTCACGAGGATTTGAGGTTGCTCGTCCACCACCGCCACCCCTGTGTCCCCCTGGATCACTCCTTTGCCAGTGGCCCTCTTGGCCGACTCGTTATCGGTGCGATTCGACTTCCGGATGCCGCCGCGTACGCCTGTTGGACGTGCATCAACGTTACCCGGTGCCACTCCGGTTTCATCGGCATCCTCTCGCAAGAAACCCCGCTGCACAATCAGTAGCCGCCTCGCCGCCGAACGCATCCGATCACTTGCCGTCGTCCCATCGTATCTTTTCGCATTCACCCCAAACCGCAAGCGGGCGGCGATTGTGGTGCAGCGCGAGATTGGACGTGCTTACGATGCTAAAGCCTCGGCAACAGCTTGGGGATTCTTCGCCGCGACCCGCAAAAGCGCACGTGCTGGTCCCTCCGGGCGCCGACGACCTTGCTCCCAGTTCTGCAGTGTCGCTACACTCACGCCAATCATCAGAGCGAATTCCTCTTGCGACTTCTCAAGTTTACCACGAATCGCCCGCACGTCTTCAGGCCGAAACTCAGTCACCCGCCCCCGCTTTAATTGCCCTCGGCGAATAGCTCCTGCCTGCTTGACGCTTGCCACCAAACGAGCAAAGTCTTTCTGCTTCACTTAAACTCCTCCTTGACCAGTCGTCGCATGAGCGCTACCTGCTTGGGCGTGAGATCTTCCTGGTCATTCTTGCGATACACCGTCAGCATGTAGAATGTTTCGGACAGTGCTTCCCAAAAGTAGATGGCTCGTAGCCCGCCGCGTTTCCCCATTCCCGCTCTGTGCCAGCGAATCTTGCGCAAGCCTCCAGAACCCCGAATGAGATCACCTTGCATGGGCCGGAGCAATAACGCCAACTGGAGCTGCCGATACTCATCCACCGAGAGTTCTCTTTCAATGTCCTCTGTGAAAATTGGGGTTTCGATAAATCTCACGTTGCCAGACTACGTCATTGGCGGAGCACCGGCAACACTTCATTCACTCCGGCTAACGCCCTGCCGGTCAGGGGTAGTTCCTGAATCTTTCGCAGTCATCTATCCACGTCACACAGCCCCGGTTCCCTGCACCAGCGGGTTAGGCTTTCATGCCGCTTTGCGGCTGAACGGCACGACAAGAGCTATTGGTCTCTGCCTGATCGAATGCCTTTGTTTTTTCAGAGCTTACTCTGTTTCCGAGATTTCCTGTCACTTCTAGCTTCTCGGGAGACGACGCCTCGCGGCCCACGCCCGTATACTGCGCCTCGCCAAGTGGTTCGAAGACGAAAGAGGCGCTCCTTGAATCCTCCTGGTTGGGAGTCTCTCGGTGCGAGCATAATAGCGTGCGGTTGTTCGACGAGATTCACGTGTGGTTGGTCCCGAGCAATCTTGAACGGACGATGCTCACCATCTGTAGGGCTTCCTAGCGCTTGTTCTTCCAACAGGTAATCTACAACTCTTGTAATGTCATTCCAGACACGCTCCCCGTACTCGCTCGCCTCCGCTAGAGTGGGAAGATAACCTCGGTGAATAACCCGATTGCGAAGCTCCACGCTCTTTCGGTCAATTTGATAAGCTTTTCCGGTCACCAATAGGTGGAGGTACAGGAACGCACCGATCTGTCGTTCTGATTGCGCGGCGACCTGCTGCCATACCTTGGCTGCCTCCTCGGGATCAACGTCAACGGTTTCAAACCACGGAGAGTGAGGCAGGTCTATCGTACGGTTCTCTGATACGAGTCGAACGAAGAAGCCGTAGAACTCCTCGAGGGCCGCGGCAAAATCCGCGACGGCTTCCCGGGCATGCTCATCCAGAAGCGCCAGAGCGGCTGACTCGAAAAGTATTTCGTACTTGTCATGCGGTGACACTACTATGAATCGATGTCCGGCGGGGCACGTAGCATCGGCTGCTCCGTCATCACGCAGGTGGATGGGAAGAATCCTCGCCTGATCGGTGTTGCAAACTGGACAGCTAGAGAGGAGCTTCATAGGTTTTTATCTAGCATCGCCTGCTATGAAAGTAGGTGGCTAACAAGCGCTTGAAGCTGACGGCGCCTCTCGGTGACGCCCGCCATAGGATGGAGGCATCACCTCGCGCTCGCCATTCGGTGAACGCCGGCGCCGCAGCTTAAGCGCGGTGTTAGGCGGCGCCCATGCCACGGCACTCATGCGCCCTCCCCAGCGGTGCTCATTGGCGCCCTTCGAGCAACGCGCATGACTCTCGACGCTATGACGAAGCCGCAGGCAATCCACACCGCCGCCAGCACTCGCTGCAGGAGCCCGGCCCAACTATGGAGCGGCGTGCCGGCGTCAACGGCGAAAAAGCCGACAACGACGAACAGGATGAGCATGACAATGCCCGTGCTGAGGACATACGCTGAAAGGCCTTGCCACCGGGTGTCGGCTGTCATCCGGCGCGAGAGCACGATCAGCCCGGTGCTAGCACAAAGGAAGGTGAGCACGGCTGCAAGAGCGTGCGGTAGAGGCTCCGTCGGTACACCGTTCACGTTGATCCACGGAAAGAAGCCGTCCAGAACGAACCCGGCCGAGCTCGCGAGTAATAGGACGATCCCGACGACGCCGCGGCGCGTCGGACGGATTGCGTGGTGCACGCCGATGGTGAATGCGGCGCTCAGCGTGCCGGCCACGAAGAAGTTGAGGTTTTGCATCCACCCGTATGGCCACGCGGCCAGCGCGCTGATTGGCATCGCGATGTGGCTGTAGTCGGGCTGCAGAATTCCCTGGACTATCACGACGCTGATGAAGAAGACGGGCCATATGATCCCTAGCAGTGCGAGCCATCGGAGAGGGATCCGGCTTCTCATACGCAGAATTCCTCGGCGGCGCCTAACGAGGCTGTAGAAAAACTCTCTTTGGAAAAATTTGACCGTTGAAACCAAAGGACTTTCTGACGCGAAAATTCAACATTCGGGGTTTTTCTACAACCTCAACGCCCCCGCGCACCGCGAGCGGCCACAACGCTGCCTTTCAGATTGAGCAGAAGCCCAACGTGGCCGCGATGCGGTGCGCGGCTGGTTGGGCGGCGACTTTACGCGCCGACTGGAATGATCTTGGGAACAAGACGCCGCCAGCCCATCCGTTCTGCATACTCAAGATAGACTGCTCCAAACTCCTCCGTGAGCAGTTGCTCTTCGTATCGCGCCCGGCGCAGGAGCAGCGGCGCTACCATTCCGACAGTGGCCAGCGCACACACCGGCGACAACGTCGTGACCGCGCTCCCGAAGAGAAATTGCACGACCCCCGAATACACCGGATGCATCACCAATCGAAACGGCCCCCTTTGGCGTAGCTCCTGTGCATGCAGCACTTCGGCGTCAGGCGAAAAAGCTGAGCCTAAAGCGTACCAGCCAGACACAAGAAACATGAGACCGACCCCTGAGAGGATAACCCCGACCCAGGATACAGTCCCAGCTAAGAGGGGAGATGCCACAATCGCTAAAGACAGCAGGGGGAGTACGGAATGCCAGGCTTCAAAAACTCGCTTCCCAAAGGCAGGCTCACCCGTGCCCAAGACAAACTCGATGACCTCAAAAGCAGCACTCACGAGGAACAAGGTGACGCCGATGGCGAGTTGCGGAGCCCGTTGGATGGCGAATCGCTTCTCATAACGCCAGCCCGTACCTCGACGGAGAAAACCGCGAATCAGTGCTGGCACGGCGAGAGTGATGGCACCAAGGGTGAGCCAGAGCCAAGCTCGGGGTGCTCCGTAGAGTTCAAGATGGTCCATCACGTCTCTCAGGGATATTGAGGTCATCGTTGATCGTCGCCCAACGCCTGAATTAAGCCGTGCCGCGAAGCGGCATCGGCTTGAATGAATTGTTAGCGGTGCGGCTAGAACGCATGCTGGATAAGGCCCTTCTCAAGAGCGTACAGTTTGAGACAGATGTACGGCTTATTGTTTGGATCAATTGAGAACGCAGACTTCTTACCGTCAGCGAATTCAACGGCTACCAGTGTGTTGTGCTTGTTACCACCCGCAAGAGCACCAGCAACCAATCCAATTCCGCCGAGCAGCAGCGCGCCTACTCCCGCTGCAACAGATGCGCCCAGGAAAGACTTGGCCTGTTCTTGACCCATCTCAGTGAGTTTCACAATGTCTGACGGAGCGTAGGTTTTCTTTGGCATTGAGAAGCTGATGCCTTGGAACTTATCCGCTTTTGGGCCAGACCACAGAACACCAAAGTGGATGCCCCCACTGCCGATGTAGTCTCCGCCAATGCATTTAACTGGTTGTGCCGCCATCTTTCCCCCGATGCGCAAAATGCGCTGATTGCACCGCTAACTACTGAGTATACTGCCACTCCTCTGGCGGGATATCCCCCGAAGTGGGAACGGCCACAGACAAAGAAATTTTGCGTAATATTGCGTGTCTGTGTTCATGTTGTCAACCTCTTTCTCTGTGAGATATCCTGCCAGTTTGGCGGTATCTCTGCATATCAGCCCGCAGTATATCTCCACCATGATCTTGCCCGGATGCCTACAGCCGATCGGCCGGGCTGAACACCCCCCACCCGCCGCGGTTTAACCCGTGCGTGTAGATCATGGTCGTGCGCAATCCGTGTGACCCAAGAGTTCCTGCACGGTACGAATGTCGTAGCCATCTTCCAGTAGGTGCGTAGCAAACGAATGACGAAACGTCTGACACCCGGCATGTTTGGAAAGGCCGGCTTGCGCTGGGTTTCACCGAGCCTGTCCTAAGCGCGACAGAGTCGAAGGGCTCACCAGCCGACGTTACGCACGACGGCTCGCGCCTAGCCCGGCTAACTTGAAGTTATCCCAGGTGACGATCGTTTCTGGAGTAATGGCAATCCAGCGCCGGGTCGAACCGGTCGCGGTCGAGGCCACAGGTTGAGGATTGGCTGCCGGCGGCTTGCCGTGCCCGCCGTTATACTTCTTGCCCATCTGCACCCGTACCTCGGCGAGATGTGGATCCGCTTTCTCGGCCGCGGCATCTTCCAGCACACGTCCCTGCCCCAACATCATGACCCCTTGCAGCTCAGGGAATTTCTCATTGCGGTCGACGAGGACGGTACAATTCGGGTTCTTGCGCAGGTTGATCACTTTTTGTCCACGCGCGTGCATATAGATCCTGCCACCGGCCCAACCAAACCACATTGGCGTGAGATTGATACGTTTACCCGGACCTACGGTAGCGATACGAATATTCCATTCGCTCAATAACATTTCTTCAATCTGCTGGAGATCTAATGCCAATTCCTTGGTGATTCCCATGAGACCTCCTGTTCCACGAGGTACTACTCCCTTGCCAGAGCTGGCCGCTGCCGCCAAAAGCCGGTCGCCTGCTCGAATGCATGGGCGAGTTGGAGAACGCTCCAATCAGCCTGATGCCGCCCGACAATCTGCACGCCAACTGGCAACCCTTCAGACGTGAAGCCGCACGGTACCGAGGTCGCGGGTGAGCCGGTGACGGTGATGTAATAACAGGAGCGCATCCAGTCGAGATACGTTTCCATTTTCACCCCGTTGATCTCAGTGACATAGCGCTGCTTCACGTCGAAGGGCGGCACCTGTGACACCGGTAAGATCAAGAACTCGTACTTTTCCATGAATTGCCGGAAGCGGTGATATAACTCGGTCCGTTTGCGCTCCGCCCGCCCAATTTGCGAGCCGGTGAGCTTCGTCCCTTCTTCGACATTCCAGATGACCGTATCCTTCATCTGCGCCCGGTGAACAGAAAGCAGGTCGGCATACGCCAAGTCAAACAACCAGGCGCGCCATACGGTGAAGACCTCATCCGCATCGGTGAAGTCCGGCGCAGCCTCCTCGATGATACACCCCAAAGACGTGAACACGTGCCGTTGCCGTTCGATAACCGTAGTCACGCGCGGGTCTACCGGCAACCCGCCGAGATCACGGCTCCAGGCAATGCGCACGCCAGAAAACGCTCGTGCTAGAGGGCGGCGAAAGAGCTCGCCTGACTCACTAATAGAGATAGGAGCCCGCGAATCAGGGCCAGCAAGAACACTGAGAAGAAGAGCGGTATCTTGTACCGTGCGCGCCATCGGTCCTTCGACTGGCAACGGACACCAGGCAACCAGCGAGGGCCAACGCGGCACCCTTCCAGGCGACGGACGAAAACCGACAACATTACAGAAGCTCGCAGGATTGCGCAGCGAGCCCCCGAGATCGCTCCCATCGGCGATGGGCAGCATACCGCACGCGAGAGAGACCGCCGCACCGCCACTGCTGCCACCGCAGGTTTTGCTCAGATCGTACGGATTGTACGTCTCGCCAAACACCGAGTTATAAGTCTGTGAGCCCGCGGCTTTGTTGCAGAAATAGTCACGGAGACGCATTGTCGGTATTCTTGAGGTGTGAGACACAAGAAGCCCAAGACAAGATATCGTCTCCGCAACTGGGGCGAGTATAACAGAGCGCTGGTGC
>Ga0187894_10007193_pt1 | contig 10600 bp, 10 predicted proteins | sample GBC1701081metaG_FD_136650 | JGI IMG/M metagenome (GOLD analysis project Ga0187894, IMG submission 136650) | White microbial mat communities from a lava cave in the Kipuka Kanohina Cave System on the Island of Hawaii, USA - GBC170108-1 metaG ... | reverse complement strand
GAGATCTTTCTTCAACGCCGCCAGGTCGAGGCTCTTGAACTCTTCCGCGTAGTTGAAGTCCTGGCCCATTGGATTGGACTTGGAGGAATGCTGGCTCAGAAGTTCGAGCTTCAGCCCGTTCGGCCACCAGTCGCGGTTCGACGCGCCCCCGCCGGCGACATGGTTGAAGGGGCATTTGGCTTCGGTTGACATATGATTTCTCCTTTCGTGACCTGAATTGTTAAACTGCGCTATGTTTATGAGCGCTCGCTCTTTTTTACTGCCCATCTAGCTAACGATTCTGGCGCTCAGCCGCGAGCGGCGCGAAAGCCAACGCGCGCGTTTTCCTGAAAACCATCGCGCGCCGCTCGCCGGTCTGCAGCGCCGTGTTATGCGGCCTGTCGCACTCGCTCCCGATTTCCTGATCGCAGTTGGCGCGAACGATCACAGGACGAGAACACTGCTGATGTCAGGAAGACCGTTGGCGCGATGTGACCACGTGCCCCCGATGTCCACTGACACGTATAGGTTACCTCCCTTGTCCGCTACGGCGACTGAGGACGCGCGTGCAGCGATGCAACCTGTGTCGGCGATTCCGTCGAGCCATCTGGGGAAGTCGCCTCCGACGGGCGCCAGCGGGCATTCGCCGTCAATCGGGCGTCGATAAACTGCTCCCTGTGTTGCGAAGTGATCTGCAGACGCGGCCACGAAGATATCGTTGCCCAAAAAAGCTACGGCAGAGCAATACCACGCGTGCAGGCCCTGCTGCTGAATGGTCCATGTTGCTCCACCATCCCGGCTAATGCAAAGCCCAATCGCAGCCGCCGCGATCACAATGCCGGGATGAATCGGGTGCGCACAGACCTCGTGGACATCACTGTTAATGTCGATGGTGGGTTGCCAAGTAACACCGCCGTCCGCCGAGCGCGGGATGCCCCCGACATGGACGTTAGCGAGAAGCACGGCCCCGTCCGAGGTTGCCGCTATCGAGCGAATTCCGAGCGGTGGTCCGACAAGCCGGCCGTCTATCAGCGCCGAGCCCGCGTACCAGGTGTCTCGCCCCGGCGCCGCGTCGAAGCCGCCAAGCGTATCGATCTGGCCATTTGCGCTGACCCGCAGCACGCGTGCGTCTTCCGTCCCTACGTAGATCACATTGCCGACCGCTACGGAGCACGCCAGAGGAAGCTCGCTGGTCGCGACCGTATGCCATTTGCCCTGAGGAGTACGGCGGCAAATGGAGTGTCCATCAATGATGGCGAGGGCGCCTCCATGCCGATCGGACGCAAGCGCTCTCACCGCCTGACCGGCGAGCTCCTGGTGGCAGGCTTCACCAGAGAAGACGAACAGCCCATCGCGCCACGTGGCCGCAAGTATGATCGAATTTATCATCACAGCATCCTATTGTTGCTAGCACTACGGGCCGCATAACGCTCCGGTTCAGCGGCGGGCCGCGCAGCGGACCGACCGCTGCAACCGGTTGTTAGGCGGCCTTCCATGCGACATTCAAGGTCGCAGTGGAGAATCATGGTCGAGTGCCGTCAATCGAACCAGAAGTACTTCCAGTGCAGATGCGGCGCGTCGTGTGCGGCATAGTACCCGCGAGTCTGCTCCAGTGCCAGTCCCTCCGCCGTCAGACGCAGGCGGTCCAACTTGTGGCTTGTCATGACCTGCTGGTCACGCGGGTTATACATGACGAACTCCCTGGTCCCGGCTGCACGCGCGAACTGCTCGAAGAACAGGTTGTACGCGTCCCCGTGCGGCTCGTAGTGATACTCCTTGATGCCGACGACTCCCGGCAAGTAATCCTCCCACACCGACAACAGCGATGCCGGGTAGCGACCATTCGCCGCACGGTACTGCTCGATGTCGGCGATCAGTCGCGCGCTGTTCCGGATCGCGCGACTCCTGCTGAACTCGATCGCCGGAGGGACAACGGCCATCTGAATGAGCGCCACGGCGACGGGCACGATGAACATGTAGAACGCGACCGGGCTGGCGGGCCGCGGCGTCGCGCCCTTCAAGAGCTTCAGCCTCGGCACGACTCTCGAGACCACGAAGATCCAGATGGCAAGGGCGCCAAGGCCAAGCAACAGGCCGCCAGACACGAGCGCGCCAAGCGACACGATGAGCCAGACGAACGATGACACGGTGAGCGCCGCGATCGCGATGCCGTATTGTTTCGCCGCTAGGCGGCTCCAATACCCGGACGCTACCCACAGACCGCCGATAGGCACGAGCAGGAGCCCGACGATCCCAAAGATCTGGGTCATCCCCGACAGGGGCGCCGCCAGGCTGTCGTACCGCCCCGGGAGGAAGGGCAGGAGCGTGCCCAGAATAATGCCGACTGTCGCAGCAGTAATGAGTAGGCAATGAGTCAACATTCGAATCGTCCCAGTGTCGTGCCGTGCATCACGTGCCGCATGACTATTCTTAAAGCCGATCCTGGTGGAGGATGCGCTCTACGCCAATGCGCCGCACATTCGGCAAATCACCGGCTACGGCTGGCTCTTCGTGTTGAACGTCAAGCCGGATTCGCACGAGAGCCTTGAAAAGCAATTTGCCGGACGCCGCGCCAGTGGACAAGTTAAAGAACTACGAGTAACTGATCCGAAGGGGATCAAACATTACTTTGCCTGGACGAACGATCTTTGCCTGTGCGAGAGCGCGATCGATGTGAGTGTCAACTACCTGCTCTACGAGCAAACCGACAAGCAGGGAAAAGTAACTCGCTGGACCTGGGTTACGAACATCCCGCTCAATGCGCGCTCGGTCGAAGCTGTAATGCGCGCCGGTCGCGCAAGGTGGAAGATCGAGAATGAGACCTTCAACACGCTCAAGAATCAGTCGATTCGGTCTTTGAGACCAAGCTCCACGGTTCGATCATAGCGCATCTCCCAAACTCGCCGCGCCGGATTCCATTTTCCGCCAGCCTGCTTGACCTTGCGTTGCAACTCGACCTCTTTGAAGGTCACACGGACGCCTACCACCCTGTCGTTCGAGACACAAGTTGGCGGCGCCCACGGAGACTCCTCAATGATCCATTCGATGGTCTTAAATCGCTTGCGCCTTTGCCCGTCATAGCGGTAGCGAACGCAGACGAGTTTAGGGCCGTATTGGTCGAGTAATTTCTTAGCGCCTTTCTGGCCGGGTGCTACTTTGCGAGTGATCTGCATGGCCATGGCCTCTCTGGTTAGGCGAAGCGTCCCAGCGTCTGATACTGCTGAGCCGTGATAATGCGAAACAGAGCGGAGTATAAGACTGGCTCAAGTCGGGACGCAACGATTTTTCGTTATCTTTCATCGCCGGGTAGTTCTTTCGGCAGTGCGGGGGCAGGGCTTTTGTAAAGTCGCTCAAATCGGCGGAGCCTATGGAGTGCGGAGGTTCGGCGCCGCTTTGGTAGTCCTTTCCACCGCTCAAACATCGATCAAGGCTGACCTGCAACGGCTCTTTGTCCCGCCAATTCTCAAACTACGAAGAGACTACCAAAGCGGCGCCGAACCTCCGCACTCCATAGGCTCCGCCGATTCAAGAGTACTTGATCATTATCGAGTGAGAGACGGCAAAAGCGGCTTTGTAATAGTCCCGTGCGCGCTGGGGAAAATGTACAAATGTCAAATCTGTGGTAACAACTCTCAACCTCGAACTCCCGCCTATCGAATCACCATCGAAATCCGCCAAGTCCGCTACCTGCGCCGCGCAAAGGTGAACGCTTGCTGGAAGCTTCAGCGCGACGGAACCACGAAGTTCGTCAGAACCGATGATCCGGGCGGCTTCGGGCTGGAGTGCGTGCGCGAGGCGCTGATGTGTCACGATTGTTTCGTCAAATTAACGAAGCCAACCTGATGCGGGAACGCCGAGAGGCGGCGGCCGTTTCGAGCCGTCGCCTCTCCGGCGCCGCTACGGTTTGCAATCTCGCCACAACCAATGTAGTGAATCGGGCGGGATCGCGCGCCCGCGCCGGTTGTAACTCTTTTTAGAATGTTTCTGGCGTTCGTCCCGCTTGAGGAGTTGGTTCCGGCTGGCTCTGGGGGAGTTCGATGTCCGCGCTCGGCGGCTGATTCGCGCCGGGCAATTGGCGCTGCGGGTATTTCAGGTAATAGGCGATGATCAGCGCCACATCTTCATCGAAATTCTTGATGCCTCCGGAAACCCGGTTTGCTCTGAGATAGGCGCTGAAAGTTCGGCGAGACACGGCGCCCAACGCCGAATTTTTCATCCTCTCCCAGAACGCCGAGCGCTCGCGCAGGTCCGCTTTCGGGCCGTCATTGATGCGCGAAAGCAGGTCGTTGTAGCGATCCACATTCCCTTTCGACAATACTTCCAGGACTTTCAGACCATACAGATAACCGGAATAACGCACGTAAGGCTCGGCGGAGTTGATGCAGACGATGTAGCCGACGAAATTGGCTTCGTCTTCTCTGGCGTATCCTCGTTGGTGAGCCTTGTGATGCGCGATGACCATCGGCAAATCGAATGAGGGAACGTCTTCGTTGAAGGCCACCTCGCCCGTGAAGGCGATATAAAACCCGCTGACGCCCGCCCAACTGGCCAGGCGCGAGAGGATGAGCGGTTTCGGATTGCTGAATTCGCCCTGGCTGGCCTCGCCGAGAAGCGCTTCGTTCTGGAAAGCCCGCTCAATGGATCTATAAACCGCGTCGCGCGTGATCGGGGACGAGCTCGCGCCGGTCAACTCTCTGGACCCTCTCGCCAGTTCGTAATTGCTGTTGACGCCGGAAACGATCTGCAACCCGATGGATTCAAGCTCGCCGGCGCGCGTCGGGACGCGGTCGAAGCCCAGGGTCTCCGCCAGCGGCGACCGCTGATAATTCAATCCCCAGAGCGCCAGAAAGATCGGAACCAGAATGCTCATCAACCAGAGTATCTGAAGAAAGAAGACCTTCAAGACGTCAATGAGCCGCGATTCACGCCGCCACGACCGGCGCAGATACCACAGCGCCCACAGGCCGAACCAGATCGCCAGCAGCGCAAAGAGGACCTCGCCCAGAGCGACGCTCTGGACGTATTTGTTGATCGCCGAAAGTCCGCGGGTGATGTAATAAAAGATGAACTGGCTGTAGAAGGCTTCGACCTCTTCAGACATTAAACTGGCGATTGTCTGCGCCCCTAGCGCGATCAACAGCCAGACGACGCCTTTCCAGTATGAACTGCGAGTAGTGAACGGATTGCCGTCATCGGCGGCCAGATCCTCTCCATCGCCTGTCGCGATAAGCACGGGAGGTCTTAGTGGCACACCTAAATTCCATCGAAAACGCATAGATGTGATTACTCCAGGGCTTTTCAACACAAAGAGAGCGGGGAGTGAGGACTGGGGAACAAGAATACAAGTAAGATACCCCCCACTCCCCACTCCCTCTCATGCCATTTACTGCAAATAAGCGCCGCCGACGCCGCCGATTTCGCCACGCTCGTCGGTCGCGGTCGTGCCGGTCACGAAGACCTGGCCGCCGACGCGAATCGCGCGCGAATAGCCGACTATCGGCTCCCATTTTGCGCCTGTCGAATAGTATTGCTTTTCAGTCATGACTTGCATCGCTGATAGATATGCCAAATCGGTTTTTGTGTCAGTGTCCGGCGAACTGTATTGACCTGAGCCTGATCGCCGCATTGCGGAGACAACCTTGAACCTCGGCGAGATGATAGCTAACAAAACGCTATCTTCCAAGTTCGACATCCGCTTTGCAACAAGCGCGACTGCGGGCAATGACAATTGAAAAATGATAAGTGGCGAATGGAAAATGAAATACGATTATCCCGGGTTCAAGGTTCTCCCAGGATTCTTCGAGCGCAATCCTGCCCGCTCTGGACGGCGCCTTCAATCGTCGCGGGCAACCCGGTGGCCGTCCAATCACCGGCGAGGAAGAAATTGTCGAATTGAGTTTGGCAGGAGGGCCGCAACCTTGTGGTTCCAACCGTATGTGAGAGCGTGGCGTCGTGTTCTCTGACGACGAAAGCATGGAATGGATTCTGCCCGCGCGCCGCCGGAAAGAATCGCTTGACCTGGCTGTCGGCCATTGCGATCAGTTCCTCTTTCGGCTTTGTCGCGGCTTCGTGCGCCCCGCTGATGACCAGAGCCAGGTGTTGGCGGCGACCGCCCGCTCTTTCAGGTTCGCCGCTTCGACTGATCACGTTCTTGTTGAAGACCCATTCGATTGGCGAATCGAGCAGACCGGCGAATTCCAGGTCGGTGACCGGTTCGTCGTACCAGAGATTGATTGAAACTATCGGGGTTGATTTGAAGCTGTCGAGGCGCGGGAAATGGGTAGCGGCGATCTCATCCGGCAACATCCGCCTCAAGGCGAAATACGGAGCGGCGCTGATGACCACATCCGCTTCGATCCGCTCCCCACTCCGCAACGTCACCCCGGCGGCGCGATTGCCTTCAAACCCGATCTCCGCAACCTCGGCGTTCAACCGGACTTCGCCGCCGCGGGCTTCAATAAAGCTTTTCGCCTGGCGCGTGTAAAGGTCGCTCAATCCGACGCGCGAAATGACCATCGCCGAATCGCGCTTCGTCCGCATAAAACCAAGTTCGATCACGCGCGCGAACATGTCGGCGGAGGCGATCTCAGGCGCTTCATTCAACGTCGCCAGCGCCATCACGTCCCAAAACCTGCGCTGAATGCGTTCGGACTGACCCAAACCGTCGAGCCACTGTCGAACGGTAATGTCCGCGAGCTTATCCCGATTGCCATTCAGCGCGTGCACGGCCAGCCCAACACTCAAAGCCCGCAAACGATCTCCCCAACCGATGGTCTCCAGCCTCGCCAATCCTCCGACAAGATGCAACGGGGCGGGCAGCGGCGGACATTTGAAACTCGCGTGGGACACGGAACCATCAGTCTCTTCGTGAAGGAAATCAACTTGCGGATTGGGCTGGAATTTGAGTTTGCCGAGCGAACCGATCTTTTCCAAAAATCGAAGCGTGCGATGATAACAGCCCATCATCAAATGCTGGCCATTATCGATCGTGTCTCCGGTGGTCTTATCCGTAAACGAATAGGCGCGTCCGCCCAGAAACGAGCGCCGTTCGAGCAACAAAACCCGCCTCCCCGCCTCGGCCAGATCAACAGCGGCGGCAAGCCCGGCGAAACCACCACCTAAAATCAGGACGGGGGGACGGGGGGACGGGGGGACGGGGCGATTTTTGATTCCAGGACTCAACTTTCTTTCTCCCCCTCTACTTGTCGCTTCGTTGCCCCGTCCCCCCGTCCTCCCATCGCCTCATCGCCCAGTCCCCCCGTCGCCCCGTCGCCCCGTCGCCCCGTCGCCTTAGCCCATTCGCTGAACGCAATGAGGAAACGCTCCGGCCTGTGCAATCGAATCCGGTGGTTGAACACGTCATAATCGACTTGCTCGATCTGTTCGAGCAGGCGGTGATAGATTTTGCCCATGGTCACGGCGGCGGTCATCGTCGGGCGGTCTTCTTCGGCCAGACAGTTGGCGGCCACCTGGTAATAGCCGCGAGCGCGCTCGCATTCGAACTTCATCAGTTTGCGGAAATTGTCGTTTATCTTTCCGCTCGCCAGGTCGTCCTCTGAATACCCGAACCGGCGCAAATCCTCCTGCGGCAAATAGACGCGCCCGCGAGCGGCGTCCTCTTTCAGATCGCGCAGTATGTTTGTCAGTTGGAGGGCGATACCGAGGTTGACGGCGTAATCCTTTGCGCTCAGGCTTCGGTAGGTGAAAATCTCTATGCACATCAGACCCGTGATCGCGGCGACGCGGTAACAGTACTGATAAAGCTCATCGAACGTCTCGTAACGGTTGCGCAGCAGGTCCATCTCGCACCCATTGATCATCTCCTTGAAATACTCTTTCGGCATCGGGAACCGTTCAAGGACGCGTTGCAGCTTCTCAGCGATCGGCATGGTCGGGTCGCCGGCGTAGAGGTTATCAAGCTCTTCGCGCCATCTGTTCAGTTCGACCTGCGCCTGGCTGAACGCTTGAGGGCCGTTCGATTTCTCGACTATGTCGTCAACGATGTCGTCAATCGCGCGGCAGAAAGCGTAAACGTCAATGATCGCGTCGCGCTTGGGTTTCGGCAGGAAGAGAAACGAATAGAAAAAGTTCGACTGGACTGTCTTCTCCAGCTCGCGTCGCAGATTTCGCGTGCGTTCGCGCAGATGCCACGGAGTGAAATGAATCTCTCTGGCCTGAATCGCTTTCATAGCTAAAACTACCGAGCCTCCATCCTTCAATCAATTAATCGCCTCGACTTCAAAATCAGTGCCGCGAGCGGTAGCGAGCGTGGCTCCCACCTTATCGGTACCGCGAGCGGTAGCGCGTGGCTCCCACCTTACGGGAGCCACGCTCGCTACCGCTCGCGGTACTGATTTCTCAAGGCTTTCACCAGCAGGGCGATCTTGTCGGCGGTCGAAATCTTCGGCCGCGTATTCAATGTGTCGTATCCTATCTTTTCGATGCGCTCTAAAATCCGGGTCCCGCCCAACCAGGTCAACCTCAACTCGACCGATAATCGCCCGCTCACCAGGTTCGGCAATGGCTTTCCGCGATTGAATAACTCCCACGTTCGTTCGACCTGGAATTTGAGCAGCGCGGCGTAACGTTCGCTGAACCGTTTCTCTCGCAGATCCTCAACACTGACTCCGAACCGGGCCATCTCATTCTGAGGCAGGTAGATTCGATCTTTCCGTATGTCAACCTCCACATCCTGCCAGAAATTGGCCAACTGCAACGCGGAGCAAATACAGTCCGAAAGGTTGTACAGCCGCTCCTCACGGTAACCGAACAGAAGCAGGATCAAACGACCGACCGGGTTGGCCGAGCGCGCGCAATAATCATGAAGTTCGTTGAAATCGGCGTAACGCCGTTTAACCACGTCCTGCTTGAAAGCCGAAAGCAGATCGCGGAAAAGTTGAATCGGCAGCTGCAATTCCCGCGCCGTTTCAGCCAGCGCGACAAAGATCGGGTGATCGGCCCTGCCCTGATAACAATCTTCAAGCTTCCGCTCCCAATCGTCGAGCGCGGCCAGCCGCTGCGTCTCTGTCAATTCGCCTGTTTCGTAACCTTCGTCGGCGAAGTCATCGGCGGTTCGGGCGAACGTATAGACGCTGTAAACGTGTTTGCGCCGTTCTCTGGGCGCGAGCAGCGATCCTACGGGAAAATTCTCGTAATGAGATCGAGCCAGGCGTTCGCAATAAGCGAAGGCTTCGGCCACACTTCGCGGCGGCGCGGCCGCCAACTCCGGATTCCGGATCTCTGCTTGAATGCTCATAACTTATTTGGGTTCACGACGACGAAGAATAACAAGATATAAAATCCAATTCAATTTTGGTTAAGAGGCCCGATTTGCCAAATCTCGCCGCTTGTTGATAATCTTGCCTTCACTTCCGGCGACTTATGAACAAATTCAACCATCATTATCATCCGCAGGTTGGACAACCTACGGTACATTTTCGGAGGGGGGTTCGCTTTGATGAAAACACTTCTGCTCAACCCGCCGTCGTTCGAGAAATTCGATGGTGGCGCGAGTTCCCGATGGCCTGCGACGCGGGAGATTGAAAGTTACTGGTACCCGGTCTGGCTAGCTTACCCGGCGGCGATGATCCGCGATCTTGGAGGCGAATCTCGGTTGCTGGACGCCCCGCCGCATCACGTCAGTCCCGAAGAGACGGCGCAGATCGCGAAAGGTTACGAATTCGTAGTCCTCTTCACATCACACGTCGGATTCAGAAACGATGTGCGGCTCGCCGAGCGGATGAAGGAACTCAATCCAAGTCTGAAGATCGCATTCGTCGGCCCGCCGGTCACCACGCATCCCGAGCAGGCGCTGCGCGCGTCGGGCGCCATTGATTTCGTCACGCACAAGGAGTTCGACCACACCGTCACGCGATTCGCCTCAGGCGAGCCGCTGGACAAGATTCCCGGCGTCCATTTCCTGCGTGGCGGCCAACGTGACGAGAAGATGGTTTCGACCATCCCGGAGCCGCTGGTCCAGGAACTGGATAAATTTCCCTGGGCCACGCCGATCTACAAGCGCGACATGGACATCACGCGTTACAACGTGCCGTTCCTGCTCCATCCGTTCGTCGCGTTCTATTCAACGCGCGGATGCCCCGCGCTCTGCACCTTCTGCCTGTGGCCGCAAACATTCGACGACCACCGCTGGCGTCAGCGCTCGGTCACTGATGTTCGAAACGAAGTCGAGTGGGCGCTCGACGCGTTCAAGCCTGAAGGATTGCAGGAGATCTTCTTCGACGACGACACCTTCACCTTCAATCCGAAGCGGATGATCGAAATGAGCAAGGCGTTCAAGCCGCTCAAATTCCAATGGTCTTCCACTTCGCGCGCCCACCTCGATTACGAGACGTTGAAGACGATGCGTGACGCCGGATGCCGTCTTTTCATCGTCGGTTTTGAATCGGGGAACGAGCAAATCCTGAAGAACATCAAGAAAGGCCTCTCGGCCAAGCGCTCGCTGCAGTTCGTCAAGGACTGCAAACGCGCGGGCATCAAGGTCCACGCCGATTTCATCATCGGCCTGCCCGGTGAAACGCGCGAAACGATCCGCGAGACGATTGAATACGCCAAGGAGATGGACCCCGAAACGCTCCAGGTTTCAGTCGCGCACGCCTATCCG
>Ga0187894_10007192_pt1 | contig 10600 bp, 5 predicted proteins | sample GBC1701081metaG_FD_136650 | JGI IMG/M metagenome (GOLD analysis project Ga0187894, IMG submission 136650) | White microbial mat communities from a lava cave in the Kipuka Kanohina Cave System on the Island of Hawaii, USA - GBC170108-1 metaG ... | reverse complement strand
GGCGATACGAAGTGGATTTGCGCGACGCCTGCCTCGACCACGGTTTGCGCGGCATTGCGCGGCCAACTGCTTTCCTCGAACGTAGCAACAACATCTACTGGCTGGCGATCAATGCCGAAGTGGGCCACCGCATTGTTCCGGTGACCAACAGCGCTGGAGTAGTCATTGATTGGGTGCAAACGCAAACGGAAAAGCGGACCACCAATCATTTCTGGGGCTGGCATACCAGCCCGACGCAACGGCTCGACATCTCCGTCATGGGCCATGTGGTCATGCAAGGCACGAACTGGATTTATCCGAACGCACTGTGGCAAACCAACCAGTTCTTCCACATGGAACTCGACCAGGCGTTTGAACTCCTGACCGCGCCCATCGCGTGCCCGCCAGCGCCGACACTGACCATCAACCGGTCTGCCACGAGCGCCAGCGTCGTGATCTCGTGGAGCGGCAGCGGCTTCGTCCTTCAATGCACGCCGGTGTTGGCCAATCCAGGATGGGCTTCACCGTGGGTTGACGTGGCTACCACGTCTCCCGTAACCGTGCCGATCACGCCGGCGCAGAATCGCTTCTACCGCCTGGTGTGTCCGTAGTGGGCCGTTGTTGCCCGGTCAACGCTTTTGAACCTTCATGCTTTCGAGCAGAGTGCGGACACACGCCTCGGCAAACGGCGGATCGTTGATTGCGCAATCCATTTCGACGACCGGAATGTCTTTGCGCAGGTTCGCCTTGATGGCGGCGAACAACGCTCGGTCCGCCGCAGGATCGTGGAACTTCTGGCCCGGCGCACTGATGACGCTGATGGCCCGTAGCGGCAGCAGGGCGGTGACCGGCCCTTTTGAGAGGTTGAGCTTTTCCGCGATCACCTTGCCCAATTGCGCGCACTCCTCCGGGCTGGTGCGCATGAGGGTCACCTGCGGGTTGTGCTGGTAAAAATTGCGGTCTTTGAATTTTGCTGGAACAGAGTCCGGCGCATAGAAGTTTACCATGTCCAGACAGCCAGGCGTGACAATCGCCGGCACGCCATGCCGCGCCGCAGATTCCAGCCGGGTCGGCCCCGCCGTGAGAAAACCGCCGACTAACTCATCGGCCCACTCGGTGGTGGTAACGTCGAGCACGCCCGCCACCATCCCGGATTCGACCAGTGACTCCATGGTACGTCCACCCGTGCCGGTGGCGTGAAAGACGAGCACCTCGTAACCGGCAGCTTCGAGAATTTTGCGCGCATGATCGACGCAGGCCGTTGTATTGCCGAACTGGCTGGCGGCGATGATGGGTTTGTCCTGTCCCTGTGGAGGTGTGATTTCGACCATCCCGCAGATCGCTCCGGCGGCACGGCTCAAAATCTGTCGCGAAATCCGGTTGATCCCCGCCACATCAACGATGCTGGGAAACATGACGATGTCCTTCACGCCCACGTATTGCGCCGTATTGCCGCTGGCCAGCGTGGAAACCATGAGCTTTGGAAAACCGATCGGCAGGGCGCGCATGGCCGCCGTGCTGATGGCCGTACCGCCGCCACCGCCCAGGGAAATCACGCCGTCGATCCGGCCTTCGTGGGCTAGGCGCGCCAGCACGATCGGCGCGCCTTCGGACATGGCCTTGACGGCCTCGCCACGGTCGCGTTTCGCCGTGAGCGCGTTCAAATCGTAACCGGCGGCGGACGCCACTTCTTGCCGTGTGATGTCCGGTTTAAGCTTCGGCGCTTCAAGCGTGCCGGTGTCGATGACGAAGACACGATGGCCGCGCTGTTGGAGGAGCGAAGCGACAAAGGAATGTTCTTCGCCTTTGGTGTCCATAGTGCCGAGAATTGCGATAGTGGCCATAGCTGGATGCGAGCGAGATTAAGTCTGGAACGAAAGCTGGCAAGCCGCATCGCCGAATAACGCCAAACCCACTACTCGCCTCCAAAGAACGGCCGAAACTTACGAGTCCTCCGGCATGAGCCGGCCCCAAGGGCAACCAAGGGCCTTTCTGATGTGCTATCGTGGCCAAGCCAGCCCGGAGAGACCTACATCGTCCAGTATCGCCAGACTCTGGACGTGTCCACGCCCTGGACGACGCTCAACAACAATCTCCCCGCAGCCTCCGGGAGTGATCGCACGACGTACACGCACGCTAACGTGATCTTGGAGTGCGCCCCTGGCGGGCAATCGGCCTTGAGCCAACCAAGTCCAAATTGGAGCACTCTGACTGAGAAGGAGCGTGCGGCCCGGTTTGCGGAACGTCGAAAGCGCGCTGAAGCCATGCTCAAAGAACAGATGACTCTGCTCAAAGCTGCCATTGAGGAAGCTAGAGCGAAACGGGAGCGATGGGCAAAGGAGGGTAGGCCCCTTTCACAAAATGGCGCCACCGGCGAATCAGGCACGGCCTCGAGCCAGGGTTCACCGGACACTGGTTTCTACCGCGTGGTCCGGCACGGCGTTCATCTTTTCGGAATCACCAATGGGCAGGTCTTTTCCGGCATCGTGTCGCTGCCCGTGGAAATTGGGCTGCCCAACATGAATGACGTGCCGATGGAAGTCGCTTTGGCGGCGGTGGCAGAACAGGATGACGATACTCGGCCATCTGGCGTAGAGTTGTACGTGCTCAACGAGACCAATGTAACTCCCGCGCTGCGCTGGGACACTCATCGCACTACGAATGGCATTTACGTTCTGCAAGCCGCCATGACGTTGGAAGGCGGCGCGGTGGTCAACGGAGCCTCCGTTACTGTTGCGGTGTCGAACCAGATTCAGATGCCGAAGATTCCCGTTGTCATCGTGAGTGGTCTCCCGATCTATGCCATCATCGACCAGCCAAGCGCGAATTATACGATCACCATTCGCAACCATGAAGGCCAGGTCGTGCGCACACTGACCGGGCAGACTGTCAACTCCGTCATCAACGATTTTTGGGACGGCCTGGACGGCTTTGGAAACAACGCGCTGGTCAACCATCGGCACCTGGACGTGACGGTTTCTTACAACCCGTCCTACATGTTTCGGATTTGGGTGTTGTTCGAGGACGATTACGTCAACGGCAAATGGCTGATTGCGTATCAGAAAGGCATTTACAGCGCGGTCACTGAACTGCTAATGGACAATGCGATGCAGCAGATATCCACGATCACTGCAGATGAGGGACAAGTCATTAGCCCGTATCTGCAAATCAGGAGCGGTCCCGCAAATTGGGTGAGCCTGACGAATCTTCTGTTCAACCAGGACACGCGAAACTTTTACTTTTGGGGCCACGGCAGCGCGTCGGTTCTCGGCTTCGGCGTGAACGACCCAAACAACGGCGTGCGGGCGCGGGCGTTGCAGGAGCTTCTGGGCAACGTGTTGGTGGCGCATGAAATCCAGATTTGGCAGGCTTTCCGATTCGTCTGGCTCGACGGCTGTACGACCGGAGTGCAAGGTTCCGCTTGGCCTCAGACGTTCGGGATACAGCCGGTGCAACTGGACGCTCAGGATTTTCAAACGGTGGGCGGCGCAACGCGTGCGTTCCTCGGCTGGAAGAGTTATGTAGCCACCGCATCTGTCGATACCAGCCGGTTCACATTCGCAGAGAACTTCTTTTTCAACTGGATTAGCTCGGATCAGAATTTGCGAAATGCTTTGGATGACGCTGTCACCGGCGCGGTTGATGCCAATGAGTTGAAAAAGCTGCAAATTTGGGGCGACCCGTTCCTGCCCAAGCAGGGTGCATTTCAATGATCTATGGCGACGAACGTCATTGCTGTTTCCGCTTTGTCATTGCAACTGCTGTTGCCCGCGTTCAATGACTTTGCCCAGCGGGCGGGATTGGACATGCGCCTGCCACTGAACGAAAAGCGGGTCACGAAATCCGTCGCGGGCAAAAACCAACCATCATTCATGGCAGTGTTTGATGGCCACCATCAGTTCAATTGGCACTCGGAGCCGGACGCGATCCACCGAGGGCGTCTCTCGTACTACGACAACAGCAATTCCATTTCACGGCTGGATGGGCCGAAACGACGCGATTTGGCCGGCCGGGTTTCGTTGATTTCAACCAATGAAGCTCTGGCGATTGCCTTGGCTTGCTTGAAGAATCTTGGCTATGACCTGGCGAAACTCGACGCCACCCCCCCTCGCGTTAAACAGTTCACTTTCCTCGAGGAAAAGCGAGATGCCGAACCACAGCCTTTGCCGGCATTTATTATCGAGTGGAACAAAAAGATCAAGGACGGAGAAGAACCCCATTGGAGCGATCTGTTGATTGATGTCGAAGTTTCTGGACTGACCAAGAAAGTCACGATGCTAACCTCATTCCGCGCGGCTGCGCCTGCTACAGGCGTTGACCTTCGACAATTCGGTACCAATCGTGTGAATAAAGTAATCAAGTGAGATAGCTTTTGCTGTCGGCCCAGGAGTACTTGGGAAGATATCTGTATGTGGAAAAGGGAACCAGCAACACATTCCCAAGACAGCGAAGATGACATTCCCGCTTTCGCCCTGACCGACGCCGGTCAAGCCGAGCCGTGTGGTACGGCCCTCCGCACCAGCGGGCCGCTCTGGACACTCGACGGCGACAAGTCGCCTGCGGACAGCGGTGACAAAGTCACCGCACTCCAAGCTGCGAGTTGGTCATCTCGTGGTACATCCCAGATGGGCCAGTTCAGTGAGCGATGGGAGCGGAAAACGGTAACCCGCGCCGGCATTTTCCGGTCTCTGTCATCAGAACGTCACTTTGACCTTCCTGACGAAGCAGAGATCATCCGCAGTATGAAAATCTCCCGCTTGGCTTTGTGCCCCGTTGCTTTGGCGCTGATGTCCGGCCCGTGCTGGAGCCAGCCGTTCGGTTTGAGCAATCGCGTTGCGAACACCACGCTGCGAATGCCGCCCAATCCGCCGGTGCCCGGGTACGCCACCACTAACGCGTTTCCCGGCCTCTCCTTTACCAATCCCATTGTCATTACCACGCCGCCTGGCGAAACCAACCGGCTGTTCGTCGCGCAACAGAACGGAGTGATCATCCTCGTGACCAATCTTGCGGCACCGACGCTCACGGTCTTCATGGACATCCGCACGCGCGTCTCCGGCGGTACGCCGAACGACGAGCGCGGACTGCTGGGTTTGGCGTTTCATCCGGGCTTCGAGACGAACCGTTATTTCTTCCTGTACTACTCCACGACCGACACGACTCCGGCCGGCAGCGGCCTGCACCAACGCTTGTCACGGTTTGAGGCATCGGCGCTCAATCCCAACGCGGGGCTGGCCAATTCCGAGATCGTATTGCTGTCCATGTTCGACCAGGCCAACAACCACAACGGCGGCGACATGCACTTTGGAGCGGATGGCTACCTTTACCTCTCGTTGGGCGACGAAGGCGATGCGAACGACACGCGCAACAATAGCCAGATCATCGACAAAGATTTGTGGGCAGGTATCGTGCGACTGGATGTGGATCGCCGACCCGAAAATCTGAATCCGAATCCCCATGCGTCCATCGCTATGGGCACGACTAATTTCAGCATCCCGGCGGATAACCCCTTCGTGGGCGTGACCCAATGGTATGGGAGCAATTTGGTTCCCTCGCGAGTCCGCACGGAGTTTTACGCCATCGGCCTGCGCAATCCATGGCGCATGTCGTTCGATCCCGCCACGGACCGCCTTTATTGCGGTGACGTCGGCCAGGGCGCGCGCGAGGAAATCGACATCATCGTGAAGGGTGGAAACTATGGCTGGGCCTTTCGCGAAGGCTTGATCGCTGGTCCCAAGGCCATGCCGCCCGGCGCCATGCACATCAATCCGATCCTGGACTACGGTCGCGGCACCGGCACGAACCAAGGCACATCAGTAACCGGCGGTGTGGTTTATCACGGCGACCGGCTGCCGGGTCTCGATGGCGCCTACATCTTCGCCGATTACGTCAGCGGCAACATCTGGGCGCTGCGCTACAACGGCGTTACCGCCACGAATTGGGTGCGTTTGGCGGGCGATACTGGCATTTCCGAATTCGGGATCGATCCGCGCAATGGCGATGTGTTGCTGGCAGATCAAAATGATGACCAGATCAAGCGCCTCGTTTACGCGCCAGGGGCAGGCGGAATTCTGCCTCCAACGCTGGCCGGTACGGGCGCGTTCACGAATCTCACCACGCTCGAACCTCACGCCGGCATTCTGAGTTACGACGTAAATGTTCCTTCCTGGAACGATGGCACGGCCATGCAGCGCTGGTTCTACATTCCAACCGCGCGGCAGATCACGTTTCGCCCTTCGCAAAGTTGGTCGTTCCCGACGGGCTCGGTTTGGATTCAACATTTCGAGTTGGAACTGACTAATGGCGTGCCCGAATCACGCCGCCGCCTGGAAACGAGGTTCCTGGTCCGCGACAGCGCCCAGGGCGTTTACGGAGTCACCTATCGCTGGGATGACACTCAAAACAACGCCACGCTTGTGCCAGAAGCGGGAATGGAGGAGACGTTTGTCATCGACGACGGCGGAACGCCGCGGAACCAGACTTGGCGCTATCCCAGTCGCACGGAGTGCATAGTGTGTCACGTCACCGCCGTCGGCTTGGCCCTGGGCTTCAACACCCCGCAGATCAACCGCGCCCACCTCTATGATAACGGAGTCACGGATAACCAAATTCGTGCGATGAACAACGCCGGTTACTTCAGTCCCAGCGGTCCGGTGACGAACGAGCATTCGTTTCGTTCGTTGGCCGCGATTGGTCACGAGGAAGTCAGCGTCGAGCAGCGCGTGCGTTCGTACCTTACCGCCAATTGTGTCCAATGCCATCGCGGCGGTGGGCGTTTCGATGCTCGAATCTTCACGCCACTCTCCACCGCGAATATTGTCAATGGTCCGCTCAATGATAACGGCGGCGATACCAACAACCGCGTTGTGGTTCCGGAATCACTTGCGCATTCGATGTTGCTAACGCGAATGTCGGCCACCAGCACCAACCGGATGCCGCCGCTTGGCAGCACTCAAGTCGATGCGCAAGCCATCGCGTTAATCAGCCTTTGGATCACGAACGACTTGGCGGGCTACCGGAGTTTCGCCGACTGGCAGATCGCCAATTTCGGATCGACCAACGCGGCCAACGCGCAACCCAATGCCGATCCCGACGGGGATCGCGCTGTGAATACGCTGGAATACCTGACCGGCACCGATGCTGAAGTCGCTTCGGATGCTTGGGCTATTGGGGTGGCACGCAACGGCGACCAGTTGGAAGTGAAATATCCGCGGGTGGCTAACCGCGGCTTTGAAGTCCAGTGGAACTCCAACCTTACAAACCAGGCGTCTTGGCTTTTTCTAAACACTCTGGAGAACCGGCCTTTCTTTTCCGCGACGAACGGCGAATCCCGCGTGCCCGACATTATCACGAACGGACTGCCGAAGTTCTACCGCGGGCGAGTGTATGAGCCGTAATAATACGGACTGAATTTTGCCCGTGGACCCCTAAAAGGTCATGACTGCCGCTTTGACTTTATCAGGGAAACTGGCATTGTCTCCATCGTGCGTTTTCCGGGCTTAGGCTTGTGCCTTGTTGTTTTGGCGCTGACGTGCGGCCTGTGCTGGAGCCAGCCTCATGGACTGAGCAACCGCGTTGCAAACACGACGCTACGGCTCCCGGCCAGTCCGCCGGTGGTGGGTTATACCACGGTCAATGCATTTCCTGGCTTGAGCTTTCTTAATCCCCTGGCTATTGCGACGCCTCCAGGCGAAACAAATCGATTGTTTGTGGTTGAGCAGGCCGGGCTCGTCATCGTGATCACTAATCTGGCGGCACCCACTCGCACGGTTTTCCTCGATCTTCGCTCTAAGGTTGTAACCGACGTTCCGCCCGATGAGCGAGGACTCCTCGGAATAGCCTTTCACCCCGGCTACGCCACCAACCGTTACTTCTTTGTCTATTACAGCACTGTGCTGCACTTCTTTTGGCACCAGCGCTTGTCGCGCTTCGAGGCATCTCCGACCGATCCCAATTCGGCCTTGGTCGAATCCGAAGTACCTTTGCTGTCACTGTGGGATGACGTACCGGACCACAACGGTGGTGACTTGCACTTCGGACCGGATGGCTATCTCTATGTCTCGACCGGTGACGAAGGAGGTGCTAACGATGCACTCGATAACAGTCAGTTCATCGACAAGGATTTCTGGGCGGGCATCCTACGGCTGGATGTGGACCAGCGGCCCGGCAATCTGGTTCCTAATCCGCATTCGGCGATTGACGTTGGCAATACCAACTACAGCGTGCCTGCCGACAACCCGTTCGTCGGAGTCACTCAATGGCACGGCCAGAATTTGGATCCTTTGAAGGTGCGAACCGAGTTCTATGCCGTTGGTTTACGAAATCCCTGGCGAATGTCATTCGACCCTGCCACCGGCCGGCTGCTTTGCGGGGATGTCGGCCAAGACGCGGTCGAAGAGATCGATCTCATTGTCAAAGGCGGCAATTACGGTTGGCCTTTCCGCGAAGGCAATATTCTCGGTCCCAAACCGGCGCCGCCCGGCGCAACTGCCATCGAACCGATCTGGGCTTATCGGCACACTTTCGAAACAAACTCGGGGGTTTCGGTGACCGGAGGTACGGTGTATCGAGGCCGGCGAATCCCAGAACTTTTCGGACGTTATGTTTTTGGCGACTATGTCAGTGGCAACATTTGGTCATTCTACTACGACGGCGCCCAAGCAACGGAATTCCGATTCCTTACAAGTGACACGGGCATTGCGGCTTTTGGCACCGACCCACGCAATGGCGACATCCTACTGGCGGATCAGAGCGATGACGCCATCAAGCGGCTGGTGCAGACCACGGACACCGGAACGCCATTGCCGCCCACGCTCGCTGAAGCCGGTGCTTTCGCAGATCTCGCCACGTTGACTCCTTACGAGGGCATTGAGGCCTATGATGTCAACTTGCCCTTCTGGTCCGACGGCGCGAAGAAGCAGCGCTGGTTTTATGTTCCGCCTGAATCCACGATCGGTTTTCATCCTACGAATTCTTGGACTTTTCCGAGCGGCTCGGTCTGGATTAAACATTTCGATCTGGAACTGATTAAAGGCGTGCCCGAATCGAAGCGACGTTTGGAGACACGTTTTCTTGTCCGGGACGACAAGAATGGTGTTTATGGAATTACCTATCGTTGGGATGACACGCAAACCACCGCCACACTCGTGCCCGAAGGCGGACAGGATGAAGTATTCCAGATTTACGAAGGCGGAGTGGTTCGCCAACAAGTGTGGCGCTACCCCAGCAGGGCCGAGTGTTTGGTTTGTCACAACGCGCAGGCGGGCTTGGTTCTAAGCTTCAACACCCCCCAACTCAATCGTGATTTCGATTTCGTGAATGGCGTCACGGATAACCAAATTCGCGCGCTGAACCATGCCGGCTATTTCACCTCTCTTCCCGGAGTGGGCTTTTATTCCCTGCGTGCCTTGGCGCAGATTACGAACGAAACGATCAGCGTCGAACAACGCGTGCGTTCGTATCTAGCGGTGAATTGCGCGCCATGCCATCAACCCAACGGTTCGGCGCTGGGCTTCTTTGACGCCCGGTTATTCGGCTCGCTCACATCTACGAAGCTTGTGGACGGATTGCTGGTCAACCACGGAGGCAATCCCGATAACCGCGTCGTCACGCCTGGCTCACTCGAACGTTCCATGTTGCTGCAGCGCATTTCCAAACGCGGACTGGGCCAGATGCCGCCCTTGGCTAGTACCGTGGTGGACGCTCAAGCCGTTAATCTTATCAGTTGCTGGATCACCAACGGCTTGGTGGGCACGCCGAGTTTCACTGAGTGGCAAATGGAAAACTTTCAATCGACCAATGCCGTCACCGCACAACCCGATGCTGATCCCGATGGTGATCGAGCTATCAATTGGCTGGAATACCTCACCGGCACTGATCCCAACCTTGCGACCGACGCTTGGCGCGTTGCCATCAATCGTTCCGGCGATGGCGTCGAGATCGTTTTTCCACGCCGACCCAATTGCGGATTTGAGGTCCAATGGACGCCCAATTCCGCGAACCCGACCTCATGGCGTTTTCTCGATGTTCCGCAGAACCAACCTCGATTTATGGCGATCGGCGGAGAGGCGCATGTGTTCGACGTGATCACCAGCGGCCCAACGAGATTCTACCGCGTCCGAGTGTACGAGCCGTAACCGGCGGCGCGTCGTTCGCCTAGCGTGATCCGCTCCTACCGCGCCGCCACTCTGTTTTCGGCGGTTCGGGCAAACCTTGGGCCCGGTATGCGGTCCGAAAGTGCATCTTGGCCACCTTCGGCAAATTTCCGACGCCTTGCCGAGTGATGAATTCCTTGGCGGCGGCATCCACGGCAGCCGAAGCGCCTTTCGGCAAAGCCGAACCAAACTGTTTCTCCAGTTTCGCCAGCCGCGTCACGAACTCATGGCGCGCGAGGATTGAAGCAGCGGCCACGGCGAGGTCCTCTTCGGCCTTGTGCCGCTGCACCAATTCGATCTCGCGGCCCAAGCTCATCAACGCACCGGCCACGGTCTGCTTGTTCGCGGCAAACTGGTCGCTGATTGCGCGCACCGGCGCAGGCTCCATGCGGTGTCGTTGGCCCATGAGGTTTTCGATAACACGCGCGTGGCCCCAAGCGAGGATTTTGTTGACGCTGCCCATCGTC
>Ga0187894_10007191_pt1 | contig 10602 bp, 10 predicted proteins | sample GBC1701081metaG_FD_136650 | JGI IMG/M metagenome (GOLD analysis project Ga0187894, IMG submission 136650) | White microbial mat communities from a lava cave in the Kipuka Kanohina Cave System on the Island of Hawaii, USA - GBC170108-1 metaG ... | reverse complement strand
CGAAAAATCAACCACGAAGAAACGAAGGGCGCGAAGATGATCAATGATCGAGGATCGAAGCCCGGGAATCGCCATACGCGCGATGACGCGATCTTCAATCCCCGATCTTCGATCCTCGTTCTTCTTCGTCTTCTTCGTTTCTTCGTGGTTGATTTTCATTGTTTCACCAAGCTTCATCGTGAAAGACGGCCGAACAAAACGACGCGCGCTGTTTCAAGCAGAATGATCGCGTCGAGAAGCGGCGATTGGTTTTTAATGTAGTAAAGGTCGTACTGATGTTTCTCCCGAGCATCCTCGAATGACGCGCCGTATGGGTAACAGACCTGCGCCCATCCGGTCAGACCCGGCTTGACCAGGTGGCGTTCGGAGTAATAGGGGATGCGCTCCTCGAGCTGCTGGACGAACGCCGGGCGTTCGGGGCGAGGGCCGATCAAACTCATCTCGCCGCGCAGGATGTTGAAAAACTGCGGGGTCTCGTCAATGCGGAGTTTGCGGATGATCCGCCCGACTCGCGTCACCCGTGGGTCGTTTTCACCCGCCCAGACCGGGCCGTGAGCTTCGGCGTCAATCCGCATCGAGCGGAACTTGAGGATCCTGAATATCCGCCCGTGCAGCCCGATGCGCTCCTGCAAGTAGATGATCGGCCCCGGGGATTCGAGCCGGATGATGATTGCCGTCGCGATCATCAGCGGAGACGAGAGCGCGATCCCGATCAGAGAGGCCACGACGTCGAACACACGCCGCGCGCGGCGATAAAGCCGCATCCACCTGCCTGTTTCGGCGAAGACCAGTTGCCCCGGTTGCAAACGATCCGTGCTGATCTTGCCTGTCAGCCGCTCAAAGAATCGTGACGACTCTTCGACCTGAATCTCATCGCGGACTTTGAGCCTCAGCAACAGGTCGAGCGGGAGTCTTCCCCGCCGGTCCGAAAGCGCGACCACGATGCGGTCGGGGCGCCGCCGCCGGACCAGTTCTTCCAGGTCGTCCATCACCCCCACGACGCGCGGGTTGATCAGACTCTGGCCGACCAGGGCGGAATCATTGCCGACGAAACCGATGACTTCGTACCCGTGCTCGCGGCGTTGCAAAATTTCGCGCGCGATATTGATCGCCGGGGCGTCGGTCCCGAGGATCAAAACGCGTTCAGCAAGCCACGGGCGTCTGAGCAGCCACGTCGCCACGACTCTCCAGCCGGTCATCATCGTCAGCATCAACGCCAGCGCCAGCGCAAAGACTCCACGGCCGAGCGTCATTTGCGGGATCGTGTAAAAGATCAGCGCCAGCGCGACGGCGCTCAAGCCGAGCGATTGCATAATCCTCAGCGTTAAGGCCGAGCGTTGCCCGATCATCTTGAAGTCATAGAGGTCGAAGAGATAAAACGCGACCTGTACGACGACCATTGCGACCAGCAGCTTGATCCCCCCGTGCCGTGTGACCATCGCGTCGGAGGCCTCGTTTCCGTATCTGATCCGGATGGCCACAACGCCGCACAGGTAGATCAGCGCGCCTTCAAAAACCAGCAAACTCAAGGTCCGCGAGCGATGCTTGGACTGCATTCGGCAACCACCTCTCTCCCACCCGCAAGATGAGTCAAGCGCTGACCCGGTTCATCACGACGCCGAAAAAGTTCTCTTCATTGAGTAGAGAGAGCGATCTGCCCATTTCCGCCGTCGAAGTGGCGCCTGGCCGCACCACCAAGAGCGTCGAGTTCGTGAGCAAGCCGAGCAGGCTCGCGTCGGCGGAACTGAGCAGCGGCGCCGAATCGAACAAAATAAAATCGTAACAAGCGTCGAGTTCGGAGAGCAGCCGTTTGAAATTGTGAGAAGCCAGAAGCTCGGCTGAATTTTCGATCTGCCCGCGCGTCAGCATGATGTGAAAATCAGCGGGCATTACCCGGATGATAGTCTGTTCAGGTTGCAGCCCAAGCGCGACCGCTTCGGCCAGCCCGATCTCCGAGTCAATGCCCAGCAGCCGTCCCACCGAAGGCCGCTTGAGATCGGTGTCAATGACGAGCGTCCGCTGGCGCGCCCGCGCCAGCGCCGCCGCCAGATTGAGAGCCACGCATGTGCGTCCTTCTCCGTGATGAGCCGACGTCATCATGACGCGCTTCAGCGTGTGGCGCGCCGAGCCTGAGATGAGCGAGATTGCCAGGTGGCTGAATTGCGAAGCCGCCCGCGGATCGAGTTCGTGTATGGCGACCAGGTGCGGGTCCAGCCGGGCGAGCATCAACTCGACTTCGCGCGCCGGGCGCATCATCGGACGCGGGGTCGGTAAGTGACGAAAGGGTGGCTCCAGCGAGCTTTCTTCCCTGGTCGTTCTCTGTTTGCCGTTGATCGGCATTGGTGAATCGTTTTCATCGAACTTGGCGAGTTCCGGAATTGTTTCAGTAGCTAATCGAGCCATTTCCACCTCCATTAAAACTTTGACCGCAGCCTTGCTGGTTTCAAGCGCTGGCGGCTATTTGCCGCCGATGACCTGAAATATCTTCAGATACGTCAGGAGCAGCACTAGAACCGGCGCCAGGGCGGCCGCCAGCGTCAGAACAAGGGCGCCGCGCGTCAGTCGAAGTCTGCGTCTGCGGGCGCGTTCAACCGGGGTAAGCGTTTCGGGAATGGCCGCGAGCACCGGCGCGCCCAGGAAATATTCGATGTCACGATTGTCATTGATCGTGAACATGCGAGGTATCTCGATCACAAAGGCGATGAATAAGCCGAAGAGGATCGCCACTCCCAACGCAATCAGTTGCAGCGTGAGCCGGTTGGGCGCGGCGGGGATCCGCGGCAGGCTCGGATTGTCAATCACGTGAAACATCATCTGCGCCGCGCCTCGCGCGCCGCTCAGTTTCAACATCGAATCCTGTTTCTCCAGGAGCCAGTTGTAACGCATGACCAGGCGGTCATACTCCGTGCGCGCCACATCGTCCCTCACGGCCACGCTCGCCGGGCTTTCGGTCCCGGCCGGATCTGCGGATGAACCCGCGACCAGCGGCAGGACGCTGATCTGCTGATTTTTTCTTTGCAGTTGCCTCTGCACCACCTCGAGGTCCGTTTCCATTCGTCCAAGGTCTCGCCGCATGACGCTCAGCTCACGGCTTTCGGGTGTCAGGGGCGCGGGCAAAGCCGGCGCTGTTTGCGTCTCCAGGCGATTGATCTGGCGATTGATCTCCGTCACCTGATTGCGCAGTTGGATCATCTTCGGATGTTTGTCCGTGTACTGGCCGGAGTAGTTTTGGATTTCGGCTTCGAGCCTGGATTTTTCGATCAGCAACGCGCCGTAGGCAATGCCGCCGGACGCCGCCGGCAATGACCCGACGACCTTCTCATGCTCGGCGAGGTAGTTACGCTGCTCGCTGATCTGGCGTTGGAGCGCATATTCATTGTCGCTCAAGCCCTCGATCGAAGACTCGATCATCTGGCGCCGGCTCGAAGTGGCCGGATCAACCCTTGATCGGGACAGATATTCGAGGCGGACCAGATCGAGATCGCGCTTCGGGGCGAGCGCCTTGAGCCGAGTTTCGACCTCGGAGATCAGATTGGTAAGACGCGCGGTTTCGGCCGCGGCTTCGGCTTTTATCCGCTCATTGCCGTGATCGAGCATCTTGACCAAATCAGCTACGACGGCCTGCGCCGACTTTGGCTCGGCGTAGCGATGAGAGATGAACACCGCTTCGGGAACCTCGGGGTAATAACCGCGCACTCTGGTCTCGACCTTGAGCGATTTTTGTAACGCCTCGACAGCCTCATCTATGCCTTGAGCTTTCGGATAGAGGCTATGGTTGCGAACCAGAGTGGTAAGGGTCTCGCGGCTGGTCAATCCTTGCTGCAATGTGGCGAACCGGTTCATCTCCGACAAACCTTCCGTGTCATTGCGTAGATTGACGACGACCAGCGCGCTGGACTCATATAGATTTGGTATCCGGCGGATGACAATTAATGTTGCGATCAACATCACCAGGGCCATCAAAAGAAGCAGCTTCTTTCTTCGCCATAAGATACTGAAAAATTCTGTTAGACGACGAGGACGCAAACTTTCCATAACTTTTCCTGCGGTTAAGTGTCAGCGCCAACGGGTGGCGTTCTTCTGACCAGGTGAATTGACTTAAGCTAGACCTCTTCCTGCCTGGCGCCCTCTAAGGACGTTTTCTTGACGGCATTCCGGACAGTAGTCGCTCCGACGAACATAACGACCCCGGAGAGCAGCAACAGGAGCGGTTCACTCTTGGCGTAAAGGGGAGAAAAGGCGCGCAGGCTTTCAACCAGCGATTCAGTTACCGAAATTGATTGTGTGGAAATAACAAAGATAACTATTTGAACGACCTTTATTACTCTCGACATTTTTAAGTAACCTCGTGCTACGGCGCCTAAAGTTAGTAAGATTCGGACCGGCGATCCCTTTATTACACCCGGTTACCTTGTCGTACATCGTCGTAAGCGACCAATTTGATAGCGGGGTAAATAGTCAGTCGCGCCCATTTTAGTTAAGTGGCCTTGTCGCCTTGCTGATTATCTGGGACGTTGATGTGATTCGGCGTTTTTGCGCCGGCTGGCTGGGAAGAAAGTCCTATCATTTTCCATTTTCCATATTACGTTTGTCATTCGCCATTGCCCGCAACCGCACGGAGCGCGCAATGACAAATGACAAACGAAATGGGGGGGGGCTTGCGGTTACTGATGGAGGGGCTTAGAATCGCTCTCACTCCCGCTGGCTCCCTCTTCTCATATTTCATTCAAGTCAATTGAACCATTGGGCGCCGTCCGAGCGTCGTGGGCGGAACGTCTCCCGGAATGTCTCTCAGGCGCTCGGCGGCCCGATTTGGTAACAAGCCCGATTTGGTAACGGAATGGACGCGTCACAGGCGAGAATGCTTTTGGTCGAAGACAATCCGCCGCAGGCGCGGATTCTCGAAGGGATGGCTTTGGCTGACGCCGGGGCGTCCGTCATCTTTGATGTCGAAGAGGGAGAAGGTGGCGTCGAAAAGAAGCGCTTCGAGGCGATGGTTATGCGCGCGCAGCGGATGGAAAGCATCGGAGCGCTGGCCAGCGCGATGGCGCACGACCTCAACAACGTATTGGCTCCGATCCTGATGGGCTTGCACGCGCTCCAACAAAGAGTCACGGACGAGAGCGGCCGCCGGTGGCTCTCGCTGATGCAGAAGAGCGCAGAGCGGGGCAAAGACCTGATCGAAGGCGTCCTGGCTTTCGCCAGCGGCGCCGAAGGCGAACGCTCCCCTCTTCAAACGACTAACCTGATCAGGGATATCGCGAGGATTCTCAATGGGACTTTGCCGAAAAATATAGAGCTTCAGGTTCAGGCGCCGGATGATCTCTGGAGCGTCGTCGGCGACGCGACGCAGATTCACCAGGTGTTAATGAACCTTTGCCTCAACGCCCGTGATGCGATGCCTGCCGGAGGGAAGCTGATGATTAAAGCCAGAAACCGTTATCTGGTCGAGGAAGAGAGGTGTCTGCTGCCCAACCCGCGGCAGACGCAGTATGTCCGCATCACTGTGGCCGACACCGGTGTTGGCGTTCCGCGCGAGATCCTCGGCCACGTCTTCGCCCCTTTCTTTACGACGAAAGAGAGAGGCAAGGGGTCGGGGCTGGGCTTGTCCATCGTCCTTGCAATCGTCCGTGGGCACGGCGGTTTCGTCAATTTCTTCAGCAAGGTCGGAAAGGGAACAGAGTTCAAAGTTTATTTGCCGGCTCAGTCGTTGATAGAAGATCGAGGATCGAGGATCGAGGATCGAGGATAGAAGATCGAGGATAGAAGATCGAGGATCGCCTTGCGCGCGATGGCGCAATCTTCAATCTTTGATCCTCGATCCTCGATCCTCGATTTTCTCTCAGCGCACAGCGATAGGAGCGACGGTTGAGCCTGTGCCGCCCTGGATCTTCAGCGGCTGCGCGATGAATGCGAACTCCTGGACGCGCTTCGCCGCGAGTTCGTCAAGCTTCAGGTTTTCCAGCAGGTGAATGCCATTCACCACCAGCATGATCTGGTGTACGGGAAGCGAGACCTTTGGGTCCGGATTGGGACTTACCTCGACTGAAATATTGTCGGCCCCGACCAGCATCGGATCTTGTTTCGCCAGCCACTCAGCCGCAGCGACGCCAATGCCGGGGCAGCCCTTGGCGTATCTCGCGTTATCTTTGCCCCAGAGCTTGCTCCATCCAGTGCGCAGGATGACCGCGTCCCCGCGTTGCAATTCCAGCTTCTGTCGCTGAAGCGCCTGCTCGATGTCTTGAACCGTGATCTCGTAATTGTCGGGCAGGATGTCTACGCCCTTTAATCCGGCTACGTCTATCAGCACGCCGCGTGTGAAGAGCGCGCCGACGTTTTCGACGCCGAGCTTTTCAAATCCGTTGCGGGTCGCCGCTTCATCTACCTTGAAGCAGTTGTACATGCTGGGGCCGATCGTTTGATGGGCGAAGCCGTCGAACTGCGTGCCCACTTGGCCGATCTCGCCGACGACGAGTTCCTCGTTGCTGCCCCGGCGGTTCGATTGCGGATTCATGAAGGTGCGTTTGGTGTGAACGTCGAATCGCCGCGTCCCGAAGAACGGCATCGAGGAGTTGAGCGTGTGGCCGATCTCGATCACTTCGCCCGTGCGGATCAGCTTCGTCGCTCGCAGCACGGTCTCCGGCTTCATGTGGTTGGCGGAGCCTCGCTGATCGCCCGCGCCCCACTTTGATGGACAACGTTGCGTGTCCGTTGGCGGTTGCCACGACTGGGCTTGAGCTGACGGCCCGGTAAGGGCGCCCGTCAAAGCAATGGTGACAAGCAGTATGGAACTGGAAATTGGTCGCATGTGATTCCTCCTGGCCTGAATCTACTCATAGTATCTTGAGAAACGCAATCAACGCCTGCCTTCGACCCGTAGAATTGACTTACGGTAGCCTGTTAAATATGATGCGCCCAATTTCGGAGAGAAGACCTTGGCGGTGTTACTAGCAACCTCGTATAGTTCTGTGTGATTTTGGAGGATCAATAAAAATGAAGATTCCCGTTTTGCTTTTCCTGTCGCTGATTTCGGTCACTGTCGGCGCCCAGACTCCCGCGCCAGCGGAAGAACAGATTGCGTCCGCGATCCTTGCGGCCCCGGAAGAATTGCGCGCCGCCGCCGCCGTGCTGGGGTATGGCGCAGACGGCAAACTGACTACGCTGCGCAAAGGCGCCAACGAGTTGATCTGCCTCGCCGATGACCCAAAGGACAATCGCTTTAGCGCGTCCTGCTATCACAAGGACCTCGAACCCTATATGGCCAGAGGCCGTGAGTTGACGGCGCAAGGCGTCGCAGGTAATGAGCGCAACGAGAAATATCGTTGGAAGGAGATCAAAGAGGGGAAGCTTGATATGCCTAAGGAACCCCGGATGCTATATGTGTTATCCGGCAAAGGCTACGATGCGGCGAGCGGTAAGGTGATGGAAGCTTCTCTTCGGTGGGTGATCTATTGTCCTTTCGCGACGGCGGCGTCCACTGGATTATCAACGAAGCCGAAGCGGGGCGAGCCATGGCTGATGGACGCCGGAACGCCTGGCGCTCACATCATGATCAGCCCCCCGGGGAAGTGAGCGAATGGTTATCACTCGCAACATACGACTGGCCATCTTCTTTGCAATGGCGCCCGCGATTTTTGGGCTTGCCAACTTATATGTGGCGGGCGCGCAGTCTCCCGCGGACGGCTCTCTGGGCGAGCGTCTGTATTTGACGCAGTGCGCGATGTGCCATGGCCAAAAAGGCGAAGGTGGACGCGGGCCTACGCTGGCGCGGCCGAAACTCCTCCACGCTCCGGATGATGACGCGCTCAGGAATGTAATTCGCAGCGGGATCGCCAGCGCGGGGATGCCGGGTACCAGGTTGATAGACGCCGAGCTTCGCGAACTGGCCGCGCACGTGCGGAAGCTGGGTCGGGTTCAACCGGCGGTCCTCGCCGGGGATCCCAAACGTGGAGAAGAGATCTACCGGACCAAAGGAGCTTGCGCTATGTGCCATACGCTTTTCGGAAAGGGAGGCGTGTTCGGCCCTGATCTCACCGGTGTGGGCGCGCGCCGGAGTTCCCAACATCTGCGAGAGTCTCTCCTGGATCCTGCCGCCGATTTTCCCCGCGGATTCGCATGGGTCCGGGCGGTTACGCGCGGCGACCAGGTGGTGACCGGCGTCAGGGTCAATGAAGACACCTTCTCGATCCAGATCCGCGACGTCGCCGGAACTCTACACTCGCTTTGGAAGGCCGAGTTGCGTGAGTTCCACAAGGATCTGGCGAAGTCCCCCATGCCTTCTTATCGCGCCAAACTGGGGCCCGGCGAACTGGACGATCTTGTCGCTTATCTCGCGAATCTTCTGGAGACGAAATGAAACTCTCCGTTCTTCTCCTTATTCTCCTCGCCGCCTCCGCAGCGTCGGCCCAGGTTCCATATGAACGAATACGCCACGCCGATCGCGAGCCGGGGAATTGGCTCACGTACTCTGGCAATTACGCTTCGCATCATTACTCCCAGCTCAACCAGATCAATCGCACGAATGTTTCCCGGCTGAAAGTCGCGTGGATGTACCAGGTCCGCGGCCGGCATCACTTCGAGACGACGCCGCTCGTGTTCGACGGCGTGATGTACATTACGGATCCGCCGAGCGATGTGACCGCGCTCGACCTGCGAACGGGCCGGCCCATCTGGAGCTACCGGCGCAATATTCCGCAGGGGGCGCCGGTTTGCTGCGGCCAGGTCAACCGCGGCGTCGCCGCTCTCGACGATCAGATCTTCGTCAACACGATTGACGCGCATCTGGTCGCGCTCGACGCCCGCACGGGTCGGGTGCGCTGGGATGTGGAGGTCGCCGATTGGAAACTCGCTTACTCGATGACCGCGGCGCCGCTTGCGATCAGAGACAAGATCATCGTCGGCGTCGCGGGCGCGGAGTATGGCGTGCGCGGGTTCCTCGACGCCTATGACCCGAAGACCGGCCGGCGCTTGTGGCGGTTCTGGACGGTCCCCGGACCAGAAGAGGCCGGAAACGAAACATGGTCCGGCGACAGTTGGAAACAGGGAGGCGCCACCACCTGGGTCACCGGCTCCTACGATCCCGAATTGAATCTTCTTTATTGGGGCACGGGCAATCCGGGGCCTGATTATGACGGGTCCGTCCGGCTTGGCGACAACCTCTACTCGGATTGCGTCATTGCGCTCGACGCCGATACCGGCCGCCTCAAATGGAGCTTTCAGTTTACGCCGCATGATGTCAATGATATGGACTCCAATCAGATCCCCGTTCTGGTGGACGCGGACTGGAAGGGGACGCCGCGCAAGTTGATGCTCTTCGCCAATCGCAATGCGTTTTACTACATCCTGGATCGGGTTACGGGCGAGTTCCTTCACGCAAGCCAGTTCGCGCGCCAGAACTGGGCCAGGGGAATTGACGCGCGAGGCCGCCCCGAGCGGAATCCCGACAGCGCGCCCAGCGCGCTCGGCGCGCTCGTTTACCCGGATGACGACGGCACGGCGAACTGGTTCAGCCCCAGTTACAGCCCGCGCGCCAATCTTTTCTATCAGAACGTCCGCGAGAAAGGCGGTGTCTTTTTCAAGGTGAGTGTGGAATTCCAGCCGGGCCGTCTGTATCTCGGCGCCGTCAAGCGGGACATCACGACAGAAGAACCATACGGCGCGCTGCGAGCGCTTCGCCCGCTCACTGGCGCCATTGCCTGGGAGTTCAGGCTGCAATCGCCGCCTTGGTGCGGCCTGCTCTCCACCGCGGGCGATCTGGTTTTTTCGGGAACTATGGAAGGCGATTTCTTCGCGCTCGATGCGGCCAACGGCAAACTCCTGTGGCGCTTCCAGACCGGAGGAGAAGTCTGGTCGAACCCCATCACTTACCAGTTCGAAGGGCGGCAGTACATCAGTGTCGCTTCCGGCAGCAGCCTGATCGTGTTCGGTCTCGAATAGCCGGCGTTCGATTCCCCTCCAACTCGAGTAATCCCTTTTCGAGTTGGAGGGGAATTAGTTCAAATAGACTTCCTGGCAATCTCGGTAAACATTGAGTTGTTATTCTTGTTAGCTTTTCACTCTACTCGGCCTGGGAGCGGGCGGGGGAAGGGGTTCAGGCTCAATCACGACAGGCGCCGGCGGAGGCGGAGGCGGAGGCGTATACTCAACTGGCGCTGGCGTCTCATCTATGACGCGTGTTGGAGTCGCCGCCTCTTCTTTAGGAGCAGAGTGGCTTGGGCAACACGTGATGGTTGTTACCTGTGGGCAGCATATCACGCGCCTGGTGACTATAACCGGCCTCGGCGCCGGACACGAGACAACCGGACACGGCGGCGGACACGGACATGGGGCCGGACACGGACATGAGATAACCGGCGCCGGCGCCGGACATGAGATGACCGGACACGAGATAACCGGGGCCGGCGCCGGACACGCCACGGTTTGGCATGGATTACAGGCGGCGACCTGACAGCATCTCTTTCGCGATTTCGCCGACACGCCGGATTCAAACCCGGCGAGTGTGATGATAAGCGGCGCCAGCGCGATTAAGATGGAATACCTTGTTCTTCTCGTCATACGTTTACCTCCATTGATTCGACAGTTCTACCGGCGGTGATGAAAATG
>Ga0187894_10007190_pt1 | contig 10602 bp, 6 predicted proteins | sample GBC1701081metaG_FD_136650 | JGI IMG/M metagenome (GOLD analysis project Ga0187894, IMG submission 136650) | White microbial mat communities from a lava cave in the Kipuka Kanohina Cave System on the Island of Hawaii, USA - GBC170108-1 metaG ... | reverse complement strand
GGCTGCGGGGCCGCCTTCGCGAACGCGATTCATATTACAACATCATCGGCAGCAGCCGGCCCATGCAGAACATCTACGAGATCATCGAGAGCATCGCCGAATCGGACGCCAATGTCATGATCCTGGGTGAATCTGGCACCGGCAAGGAGCTGATCGCCAACGCCATCCATTTCAAGAGCGCGCGCTCGAAAAAGCCTTTCGTCAAGATCAACTGCTCAGCGTTGCCAAAAGAGCTGATCGAATCGGAACTCTTCGGCCACACCAAAGGCGCATTCACCGGGGCGACGATGGAGAAAATGGGATTGATCGGTCAAGCCGCGGGCGGCAGCCTGCTGCTGGACGAGATCGCCGAGATGCCGGTTGAGTTGCAGCCGAAGCTGCTTCGTGTGTTGCAGGAGCGCGTCTATTACCGGGTGGGGAGCGAGAAGGCGCTCGAAGCCGATTTCCGCCTGATCTCGGCCACCAACCGCAACCCGCTTGACGCGATCCGCGACGGGACGCTTCGCGAAGACCTCTTCTACCGCATCAACACAATCGAGATTCAGGTGCCGCCGCTGCGCGACCGCGCTGAAGATGTGCAGCACCTGGCCGAACATTTCCTGCGGATCTACGCCGAAAAATATAACCGGCCCGCGCATTCCATCTCGCAACAGGCCTACGAGCGAATGTTCGCCTACTCGTGGCCAGGCAACGTGCGTGAGCTGCAGAACGTGATGGAGCGCGCGGTGCTGCTGGCGAAAGGCGAAGTCATCGAAGAGAGCGCCATCCCGATGCCCAAGCCCACGGCCAAGACGCCGGCGCCGGCGCCGGCGCCCCCCGCGGCCCCCATCAGCCGGATGGCGCCTCCTCCCGGAGCCTCCGCGCCTCCTCCCGTAAGCGCCAGTGATCTGACGCTGGAGCAACTGGCGAGGTTGATCGTCAACAAGATGCCCAACCCTTCGCGAGGCGGATCGCGCGTGGACATCTTCACACAGCTCGAAGGCGCGATTGTTCGCGCCGCCCTCGAACGCACCAGGGGCAATAAGCAGGCGGCGGCCAACCTGCTTGGTCTCTATCGCCCACGCCTTTACAGCATGCTCAGGAAACACAACCTGCACGACACGATCAGAGAATCCGAACAAAACGCGCCGGAAAACGACTCTCTCGAAGGCGGCCTCGACGAATCCGAAGCGCCGGATCAGGAACTGGATCAGGGAATAGATCAGGATCTTGCGGAACACAATTTTGCCGCGCCTGAAACGACCGGGCGCGAATCATCTGAAGAATCATCTGAAGAATCATCCAAAGAATCATCTGGGGATGACGACGTGAGGATCAATACGGGCAGTCCGGATGTAACCGAGCTACATTTCATAAAGAGAGCGCCGTTTCAACTGTAGCTCAGCCCCGCCCGGCGTCATTCCGTGTTGACAGATTGTAGAGTGTGGAGTAGATTGTTTTCGCTTTATGTATGGCCTAATTAAAAGAGGCCTGGTCGTAGATGTTACCCCTATGTTACTTGCAAGCTGGTCTGCTCGCATAAGTTGCTCGTAACAAAACTTTTGTACCTTTTCCAACCTCAAACTGGTTCCCGTGCAGATGGAAAAGTACCAGCTGGTACAACAAAAATTGCCCCGAGAGCTAGCAACTGGGTTTGTTTGAACTCTTTGGCTATACACGAGCCAACTAATATTATTCAGCAGCCCGATTTAAATGTGGCTTTATGGCGACGTTGTGGTTCACGCTCGAAGTTGCTTTCCATGGCAGTTGAGAAGGGGTAATTTTACTTGACAGCCAAGTACGACACGCAGCAAAAGGGTAATGAAGTCATATCCCACGACATCCAGCCGTAGATCCAAAATCGGGGCAATCAAAAAGTAGCGCATGAATTTGTTTGTTGCGATTGCAATCATGATTGCGGGGTGTTCGTTTTTGAACAGCCCTGTCCAGACTCCATCTGAATCAGAAAAGCAGTCGTTGTTGGAAAAACGGGCGGTAACTGAAACACAGCGGATCCTCGCTTCCAGCCTGGACGCCGACTTGCCTAGACTCCCCTTTGCGGATTGGTTTGGAAAGGTTGTCGGACCGGGAGTCGGGGTGATCTGGCAGTTGAGCGAATGTGGAGAGCAACCGGGCGCTTCATCCGATCTGGCTGGGGATATTCGAGCCTGCGCGGAGGTCAACGCAATCTTAGCTGATGGCCGCAAGGTGGTTGTCATGATCACGGTCGGGACGTTTAAAAAAGGGATGACCGGTACCCCGGCCTTTTATTATGGCGTGATCGAGCAGCAGGAGGAGTTGTACCTTGTTCGGCGGCTTCGCGATCTGCCGGAACTAGTGCGGACGCCTGGGAGACTGGTAAATAGGTCTGAAGTTAGCCTGCCGGCGGTAGATATACCTAAGGTCAGGCTGGCGGTAAACGATGCTTACAAGGACAAGTTACCGGTATGGAGTGGCGATGGGCCTGATCAGCCTATGACGACTGAAGTGGCGCCGGCGCCGCCACCGCCGCAGGTAAAGCCACAACCTTCAATGGCGACTTCGCCGGCGAAGAACCAGAAGGCGTCGGAGGGTGTACTTCAGGGCAGCGCCGTCACCAAAGTACAACCGCTTTACCCCGCGAGCGCCAAAAGGTTTAACGCCTCGGGGCCAGTTGAAGTGCAGATCTTCATTTCTGAAACCGGGCTCGTGATTAACGCGAAGGCTATCAGCGGTCATCCGCTCTTGCGTGAGGCCGCGGTGGAAGCCGCCCGCAAATGGGTCTTCAAGCCGACGACGATGAACGGCGTTCCCGTGGAGACGCAGTTAGCCCTGACTTTCGTCTTCAGTGTTCCCCAGTAACATTGCTCAGATCGCCCTTACAAAGGCGGATTATTTTTGAAATCGTCCACTATAAATAAAAGAGAAATAAAGAAAAATCGGAGGAAAATATGTCTATTCACAAGAGATGGCAAACCGCCACGAGATTTGCCGTCCTGGTGGCGCTTGCAGGCGCCTTATTATCCTTGATCACCCCCACCTTGATTACACCCGCGAATGGCCAATCCACCAGGGCCACAGTGTTGGGCAAGATTACTGACGAGAAGGGCGATGCGGTCCCTAAAGCCAAGGTCGTCGCTAAAAACCTTGATACTGGCATTTCGCGCGAGGCCACTACGGATCAGGAAGGCCGCTTCCGCATTCCGGAACTGCCGGTAGGCAAATATGAAGTGGAGGTCGAGCGCCAGGGCTTTCGGCTGCTGGTGCAGCGAGGCATAGACCTGACTGTCGGAAGGGAGGCGGTCCTTGATTTCACGCTCAATGTGGGCGATGTTCAGGAAAAGGTCACGGTTGAGGGAGACGCTTCACAGGTGGAGAGAACCACATCAGCGCTCGGCTATCTCGTCACCCGGAGACAGGTCGAATTGCTCCCCTTAAACGGCCGCGACGTCCTGCAACTGGCGACGCTGCAGAGCGGAGTCACGAGCACTGCGGCCCTTACGTTTGGCCAATCCGAGGTGGGCGCCGGCGCTACCCGGCTTTCGATCAATGGCGGGCGCATTGATTTCAACGCCTACTACCTCGATGGAGTCGAGACGTCGGACGCTTTTGGATACTCCCCCGGAGGGCTGGGCGGCGGCTTCCTCGGTGTGGACGCGCTGCGGGAGTTTCAGGTGCTGACTTCGACCTATTCGGCAGAGTTCGGCCATGGCGGCGGGGCCATCATCAACGCCGTGACCAAGGCCGGTACAAACGATATACACGGAACGGCTTTCGAGTTTCTCCGCAACAGCGCGCTCGACGCGCGCAACTTCTTCGATCGCAACCTGAAGCAGTTGCCGTTCAGGCGCAACCAATTCGGCGGGAGCCTCGGTGGCCCAATCATCAAGGAACGCATCTTCCTTTTCGGCAACTATGAAGCGCTACGCAGGCGCGAAGGCGTACCAAACTTTTTCAATGTTCCAAGTCCGGATGCTCGAGCCGGATTCCTGGTTGACACGACCAGGCCCGGCGCCGACCCCAATGACCGCTCGATGAAAAGACAGGTCACCGTCGCGCCAGCGATCTTGCCTTATCTCGCTCTTTACCCGCTGCCGAATGGAACCATATCCGGAGATACAGGCGTCTTTCGGCGAGACTTCAACGAGGCGACCCGTGAAGACTTCGCCAGCGTACGCGCGGATTACAAAGTAACCAGCGCTCACTCGCTGGCGGGCCGTTACACCATTGATGACTCCGATCTGACCAAAGTCGGAGGGGTCATTCAGAATCTGGTCTTGAACAACCGGAACCAGTACGTCTCACTGGAAGAGCAAGCGATTGCCTCCGCGCGTGGGGTCAACAGCCTTCGCTTCGCTTTTAACCGCTCGAACTTCTCCAGTAACTTCCCATTCATCGTACCGGTCGCTCCCAGCCTGGGATTCCTCCCGGGACGACAGATGGGAGCTTTTTCCGTCGCCGGGTTCTCGGAACTCCGGCCGTCGCTAACCGACGCCCGCAGCTTTGTACTCAACACTTTTGAGGTCAACGACCAGTTCGTCTACAACCTGGGCTCCCATGCGTTCAAGTTCGGCGGGTCGTTGCGCCGCTACCAGCTCAATGCCGACTCAGCCCTGGCTACGGATGGAGTCTTTAGCTTTGGCGGCGGTGTAGAACCCTTCATAACAGGCAGAGCGCAGGCGCTCTTTACTACCCTGCCCGGCACTGATTACTACCGTGGCATCCGCCAGACGCTCTTCGGTTTCTATGCGCAGGATGATTGGAAGGCGCGGCGCAATCTGACGCTCAATCTGGGGTTGCGCTACGAGCCGACCACCACGCCGACCGAGGTCAACGGCAAGGTGGCCAATCTGCGCAATTTCACCGATCCCACCTCGACGGTGGGTGATCCGTACATTGATAATCCCTCGTTGAGGAATTTTGGGCCACGCATCGGCTTCGCCTGGGATCCGACCGGCAGCGGCCGGACGGCGATTCGGGGTGGCGGCGGCGTCTTCTATTCGGCGATCTTACCGATGCGGTACCGCTTTATGATCTCGAACGTGGCGCCTTTCAACCGGCTGTCGTTGATTCCCGGCCCATTCCCGAACGCCTTCAGCGCAAACCCCAACCCTATAGCCTCAGGATTCCTATGGATCACGCAATTCAAGGCGGAACAACCTACGGTCTACCAATGGAACCTGAACGTACAGCATGAGGTGAGCAAGGACATACTGATCTCAGCGGGCTATGTCGGCTCACGCGGCGTACACCTGGAGACAGGCGACAGCAGCAACGTGCGCGGCGACGCTCAGATCGTCAACGGCCAGAAATTCTTCCCGGCCGGATCGGCTCCGCGCGTCAACCCGAACTTCAGAGCGGTCCAACTGCTCGGCTTCAACGGCGATTCTTACTATCACGGGCTGCAACTGGGCGTTACCAAGCGTTATACGGCGGGGCTGCAGTTCCAGGCCTCCTATACCTTCTCGAAATCTATAGACACCAATTCGTCAATAGACTCGGTCTTCTCCAACGGCCCTCTCGGCGGTGACCGGCAAGACCCGTTCAACTCCCGCCTGGACCGGGCGCTGTCGGATTTCGACGTGCGCCACAACTTCGTGGCCAACTTCCTGTGGGATCTGCCTTTTGGAAAAGGGCGTCTGATCGGTAAAGATCTCACGGGCGTAGTTGGTAAACTCGCCGAAGGGTGGTCGGCTGGTGGCATTCTCAATCTCAAGAGCGGTTTTCCCTTCGGAGTGGTGCTCGGCTTTGACCGGGCGCGCAATGGGATTGACTCTGGCAGCGTGCAATCGCAGCGCCCCAACGTGGCGCCGAACCTCGATTTCACGAATGCAGTCACCGATAATCCCAACCGATACGTGGATCCGTCATTCTTCCAGGTGCAGCCGGCGGGGTTCTACGGCAACTCGCCGAGAAACGGTCTGACGGGCCCCAACCTCAGGGCCTTCGACTTCACCTTGTTCAAGCGGACTCCTATCAACGAACGATTCGAGACCGAGTTCCGGATTGAGGCCTTCAATATTTTCAATCGCGCCAACCTGGCCCCGCCGGATTTCGGCAACCGCGTCATCTTTACGGCCGCCGATGCGAGCGGCAACGGGGCAGTTCCAGGGAGCTTCGGCCAAATAACGCGGACAGCCACCAGCGCGCGTCAGCTCCAATTCGGCTTGAAGTTGTTGTGGTGATACTCAAACCCGGAGGGGAGTGGGGAGTGGGGAGTGGGAAAAAGATACCATTCCCTATTCTCCACTCCCTACTCCCTACTCCCCACTCCCCACCTTGTTCTGTCGAGACCCCATGATTGTAGATACCGATACTCACATCAACGAACCGGTGGAAGCCTTCGAGAAGTTTCTCGAAGAACCTTATAACTCGCGTCGCCCGCGCTTGATCAAAGACACGCTCGGGTTGACGCGCATTCTTTTGGAGGGCCGGCTCTATCCGGAGCCAAGGCTCAAGCAGGCGCACAGCAAAAAGGTCGAAGGGGCGAATCTGGGCGGTGTGCGGCCCGGAGCGACCGATCCGCAAGCGCGCGTCGGCGATCTGGATTTAGAGGGCATTGACGTCCAGGTTATCCTTGGCAGCCTCGGCTTGGCGCTCTCGACGCTGCCCGACAAAGATTTCGCCGCTGCGATGGCGCGCGCCTGCAACAACTATTACGCCGATTTTTGCAGCGTCAACCCGGATCGGCTGAAATGCATGGCGACTCTTCCGCTGCAGGATATTCCCGCCTCCGTCGCCGAAATGAAACGCGCGACCCAGGAACTCAGCCACATCGGGATCATTTTGCCGCCGAATGTTAACGGCAAGAACCTGGATCATCCCGATTTCTACCCGATTTATGAGACGGCCGAGCGGTTGAACCTTCCCATTGGAGTGCATTGGGGTAACGGCTCTTACCTGACGGCGGCGGGCGTCGAGCGATTCAACACGCACTTTATGGCGCATGCCTTCGGCCATCCGTTCGAACAGATAATCGCCTTGACCTGCCTCATCTGCGGCGGCGTCATCGAACAATTCCCGCGCCTGCGCTTCGCGTTTCTCGAAGCGGGTTGCGGCTGGTTGCCCTACTGGATGCAGCGGCTGCACGAGCATTACGAGCGCCGGACGGCTGAGGTACCGCTCATGAAAAAAGAGCCGGTCGAGTACCTCCTGAGCGGAAGCTGTTACCTGGCGATGGAGCCGGACGAGAGCATGCTTCCCGCGGTGATTGAGACTTTCGGCGATGACATCATCCTGTTCGGATCGGATTACCCGCACACTGACAGCAAATTCCCTGACAGCGTCAAATTCGTCAGGGGGCGCTCTGATATTCCGGAGGCGTCGAAAGAGAAAATCCTCAGTAATGGCGTCAAGTTCCTTAGCCTCGAAGCCAAAGGGTAGTACAAATACGCCCCTATGCGACAGACCAATCAGAATCAGAAAGAGGAGCGGTTCAGCGCCGGAAATGCCCCGGTCGCGGCCCCACTCTACTTTGGCTCAATCTACTACGGCTGGGTAGTGGTGACCGCCTGTTTTTTAGTCATCGCGTTGGTCTCGCCGCTGATCTCCTCCTTTTCAATCTTCCAGGTGACGCTGCTGCGCGAATTCAACTGGAGTCGTGGCGGTATTGCGATCGCTCTAGCCATTCATCTGGTGCTTGGCGGGATGGCATCCCCGTTTGCTGGTGGCCTGATTGACCGCTTCGGGCCGCGGCGTGTCATGCCCGTTGGGGCCGTGATCACCGCTATGGCGCTGATGTTGATGAGCCAGAGCGCGTCGCTCTGGCATTTTTATGTCGCCTTCGGCGTGATCGCGGCGATGGGTAGCTCATTGCTCCAAATCGTGCCTTTGACGGCGCTCACCTCGAACTGGTTCGTGCGCCATCGCGGCGCCGCCATCGGCATTGTCTCCGCCGGTTCCGGGGCAGGTCAATTGGCCCTGCTGCCGCTCATGCAGTACCTAATTAAATACATCGGCTGGCGCTACACTTACCTCGCGTTCGGGGTCGTGATCCTCTTTATCCCGACAGCCTTGATCTGGCTGTTTCTCTACACCAAACCTGAGGATCGGGGACCATCGGCCGCGGACGATCCGCGGGAGCGGAGCGAGGACCAAGAAGCGAGCGTGAGTGAGAAGGCGGACGGACAAGAGATCAAGCGGGGGAATAGAGGCGCCCGCCAGAGTGAAGTGATAATCCTCGACAAGGAATGGGCTGAGATCGAGTGGAATGTGAGCAAGGCGGTACGCACATTCCGTTTCTGGGCGCTCACGCTCATGATGGCGCTGTTCGCCGCCGGGTTCTTTCTCATCTCAGTGCAGCTCGCAGCCTATCTGGAAGACAAGGGGTACAGCCCGCTCCTTGCCGCCTCGGTAATCGGACTTCAAGGGGCGCTCAATATGGCCGGCAAGTTCATCGGGGGATTCTTGTGTGACCGCATTGGACGGGAAAAGACTCTGACGCTGAGCATCATTGTGTTTGTCACGTGTATTGCGCTGCTGAACCTCGCCGGGGTCATCATCAACCCGGCGCTCGTCTATGTGTTCACGATCTTCTACGGAATCGGCTTCGGCATGTCGCTCCCGGCTTTGATAACCTCTGCGGCGGATCTATTCCAAGGCAAACATTTCGGATCGATTCTTGGGGTAATCGTCTTCGGAGGATTTATCGGCGGGGCGATCGGTACCTGGCTGGGTGGCCACTTATTCGATCTCACGCGCGCCTATCAGGTCAACTTCCTGGTCTCCGGACTCGCGATGTTGATTTCGGCGGCGCTAATTTGGAAGGCGAGGCCCGGCAGCATACGACAGGTGCGCAGTTTGGAAATGCGCTGAGATAAGGCATTTCAACACAAAGGGTCAAGGGGACAAAGGGTCAAAGGATCGATAGGGGTTAAGCGCTTAGCCCCTATCGATCCTTTGACCCTTTGTCCCCTTGACCCTTTGTCCTGAAAATTGATGTAACCCGGCGGCGCCCGATGGCATTCAGCTTGCTCTCCAATAACGTGAGCGCAAACTTCTCTTTTCTATATTTCATATCATATAAGGAGTCTGCAAGGAGAATGTTATGAACGAAGATCAAAAAACAGATTCATCGCCGAAGCCGATGCCCGCTCCGCAACTGCCGAATATCCCGATCAGTCCCGATGACCCCTTTCAATCTGACCCCGACCTCCTGCCGCCTGTAACTCTGCCTCCTGATCCCGATCCCGCGTCGAGCAGGCAGTCGCCAGGGAGATCGCCCGGCCAAGCCCCCGGACATAGTGATCCGGACGTTCCTGAAAATGATCTGGACGATCTGGACGATCCGGAAGCGGCCTGAAACTGGAAAAGGCGATGGGGGCGCATAAGCGCAAAATGTATGTCCGTTGGTTGGCGCTGCTGGCCCCAACCGCGCTGGCGCTTTATCTTTGCTGGCTGATGGCGCAGCCGTTCGTCAATGTGCTGGCGTGGGCCGTGGTGCTGGTGATCATCTTCTATCCGGTTCATCAACGCATCGTTGCGCTCACCAGGCGTTCGAGTTGGAGCGCGTTGCTTTCGACCGTGATTGTGATCGCCGTGATACTGATCCCGCTCACGCTGTTGACGCTGGCGGTGGCGAAAGAGGTTGGTGACGTAGCAAAGAATATTCAAGGATTCTTCCGTTCGCTGCTCGATCCGAACTCTCCGGTGATGGGACGAATTATGAGCTGGCTGGGCCGGTACGTTGACGCGGGCCGGCTCGACCCGCAGGAGTATCTGCTGGAACAACTGAACAACATCAGCGGGGCGATTGCGGGGCGGACACTCGGATTCGTCGGTGGAGTCGTGGGCGCGATAGTCCGGGCGTTCTTCATCGTCTTCACGATGTATTACCTGTTTCGTGACGGCGACCGGATTTACAATGCGACGCTCGACGTGATCCCGCTGGAGCGCGCCGAGACACGGCAGATTTTCGACCGCACGCGCGAAGTCATCCACGCCAGCGTTTACGGAGTAATCGTGATCGCGGCAATTCAAGGGGCGCTCGGCGGTCTGGCTTTCGGCGTTCTTGGATTGCCGAACGCGCTGGTCTGGGGCGTGATGATGTTTTTTCTGTCAATGATTCCTTTGGCGGGTTCGTTTGTGGTGTGGGTTCCGGCGGCGATTTATCTGGCGGTGAGCGGTCATTGGGCGAAGGCCCTGATCCTGGCCGCGTGGGGTGCGCTCGTGATCGGAACGATTGACAACTTCCTGCGTCCGAAACTGGTCGGCGAGAGAACCGGGCTGCACGAACTGCTGATCTTCTTTTCCATGCTCGGTGGATTGCGGATTTGGGGAGCGCTGGGATTGGCGCTCGGCCCCGTCGCGGTCGCAATCACGCTGGCGCTGCTCGATATTTTCAGGCGCATCGAGGATCGAGGATCGAGGATCGAGGATCGAAGATAGAGAATCGCCTTACGCTTGATGACGCAATCTTCAATCTTCGTAACTGCGAATTGCCAATCTGCTCGGCGCCACGCATTCCGAAGCTGTAATCGTAGGAGTTGTTGTGCCCAACCACAGGTAGTTGGCCGTCCCGTCCTAGAGCGCCGGTCAAGTATTCCTCGCGGATCATCGGTAGGACAGGTTACCAACCTTGTCATTACCCACATTTTTCTTCGTTCTTTGAATCCCCCCAACGGCAGTTGGGGGATGGTTAAAGTC
>Ga0187894_10007189_pt1 | contig 10604 bp, 10 predicted proteins | sample GBC1701081metaG_FD_136650 | JGI IMG/M metagenome (GOLD analysis project Ga0187894, IMG submission 136650) | White microbial mat communities from a lava cave in the Kipuka Kanohina Cave System on the Island of Hawaii, USA - GBC170108-1 metaG ... | reverse complement strand
GAGAAGTTCATCGTGGCGACCGAGGCCGGCATCCTCCACAAGATGGCCGCCGAGGCGCCCGGGAAGATCCTCATCCCGGCCCCGCCCGAAGACGAGTCGTGCGCCTGCAACATGTGCCCGCACATGCGCCGCAACACGCTCGAGAAGCTCTACCTGTGCCTGCGCGATCTGTCGCCGCAGGTGACGGTGCCGGAGGAGGTCCGCGTGCGCGCGCTCCGGCCTATCGAGCGCATGCTCGCGATGAGCAGCGCGCCGCGCGGCGACTGATCGCCGGCTGGGCTTTCTCGGCCCGCGGCTCGCACGCGATCACGCGGCCGCGCGCGTCCTGGGTGAGCTCGCAGCAGCGCTCGAACAAGTCGCGCAGGCGTTCCCGTCCGCGCTGGACCCGCGATTTCATCCCCGAGATCGACAGGCCGAGCATCGCGGCCGCCTCTCGCTGCGAGAGTCCTTCCAGCTCGGTCAGCGTGATCGCCTCTCGGTAGGGCGACGGCAGCTCGGCCACGAAGGCCGAGACGCACCTGAGCAGGCCCGGGCAGAGATCGCCGTCGACGTCATCCGGCGGTCCCGATGTGGACGTCGCCTTGAAGCCTTCGTCGATCGCGGTTCGGCGGCTCTCGAGCGCGCGCGCTCGAAACCGCAGGTGATCGCCGATCGCGCTCCGCGTCACGCGATAGACCCAGGGGCCGAAACGCTCGGTAGAGCGCAGGCCGGGCAGGCCCTCCTGGATGCGAACCAGCGCATCCTGCAGGACGTCGTCGGCGTCGCCGTCGGCGATGCGGCGAGCGACGAACTCGCGCAGCCTCTCGCTCAGGTGCTTCCAGTCGGCCTGCCAGCCCGCCTCGATCATCGGCTCACACCGCACGGCATAGCGTTGAACTGGTCGCGTCGCCGGCGGCGTGTTCGGCCGGCCGCACCGCTCGGATCTTGGCGGAGGCGATGTAGTGCTCGGCGCCCGAGCCGGGCAGCCAGTCGCGGATGAAGGTTCGGCTGTTCGGTTGCACGTCGACCTCGACATCGCAGAAGCCGGCCGCGGCCAGCATGGCGCGAACGTCGTCGACCGGAGCGGCGCCGGCGATGCATCCCGCCAGCGCGCGGCTGTCGTTGCGCAGCGCCTCCGGCAGCGCGGCGGACAAGACGATGTCGGAGATGGCCAAACGCCCACCTGGACGCAGCGTGCGGAACGCCTCTTCGAGGACGGCCGGCTTGTCGGGCGACAGATTGATGACGCAGTTCGACACGACGACGTCGATCGAGCGGTCGGCGACCGGCAGGTGCTCTATCTCGCCCAGCCTGAACTCGACGTTGCCGGCGCCGAGGCGCTCGGCGTTTGCCCGCGCCTTGGCCAGCATCTCGGCTGTCATGTCGATGCCGATCACGCGGCCGGCGGCGCCGACCTGCTTGGCGGCCAAGAAGCAGTCGAGGCCGCCGCCGCTGCCGAGATCCAGGACCGTTTCGCCCTCGCGGAGCGAGGCAAACGCCAGCGGCGTTCCGCAGCCGAGCCCCATGTCGGCGTCGCTCGGCACCGAGGCCAGCTCCTCGGCGGTATAGCCGAGCTGAAGCGAGGCCGCGTCGCGAGTGGAGCAGCACCCCGGCCCGCAAGAGCCGCCCGTCCGGGCGATCTCGGCGTATCGCTGGCGGACGAATTCCCTAGTTTCTTCATGCGATTGTCGGTTCATGTCGTCGATCCTCCAGCTCTAAAGACGGAGCTCGGGCCGAAAGGACGCAGGGAAGCGATGGAGCAGGTCGCGCGGCGATATAATGACATAAGGATATATGAATGTTCGTATGCTTCGTCCGCCCGCGGTCGCGATGGACGTGCGGGCGGTCTCGCGTTTCTTTCGCGCCCTCGGGGACGAGACCCGCCTGCGAATCGTCGGCCTCTTGTCGCACGGAGAGCTATGCGTCTGCCACATCCAGGAGGCGCTCGGTCTGTCGCAGCCGAACGCCTCCCGCCAGCTCGGGGTCCTGCGCGCGAGCGGCGTCGTAGAAGACCGCCGCGTCGGCAACTGGGTCTATTACCGCCTGCGCAAGATGCCCGATCCCGAGTGCGAGCGACACCTCCGCGAGCTCGCCAAGTCGTTCGGGCAGCACGATCCGCTCCGCCGCGACGTGGCGAAGCTGCTCAAGATCTGCGGTCCCGGGGCCGACCGGTGAGTCGGCCAGGTCCATCGCGAGAGTCGGCAGGTCTTCGGCGTCGGCTCGTGGCCGAGGGCATCGGCACCGCTCTCTTGCTCGCGGCGGTGGTCGGCTCCGGCATCATGGGGATCGGTGCGCGCGATACGCGACGAGATCCGCGGCCGCGTAGAGAGGCCTCTGGCCCAGCACGGCTGGGCTGCCCGACCGCCGTGACCGCGCTCAGGTCCGCGCCCAGAACAGCGCGGCGCAGCCGACCAGGTCGACTTTCGAGTCGGCGAATCTCGCCGCGAGGGCTTGCGCCAAGCTCTCGGCGGTGTCGAGCGAGTTGTGGAAGATTCCCTTGCGGTTGTAGAGCTCCATGAGCCGTCGCGCCACGCGCCCTCGCGGGCCATCTCCGTGTACGAGGGTGGCGCCGAAGATACGGCCGCCCGGGTTGAGGAGCGCGCGCAGATGATCGAAGGCGACCGCCTTGTCCTGGATGGCGCCGGGCACGCAGTGGAGGAGATAGGTCATCGCGACGGTGTCGAACTTGGCCGGTTGGGCGGCGATCGGTTCGAGCACGTTCTGGCGATAGATCTCTGGTCGGTAGCGCGCGATCCGCCGCGCGGCGTGGCGCAGGCTGTGTGGATTCAGATCCATGAGCGCGATTCGCGGCGCGCGCGCGGGGAACCGACAGCGGTCCAGGTAGTAGCCGGATCCCACGCCCACGTCGAGATGATTGGCCGATACGTGCTCGTCGTACATGCCGAGGAGGCGCGACGTCGGGCACTTCCAGATGAGCGGGTTGGACAGGCCGAGGACGACCAGGTCGTAACCGAGCGCGAGGGTCAGCGGCGTATAGACGGCCTGGCCTCGCTCCACCTCCCGTTCCTGCGTCGTCGCCATGGCTAGCGCGACGCCGGGGTGGTGGCGGCGATCTCGCCGACCGCCTGGACCAGCGCGTCCAGCTCTTCCTCGGTGTTGTAGTAGTGGGGCGAGAAGCGCGCCGCGGAAGCGACGCCCTTCGCGGTGAAATCGAAGAGCGCGGACGAGAGAAACGAGGCGCTCGCGTTGATTCGACGATCGCGCAGCGCCGCGATGACCTGTGGGGCCTCCCATCCGGCGATGGCGGCGGTGACGATGGCGCAGCGATCGCGGCCGAGGTCGAGCACGCGCACGCCCGGGATGGCGGCCAGGCGATCGCGGAGGTGAGCGGCCAGGGCGGAGGCGCGTCGCTGGACGACGGCGATGCCGACGCGGCGCAAATATTCGGCCGCGGCCCCGAGCCCGAACACGAGCACGTACGAGTGTTCCCATTCCTCGTATCGATGCGCGCTGTCCACCAGCTCGTAGCGGTCTGCCGCGACCCACTTCGCCCCGCGCATGTCCACAAAGAGCGGGTGATCCCCGCGCGCGAGCGCCCGATCCGATGCGTACAGAAATCCGATGCCGCGCGGGCCGCGCAGGAACTTCCTCGCCGTGACCGAGAGGTAATCGCACTTGATCCGACCGACATCGATCGGGATCTGGCCGAGGGCCTGGCAGGCATCGACGATATAGGGGACGTCGAACTCTTCGCAGACGGCGCCCACCGCCTCGACGTCCTGCACCAGCCCCGAGTTGGTCGGCACCCAGGACACGGCGACCGCTCGCCTGCGCGCGTCCCCCGCCGATCGGGCGAGCAGGTCCCGCACCGCGTCGGGGTCGATCCCTCCCTCCGGCCGATCGGCGGCGTAGAGGATGCGCACGCCGCGCCGCTGCGCGAGGGCCAGATACTGGATCTGGTTCGACGTGTAGTCGCACCGGCTCGTGATGATCGCGTCCCCCTGCGCGAAGTCGAAGGAGCTGAGCGCCTGGATGAACCCCGCGGTGGCGCTCGACAGGATCGCCATGTTTCGGGGGCCCGCGCCCACCGCGGCGGCGATCTCGCCAATACACGCGCTCGACCGCCTCGGTGCGGCGGTCGGCAGCCTCGTATCCGCCGATCTCGCTCTCGAGCCGCAGGTGCTCGGCGACGGCGTCGATGACCGGCCGGGTCGGGAGCGAACTCCCCGCGTTGTTGAAGTGAATGCGATGCGCGCACCCGGGCGTATCGGCGCGCCAGATGCGGAGCGCTTCCGCTTGGTTTGGATCGAGCTCGCGACGAGATGAAACCTCCAGCGGCGGGCGCATCGCCGGATAGTCGCGCGAGCACCCTCGATGAGTCCAGCGGGCGGTCGGTGTGATCCGCGGTCGCGCCGACGCCTGTCCGCAGCCGCCTGCGGGCCGATGTCTGATCTGCCGCGAGTCGTGCGAACTGATCAGTAGCCCACCGACCACGCGCTCAGGGTGTTGGCCGCGGAGGTGCAAAGCTGCACGCGAAAGGCGCGGCCGTCCGCCAGCGTGAAGCGGAGAATCTTGGACGGCTCCATGCCGCGCGGCCCGGACAAGCTCCCCTTGCCGTCGCCGAGGACATCGACGCGCGGCCGCGGATGCCCATATTGCACCGGCTGACCGCCGTCCTCGACCTGACCAAACGCGACGCGGCCCCTGTTGGTGAGAGCAACGTTCACTTGCTGCCCGCGCACCGCCGCGATAGTGCCGAACAGCGCGCCGACCGCGCCGATCACGGCCCGCTTCGTCGTCGACACGTCGGGGACGAAGTAGCCGATCCACATCTGCAATACGTGCTCGTCGGGGTGAAGCCCGAAATGGCGCGCATAGTAGTCGGCCGCTCCGCCGAATACCCCCTTGAACTTCTCGAAAACCCCCATGGTCTCCCCTCCTGACCAACGCTCGACGACGCGAGCCGCCCAAGGGCTCGACGGCCGGACACAACGATCGATCGGTTGTACGTCGCAACCGGTGCGGGAGTTTTCAGCAGCGGCCCGATCTCACGGCTTAGATCGACTTAAATCGGGTTGATGACCTCTCCGGGGTGCCCCTGGCAGGGCCTGAGCCGACGGGTACGATCCAGCGTGCATCAGCTCGGCCTATTTGCGAGCGGCCCACCGGCGCTCGACGGGTCATTCGCCCGCGCGAGGCGAAACGCCCTCGCGGGGGATGCCTGGGTCGAGTACGTTCCCGGCTGGGTAGCCGGCCAAGACCAGCTATTCGACGCGCTGGAGCGGTCGACCCGCTGGCGGACCGACCGCCGCTGGATGTACGAGCGCATGGTCGATACGCCGCGTCTCATCGCCAGCCTGCCGGGCGACGGTTCCGGGCATCCGCTGCTCGTCGATATCGCGGCCGCTTTGTCGCGACGCTATCGCGAGTCGATGGACCGCGTCACCCTCGCGCTCTACCGCGACGGCGACGACAGCGTCGCCCTGCACGGCGACACCGTCGCGCGCGACATGGAAGAGGCGCTGGTCGCGACCGTGTCGCTCGGCGCGCCGCGGCGGTTTCTGCTCAAACCGGCAGCCGGCGGCCGCTCGATCTCGTTCGCACTCGGCGGCGGCGACCTCCTCGTCATGGGGGGCAGCTGCCAGCGCACCTGGCGACATGGCATCCCCAAAGCGGCTCAAGCGGGGCCGCGGATCGCCGTCATGTTCCGGCCGCCTTGGTATCCGGACTGACCGAATATCCGTATCTACGCGCTCAAACAGAATCGGGCCGTATTGAGCAACTCCTCTTGCAGTGCCGATCCGACGCCGCGCACGATGAGGCTGTGTCGAAGCTCTTCCGCCCGCGTCGGTTCCTCGTTCTCGCGCTGTGTCTGGCCGCCTGTTCGGCCGCGCCGATCTCGCCAAGAGCTTGCCGCTCGCGGAAGGCGAGCTGCGAGCCGTGCTGGAAAACCGCGCCCCGTGGCTCGAGTAGAAGGGCTGGGATTCGCCTTTGCTCTGGCGGCCGGGTACAATTCCGTCATGGCGCGTCGCGTCCAGCGGCTCATTCGCGCTGCGCCGCTCGCCGATGCGGCCGGGGTGGATGTCGACGATGCCGTGAACGGCGATCCGCAAGAGAGGTTCGAGGCGGTCGAAGATCTCCGGCGCGTGTATTTCCAGTATGACGACGATCCACCGAGACTGGAGAGAGTTCTTGTCTGCGCTTCTCTCGGAGAACACAAAGTTTCTTCTGATTGGAGCGCACGCCCTCGCCTTCCACGTGGAGGCTCGCCTCACGGAGGATCTGGACGTTCTGATTGAGCCCTCGGTCGAAAATGCCCGGCGCGTCCATCGCGCGCTGGATGCCTTCGGTTTCGGTGAGCTGGTCGCCGATCCGCTCGAGCTGGCGAAGCCCGACCACGTATTCATGCTCGGTCGAAAACCCTGGCGCATCGACATTCTGACCGGTATCGACGGCGTGAGCTTTGAGGAGGCGTGGGCCTCTCGCGTCCAGGCCGATTTCCATGGGGTCGAGCTCTGGATCATCGGCCGCGAAGCGCTTCTCAAGAACAAACGCGCGTCGGGCCGCAAGAAAGATCTCGTCGACGTGGCGCTGCTGGAAGAGGCAACCGCTGAGGACACCGATACGGAACACTGACCTCGACTGAACCGGGGCGGGCGGCTAAATGCCGGCCAACGACGGCTCGAAGCGGGTGTAGCCCTGCTCCGCGGCCCAGAGGTCCATCGAGATCGACGACAGGTCGTCTACTTCCGGGATGGCGCGGGCGTCGAGGGTTAGATCGATCGACTTGATGTATCCGCGGCAGGTCTCGCAGGCTTCGAGTCGCACGGCCGGATAGCGCTCGCTCTGGAAGTGGGGGAGCTTTTGCGGATCTTCTTCGCCGCAGCCGGGGCCCGGGCAACGAATGCGATTGACGGGCCGCTCGCCGGCGCATAGGGCGCAGGTGAGGAAACGCTGGGCACCGGCGTCGCCGGCGGCGGTGCGGCGACATCCGATCCAGGCCGGTCCGCCGCAGAATGTGCAGCCGCCCTTCGACGCGGCGGGGGGCGACGGTGGGATTCCGCGCGCGGCGAGGACTTCGGCGTATGGTCGGGCGAGCGCGCGGGCGAGGTAGTCGGTGCGCCCGCTCCTCTCATCGCGCCACCAAGCGGCGAGCCAGGCCCAATCGCTCCTCTCTCGGGCGCGCGCGGCGGCGCTGAGTCCGGGCGGACCCATCTCGGCGGCATAGCGGAGGACGCCGGCCAGCGCGGCGGCAAAGCCGGCCAGGTCGCGTTCCAGCGCGCCGGCCAAATCGGCCGCCGATTCGACGGCGGCGGCCAGCTCGGCTTGGGCTCGGTAGAGGCCGCCCGCGAAGGCGAGCGGCGCCTCGGCGCTTTCGGATCCGGCGGCGAGCTCGGCGGCGCGAGCGGCGCGCCGCGCGAACGCGGCGGCCACTCGGCCGGGGGACGGCTCAGCGGTGCGGATCGTCACCGCTCGCGTCGGTGGACCCGGTCGGCGTGCGCTCTTGAGTCCAATCGTCGCCGGTGACCTCGCGGTACCAGCGCGGATGGTGCAGCCGCGCGTACCGCTTGGTCACGACGCCGCGGGTCATCGAGCGGAAGGTGCCCGGCAGCGCCGCGGTGCCGAGGTAGATGTGCACCACGACGGCGACGAAGAACAGGATGAAGGCGCCGTCGTGGAGGATCCAGCTCAACTCGCGCAGGGAGTGCGCGAACTCCATCGGGAACCAGAGGACGATGCCGGAGCCGAGCAGGCAGACGGCCAGAAGCGCGATGAGGAAGAAGAAGATCTTCTGCCCGCCGTTGTATTTGCCGACGTCCTCGTGCTCTCCGGTGCGCAGGAAATATCGGAGCATCTTGGGGCCGAACCAGCCCCAGTCGGCCCGCTCGAACAACATGTCCTTGATCCAGTGGATGAACATGATCCCGATCGACGCGACGAACAGGATGCCCAGCCAGGCGTGCAGCCAGCGACAGACCTCGAGCCCGCCGAACAGGTGGCCCATCCAACCGAAGATCGGGGTCCAGATCGGCAGCCCGCTGAAGAGCGCGCCGAAGAAGAAGAGCGCGACGGCCCAGTGGATGATCCGCGACGACAGGCGGTGGCGGACGATGTGATTGCCCACCACCGCATCCTCGACGCGCGTCTCCGAGTTGGGCGGGGCCAGATCGACGGTGTAGGCGAGCGCATCGCCGTGGCCGTTCCCGTTGCCGTTGACGACGGCGCCGTCCTTCGGGCCGAAGCGGAGGTAGTGGGCGACGGTCGCCGCCACCGTGCCCGCCATCGCGACCATGCCGGCCGGCTTGAGGATCGATTTGTTGACGAAGACCGACGTCGGGATCGTCGGATCGGCGGGGAGCTCGTACCACTCCGGGTGATCGCCGTGGGCGAGCACGGTGACCACGCCGGTGCCTCCCACGCCGGCCGGATCGTAGATGGTCGCGTGCGCGTGGCCGTTGGCCTTGAGCTGCGCGACCCTCTCCTCGGCGACGGCGAGCATGTCGGTCTTGTTGCCGAACTGCAGGCACCCGGTCGGGCAGGCCTTGATGCAGGCCGGCTCGATGCCGACCGCCACGCGGTCGACGCACAGCGTGCACTTGGACATCTTGCCGGTCTTGGCGTGGAAACGCGGCACGTCGAACGGGCAGCCGGTCGCGCACAGGCCGCAGCCGATGCACGCATCCGGGTTGACGTCGACGATGCCGTTTTCGTATTGCACGATCGCGCCGGGCGCCGGGCACGCGGCCAGGCATCCGGGGTCGGCGCAGTGCATGCACTGGTCTTTGCGCATGAGCCAGGCCAGCCCGCCGGCGTGCTCCTGCTCGCGAAACTTGATGAGGTTCCAGAAGCTGGCGTGGAGGGAGGGGATGGTCTGGTATGTGCCGACCTGCTCCGTGTGTACGGTCTCGAGGTCGTTCCACTCCTGGCAGGCGACCTCGCAGGCCTTGCAGCCGATGCAGGTGGTGGTGTCGATGTACTTCGACACGACCGGCAGCTTGCGGATGCCGCTCTCTTGACCGCGCAGAGAAGCGGAGGAGCGACGCAGCTCGAGTTGGGGGGACTCGCTCATGGTCGTCTCCTCATCCTTGTCCTTCGGCCTTCCTCAGGCGGACCAGGAACGCCTTGTATTCCGGCGTCCAGGTATTCGGGTCCATCGCCGACGGGGTCAACATGTTGGCCAACGGTCCCGTGTGACTCTTGGCGCCGGCGAATCCCCAGTGGATCGGGAAGCCGATCTGCCACACGTCTTTGCCGTCGATCTTGAGGAGCGGCAGCCGCTTGGTCACCATGGCCACGCCCTGGATCGCGCCGCGTGCCGACTCGACCACGACCTGTGCCCCGTTCGCGATCCCCTTCTTCTCGGCCAGCGCCTGCGGGATCTCGACGAAGAAGCCGGGCTGCACCTCGTTCAAACGCCCGCCGATCTGGTGCTGCGTCCAATAATGGAAATGCTCGGTGAGGCGATACGTGGTGCAGACGATCGGGAATTCTTCCTTCTTGCCGTATGTGTCCTTATCGGTGCTGAATCGCTTGGCGACCGGATTCGAGGTGACCTTGGGATGGAGCGGATTTTCGATCGGCGCCTCGACTGCCTCGTAGTGCTCGGGGAACGGGCCGTCGTTGAGGACCGGCGAAAACAGCCGGGCCACGCCTTCGGGCAACATGATGAACGCGCCGAAGGTGCCGGGCGGCGCGTCGGGCTTGGTGTCGGGGACGTCGCCCACCCAGGCGGCTCCGTTCCACTGAACGCCGACCCGCTTCGGATCCCACGGCCGGCCGTTCTCGTCGGCCGAGGCCCGGTTGTACATGACCCGCCGGTTGGCCGGCCAGGCGAAGGCCCAGTTGTGGAACATGCCGAGGCCGGTCGGATCGCTGGTCGCGCGCCGCTGGGCGAGATTGCCCGCTTCGGTGTAGACGCCGGAGTGGAGCCAATTGCCGCATAAAGTGGATCCGTCGTCGCGCAGCTGGGCGAAGCCGTCGACCTGCTGGCCGGCGGTGCGAAGGACCTTGGTCGGGTCGTTCAGGTCGTGTACGTTGGCCAACGCCTTCCCGTTCATCTCCTTCAGCACCTCGCCGAGGTCCGGGTTGGCGGGGTTCGAGTACGACCAGGATAGATTGAGGATCGGGTCGGGCAGCGCGCCGCCCTCTTTGCGGTAGAGGTCGCGCACCGCCAAGACCAGCCGGGCGACGATCTCCTGATCCGGCCTGGCCTGACCTGGCGGATCGGTCGCCTTCCACTTCCATTGCAGCCAGCGCGCCGAATTGGTGAACGTGCCGTCTTTCTCGGCAAACGAGGCGGCCGGCAGGAGGATGACCTCGGTCTGGATCGCCGACGGCGGAGCGCCGCCGTACTCCTTGGGCGCCTTCCAGAAGATCGACGTCTCGGTCTCGACGTTTTCGACGACCACCAGCCACTTGAGCTTGGACAGGGCCGCGACCATCTTCTTGGAGTTCGGCCCGAGCCCGACCGGATTCATGCCGAAGGAGATGAATCCCTCGGGGCCGGGCTCCTCGCCGCCCGCGCGCTTCGATTTGCCGCGGTACATGTCGTCGAAGATGTAGAGCCAGGAGTAGTTTCCGTCGATCTTGGGCAGCCACGAGTAGCCGAACTCGTTCTCCGATGTGGCCGCCGCGCCGTAGGTCGCCTTGAGCAGGGAGACCAT
>Ga0187894_10007188_pt1 | contig 10606 bp, 12 predicted proteins | sample GBC1701081metaG_FD_136650 | JGI IMG/M metagenome (GOLD analysis project Ga0187894, IMG submission 136650) | White microbial mat communities from a lava cave in the Kipuka Kanohina Cave System on the Island of Hawaii, USA - GBC170108-1 metaG ... | reverse complement strand
TCAGGACTGTCCCTGTCCAAACACCGCCCCGGCATCTGAGTCACCGCGCCCAGCTCCAACCCCACACGATTTTTCGAAACACTAAAATTTCAAATATTTTTGGCTAGCTTTAGCCGAAAGCAGAGTCCACGTGTCGGCCCGCGCCGGCTCTAGGACGCACACCGTCGTAGGCACCCCACGGTCAGGTGCGCGCGACGGGCAGGGACGCGCAGCTCCCGGCTACCGTAGGCAGCCGCCGGAACCGGTGTCGAGCCGTCGGGACGCGCGAATGCACGCACGTCGCCATGTGCCGTGCCGCGCGCCTGCGGCGAGACGAGTCACGTTCGCGGCGTCGCTCGCCCAGGGCCCGGCTCACCGGCGCTGGCCGGTCTCCCCCCTCGCGCACGATCAGGCAACGAGCCCCGCCACTCGGGCAGAACGCCGGAACAGCGCCAACGGCGAGGGCGCGCAAGTGTGGGATTCCGCTCGCTCCACCATCTTGGCATCGGCTATGCCGTGCGCTATCGGCCAAACGGGACGCGACGTCCTGGCAGTCCCGACGCCACACGCTGAGGAGAACATGCGATGAAGACGCTCGCCCGCGCGGCACTGGCATCGGAGCAGCTGATTCCCGAGGTCAAGGCGTTCATCGGTCGGCGCCAGGAATGGGAGTACCGCCGACTGGCGCGCGCGCTTCGATTGGGCGCGGATCCGGCCAGGGCCTACGAACGACTGGCGAGGCGACCGAGGCCGTTCGACCATCCCGCACCCCTCTGGGAGACCTCGGACGGGGCCGAGCGGTCCGTGATGGCCGAGGCGTGGCAACCGTTCGCCGAGCGCGTGGCCGATCTCCACTCCGACCGCGTTCTCCGCGGCACGCCGACTCGCTACGAGGATCCGGAGCGCTATCCGCGCCTCGCGCTGATCTTCGACGAGGTCCAGGAGGCGCTCGCCGAGCGCGGTGGACCGTCCGCGCCACCGGCCGTGCTCGCGACGCTCCCGTCGGGCGACGTGGACGCGCGGGTGATGATCGAGCCTGCCACACGCACGCCGGTCGTCTTCTTCGAGCAGGGCCTGTTCAGCTTCCTTCACGACTTCGTCCTGGCGACCGGCTGGGCCGCCCCGCCGCTGTCGCCGCGGCAATTGAGCGATGACGCAGCTCTCGTGCGACTGCCGAGGCGATGCGCCATGCCGCCCGAGGCTCTGCTGTTCGTCGAGTCGCTGCTGGCCTACGTCGTCGACGGCACCCCCACGGCCACGCGTCGCGCGATTCCTCGGCCCGCGGACAACCGGTTCGCGGTGGAGGCGCTGCTGGGACAGATGAAACGGTTCGTGATGGCGCACGAGCTGGCGCACATCGCGGGCGGCCACGTGAACGGACGGCGTGACGAGCGTCAGGAGCACGACGCGGATGCCTCGAGTCTCGACTTCGTCACCACCCGCACGCTCGAGGATCTCGGCAGCTGGGCGATCGGCTTCTGGGCGTGCGAGCTGGTGCTGATCGCGCTGAATTTCCTCTATCGCGCGCTCGGCATCCTCGCGTTCGGTCCTCGCAAGCTGCTCTGGATCGACGACACGCATCCGGAGCCGTTGCGGCGCCGGGAGCGCCTCCGGGCCGCCTGGCGGGATCGCGAGGCGCCGCCACTCGGCGTCGCCGCCGCGCGCGAGCTCAGCGTGATGACCGACGCGCTGTTCCAGCGCCTCTGGGACATGACGCTCCCGGCGGTCGTGACATCGTACGAGCAGGGCGCTCGTCCGTCGCCCATGTGGCAGGAGATGATCGACTCGCGCCTCATCCCGCGCGTGTGACCGACCCGATCCCCGAAGACCCGACGGCGGAGATCGCCGCGTAGGCGGCCCGGGCTCGGCGGATCAGGGCACCTGATCGAGCATCGCCCGGCCTGCCGTGGCTCGCTGCGATCGGTCAGCCTCCGCTCAGCGTCGCACCGATCCAGTCGCCCGGGCGCCGGGTCCTCATTGACGAGCGGAGAAGCGCCAGCGCATCATCGGGCGACGGCGACGCGACCGACCGAAGGGCCGTGTCGCCGGCCTCGTCGCATGGCAACGCTCAAGCGCCTCGTCGCGGAGTACTGGAGCGATCGGCCGATGGAGCTGGCCGCGGCCCTCTCCTACTACACGCTCCTGTCGCTGGCGCCGCTGGTGCTCGTGTCCGTGGCACTCGCCGGCCTGGTCTTCGAGCGCGCGGCGGTCGAGGGGCGGATCGTCACCGAGATTCGCTTCCTCGTCGGAGACGAGGGCGCCGAGGTCGTCCAGACCATCCTCCAGCACTCCCGCAACCCGTGGCGCGGCGTGCGTTCGGTGGCGATCGGCATGCTCGTGCTCCTCGTCGGCGCGACCTCGGCGTTCGCTCAGCTGCAGGACTCGATGAACCGGATCTGGAAGGTGGAGGCGAACGCTCGCGGGAACGTGATCTGGGGATTCGTCAGCGGGCGCTTGCTGTCGCTCGCCATGGTGCTGGGCATCGGGTTCATCCTGCTCGTGTCGCTGCTCGTCAGCGCGGCCATCGCGGCGCTCACCGAGATTCTCGGCACGGCGGGTGACGTCCGCCTCGCGCTCCAGGCCGTCAACACGCTGGTGTCGTTCGCGGTGATCACGGTCTTGTTCGCGATGACCTTCAAGGTCCTGCCCGACGCGCCCGTTGCCTGGCGCGACGTGTGGTTCGGCGCCGCGATCACGTCGGTGCTCTTCGCGATCGGCAAGTATGGCATCGGCCTCTACCTGGGCCGAGCGGGCATCGGCTCCGCCTACGGCGCGGCGGGCTCGCTCGTAGTCCTGACCGTCTGGGTGTACTACGCGTCGCTGATCGTGTTCTTCGGCGCGAAGCTCACGTACCTCCGGTCGCAAAGCCGGCGCCATCGGCCGGGCGCATGCCCGGCGCCCGCGTCCGCGTAGGGAGCGCGCCCGAGCGGGCGCGCTCCCGTCGTACCCTACTCCGTGCGGACGGCCACGCTCGTCGCGCCGCGGATGATGCCGCCCTCGAGGAACAGCACGTAGATGCGGTTCCGCGCCGGGTCGAACGGCACGTTGCCGGTTGCCAGGACGAAGATCGCAAAGGTCGGCGTCTCCCCCGGCCCGATCGTGGTCTGCACCGTCTCCCCGATGGCGGAGGTGCAGAGTCCGGTTCCCGGATCGGTCTGGCAGATCAATAGCGTCACGGGGAGCGCCGAGGGTCCGGTATTCGCCGAGACGACGATGGTGCCGCCCACGGTCGACACGTTGGCCGTCGCGACGGCGAAGGCCGCGGCGCCGTTCGGCCCGGGGATGCCGACGATGCCGCCGGCCGCGGCGATCAGCGCGATGATGTCGGGCACCGGGTTGCTCGAGGCCGAGAGCAGGAACGTGTCGAGCCCCGAGATGATGGCCGCCGGCGGCGTGTTCGGGCAGTCGAAGGCCAGCCGGACGTCGGTGGGGGGGAAGGCCGCCGTCGGCGTGAAGGCCATGACGAAGCTCTGCTGCCCGTCGACGATCGTCACCGGCACGTTCGGCAGTCCGCTGACCTCGTTGGTCGGCGGGTTGGTGGTCACGAACGAGAAGTTGGCCGCCACGGGCGTGATCGGCGAGATCGTGCAGCCGACGGCCATCCCGGGACCCGACGTGAGCACGGTGGCGAAGGCGGTGGCCGTGATGCCGACCTGCACCGAGCGGCTGTACGGCAGGACGGCGGCGAGGAGATCGGCGCCGGGAACGCCGGCAAAGTAGAAGAGGTTGGCAAGGACGCGGTCGTTGCCGGTCGTGATGGCGCCGCCGCCCGACGCCGCGTTCGCGATGATGTCGACGTCGCTGAAGAGGATGACCCGCCCTGCCCGGACGGTCTTGATCAGGAACACCGGACGCGGGGTGCCGGCCGTGCTGTCCTCGGCGAGCACGGTCGCCCCCGTCGTCATCGTGAAGTGACCCTGGGTGCCCTGCATGTTGAAGTTCGCCACCGTCCCGAACGGACCGGCGAAGATCGGGTGGCTCACCCCCGCGCCCACCGGCACCATCGGGTTCAGGGCGGAGGTGGTGGCCGGGTGCCCGAAGGTCGTGCACACGGCGTCGTAGCCCTCCTCGTCGCACGTGACGATCAGGACCCCTGCGCCAGGCGTCAACGTGTCCGCGATGATGTCGACGTCGGAGAAGAGGATCACACGGCCCGCCCCGACGGTCTTGCTGAGAAAGACCGGCTGCTGCTCGGCGGAGCTGTCGTGGGCCAGCACGTCCGCGCCCGCCGTCGACGTGAAGTAGCCCTGGGTGCCTTCCATCAGGAAGCTCGGGACCGCGCCGAACGGGCCGTTGAAGATGGGCTGCCCGCCGTCCGTGGGCACCATCGGGTTTTCCGCGGTGGTCGTCGCCGGATGGCCGAAATCCGCGCAGACCGCGTCGTAGTCGTCCTCGTCGCAGGTCACGATGAGCACGCCGCCGGCAGTGACCCACGTGTGGAGATTGGCGAGCTCGAGGGCCGTCAGCGCATTGGGATTGTTGTCGTTGAGGTATCCGATGAAGAAGACGTCGAAGTTCTTGAGCAGCGACAGCGTGAGCGATCCCGGCGTCGTCGCGGTGTCGTTGATCGTGATCGAGAAATGGACGGTGCCGGCCGGTCCGGAGTTGGCCGGGTTCTGGAGCTGGGCCCGGGTTCCTTGCATGTGGGGGGCGTCGAACGTCCAGCCCGTCCCGAAGCGGGGCAGCCGCCACGCTCCCCACGCGCAGCACCGCTGCGCCGACGGTGCCTGCATCGACCGCCGACAACCCCGGGCGGTGGATCTTCCACTGCCACAACCTGTATCACCTCGCCCGGAGTCCTCAGGGGCACCCGGTCATCATCCAGGCCGGCGGTTCGGAGGCCGGACTCGAGCTGGCGGCCCGGACGGCGGACGTCGTCTTCTCGGTCGTGCAGGAGCTCTCGAGCGCCAAGGTGGCCTACCGAGATCTGAAAGGGCGCATGGCCAAGTACGGTCGCACGCCCGATCAGATCACCGTCCTGCCCGGCGTGATGCCCATCATCGGCAGCACGGAGGCGGAGGCTCGCGACAAGCTCTCACTGCTCCAGAGCTGGCTCACGCCCACCAACGCCCTGACGCTCGTGACCAGCCGGATCGGGTACGACGTCACCGGCTTTCCACTCGACGGACCGGTGCCGGCGCCGCCGCCCGGCGAGGGGAGTCACGCGTTCTCGCGCGTGCTCTACGAGACCGCGCGGCGCGAGAACATGACGCTTCGCGACCTCTACAACTTGACCGCGGCCGCCCGCGGTCACTGGGTGCTCTGCGGCGCGCCGAAGCGCATCGCCGATACCCTCGAGGAATGGTTCGTCGAGGGCGCCGCGGACGGCTTCAACGTCCTGCCACCGTACTTTCCGGGCGCCCTCGCCGACTTCGTCGACCTCGTCGTGCCCGAGCTCCAGGCTCGCGGGCTGTTCCGGCGGGAGTACGAGGGCGCCACGCTCCGCGATCATTTCGGCCTGCCGCGGGTGCCCCGGCCCGCGTGCCAGGGCGAGCCGTCGGCGAGGAGCGCGCGTTCGGCTCTTGACGAAGACCGCCGCATCGGGCTCGGCCGCGCCCTCGAGCTGGTCCCCGAGGCGGAGGGCGTATATCTGGTGGCCCTCACCGGATACGGGCTGCCCGACGATCGTCGCCGCTCGCACGAAGCGGGTTTCGACACCCACCTCGTCAAGCCCGTCGATCCCCAGCAGCTCGCCCGGGTGATCGCGAGAGCGCCACAGCATCGCGGCGGCCGCCAGTCAGGCGAGGGCGGTGGGCCGCGACGCGAGGACGATCCCGCTCCGTAGAACCGACGATCCGCGCCGGACCCGACTGTTCGCGCTCCCGCCGCTGTTCGCGCGCGGCCTCTGACTCGGACCGACTGGACCGCGACTGAGCCTCACCGCGTGACCGCCACCAGGGTCGACTGCGGGGGGCCAAGGTCGACTGGGACAGTCGAGATTCCTTGCAGCGGATCATATCCCGCACGGTACCATCGGCGCGCACCCTGCACCGACCGCCACCCGGAGAGCGCGCCACATGGAGCAACGGGACGTCTGGGAGGACCGCGCGGCCGCACTGTCACCCTGGTGGCGCGGCCTGTGGTCGCTGCCGAACCCTGCGCTCGCCGACGCCGGCGCACGCGGCGAGATCGTGGTCGCGAAAGGGCGGCTGGCCCTGACGCTCCTGATCGTCGGGATCCCGACATCGGCGGTCCTGTCGGCCGGGTGGACCACCGAGAACGTGATCGCGTTCGCGTTTGCCGTCTTCGCCGCGCTGCTGGCGGCGGCCGTCTACCGGGTCGTGTCGCACCGCCGCCGCATCCTGGGACTCCCCTTCGCGACCAGCATCGGCGACGTGACGCTGATCTCGCTCGTCCACGCGAGCTATCTCCTCGCGGGATTGCCGACCACGGCCGCGAACAGCCGCACGACCTTTCCCATCTACCTCCTCGCCATCGCGGCGACCGCCCTCAGGTGGGACATTCGCGTGTGCGTCGCGGCCGGCGCGGCCGCTATCGTCGAGTATGCGGCGATCGCCGCGGTGGCGTGGCGACTGTGGTCGGCGCGACCGACACCGGAGACGGCGGTGTACGGCGAGATCGTGCCCGGTCAGCAAGTGGCCCGCCTGATCCTCCTGGTCATCGCGACGTGGCTGGCCGTCGCGATCGTCCGCCAGTCGAGCACCCTGCGTTACTCCGCGACGCACGACGTGCTGAGCGGCCTGCAGAACCGTCCGTATTTCATGGAGCGGCTGGCGGAGGAACTGGAGCGGGCCCAGCGGGTGCATCGGCCCGTCGCGGTGGCCATGCTCGACCTCGATCACTTCAAGCGCGTGAACGATACCTGGGGCCATGCGGCGGGAGACGCCGCGCTCAGGGCGGTGGCCGGCGCGCTTCGATCCACGGCACGCCGGACGGACCTGGTGGCGCGATACGGCGGCGAGGAATTTGCGATGGCACTCCCCGACCTTCCCGCTGTCGCGGCGACAAGTCGTCTCGTCCAGGTTCTGGACGCGGTCCGCGCCCTCGCCATCGCGCCTGCGTCGGGAGCGCCGGCGTTGACGGTGACGATCTCGGCCGGCATCGCGAGCTTTCCAGCCGACGGCGTGACGGCCTCCGACCTGCTTCGAGTCGCCGACGAGCGCCTGCTCGAGGCGAAGCGAGCAGGACGCGACCGGATCGTGGCCGCGGGCTCGGGATGACCGGGGCAGGTCGGATGCCTACCTGGTGAAGATGAGGCTACAGGGACGAATCTCGGTCTTGCTTCCGCTCCCTCGCGAGCCTTCGAAGCGCGCCGTGGCGCGATACCCATACGGGGTGCCCGCCGTCTCGTTGTTGAGGGTGTGCCTCGGGTCACCCGTCATGCCGCGCGCAGCGATGGTGGCGTTGCCGTCCGGCTGAATCTTGCCGGTGAGCGTCAGCGAGTTCGGGCGGCCCTCGACGCCGTGCTGCGCGAGGAGCACTCCGTCCTTCACGTGACCGGAGAACTTGAGGACGTAGCCGGCTGCGCGGCCATGCGCGGGGCAATCGATCGCCACGGCCCAGACCCCGTCGAATGGCGCCGCCCTCGACGCGACTGCGGCGTCCGTCCGGGCGGCGAGGCGCTGCCGTGCGAGCGGAGCGAACGTCCCCTCCGGATACTGCTTGAGATACGCCTCGAACGCCGCGGGTTCCGTTGCGTCCTTGATCGAGATCCAGAACAGCGCCTCGCGATCGGCCGTCACCGCTGGCGCCGCAGTCGATCCGGGAGCGGCGCTTGCCCCAGGAGCGGGCGCCGCGATGACGTTGGCGGTCACGTTGACGATGAGGTCGCCGGTGAGAGACGACGATTCCCAGGGCGTCTGGGCCCCCTTCGACCGGCCCGTGACACCGAGCCGCACCCGCTTGAACACCTCTTCGACCTTGAGGCCAGGAACGCGGAGCGCTTGCAGCAATTCCTCCGTGTAGAGCCCATTGTCTCCATCTCCGTCGGCCGCCACGGACCCCGGTGCGGTCGCGTACGCGATCAGGGTTCCGCGGGCCGCGTCGACGGCGGCGAGCCCGCGGGACGCGCCACGCAGTCGCCGCTCGAACGGATTGTTGCGGCAGGCATCGAGGACCACGACATTGACTCGATTCTTCGCCTCGGCCATCTGCTCGAGCAGGAGGTCCACGTCGACGGCCGCGACACGGGTCGTCGCCTCGGAGTCGATCTCGGCGTCGACCGGCACCAGATAGTTGCGGCCGCGAACCTGGAGGCCGTGGCCCGCGTAGTAGAAGAAGCCGACACCGTCGTTCACCGGGTTCCTGAGCGGCACCTCCGGGTAGGCGCTGTTGCCGATCATCAGGGCGATCCGTGGTTCCTCGGGCGTTCCCTGGGCGCTGACCGGCGCCGCCAGCACGAGGATCCACACGCCAATGGCGATGGATGGGAACAGGCGCATCGTCGTCTCCTCCGCGAGGTCGCGGTCGTGCACGGTATCGCGGGATGTCGCTCGGCCCCGATCACCCCGGAGCGGACCCGAAAGACCGACAGGCCCCGAGGCCGCGAGGGTGGAGTCGGCTGGCCGGCATCCTAGCCAGGCGCCGGGCCAGCCGTCAACTCTTCGGGCGGAGCCTGCTGTTGCGGAACGGGAGGACGCGGGCGGGGCCGACGTGTGGCGAAACTACGCGAGGGGCGCGCCATTCAGGAGCGTGCGGCCGGTGACGGGCACCGGATGCGTGAGCGCCTGCATGACGAAGCAGCCACGCTCGGCGTTTCGCACGACCCTGGCGACGCGCTCCGGCGGATCGGGCGAATCGATCTCGAGCGTCGTCTCGGCGCCCAGCATCCGCCCTTCGATCGTGTCGTTGAGCACCGAGCCGTCCACCCGGTAGCGCGCCGTCACCTTCATCCGCATGCCGTTCACCGTGACCTTCAGCATGTGCCCGTACCGGGACACCTGGGTCATCAGTCAGAACGCAAGGGCGGCGCTGAAGTACATGAGCGGCGTCGGCGCCGACGCGAGGCCGCCGAGGCTCGCCCCTTCGTCGGAGGCGAAGGTCATGTGGCCCGCGCCGCCGCGGCTCACCGTGGCGAGCTTGAGGAACGGCGTGACCATGCTCACGTCGGCGTCGAAGACGATCTCGCGCGTCTCGATCCTGGGATCGAGCCCCTCGGGCGTCGTCATGATCGGGTCCTCTGATCCGGCCGTCAGCCGCGCAGGCGGCGGAGGATGTCCACCGTCGCGGCTGGCTCCGGCCGGCGCGTGTAGTCGGGGTCGGCATCGACGGCGCGGATGATGCCCCGACCGTCGATAACGAAGCGGGCCGGCATCGGCAGACGCCAGGTCCCGTCGCCGTTGCCCTTCGCCAAGTCGATGCCGAGCTTCTGGTAGAGCGCCTTGAGGTCGTCCGCCAATGTGAAGGCCAGACCGTAGGCCTGGGCGACCGTGTTGCCGAAGTCGCGCAGCATCTCGAACGAATGCGACTTCGGCTCCTCGGTCTCGCGCGGCGTGCGCGCCACCTGCGGCGAGATGACGGCGAGCGTGGCGCCGGCGGCGACGATCTCGGGCAGCGCCTGCTGCAGAGCGTCCAGCTCTGCGTTGCAGTAGGGTCACCAGCGGCCGCGATAGAAGGACAGGACGACCGGGCCGCGCCCGACCATGTCCCTCAAGGTCACCGGCTGGCCGGCGACGTTGGGGAGCGTGAACTCCGGCGCGGGCTGACCGACCTTGGCGACCCGCTCCATGATGCCGGATGCGCGGAGGTCAGCCGTGCTGCGCTCCACCACCGCGAGCGCCTCGGCGGGGAGCCGCGATTTCGCCATCTCCCGCATCGCGTCGAGCTTGTCCTGAAGTGCCATTGGTCCCCCTCTCTTTCCGTGTCGATCGGGTGGATCGGGATCTTCGGCTCGAACCGAGGCGGAGCTCAAGTTGTCGCCGGCTGGCGCCAGGCCGTGGGGGCGTCCCTGTACCGCATCCCTCGCGGATACGCGGCCCCGTCGGTGTCAAGGCGCATCGTGATGTTGAACTTGTTGCCCCAGTTGAAGATCCCGCACGCGAAGGCCAGCTCGACGAGCTCGTCGTCCGAGAACTCGGTCTTGAGCTGCCGCCAGAAGTCGTCCGTCACCGAGTGCGGATCGCCCGCGATGCGCTCGGCCAGCTCCACGGCCAGCGCCTCCCGGCGCGACAGGGACTCGGCATACCGGCCGCTCAGGACGGCGTGCTCGTGAGGCTCCACCGCGCTGCGCACGGCAGCGGTGCGGACGGTGGTTCAGTAGGCGCAATCGTTGATCTGCCCGGTCTTGATCCGCATCAGCTCGAAGAGGTGGGCGTCGATCCGGCCGCCGCCGAAGAAGCTCACGAACACGGGCACGATGCTCTTCAGCAGGTCGGGGACCCGGCCGATGACCCCGAACATCTCCGCATCCTTCCACCAGCCGTCGGCTCCCGCCACGAGGAGCTCCTTGAGGGCGGGGTCGCGCGTCTCTTCCTTGGTGATCGCCTGGACCCGTGAGGCCATGACGTCCTCCATCTCCATGCGCCGTCGCCGGTTCACTGCCACTCCGGGCCGCCCCCGGGCCGGCCCGACCGCCGCTGTCGACGGAGCATAGACCATCTTGAACGATCGGTCAAGAATAGGATTTTTTCTTGATCGGCCGTTCCGAAACTGGTACTCGACGGAGGTG
>Ga0187894_10007187_pt1 | contig 10609 bp, 9 predicted proteins | sample GBC1701081metaG_FD_136650 | JGI IMG/M metagenome (GOLD analysis project Ga0187894, IMG submission 136650) | White microbial mat communities from a lava cave in the Kipuka Kanohina Cave System on the Island of Hawaii, USA - GBC170108-1 metaG ... | reverse complement strand
TTTCCCATCCTTCTAGAGACGTATCGCTCGTGCCTGCAGGACGTGTTCGATCTGCCCGCGCTCGAGGAGCTGCTCGCGAGCGTGCGAAGGCGCGAAGTGCGCGTCGACGACGTCGAGACGCGCAGCGCGTCGCCGTTCGCGCGCAATCTCGTGTTCGCATACACCGCGGCGTTCCTCTACGAGTACGACAACCCGGTCGCGGAGCGCCGCGCGCACGCACTCTCGCTCGACCGCGCGATGCTGCGCGAGCTGCTCGGCCACGAGGAGCTGCGCGAGCTGCTCGATCTCGCGGTAGTCGAGGAGACGGAGGCGGATCTCACCGCTCGCGCTCCCGAGTTTCAGGCGCGCGACGCGGAGCAGCTGTTCGACGTGTTGCGGCGCGTCGGCGACCTCGCGGAGAACGAGGTCGCCGAGCGCGCAGAAGGCGATGCGGCCGCGTGGCTCGCGACGCTCGCCGCGGAGCGGCGCGCGGCGCGCGTGCGCATCGCCGGCGAGGAGCGCTGGATCGTCGCGCACGAAGCGGGGCTCTACCGCGACGCGTTCGGCGTCGCGCCGCCGGCGGGCCTGCCCGCCGAATATCTCGAGCCCGCGCCCGACGCGATCGCAAGCGTGGTCGCGCGCTTCGCGCGACGGCGCGGTCCGTTCGTCACCGAGGACCTCGCGCGCCGCTATGCGCTGCCGAGCGCGCAAGCCGGCCTCGTGCTCGCGAGCCTCGAAGCGCGCGGCAAGCTCGTCGCCGGCGATTTCCGTCCCGGCGGCAGCGCGCGCGAATGGTGCGACGCCGAAGTACTGCAGCAGCTGCGCCGCCGTTCGCTCGCGCGGCTGCGCGGCGAGGTCGCGCCGGTCGAGTCCGAGGCGCTGGTGCGCTTCCTGCCGGCGTGGCAGGGCGTCGGCGCGGGTGGCTCGCTCGCGGACGCGCTCGATCGCCTCGAAGGCATGCCGCTGCCTTGGAGCGAGCTCGAGCGCGCGATCCTGCCGGCGCGCGTGAAGCACTTCGATCCGCGCGGGCTCGACGAGCTCTCGGCGCTCGGCGGGATCGTCTGGATCGGGGCCGGTGCTTTAGGGGATCGCGACGGGCGCGTCGCGCTGTATCGACGCGAGCGCGCGGCGCTGCTCGCCGACGCACCGCTCGTGCCCGACTCGCTCTCGCCCTTGGCGCAGGCATTGCTCGCACAGCTGGAGACTCGCGGCGCGCTCTTTTTCGGCGAGCTGCTCGCAGCGAGCGGCGGCGCCAGCGCGAAGGATGCGCTCGACGCGCTGTTCGAGCTGGTCTGGGCGGGCCTCGCGACGAACGACACGTTCGCGCCGCTGCGCGGGCTCGGCGCGCGCGCTCCGACGCGCCGCGGCGCGCAGCCCGGCGGCGCCGCGGGCCGCTGGTCGAGCGTCGCGCGACTGCTCGTGCCGCCGAGCGGCCCGATCTCGGACACGCAGCGCGCGCACGCGCGCGCGGGCGTGTTGCTCGAGCGCTACGGCGTGCTCGCGCGCGAGGCGTTCGCGCAGGAGCACTGGCGCGGCGGCTTCGGCGCCGTCTACCCGGTGCTGCGCGCGATGGAGGAGGCCGGCAAGGTGCGGCGCGGCCACTTCGTCGCGGGTTATCAGGGAGCGCAGTTCGCGTATGCCGGCGCCGTGGATCGGCTGCGCGCCTCTCGCATCGGCGAGCGCGCTGGCGATGGCGAGAGCGAACACGCAGCGCTGATCGTGCTCTCTGCGACGGATCCGGCAGTCCCGTTCGGAACGCTGCTTCCCTGGCCGCCGCCGGTCTCCGCGCTTGCGCGTCCGCGGCGCTCGACCGGCGCGCGCGTTGCGCTCGCGGACGGCCGGCTGATCGCGTTCATCGAGCGCGGCGCGCGGAGGCTGTGGACCTTCCGCGACGCCGGAGACTCGGCACCCGGCCTCGTCGCGCGCGCCCTGCGCAGCCTGTTCGCCGATCGCAGCGTCTCGCTGCTGCGGCTCGAGGAGATCGACGGCGCGCCTGCGCTCGAATCGCCGCTCGCGGAGACGCTCCTATATGCCGGCTTCCGGCGCGGCTACCGCGGCCTCGAGCTGGAGCGCTCGGCGGCGACGGCGATCTAGCAAGCGGCGCAGAGCCGGAGGCGAGCGGAGTCGAAGCGTGGACAGCTGGCAGAAAACAGCGCCGGGTGCGGTGCTCGCGCATCCAGAGTCGAGCTCGTAGTGCCCGAGGGCGACACGCTCTTTCGGGCCGCGCGCTGGCTCGACGAGCAGCTCGCGGGCAGCGCGATCGACACGCTGTGGATTCGCGGGCGCGGCGCGCTTCCAGGCGGCGTCGTCACCGAGGCGCGCGCGCTCGGCAAACACGTGCTCGTCGGCCTCGCGCCGGCGCCGAAAGCGGAGACGCCGCCGCGCGCCGAGGCGGTGCTGCACTTCCACCTCGGCATGTACGGGAAGATCCGGCGCTACGACGGCGAGCGCGTGTTCGCGCGCGAGACTGCGCACAGCTCGCTGTGGATCGCGCGCGGCCGCTCGCGCTGGATCGTGTTCCGCGCGATGACGGCCGAGCTGTTACGGCGCAGCGCGCTCGCCGATCACCCGCAGCTCGCGCGGCTCGGCCCAGACATCCTGGCGCCGCGGCTCGACCTCGCAGCGATCGTCGCGCGCGCGCGCGCCGCTCATCGGGCGACGATCGCCGACCTGCTCGTCGATCAGGCGGTCACGGCCGGCATCGGCAACCGCTGGAAATGCGAGGCGCTGTTCCACGAGCGCATTCATCCGGAGACGCCGCCGGAGCGTCTGGGCGACGATCAGCTGCTCGCGCTGTTCCGCTGCGCTCGCGAGCAGATGGCCGCGGCGGTCGAGCTCGGAGGGCGCGATCCCCACTTCCCGACGCCGCGCAGCGCGCCGTGGGGCGGTAGCTGGGTGTACGGGCGCGAGGGCAAGCCGTGCCCCCGCTGCGAAGCGCCGATCCGCGTCGCACGCATGGGCGACGACGCCCGCGGCGTCTGGTGGTGCGCGCGCTGTCAGCGCTAACAAGGACTCGGAGACGAGACAGAACCGCCGAGCGGGTGCGATCACACAGGTGGACGTTCGTGCAAGCCGTCCGACGCCGCGAAGCGGCGCAGACGGCGCGCAGCGAGCCGAAGGCGAGCGGAGTTCGGACGAAATGGATCTTTCCCAGTTTTCGCTCGAAGGAAAAGTCGCGCTCGTCACCGGCGGCTCGCGCGGCATCGGCGAGGCCACGGCGCTCGCGTTCGCGCGCGCCGGCGCCGACGTCGCGGTCTCGAGCCGCAAGCTCAGCGATCTCGAGCGGGTGGCCGCCGAGGTGCGCTCGCTCGGTCGCCGCGGGCTCGCGATCGAGGCGCACGCGGGGCGCATGGATCAGCTCGCGCCGCAGGTCGAGCGTGTGACGCGCGAGCTCGGCCGCATCGACATCCTCGTCAACAACGCGGGCACCAGCTTCAACGCGCCGGCGATCGAGATGGACGAGAAGGCTTGGGACAGCGTGATGAACCTCGATCTGAAGGGCCTGTTCTTCCTCTCGCAGGCGGCTGCGCGAGCGATGCGCGAGCAGCGCAGCGGCGGCGCGATCATTCACATCGCGTCCGTCAGTGGGCTCAAGCCGCAAGTGCCCACCGCGCACTACTCGATCGCGAAGGCGGGCGTCGTGATGGCGACGAAGGCGATGGCCGTCGAGTGGGCGGAGTACGGAATTCGCGTGAACTGCATCGCGCCGGGCGCGATCGAGACGCGGCTCTACAACGCGATCTGGTCGGTGTTTCCCGGCGAGCAGGGTGCGCGCGCAAAGGCCGCCGCATCCGCGCGCTTCCCGCTGAAGCGCGTCGGCGAGCCGCGCGAGATCGCCGACGCGTGCGTGTTCCTCGCATCGAACGCGTCGAGCTACGTGACCGGCGAGACGATCGCGATCGACGGCGGCGCGCTGCTCGCCTGACAGCCGTGCCTAAAAGGTGAAGCGGGGACGTTCCTCCTTTTTGAAGCGGGGACGTTCCTCCTTTTTCATCCAGCGTGGAAAAGGAGGAACGTCCCCCTTCGCCTTGTTCGGCAGCCGTGCCTGTTCGGCGCGCGCGCGCTGCGCGTGACGTAATCACGGCTCGCCCATCTCAGGCGTGGGACATGCGCTGAGAGCGGCCCATGATGGTCGACGGCAGCCGGACCCGCTTGTGGCATGCGCCTTGCTCACCCGCCGTTGCGCCGGCCTCGCGCCGCACAACTGGAGGACCAACGCATGCCCCCCGTGATCGACTCCGGTGACACCGCCTGGGTGCTCACCGCCTCCGCACTCGTTTTGCTGATGACGCTGCCGGGTCTCGCGCTGTTCTACGGCGGCCTCGTGCGCGCGAAGAACATGCTGAACGTGCTCGTGCAGTGCTTCGCTGCAGCGGCGATCGTTGGCGTGCTCTGGGTGCTGGTCGGCTACAGCCTGGCGTTCGGCGGCGGCAACGCGTTCATCGGCGACTTCTCGAAGGCGGGGCTGGTCGGCGTCACGATCGATTCGTTCGTCGCGAACTTCGCATCGCCGCCGCGCAACATCCCGGAGCTCGTGTTCGCCGCGTTCCAGGGCATGTTCGCGATCATCACGCCGGCGCTGATCATCGGCGCCGTCGTCGAGCGCATGAAGTTCAAGGCATTCGCGGTCTTCATCGCGCTTTGGGTGCTGCTGGTCTACTGCCCGATCGCGCACATGGTCTGGGCGGGCAACGGCTACTTCTTCGCGAAGAGCGCGATCGACTTCGCGGGCGGCCTGGTCGTGCACATGAGCAGCGGCTTCTCGGCCCTCGTCGCGGCGATCGTGATCGGCAAGCGCAAGGGCTACGGCAAAGAGCCGATGCCGCCGCACAGCCTGCCGCTCTGCTTGGCCGGCGCCGGCTTGTTATGGGCGGGCTGGTTCGGCTTCAACGCCGGCAGCGCGCTCTCGGCGAGCGGGCTGGCTGCGCTCGCGTTCGTGAACACCGCCACCGCCGCCTCGACCGCGACGCTGGCTTGGGGCTTGATCGAGATGCTGCACCGCGGCAAGGCGACCGCACTCGGCTCGGCGACGGCCGCGGTCGCTGGGCTCGTCGCGATCACACCCGCCTGCGGCAACGTGAGCCCGCTCGGCGCGATCGCCGTCGGCTTCGGCGTCGCGGTGGTTTGCTACGCCGCGGTGACGTTCTTGAAGCCGCTGTTCGGCTACGACGATTCGCTCGATGCGTTCGGCGTGCACGGAGTCGGGGGCGCCTGGGGCGCGCTCGCTTCGGCGCTGTTCGCGACGAGCTTCGGCGCGGGCGTCGAGACGCGCATGGACCAGATCCTGATTCAGCTCGAGGGCATCGCGTTCGTCGCGCTGTTCGCTCCGCTCGCCACGTTCGTGATCCTGAAGGCGCTCGGCATGGTGATGGGCTCGCTGCGCGTCGGCGAAGAGAGTGAGTTCGAGGGCCTCGATCTCGGCGAGCACAGCGAGAGCGCCTACGCACTCGGCGGCGGCACCTCGATCGCGGAACGCCCCGCCAGCGCGAGCGCGTCCGGCGTGCTCGCGCCTTCACCAGTTCCCGCAACAGTCGCTTAGGTCGCAGCCGGTCCCCTGCGCCTAACACCAGCCCCCGCCTCGCGGCAACGCGGGGCGGGGGTCTGCTCGTTCAGCTCTCGGCCAACCCCAACGCCGCATCGAGGGCCGGCCATTCGACGGCGCTCTGAGCGGCGAACGCTTCGAGCAGTAGCTGGCGATCGTCGGGGTCGGCGCCGGTTCGGAAACTTGCGAGCGCGGCCTCGATGGTGGCCTGCGCGGGCTCGCTGGGATTGTCGTTCTTCAGGATGCCGTTCTCGTGCTCGATGCCGAGCGCGTCGAGCCACTCGGTCAGCAGGTCGCGGCGCACTTCGAGGAAATAGGCGGCCAGCACCTCTTCGGCGATCGCGGAGGCGGCGAAGCGCGAGAGCGCCTGGCGCACGAAGGCTGCGCGCTTCTCCTTCGACTGCTTCATCATGAACTGAGGCCGCGCCTTCAGCGTGACGCAGGCCGCGCCGACCGCCTGCGTGTAAACGCCCGGCAGCTTCTCCTGCACCTTCGAGAGCAGCGCGAACGCGCGCTCCGGCGAGAGTCGCGCGAATACTTGATGCGGCTTCATGCGGGCTCCTTCGCGAACGCGCCGTGCGCGCAGCTCGTCACGGCGAGCACGAGCGCGCCGGCGAACAAGGAATGCAGAGCGGTGACCTCGACCGGCAGCTCGAGCAGCACGTTCGTGACGCCGATCGCCATCTGTACGAACACCAGCAGCAGCGCGAGCTGCGTACGGCGCGCGAGCCCAGGGACGCTCCGCGCCGCCCAGACCATCCACGCGATCAGCGCCGCCAACAAGTAGGCGTTCGCGCGGTGGTGCACGTGCAGGCCGATCGGGTTCTGCATGCCCCACACCGGGAACCACTCGTCGCCGTTGCAGCTCGGCCAGCGAGAGCAGGCGAGGCCCGCGTAGCGCGAAGAGACGAGCCCGCCGAGGGCGACCTGGAAGACCACGAACAGGGCGCTGACGCCAACCGCAATGCGGGCGGCGCGGGGCGCGGGCTGCTTTGCGCCGCGTGCGGCTGCGCGCAGCGTGAAGCCGAGCCAGAGCACGCTCGCGTTCCATGCGTTCCCTACCAAGAGGTGCGAGGTGACGCTCCACGCTGCGAGCAGCTGCCAGACCGTGAGCGCTCCGAGCAGCCCCTGCACAGCGAGCAGCACGATGCCGACGCCCCAGACGCTCCCGGCCGCGCGCCGCAGCAGCGGATCGCGAAGCACGGCGACTCCGAGTGCGAAATAGGCGGCCCCGAACGCCCAGCCGACGTAACGATGCGAGACCTCCCACGCGACTTTGAAATCGAAGCGCGGGATCACTTCGCCGAAGCACAGCGGCCAGTCGGGACACGCGAGCCCCGCGCCGTGCGCGCGCACCAGCGCGCCGAGCACGATGTTCGCCAGGATGAAGCCGTTGAACACGAAGCAAGCGCGCGCGAGAGCTGCGGCGCGCGAGCTGCTTTCGGGGGCGGGGGACATCGGCGAGCGCACGATAGAGAGAGGCGCCCGCAAGCGCCGCGTAGCTCGCGCACGGCTTTGGTAGATCTGCGCTCGAGGCGCGCGCGAGTTGCCGGCGCGAGCAGCGTGAGAGAGGCTGCCCATCCAGCGACGGTGCGAGCGGCGTCAAGCGCGCCTCCGCGTTCGTCGATACGAGGCGCATGGCGATGGCCCTGCCCAGCTCGATCCCGAAGGACGATCCGCGCCAGCTCCGTGTGCTGTTCGAGCGCGCCGCTCTGTGCTCGCGCGCGCACCGCGTCGCGTGTGTGTTCATCGGAGTGGCCGGCGAAGAGGGCGACCTGCTCGCGCGCGACTTTCTCGACTTCGTCGAATCGGAGCTGCGCGTCGAGGACGCGATCTTCCGCATGCTGCGCGAGCGAGCCGTACTCCTGATGACCGACATCGAGGAGCAGACCGCGCGCCACGTGATGGAGCGGCTGCGCAGCGAATTCTCCGCACGCTTCGCGCCGAGCACCGAGCTGCCGTTCGGCTTCGGCTACTTCCCAGTGCCGCCCGGCAAGACGCCCACCGTCAAGGACGTGCTGCCGGCGCTGTTTCGGGAGCCGAGCTAGTCGACGAGCGGCCCGCGGCTACACGGCCGCCGCGATCAGGCCGAGACGATCTCGTCGAGCGCGCTCTCGAGCGTCGCGTACCGGAAGCGGAATCCCGCGCTGATCGCAGCGGCGGGAACCACGCGACGGCTGGCGAGCAGCTCTGCGGAGAGCTCGCGCAGCGCTGCCTTGACCGCGAACGCGGGTACCGGAATGAACGCCGGCCTGTGAACCGCCTTCGCGAGCGCCGCCGAGAATTCCGCGTTGCGCACGCTGCCGGGCGCGCTGCAGTTCCACGGGCCGCGCGCGTGCTCGCTGTCGAGCGCGAACTGAGCGAGCGCTGCGCAGTCGTCGAGATGGATCCACGGGAACCATTGCCGGCCGCTGCCGATGCGCCCGCCGAGCCCCGCGCGGAACATCGGCAGCAAGAGGCCGAGCGCACCGCCGCGCTTCGCGAGCACGACGCCGATGCGCAGCGAGCAGACGCGTACGCCGAGCTCCCTGGCTCGCGCAGCCTCGGCTTCCCAATCGCGGCACAGCTCGGACAAGAAGCCCGGGCCGGGCGGATCACCCTCGCGCACCTCGTCGTCGCCGGAGTCTCCGTAATAACCGACCGCCGAGGCGCAGACGAGCGCACGCGGGCGCCGCTCGCTCGGCAGCCCGGCGAGCGCGCTCACCAGGCTGCGCGTCGAATCCACGCGGCTCGACCAGATGCGCTCGCGGCGCGCCGCGGTCGGGGCGCCGCCGAAGATCGGCTCGCCGGCGAGATGGACGACTGCATGCGCGCCATCGAGCCACGCTGGCTCGACGTGCACCCCGTCCCAGCCGAGCGCGCGTTCGGAACCGCGCAGCTGGACGCGCGTCGGATCGCGCGCAATGAAGCGCAGCGTGCAGCCCGCTTCGCGCAGGCGCTCGGCGAGGCGCGCGCCGATCAGGCCGGTGCCGCCGGTGACGACGACGCCGCCGTCGCTCATGTCTTTTGGGGTGCGAGCGCTTCCAACATGCGCACGGCGTCCTCGCGGCTCGTCGCGAGCGGCGCGAGCACCGGAGTCGTCACGCCGGCCGCTACGAAGCCGGCGATCTGCTCGCGGCACTCGTCGGCGCTGCCGATGATCGCGATGCGGTCGACGATGTCGTCACTGATCGCTGCCGCCACTCCGGCGCGATCGCGGCGGGTGAAGGCGTCGGCGATGCGCTTCGCCTCGGCCTCGAAGCCGCACCAGGCGAGGAACGCGTTGTAAACGGGCGCCGCGAGGTAGCCGCCGAACGCGGCGCGGACGATTGCGCGCGCCTTCGCGCGGTCGCTCGTGACGCACACCTGGAAGCGGCAGACCACCTCGTCGCGCGTTCCATCGCGTCCCGCCTTCGCGGCGCCGCGGCGGTAGGCGGCGAGAATCTGCGGCATCGCGCTCGCCGGCTGAAAGTTGATGATCAGCCCTTCGCCGATCTCGCCGGCGAGCTCGCACATCTGCTCGCGCAGCGCGGCGAGATAGATGCGCAGCGGCTGCTTCGGGCGCGCGCCGAGGCGCAGCCCGTGCGAGCGGAAATGCTTGCCGTCGAAGTCGGTCTTCTCGGCGCCCAGCGCCTGGCGGATCACCGCCACCGATTCGCGCACGTGCCCGAGCGGCGCGCGGAAGTCGACGCCGTTCCAGTCGCCCATGATCGCGTGTGAGGAAGCGCCGAGGCCGAGGATGAAGCGATCGCCCGACAGCTGCGCGAGCGTCGCGGCGCTCATCGCGAGCACCGCGGGCGTGCGGTTGTAGACGGGCACGATCGCGGTGCCAATCTCGATCGTGCTGGTCGAGACCGCCATCGCGCCAGCCAGCGAGAACGAATCGGGGCCGGCGGTCTCCGCCATCCAGATCGCCGGATAGGCCCACTCCGATTCGGCGCGCTTCGCGAGCTCGACGTTGCCCCGCGCGTCGAAGCCCGGCGCCGGGATCGTGATCGCCATGCGCCCCATCTTGGAACTCATCTCGATTCTCCTAGGCGTTGTCGCGATTGGGCGGCCGCAAGCCGAGCGAAGCGAGGCGCGCAGTGAGCCGATGACGAACGAAGCCCAACAAGTTGGCTGAGCTGAGCGAAGCTCACCTCGGTTGCATGCGAATCGCGCCGTCCAGGCGGATCACCTCGCCGTTCAGCATCGGATTCTCGACGATGTGGCATGCAAGTGACGCATATTCCTCGGGATTTCCGAGCCGCGAAGGGAAGGGCACCTGCTTGCCGAGCGAGGCGCGCGCCGGCTCGGGCAGGCCCATCAGCATCGGCGTCAGGAACAGGCCGGGCGCGATCGGGCAGACGCGGATGCCGACCTGCGCGAAATCGCGCGCGATCGGCAGCGTCATGCCGACCACGCCGCCTTTCGACGCCGAGTATGCGCACTGACCGATCTGCCCCTCGAATGCGGCGACCGAGGCGGTGTTGATCACGACGCCGCGCTCGCCGCCCGCGTTCGGCGTGTTGCCCTGCATCTTCGCGCCGGCGAGCCGAATCACGTTGAAGGTGCCGATCAGGTTGACCTCGATCGTCTTGCGGAACAGCGCGAGGTCGAACGGCTTGCCTTCTTTGTCGACGGTCTTGCCGGCGGTCCCGATGCCCGCGCAGTTCACGACGATCGTCACACGCCCGAACTTCGCGATCGTCGCGTCGACCGCTGCGCTCACCTGCGCCTCGTTCGCGACGTCCGCCTCACAGAACTGTGCCGCCTCGCCCAGCGCCTTCGCGACCTCCGCGCCCTTGCTGCGCGCGAGATCGAGGATCGTGACGCGCCCACCCCGCGCGACGATCTCACGCGCGGTCGCCTCGCCGAGCCCCGAGCCGCCGCCCGTCACGATCGCGGCGCTGTCGTGAAGCTCCATCGCGTCTGCCTCCGAAGGAAGGGAGCCACGCTAGCCCACAGAACGGCGCCGAAGTCCGTAACCGCTAATCGCCTAGGCGTGCCTCGAGATTCGAAATCGCAGCGAGCCACGGCTCAGCGCCGCTCTCCAACCAGAGCTCACGCAGCTCTGAGCCGCTGCCTCGCGCAACGAGCGCAACCGCTTCGCGCGCCTTCGGCAAATGC
>Ga0187894_10007186_pt1 | contig 10614 bp, 11 predicted proteins | sample GBC1701081metaG_FD_136650 | JGI IMG/M metagenome (GOLD analysis project Ga0187894, IMG submission 136650) | White microbial mat communities from a lava cave in the Kipuka Kanohina Cave System on the Island of Hawaii, USA - GBC170108-1 metaG ... | reverse complement strand
GTCACCGGCGGCTTCCGCGGCGTCCCCGTCGCCAAGCCCAATCTCTTCGGCTGGCAAACTAAGACCGAGACCGATTTCTACTACATCTGTCTCGTGGTGCTGATCCTGATCACGCTCGGCGCGCGCAACATTCTGAGGAGCGCCACCGGCCGCGCGATGATGGCGATCCGCGATTCGGAAATTTCCGCCCAGAGCATGGGCATCCACATCGCGCGCACCAAGGTCACGTCGTTCGGCATCAGCACCTTCATCACCGGTATCGCCGGCGGCCTCCTGGCGCACAAGCTCCAATTCATCTCGCCCGAGGCGTTCGACCTCATCCTCTCGATCTCGCTCCTGCTGATGATCGTGGTCGGCGGGCTCGGGTCGCTGCACGGCTGCATCTACGGCGCGATCATCGTGGCCTTCCTGCCGCAGTTCCTGGCGCTCATCAAAGACAAGCTGCCGGGGCACATCGGCAATATCCCCGGGCTCACCGGCGGCGTGTTCGGCCTCATCCTCGTGCTGTTCATCCTGCTCGAGCCCTACGGCATCTACGGGCGCTGGCGGAAAGTGCGCCTCTTCTTCGAGATCTTCCCGCTCTATCGCCGCGCCACGTTCAAGCGCCAGCGCGGCTATTTGAAGACGGAGCGGATGCGATGAACCCGCGGGAGAACGGCGGCGTCCTGCTCGAGGCTGACAAGCTCACGATCCAGTTCGGCGGCTTGCGCGCGGTGGATCAGGTGTCCTTCGTCGTGCGGCCGGGCGAGGTCTACACGATCGTCGGCCCCAACGGCGCGGGCAAGACCACGGTGTTCAACCTGATCAGCCGCATTTACGACGTCACCGACGGTCGCATCGTCTTTCAAGGGAAAGACATCACCCAGGTCCCGCCGCACCGCATCGCGCGGATGGGCATCGCGCGCACCTTCCAGAACATCGAGCTGTTCGAGCATTCGACGGTGCTGCACAACCTGCTCATCGGCCGGCACTGCCGCAACCGCACCAATCTGCTCTCCGAGGTGTTCTTCACGCCCGGCGTCATGCGCCAGGAGCTCGATCACCGCCAGCGCGTCGAGCGTATCATCGACCTGCTCGATCTCCAGCACTACCGCGACCAGACCATCGCGAACCTGCCCTATGGCGTGCGCAAGATGGTGGAGCTCGCGCGGGCGCTCAGCACCGAGCCCACGCTGCTGCTGCTCGACGAGCCCGCATCCGGCCTCAACATCGAGGAGACCGACGACCTCGCCAACTGGATCGACGACATCAAGAACGACTTGAAGATCACCGTGCTGATGATCGAGCACGACATGCGCCTCGTCTCGCGCGTCTCCGACCGCGTGCTCGCGATGAACCAGGGCCGCGTGCTCGCCGAGGGCGGGCCCGCCGAAGTGCAGCGCCACCCCGAGGTGGTGCGCGCCTATCTCGGAGCGTGAGCGCCATGGCCGAGCCGATCCTCGTCATGCGCAACATCGAGACCTTCTACGGGCCGATCATGGCGCTGCGCGGCGTCAGCCTCGAAGTGCCCGAGGGCAGCATCGTGACGGTGCTCGGCGCCAACGGCGCCGGCAAGACGACGATCCTCAAAACCATCTCGGGGATCCTGAAGCCGAGCAAAGGATCGGTGCAGTTCCAGGGCGAGGCGATCCAGAACAGCCTCCCCGGCTGGGTGAGCTGGGTGCGCAAGATGCTGCCGGCGGGGTGGCGCAGCGGCGCCAATACGCGGATCAGCCGCAGCCTCGATGCGATGTATATCCGGCCGAGCGAGCCCGATTGGGTGGCGCGCCGCGGCATCGCCCATGTGCCCGAGGGCCGCGAGATCTTCCCGTTCCTGACCGTCCAGGAAAATCTGATGATGGGCGCGTTCACGCGGGCCGACCGCGCCGCCCTCCAGGGCGATCTCGACGTGGTCTATACGTACTTCCCCATCCTCAAGGAGCGCGCCGAACAGCGGGCGGCCTATCTTTCGGGCGGCCAGCAGCAAATGCTCGTGATCGCCCGCGGCCTCATGGCCCGGCCGAAGCTCATGCTCTTGGACGAGCCGTCCTTGGGCCTATCTCCGCTGCTCGTTCAGGAGATTTTCGGCATCATCCGGCGGTTGAACACCGAGCGCAAAGTGACCATGCTGCTGGTCGAGCAGAACGCCAATATGGCGCTCCAGGTCGCCCATCACGGCTACGTGCTGGAGCTCGGCCGCATCGTGATGAACGACACCTGCGAGCGCCTGCGCCAGTCCGAGGACGTGAAGGAGTTCTTTCTCGGCATGAAGGAAGAAGGCGCCCGCGGCCGGCGGCGCTGGAAACGCAAGAAGACGTGGAGGTAGGGAGATGAACGCCCCTGTCCTGCAGCAGCCGATCCTGCGTGACGGCCATGCCACGCTGCCCGGCCTGTTCCGCCACCGCGTCGCCGAGATGGGCGAGCGGGTCGCGATGCGCGAGAAGGAATTCGGGATCTGGAAGGCGATCTCGTGGAACGAGTATGGGCGCCGCGCGCGTTGGGTCGGCCTTGGCCTCGTCTCGCTCGGCCTCGCCCGCGGCGACGTGGCCGCCATCCTCTCCGAGAACAACAAGGAATGGATCTACACCGACGTCGGCACGATCTGCGCCGGCGGCGTCGCCTGCGGCATCTATCCGACTGATTCGGCGGTGCAGGTCGAATACATCCTCAACAACTCCAAGGCCAAGTTTCTGTTCGTCGAGAACGAAGAGCAGCTCGACAAATACCTCACGATCCGCGAGCGCGTGCCCTCGCTGGAGAAGGTCATCGTCTACGATCTCGAAGGCCTGCGTGATTTCGCCGATCCCAGGGTGATCTCGATCGACCAGCTCTACGCGCTCGGCGCCGACTACGAGAAGGCGCATCCCCAAGAATGGGACAAGCGCATCGACGCCGCCCAGGCCGAGGATCTCATGATCCTCATCTACACCTCCGGCACCACCGGCCCGCCCAAGGGCGCGATGATCAGCCACCGCAACGTCATCTTCCAGATGAGCGCGAGCGAATACGTGCTGGCGGTGAACGACAAGGACGAGCAGATCTGCTTCCTGCCGCTCTGCCACATCGCCGAGCGCAGCTTCTCGGTGCACCGCCCGCTCGCGTCGAAGAGCGTCGTCAACTTCGTCGAAAGCCCCGAGACCTTCGCCGAGAATCTGCGCGAGGTGTCGCCCACCATCATGTTCGCCGTGCCGCGCATCTGGGAGCGGTTTTATTCCGCGATCGCGATCCAGTTGAAGGAAGCGACCTGGATCGGACGCCTCGCCTATGCCTCGGCGATCGGCCTCGGCCGCAAGCGCGCCGGCTATGTGATGGAGGGCGAGAAGCCGCCGGCGCTTCTCAACGCCGTCTACCGCCTCGCCGACTGGCTCGTGCTCGACAACGTGAAGCGCGTGCTCGGCCTCCACCGCGCGCGCTGGATCGTCACCGGCGCCGCGCCGATCTCGCCCGACCTCATCCGCTGGTACTTCGCGCTGGGCATCGACATGTTCGAGGTTTACGGCCAGACCGAGAATTGCGGCGTCGCCACCGGCACCAATCCCCAAGGCCTCAAGGTCGGCACGGTCGGCGTGGCCGAGCCCGGCACCGAGGTGAAGCTCTCGCCCGAGGGCGAGATCCTGCTCAAAGGCCCCCATGTGTTCATGGGCTATTTCAACCAGCCCGAGAAGACGGCCGAGACCGTGCGCGGCGGCTGGCTCCACACCGGCGATGTCGGCGTCATCGACAATCAGGGCTTCGTGCGCATCACCGACCGCATGAAGGACATCATCATCACCGCCGGCGGCAAGAACATCACGCCCTCGGAGATCGAGAACCAGATGAAGTTCTCGCCCTACATCTCCGACGCGGTCGTGATCGGCGACCGGCGGAAATACCTCACCGCGCTGGTCATGATCGACCACGACAACGTCGCGAAATACGCGCAGGACAAGGGCGTGCCGTTCTCGAACTACACCAGCCTCTGCCGCGCCAAGGAGGTCGTGGACCTCATCCGCGACGAGGTCGACAAGGTGAACAAGCAGCTCGCGCGCGTCGAGACCGTGAAGAAGTTCCGCCTGATCGACACGCTGCTCACGGCCGAGGACGAAGAGCTCACGCCCACGATGAAGCTGAAGCGCAAGCTCGTGAACAAGAAGTACGCGCCGCTGATCGACTCGATGTACAAGGAAGACTAGAACGCCGCGCGAAGCGCCGGGGCTCGGCGCGGGCGCGAAATGCCAACCCTCCAGGGAGGAATTCCATGCGCAGACTGACGACCTTGATTGCCGGCGCGGCCTTGCTCGCGGCCGGCCCGGCCCTTGCCGAAAGCCAGGGCGTTTCCGCCACCGAGATCGTGATCGGCACGCACACCGCGCTCACCGGGCCGGTGGCGCCGTGGGGCATCGGCTCCACCAACGGCATGCGCATGGCCTTCGACGAGGTCAACGAGAAGGGCGGCATCCACGGCCGCAAGGTCAAGTACATCGTCGAGGACCACGGCTATCAGGTGCCGCGCGCGGTGCAGGCCGGCAACAAGCTGCTCAACAGCGATAAGATCTTCCTGATGGTGGGCGCGCTCGGCACGCCGATGAACAACGCGGTATTCCAGCAGCAGCTCGCGGTCGGCGTCCCGAACCTCGGTCCGTTCACCGCCGCGCGCTCGATGTATCACCCGTTCCACAAGCTGAAATTCGCGACGCTCTCGAGCTACTACGACCAGATCCGCGCCGGCTTCAAATATTTCGCCGAGAGGAAGGGCATGAAGACGCCCTGCGTGATGTACGAAGACAACGATTTCGGCCAGGAGATCCTCGAGGGCGCGCGCGATCAGGCCAAGGCGATGAACATGAAGATCGCCGCCGAGTCCGGCCACAAGCCGACCGATACGGACTTCACCGGCGCCATCTCCAAGCTGCGCGAGGCCAAGTGCGACGTGATCTTCATGGGCACGATCGTGCGCGACACGATCATCCCCTACTCCACGGCGCGCAAGCTCGGCTGGGACGTGGCCTTCGTCGGCACGTCGGCCTCCTATGAGAACGTCGTCGCCACCGCGCAGGGCGGCATCACCGAGGGCTTCTTCACGCTGAACGGCCAGGAGGTGCTCTACCCCGACCAGATCGAATCGAAGGAAGCCAAGGCCTTCTTCGAGCGCTACAAGGCCAAGTTCAACCAGGATGCGTTCTATCCGGCGCAGCTCGGCTACGGCATCGGCGAGCTCGTCGTCGAGGCGCTGGAGAAAGCCGGCAAGGATCTCACGACCGAGGGGTTCCTGAAGGCCTATGAGAGCATCAAGGACCGCGTCGGCACGATGAGCGGTCCGCCGATCACCTTCGCGGCCGACAGGCACTTGGGCTCCGACCTCGTGTTCCTCTCCGTCGTCGAGAAGGGCCGCTGGAAGTCGGTCGAGCGCAATCTCAAGTACTGAGCCGCGACAACGACAAGACGCCGCCGGCGCGAGCCGGCGGCGCCATTTCTAGGGAGAGAACGATGAGGATTCTTGGCACACTGCTCGCTGGCACCGGGCTTTGCCTGAGCGCGGCCGGCGCCGCGCTGGCGCAGAGCCAGGGCGTCACCGACACCGAGATCGTGCTCGGCGCGCACACCTCGCTCACGGGGCCGGTGGCGCCCTGGGGCGTGGGCTCGACCCAAGGCGCGCGGCTCCGCTTCGACCAGGAGAACGAGCAGGGCGGCATCCACGGCCGCAAGATCAAGCTCATCGTCGAGGATCACGGCTATCAGGTGCCGCGCGCGGTGCAGGCCGGCAACAAGCTGCTCACCAACGACAAGGTGTTCGCGATGGTGGTGGCGCTGGGTACGCCGATGAACAACGCGGTGCTCCAGCGCCAGCTCGAGATGAAGGTGCTGAACTTCGGGCCCTTCACCGCCGCGCGCTCGATGGCCGAGCCGCTGCATCCGCTGAAATTCGCCGTGCTTTCGACCTACTACACTCAGATTCGCGCCGGCCTCAAATATTTCGTCGAGAAGAAGGGCGTCAAAGCCCCCTGCGTCATGTACCAGGATACGGAGTTCGGCCAGGAGGTGCTGGAAGCGGCGCGCGATCAGGCCAAGGAGATGACGCTCACGATCGCGGCCGAGTCGGGGCACAAACCGGCCGACACGGACTTCACCGGCGCGATCTCGAAGCTGCGCGAGGCCAAGTGCGACCTCGTGCTGATGGGCACGATCGTGCGCGACACGATCATCCCCTACACCACGGCGCGCAAGCTCGGCTGGGACGTTCCGTTCCTCGGCAGCGTCGCGACCTACGAAGGCGTCGTGGCCTCCGCGCAGGGCAACGTGACCGACGGGTATTTCGCGACGACCTCGCAGGAAGTCGCCTATCCCGACACGGCCACCGGCGCGGCCAAGGCGATCCTCGATGCCTATAAGGCCAAGTTCAACCAGGACGCCGCGTTCCCGGCCCAGCTCGGCTACTTTGTCGCCGATATCCTCGTCGAAGGCATGAAGAACGCCGGCAAGGACCTCAACACCGATACGCTCGCCAAGGGCCTCGAGAGCATCAAGGACTACAAGAACCCGTTCGGCGGCTCCGACGTGAGCTATGGACCCAACAAGCACCTGGGCGCCGACGACGTCTTCCTCGCGGTCGTCGAGAAAGGCCGCTGGAAGACCATCGAGAAAGGCTTGAAGCGCTGACGCGCGATCGGCCGCCGCATAGGGGCGCGCTGCGCGCGCCCTGCCTGCGCCCGACTGAGGAATGAGGATTACGCGCCGGGCACGCGGGCATTGCTTCTCACGCGCGAGGACAGGGCGCGCGCAGCGCGCCCCTACGCAGCGAACCGGTCAAATCTTGCACTAGGCGCGCGGGGTGCGCAGCGGCGCTTTCTGCCGGTAGAGCTTCAGGCCCACCAGCGTTCCCCTCTGCCATACGACCTCGCCCTCGATGTCGCCGATCTCGGCCGCGGCGAGGCGAATCTTGCCCTCGACGGCCATGAACTCGTTGCCGAGCTCGATCCGCGCGCCGGAATCGGAGATCTCGATGACGTGGCAGCTCACGATGTCGCGGCCGCGCGTCAGCGTCCCGCGGATGTTCGCCTCTTTGCGCCCCTGCGTGCGCCGGTCGCGTTTGATAGCCACGGTTCTGCTTCGCCAGAAAGCCCCGAAGACGGGGCGGAGAATGATCGAGGACGGTTAATAACCGGTTTCAGGGTCGATGCTTCTCGGTCCCTTAGCCGCCATAGGCATCGCCGACGCACTTCTTGGTGAAACTCGCCTTCGCCGCTCCCGCCAGTTTGCGCTCGGCGGCGGAGGCGTCGCATGCTTTCTCGGCATCGGCTTTGCACCGCGTGAGGAAGCTCGTGCGCGCGGCGCCAGCCAGCTTCTTGTCTTTCGCCTGGTCGGTACACGACATGCCTTCAACCGCATCCGTCACGCATTTCTTGGTGAAGCTGGCCTTTGCGGCTCCGTGGAGCTTTTTCTGCGCCGCGTTTGCTTCGCAGGTTTTTTCGGCGTCACTCTCGCATTTTTTCATGAAGCTGGTGAGAGCGGCGCCGGCGAGCTTCTTCTCGGTCGCTTGCATTTTGCAGGAGGTGTCTTCCGCGCGGGCGGCCGAGGCAGCGAAGCAGCAGAGAATTGTTGCGAGGATCGTGTATTTCATCGTCTCCTCCCGAGGGCTTCGACAGCAGCGTTGGGCGTTGAAAAAAACAAGGATGGGCGTCACGAAACAGCTCGTCAAGGAAGTCACCGGAGGCCATAGCGACGTGCCGAATAGTCAGCGGCAAAGGCGAAACGCGTTCTGAGTTTTTTCTCTCAACCCGTAACATTCTGAAACAAACTCCCCGCTCCACGGCTGAGGTTCGAAGACCGTTCCGCGCTTAACCACGTAAGCCGCTGATCGCGCGTAGCGGCCGGTGCCCCCATTTGTTCCGCTCCTTTCATACATTCGCAGTGATTCAGAACCGGCGTGGTGCATTATTGTCCAGAGAGTCTTTGAGGGGCATCCGATGATCGTCTTTAGTACCGTGCGCTTTCGGGTGAAGCCTGGACGCGATCGGGAATTTCTCGACGCACACAAGACAATCGCCGACGATTGGCCGGGCCTGTTACGCGCCAACATGATCAAGACCGGTGATCGACGCTATTGCATCGTCGCCGAATGGGCCGACATGGACACGCTCGTCAAAGCGCGGCCCCATATGATCGCCACGCTCGATTCATTCCGGGACACGCTGGAGGACCTGGGCGGCGGACTTGGCGTCACCGACCCAGCGGCCGGGCCGGTGGTTCTCGCGCTGAAATAGGACGAATGGACTCTGTTGGCGCGAGGCTTTTGTTATCGCGCGGCGAGGGCGAAAAATTCGCCTGACTTATCGAGGGGGTTGGGGCGAATGACGGGATTTGAACCCGCGACCCCCGGAATCACAATCCGATGCTCTAAACCAACTGAGCTACATTCGCCGCCGGGGAGAATCGCGGGAGCCAAGCCAGGGCGCGGCTGCCGCGAGCGCGTCTAGATAGGACCTGGGCCCCAAGGGGTCAAGGCGGGTCCGGCCGCGCGGCACCCGTGCGCCGCGCCGGCCGGTCCCTTCCGGGCAGGATCGAACGGCCCCTGCGCCCCTACGAGTGCACGTGCCAGGAATGGCCGCAGGTCTGGCAAACCTGCGGATAGCTGCCGGCGCCGTTGAAGCCGCCGCAGCCGCATTGCGTGCAGCCGCCATAGCCGGCGGCGGCATGCTTGCCCTCGGCGGCGGCGAGAATGCCGCCGGTAAGGGCCGTGCCGAGCAGGCGGAACGCCGTGCGCCGCGAAACGCGCGGCGGCTTCTCGTTTTCGTCCGTCATGGGTCTTCCTTCGTGCGAGGTCGGCGATCCCCAGCCGACGGTAGGGGCCCGGTTCGGCCGGCGTCAAGCACGCAACGGGGGCGATCGTCCGCGCTTATTGCGGATTAACCTTCGTCGCGACGGACGCCGGCACGACGAGCGGGCCGCCCGGCGTGTCGCGCAGCTCGTAGGTGACGGTGCTGCTGCGCGAGGGGCAGCACAGCGCGTCTTTCTCCCGGTAACGCGCGAATTCCACTTTGAACCGGCGCGCCTGCGGCTTCTCCTCGAGCCAGCCGCTGCCGTCGACGCGCGAATGCATCGGACGCGGCGCGAGCGTGCCGGCGAACTTCCCGCCGACGAACACGAAATACTGATAGTCCATGGGCCGGCACATGCCATCGGCGCCGTTGCGCGCCGAGACGATGACGGTATCGCCGATGCTCTTCTCGACCACGGCGCCGAGCCAGCCGGCGGCGGTCACCAGGCGCGTCTCGGCGGTGACCGTTGCCTTCGGCCGCTCCTCTGCGCCGCGCTTCTCGCAATCCGCGATCTCCTCGGCATAGCCGCTCTTGGGCCCGCGCGGGATCGCCATGCCGGGCTTGTTCCAGTTGGCGACCGGCTTGGCATCGAGCCAGCGGCTCGCCGCCGTTTGCGCGTGAGTTTCGGCGCCCGCGAAAACGACGCCGGCCAGGACGAGAGCGGCAGCTTGAATGCGCATGGAGCCTCCGAGGCGCTCGACTTCGATCGGCGGCTTATAGCGGCGGCGCCGGGCGGAACCAAGGCCGCGCCCGGCGCCCTGGCGGAACCGTAGCGCACGCACCATATCTCCGCCTCTCGGCACGAAAGGGATCCCCTGATGTTCGGTTACATCAAGCGGGTCGCCCATGACGGCAGCCTGCCCGCCTCCGCGGCAGCGCCGCCGCCCGACGACGCCGCGCTGCTCGATTCATATTCCAACGCCGTCACCGCCGTGGTCGCCAAGCTGTCGCCGGCCGTGGTGCAGCTTGCCGTCTCCGGCCCCGGCAACGGCGAGAACGCGCGCCAGGGCACCGGCTCGGGCGTGATCCTCTCGCCCGACGGGCTCATCCTCACCAACAGCCACGTCGCCGGCGGCGCCGCGCGCATCACGGTTGCCACCAGCGACGGCCGCCGCCTTACGGCGCGCGTGATCGGCGACGATCCCGACACCGATCTCTGCCTCATCCGTGCCGAGACGCGCGAGCCCCTGCCCTATGCGACCCTCGGCGATTCCGCGCGCTTGAAGCCCGGGCAGCTCGCGATCGCGATCGGCAATCCGCTCGGTTTTTCCGCCACGGTGACCGCCGGCGTCGTGAGCGCCGTGGGCCGCAGCTTGCGCGCCCGCACCGGCCGGCTCATCGAGGACGTGATCCAGACCGACGCCGCGCTCAATCCCGGCAATTCGGGCGGCGCGCTCGCCGACTCCGAAGGGCGCGTGATCGGAATCTCGACGGCGATCATCTATGGCGCGCAGGGCATCTGCTTCGCGGTCGCGAGCAACCTCGCGGCCTATGTCGTGTCGGAGATCATCCGGCACGGCCGCGTGCGCCGCAGCTATGTCGGCGTGGTCGGCCAACTCGCGCCGATCCCGCGCCGCCTCGCGCTCCGCCACGATTTGCAGGACCGCGGCGTGCTCGTCGTCGATCTGGCGTCGGACGGCCCCGCCGACCGCGCCGGCGTCAGGAAAGGCGATCTCATCGTGCGCCTCGGCGAGAAACCTATCCTCGGCGTCGACGACCTCGTCCGCGCGCTCACCGCCGAGACCGTCGGCGAGCCCATGACGCTGGCCGTCCTGCGCGAAGGCGACTTGCGCACGCTGGAGGTAACGCCGATTGAACGCGCACCTTCGTAGGGGCGGGT
>Ga0187894_10007185_pt1 | contig 10615 bp, 8 predicted proteins | sample GBC1701081metaG_FD_136650 | JGI IMG/M metagenome (GOLD analysis project Ga0187894, IMG submission 136650) | White microbial mat communities from a lava cave in the Kipuka Kanohina Cave System on the Island of Hawaii, USA - GBC170108-1 metaG ... | reverse complement strand
TTTCAACTGCCGAAAGGTATTCGTGTGTCGCCAATATTGACTCTGGCGTCGTCGGCGCCGCTCGACATCCTGCTTCCCGACGGCAGTTCGCGGGTTTGCGAGTTGGAGCGGAACGCGGGCGCGCGGCAGTTTCACACCGGCGCGGAGTTGAATGCGGCGTTGAGTCAGATCAATGCGGCTGGCGGTTCGTTGTGTCCGAATGCCGATCCGAGCACGGGCTTCAAGCCACGCGTGTTGTTGCCACTCGTGCGCGATGGTCTGCGCCTGGGTGATAATTTTTCATCGCTCGATTTGCGAGTCTCGAAAGTCTTCAAAATCGGCGAGCGCTTCACGATCGAACCGATCGCAGAAGTGTTCAATCTTTTCAACGTGACAAATGTGCTCGGTTTTTCAAACGTGAACTATTCCGGTTTTAGTAACGTGTTGGTCCGCGACAGTAACGATCCGAGTAGCCCGGCATTTTTGCGCTCCTCGAGCTTCGGCCAACCGGTGAGTACCGCGGGCGGCGTGTTTGGTTCCGGTGGTCCACGCGCATTTCAGTTTGCGGCGCGGGTTACATTCTAAGATGAGGTAATCGTACGACCGAGTTAAAACGACAAATCGGACTACGCACCGCGGCGGCGCTGGTGGTCGGCGAGGTGATCGCGGTGGGCATTTTCTTGACGCCCGCCGGGATGGCCAAGCAACTCGGTTCGCCGCTATGGCTGCTCGTTGTCTGGCTGGCGATGGGCGCGATGGCGCTGTGCGGCGCGCTTTGTTATGGCGAACTCGCAGCTCGCTATCCCGAAGCCGGCGGCGGTTACGTCTACTTGCGCGAAGCGTATGGACCAGCGCTCGCTTTCATGTACGGGTGGATGGCGTTTCTCGTGATGGATCCCGGGCTGACGGCGGCGCTCGCAGTGGGGCTCGCGACCTATGCCGGCTATGTCGTCAACTTAACACCGTGGGGCACGAAACTACTCGCCATCGGCACGATCGTCGCGATCGCGCTGATCAACATTCGCGGTGTGCGACTCGGCGCGTGGTTTGTACGCGCTATGATGTTTCTCAAACTCGGTCTGCTGGCGTTCGTCATCCTCTGGGGCCTCGGGTTTCAACTCGGCGACTGGTCCAACTTCACACCGTTCGTTACGCGACACACAAACTCGCCGCCGCTCATCGGTGCAATCGCCGGCGGACTCGTCGGCGCGTTCTTCTCATTTGCCGGGTGGTGGGACCTGGGGAAACTCGCGGGCGAAGTGAAAGATCCGGCGCGCACGTTGCCGAAAGCGCTGACGCTCGGTGTGTTCGTCATGATGATTGTTTACATTTTGACGAGCTTCACTTTTGTTTATCTCGTGCCGCTCGATCAGGTCACTTCAGGTGAGACGTTCGCGGCGCAGGCAGGCGAGGTTTTGTTCGGACGCGCGGGTGGAACGGTCTTCTCGCTGATCGTGGTCGTGGCGGTCTTGGGAAGTTTGGCAGCGGTGGTGATGTCGGCGCCGCGAGTCTATTTTGCGATGGCGCGCGACGGGCTCTTCGTTCCTGCGGTGGCGGCAATCCATCCGCGCTTCGAGACGCCGGCATACGCGATCGCGTTGCAAGCGGTGCTCGCTTCGGTGTTGGTGCTGGCTGGCACGTTCAACGACATCATTTCCTACTTCGTCTTTGTAGTGATAGTGTTCGTGGCGCTGACGATCGTCGCGCTCTTCAAACTCCGCCGGCGCCAGTCGGGAGATGTCGGCTACTTAACGCCGGGTTATCCGGTGACGCCGATCGTCTTTCTTGTATTGATTGCATTGCTGCTGCTATTGCTCGGCGGAAACAATCCGAAGCAGGCTTTTCTCGGCGTCGCGGTAGTTTCGCTGGGCCTGCCGTTCTACCTGTTGGTATTTCGTCGTAAAAGATTCATGGAAAAGGGAAAAACAAGTTATGACGTGGATTAAAACTGTCGCGGTCACGGAAGACGACGAGGTGCGCAAGGCGGTTGAAGCGCAACGCGAACTCTATCCGATCGAATACGCGACGCCCGTGCACCCGACGGCTGACGGCGAAACTGCTGGCATCGTCGCGTCACACAGTTTGATTCCAAAGGCACTCTTTCACGCGTTCTCAACTTTCGGCTCGTTGATGTCCCCCGATCTTCCGTTGACGCGGCGCCAGCACGAGATGATCACGACGGTCGTCTCGGTGGCCAACCGGTGTCATTATTGAATCGAATCGCACGCAGAGTTTCTGCGTCGAGTGACACTGGACCATGATTTGGTGGCGGCGCTGGAAGAGAACTACCGTTCGGCGCCGATCACGGAGCAGGAGAGAGCCATGCTCGATTACGTCGTGCAGATCACGCACGACGCGACGCGCATTTCACCCGCGGATCACGACCGTTTGCGGTCGGCGGGTTTTGACGACCAGGGAATACTTCAGATCACGTTGATTGCTTCATGGTTCAACTACATCAATCGTGTGGCTGACGCGCTCGGTGTCGGCCGAGGGTAAGACAATGAAGTACGGTGCAGTTCTTCTGATCGCGATTATGCTTGGGTCGGTCGTGTTTGCTCAGCAGCAGAGCGACGAGGTGGTCCGTGTCAAGTCGAATCTCGTCAACATCGACGTGATCGTCAAAGACAAGAAGGGCAAGTTCGTCGCGGATTTGAAAGCCGAAGATTTCACCGTGGTTGAAAATGGAGTAGCGCAGAAGATCGAGTTTTTCGATGCGCCGTTATTGCGAAACGAGACTAAGGGCACAACAGCAGTTGCGCCTGAAGCAACAACGACGGGTCCGGCGGGAGCGCCACGCAATTACGTCGCCCTCGTGCTCGACTCACAGACCACCGACATCACAAACCTCAAACAGGTCCGCGAGGGCACGATCAAGTACGTCCGCGATCAGATCAACGACAACGACGTGGTCGCTCTGCTCTCGGTCACCAACGGTTTGCAGATGCTGCAACCGTTTACTCAAGACAAGAACAAGCTGATTGCGGCGCTCGAGAACGGCGGCGTCAATGCGTCGGCAACCGGCTTCGAACAAAAGGATATTGCCGGCAACATCAGTTCGCGTCAGGAACAGTTGGCCTCCGCTCCATCATTACCGCCTTCCGCGATCACGTCACCAGCCGGCGGCTCCGAGGCGGCAAAGGCGATGATTGCGCAAACCGTGCTGGCACAGTTCATAAAGCTGCGCACTGCGCTTAGTCTGCAACAGTCGCGTCCGGTACTCGCAGCGCTGGCCGCAATCTGTGAGGGGCTGCGATCGATACCCGGCAAGAAGACGCTGGTCCTGTTCTCGCAGGGATTCGTCACCCCCGCAGTGCTCGACTGGCAGGTGCAAAGCACGATCGACATCGCGAACCGCGCGAACGTTGCGATCTACATCATCGACTCTGCCGGCCTGCGCGCGGGTGCGCCTGCTTCCGGTTCGCTAGTGCCTTCGACTCCGCTCGCCGGAGTTTCCGGCATCGTTAATCAGGAGCAGCGCATTCGCGCAGTGGGCGGTGAGACCGTTTTCGACAACGTGCGACAGGAAGGACAGAGTCGCGAGTACGACATCCTTTATCGCATGTCGGGTGACACTGGCGGAAGGTTTCTGAAAGGCAACAACGACATCAGCCTGGGGCTCGAGCGCATCAGCGAAGAGATTCACGCGCGTTACACGATCGCCTATCGCAGCACCAATCAAAACTTCGACGGCACGTTTCGCAAAGTGAAGATCGAAGTGCGACGGCCTGATGCGCAGGTCGTTTCGCGTTCGGGTTACTACGCGATTCCACCGGAAGAGATCGTGTTGCTGTCGCCGGCGGACAAGAAGCTGATGAGTGGCTTTGCGGCGGCGCAAGCGAATCCCGAGCTGCCGGTTTATGTTGGGTTGAGTCAATTCAGATCGCGCGAAGGTTTGTACACGGTGCCGCTGGCGCTTGAGTTACCGCCGTCGGCGGTGAAGTTTGAACGTAAAGGCGACAAACGTTTGATGCAGTTGGAAGTTCTTGGCGTGCTCAAGGCTGCGGAGAAGGCTCTTTCACGCCTCGGCGGCAACTTCGACGTCAACCTCAGCGACAGCGACTATCAATCGATCGTCAACAACAACATTTTCTATCGACAGGACATGCTGCTCGCGCCCGGCGAGTACACGCTCGACGTTATCGTCAGGGATAAACAATCGGGCAAGACGGCCGCAAAGCGCGAACAGTTTGTCGTGCCCGAACCGGATTCGGAGTTTGCGGCGACGCCGGTTGTGCTCAGTCGTTACGTCGAGCAGGCGCAACTGCCGAAGCTTGGTTCCGATGAGGTGCCGGACGTGTTTGCCCACGGCCGAACACAGATTCGTCCGTCGCTGGGGAAACAATTTCAGGCTACGGATAACCTGATCATGTTTCTTTCGGTTTACAATCCGGCGAACAGCCCTGACACGGGCAAGCCGCTGGTGCGCGTGACGGTACGGTTGTTGAAAGACGGCCAACCGGCGACGAAGTTTTTTGATTTCGTGTTGACCGAGATGCAGCCGCAGCCGGTGCCGCACCTGACGTTTGCCGAGTACATTCGTTTGACTGGTCTCACGCCGGGTAACTACACCGCCACGATCGAGATCAAAGACATGGTCACGCGCAAGTTCGTCAAGCAGGAAGCCCCGTTCTCGATCGTACCTTGACAGGGCTGCAGAATTTACAGGAGTCATCAGAGTGGTTTTGTAAATTCTGAAATCCTGTCTAACTTTGTATCCAAACCGATGCGCCTTTCTGACCTGGACACGCCCGCGCTCGTCGTCGATCTCGACGTGATGGAAGGGAATTTGACGAAGATGGCGGAGTACTGCCGTCGTCATAACCTTCGTCTCCGGCCGCATACCAAGACTCACAAGATTCCCGAGCTCGCACGCAAGCAGATCGAAAGCGGCGCCAGTGGGATTACTGTCGCCAAGCTCGGTGAAGCGGAAGTGATGATCGACGATGGACTCAACGATCTGTTGATCGCGTATCCGATCGTTGGTCCAACGAAGACCGCACGGCTCGCTCGCCTCGCTGAACGCGCGACGATCACTGTATCACTCGACTCAGCCGAAGCAGCTCGCGGAATCTCCGCCGCCGTCTCCGATCGCGGTGCTAACGTCGGCATTCTCGTCGAAATAGACGTGGGCTTTGGTCGCGTTGGCGTTGGAAGCGAAACAGAGGCATTGAAACTGGCCCAAACCGTCTCTTCACTGCCGGGGCTAAACTTTCAGGGACTGATGTTCTTTCCGGGTCACTTCGGCGTCGAACCAGATCAACGCGCCGTGCTGCGCGCGCAAGTCAACGAACTACTCGATCGCTGCGTGGAGACGTTTGCGCGTACTGGTATGCCGATCGCGATTGTGAGTGGCGGCTCGACGCCGAGTCGCTACGAAAGCGATCGGTTTCACGGCGTAAACGAAGTGCGACCGGGCACTTACATCTTCAACGATCGCAACACAGTCGGCGTCTCAGCCGCGGCGCTCGACGAATGTGCATTGTCGGTGCTGGTCACGGTCGTCAGCACGAGCGTTTCCGGCCACGCGGTCGTAGATGGCGGCTCGAAAACATTCTCATCCGATCGCTACCAAGCCGACGACGAGCGCGGCTTCGGACTCGTCAAAGAAGACCCCGCCGCCGAAATCGAACGCTTCTCCGAAGAGCACGGCCACATAAATGTGTCCCGATCCGATCGGAGATATAACGTCGGCGAGCGCCTCATGATTATCCCCAACCACGTTTGCAGCACCGTAAACCTCCACGATGAAATCTACGGCGTCAGAGGCGGGCAGGTGGAAACAGTGTGGCAAGTTGCGGCAAGAGGAAAGGTGCGCTGATTTGCCCGAGACCGCCACAAAGAGGCACAAAAGGCACAAGACATTAGCCAGTCTATTTGTGCCTCTTGTGCTTCTTTGTGGTTCTTTGCTGCTCGCGACGGTAAGCGCCGTGAATTCTTCTTCAGGCAAGGAACTCTACGATCTCGTAATTCTCAACGGCCGCGTCATCGATCCCGAGTCGAGGACCGACGCTGTAGGTAATCTCGGCGTCTCGAACGGTAAGATCAAAACAATCTCTCGCGACCGTCTGACCGGCCGCAACACGATCGACGCGCGCGGACTCGTCGTCTCGCCCGGCTTCATCGATCTTCATCAACACGGTCAGAACGAAGAAAACTACCGCTTCAAAGCACTCGATGGCGTAACGAGCGCTTTAGAGCTCGAGGTCGGTACCGGCGACGTCGGTCGCTGGTACGCCGACCGCGCAGGGAAGTCGCTAATTAACTACGGCGTAAGCGCCGGACATCTGGCTGCGCGCATGGCCGCCATGAAGGAACCGGTGACGTTCCTGCCGACTGGCGAAGCCGCGCGGCGTGCCGCCACCGACGCAGAAATCAGCGAGATGAAACAGCGACTCGAACAAGGCTTGAAGCAAGGCGCGGTCGCGGTCGGCTTCGGCATTCAATACACGCCGCAAGCTTCACACTGGGAGATCCTGGAAATGTTTCGCGTAGCGGCGCGCTATGGCGCTTCGTGTCACGTGCACATGCGCAACGCCGGTGCGAAAGAACCCGCGAGCAGCGTGCAGGCACTCGAAGAGGTGATCTCCGCCGCGGCGATTACCGGAGCGCCGTTACATGTGGTACACATTCACAGCACGGGTGGACCAGCGACTCCAAAACTGTTGCAGATGATCGGCGAAGCGCGGGCGCGCCATCTCGACATCACGACGGAGTGTTACCCGTACATCGCCGGCATGACCGACATCAAGTCGGCAATCTTCAACGAAGGCTGGCAGGAAGTCTTTGGTATCGATTACAAAGACTTGCAATGGGCCGCGACTGGCGAACGGCTCACGAAGGAGACTTTCGAACAGTATCGTAAAACCGGTGGTATGGTCGCGGTCTTTTCGATGACTGAGGAGATCGTGCTCGGAGCTTTGCGGAACCCGCTGACGATGATCGCCAGCGACGGCATTCTCGACAACGGTAAAGGTCACCCGCGCACCGCCGGTACTTATTCGCGTGTTTTGGGCAAGTATGTCCGTGAAGATCGCGCGCTGAGTTTGATGGATGCGTTGGCGAAGATGACATTGATGCCGGCGCAGCGGCTGGAGCGGCGAGTGCCGGCGATGCGAAACAAAGGCCGCATTCGGCTTGGCGCCGACGCGGATCTCACGATCTTCGATCCGCAAACGATCAGCGATCGCGCGACGTTTCAGGAGCCTGCGAAAGAAGCTGCAGGCATAAGGTTTGTGATTGTGAATGGCGTGATGGTTGTGAAAGATGGTCAGTTGCAAACAAACGTTCATCCGGGAGGACCAATTCGTGCACCTTTTTAGACCACAGATTACACGGACTTTTTGTGTGCTGCTCTTTTGCGTCTCTGCCGTAATGGCCCAACAGAGTGGCCCACCGTTGCTGACCTATAACGATCTTGTCGATCTCTACGACAACGACGTTCCGCCACCGGAACTTGCCGCTCGACTCAACCGGCTGCTAACCACGCCGTTCGTTAACAACTCCGCCGGCGTGCGTGGTCCAAGAGCCGGTTCGCCAAGTGATTTCGGTAAACGATTCATCCGCGTCGCGACGTGGAATATCGAACGCGGCCTGGAGTTTGAGGCGGTAAAAGCCGCGTTGACAAATGACCAGAGGTTTTTCCGCCGTCTGGGGCCGGAGGCGCGTGGCTCGCGTTTCAATCTCAATGAGATTCTCGATCAAGCCGCAAAGTTGAGCCGTGCTGACGTCATCGTGCTGAACGAAGCCGATTGGGGACTGAAACGAACCGATTACCGCTACGTCGCCCGCGAGCTCGCCAGTGCGCTTCAGATGAACTACGCCTTCGGCGTGGAGTTCGTCGAAGTCGATCCTTTGACCCTGGGCACCGAGACGCTTGAAGGCGAGACGAGCGCGGACAAAGAGGAGATGATCCAAAACCTCGCCGTCGACAAATCACGCACACTCGGTCTGCACGGCACTGCGATTCTCAGTCGCTTTCCGCTGCGCAACGTCAGACTCGTGCCTTTTGTGAATCAGGGTCACGATTGGTATGCGGACGAGAAGAAAAGCGTGTCGGTGCTCGAGAAAGGGAAACGCAAAGGCGCAGGCACTGTGCTCGGCGAAAAGATCTTGCGTGAAGTGCGGCGCGGCGGCCGCATGATGCTTGTCGCCGACATCGAAGAGCGTAACATACCCGGCGGCAGGATGACCCTCGTCGCCACCCATCTCGAAGACAAGGCAAAGCCGTCTGAGCGTTTGAAACAACTCGAGGAAGTGCTCGCGCAAGTCCAACCGGCAGCGCATCCGGTTGTGATCGCCGGCGACATGAACACTTCCGGCACCGACGCAACGCCGACCTCATTCCAACGCGAGCTCAAGAAGCGACTCGGCAGCAGCAAGTTTTGGGTGACGCAGGGAGTGAAGTATGCAACCGGTGTTGGTCTGCTTTACGACATCACGGTTGGTGCCGTGAAGTTGCAGCGCACGCGGCGAGATCCGACAGTGAGGAGCGTCAGGTTTGTTTCCGAGAATCCGGAAGAGAAGTTTTTCAGTACGTTGAAGGATTTTCGTTTTGCCGATGGTGGAGCTTTCGATTTTCGCGGCGCGAAACGGTATTCGGTGGGCGCCAGTGGCGAAACACTCTCCGACTCCAACGAACGCGCGTCGAAAGGTTTCGTCAGCACGATGGAGTTGAGCGGCAAGATCAGTGTGGCGTTGAAGCTCGACTGGTTTTTTGTAAAACCGGTCGGACTAACCAATCCTGACGACGACGATCAACCGTTTCGCTTTGCGCCGCGGTTTGGACGCACGCTGAAGACGTTGAACTATGCACTCAAGGATCGCATCTCGGACCACAACGCGTTGATTGTCGACCTGCCGCTCGACAACTAGACCGCCACGGACTTAGACAGACAACACGGACCGGATTTCCTTATTCAGGTCCGTGCTTGTTCGTGTAGGTCCGGGGCTAACTCGTTCTCGCCGCGTTCTGCGGCGGCGTTCTCGATCTCCGAGTTTATCTCGCCGCCAATCAAAACCGCCGCGCCGGTAAAATACAGCCACAGCATCAGGATGATCACGGCTCCAAGTGAACCGTACGTCTTGCTGTAAGAATCAAAAAACTGAAGATAAATGCGAAAGCCGAGCGAAACCAAAAGCCATAACGCGACGCCGATAGCCGCGCCCGGCGTGAGCCACTGCCACTGCTGTTTTCTCAGATCGGGCGCGAAGTAATAGATCAAGGCGAACGCGAGAATCATGAACAGTAGTACGAAGGGCCATTGAACGACTTTCCACGCAACCGCGAAAGCTGGTCCAAAGCCGTAAGCATCAGCGATGCCTTCGCCGATGTGTCCACCCGCTACCACCAAAACCAAAGCCGAGAGGATCAGAACCGAGAGCGACACTGTCAGGCTGATGGCCACGAGCCGTTGTTTCCACCATGGGCGGGTTTCCTCAACGTCGTAAGCGGCATTGAGTGAATCGGTGATCGCGTTCATGCCGTTTGACGCCGCCCAGAGTGCGGCGAGTAAGCCAAAAGAGAGTTTGCCGCCGCCACTCGCCTGCGACACTTCCAGCATTGTGGCGTTGACCAGTTGAAACGCCGACGGCGGCATGATGCTCGCGAGATAATTGAAGAGTTGCTGCCGCGTGCCCAGGTCGGAACCGAGAACAATGCCGATCGCCGACGTCATGAAAATCAGCAACGGAAAGAGTGCGAGCAGGAAGTAGTAGGAGAGTTCGGCCGCGCGTCCGAAGACATGATCGTTGCCGGCTTTCTTCCAGACTCGTTTACTCAACCCGAACCAACTCAGATTGCGGAGCGCCCAAAGCGATTTCATGGCGCTGTGCTCCTTTCGACGTTCTCGTGGAACGTTGGTACCGGCCACGGATGAACACGGACGTGCAAGGACATGCTAAAGCGGAAGCGTTCTGCAAACAATTGACAAAACAATTGCAAGGTAAAAACAAGCTGGTCGTAACCCGCGACCTTCACGCATGGTCCAAAGTGCTAGCCCACAAACCTCCCAAAAGAGTTTTTCGATCAATAGCCAGCGAACATGGAATCCGCGGCCGCGAGTGAATGGCCCAAGCGTCGCGTCCGCCTCCGTGACTCTCGTGGCTTCCGATAACAACTTTAAGGAGATCCCGTCATGCACAAACTCAATTACTCACTAACAGGTTTGCTCACAATTGCATTATTCGCCGGTTTGATGGCCGTTCCCGCCAGCACGAGCGGGCGCGGCCAAACGCCCATCGCTTCGGCGGCAGCACAGGAGCCGGGCAATGAGAAGGCCGAGAAGTTTCGCCGAGCGGAACGTCCGGTGCGAAACGAATATATCGTCGTGCTGAACGATCTCGCCGCCGGTCCAAAAGGTGAACACTCTCTAGTTCCCACCGTGGCGTCCAATCTCAAGGCGATTTTTGGCGGTACGGTGAAGCGTACCTACAAACACGCCGTCTCTGGTTTTACGGTTCGAATGTCCGAAGCCGCCGCACGGCTCCTGAGTCAGGATCCGCGCGTGGCCTTCGTTCAGGAAGACAGCGAGATTACGCTCTCGACCACCCAAACCAGCGCGACCTGGGGCATCGACCGCATCGATCAACGTAATCTGCCACTCTCGACGACCTACACCTACAACGCGACCGGCGC
>Ga0187894_10007184_pt1 | contig 10619 bp, 7 predicted proteins | sample GBC1701081metaG_FD_136650 | JGI IMG/M metagenome (GOLD analysis project Ga0187894, IMG submission 136650) | White microbial mat communities from a lava cave in the Kipuka Kanohina Cave System on the Island of Hawaii, USA - GBC170108-1 metaG ... | reverse complement strand
GAATTCGCTCAACTGGTTATGAATGATGCCATTCGAGCGACAGAACATCGAGTGGATAAAGCTCCGGATTTCGTAGAGAGATACGCATTGGTTCTCTTCTTTAACGCCCCTATGGAAACAATCATCCATTCCACTTCTGCATTAACACGAGATGCTCGGTATGGAGACCCTGCAACTCCCTGCTCCTACCAAAGATGGCATGAGGAATCGTTTAAACGCTACCTAGTAAAATAAATGTCCTAATAGAAGTAACTTTACGAGGCTCCAAATTTTGTCCTTATCAAAAAATTGGAGGTGGAGAGAATCGAATTCTATTCCAATCCTTAAATCAGACTAAACTGAACTAAATAACACCAAGAAAATCAATATTTTGCAACTGATTGGCTTTTCTGGAATCAGTTTGTTTCGTCGCATTTGCCTGGCCTAGTGCGTAAAATATCACGTCTAGGGCACTAAATCTTTTGATATTCTAGCACATCGCTAGATCCTCAATAGAACAAAGCGTGTTCTTGCAGGTTCTGATTGCCTGCATGACCTCCCTGTGCTCAGCTAAGGCCTCTTTTGCTTTAAGACAGCACAGCGTGCACGTTCTTTTCGGCAGTTGTCTTATAGGACCTCGTGAATCTCCCCCATGCATTCTACACGTCGTTCGGTGCCGAATCGCCAAATTCTGGCATTGCTGTTTTGGTCTCTTACTAATTGCTGTACATTGCACCATGATGCAAGGGGTTCAATTCAAGAAAGTATTCTTTGCCCCTACCCCCTTTCTAAAGAAACGTTTTGCGCAACGATTGCCTGTCCTTCGTTGTGCACATGGATGACACCTGTACGGGTTGCCCTTTGGCGCGGTATTTAGAAGGGCCTGCAGGTCTTGGTTCGCCATGTTAAAAAGCTTCGTTGCGAGTTGCGTATAACGCTCAACATGATAAAAGGAATCTTGATATGGATCCGTCTCAAAAATTCTATTGCCAAGTTCTGCAAAGTCAGAAGCCGAACTTATTTTTGATGTCTGTACTCGTGATAGAAACGACGGTATCAACCGCACAAAACCCATAGGTGTTTTGGCTCGTTTCAGCAGTTCCATTGCTGAATTTGTTGTCTAAAGTCATCAATTCTACTTTACGCCATGCGAAGATTTCTCTAATAAATTGGCCTGGGTGCGCTCCATTACATTAGCGATGTGTTTTTGACTGTAATGAGCATAACGCCTAGTCATCGTAGGTGACTTGTGTCCTAGAATGGCCATTAATTCTCCTTGGGTTGCTCCTGACATGGCGAGATAGGATGCTGCTGCATGCCTGAGATCATGGAACCTGAAATCTTTGATATCAGCTTTTACAAGAGCTTTAACGAAAGCGTTACGAATATCGACTACACCGGAGCGATTGGTCGCACTTGATGGCTTGAAGATAAGACCGTGGGTAAGATCCGTTTTTTGGCATAAAGAAAGGATCTCTTCAACCACTCGTGTTAATGGAAGGACTCGCATGTCGCCATTCTTGGTTTGTTCTAAAGTAATGCACTTGTTTTCAAAATCAATGTCTTCCCATTTCAAACTAACAATTTCTCCAAAACGCATCCCTAACAAAAGAGCGAGCGAAACGATAGGATAGAGATGAGGGTTTGGCGAGGCTTTGCAGGCCTGTAAGAGACGTTCCTTCTCTTCAAGGCCAAGAAGTCGATTGCGTCCCTTCCCCTCAGCGGGCTTGGAGACTTTACGCATAGGAGTATCGTCAATCCAGCCCCATTCTTTCATAGCGATAGTGAGTGCTCGAGAGAAAGCAGCAATATATCTATTGGCTGTAGATGGATTACGAATTGTTTGACGAGGCGTTTTTTCTGCAAGTAGAGCATCGCATGCTTCTGCGAGGAGTGCAGGTGTTAAGTCGGCAAGGAGGAGATGTCCTAGTCGATCCTTCCACCAAGAAAGATAAGCCGACTGCCTGACAATGCGATGAGGAAATTGAGAAAGCCATTGGTTGATGAACCTATCGATGAGGTTCTTCACTGTATGTTTTTTTGCTTCTGCTGTTCGAAAGTGGCGGCTATCTCGGATGGATGATTCGGTATCTTGTACCCATTTTTTAGCGAGTGTCTTTGTTCTGAACGAAGCTCGCTGTGGTGGATAACCTTTAAGGCGCACTTCGGCGTGATAAGTTACAGATCTATCCTTCTTCTTGCTCTCTCTAATCGCACCCATACGTCCTCGTTCAAAACGAGAACAGTGTAAGAAAAACTGGACAAAACCGCAACAAAGAGAGGGCCATTCTCACGACCTTTATTTGCTATCCATTTGTTTGTTAGATCTTTGTATTTTTTCGTTATCGATTTTTACGCAATATTTACGCATTTTAAAGTAAAATCGACATGTCTCATTTGTCACAGAGCTTTAGAAAAACAGTGCCTGTGGGTAGTCTTAAGTATTTTGATTTAATTGGAATAAGTCATCAAAGAGACGAGCAAAGATGAAGGCGCCAAGTCTGAGCCCTTCCAAGCAGATATTTACATTAGGATTTGGTAGCTTGTTGACGATTTCGAATAGATCCTGGGCATGTTTGACATCTAAGTCGGCGTGCAGGTTGTAGTGAATCAAATTTTGATGTGAAATCCAATTCAACTGCACAACAGATTCAGCGATCGTTTTTGAGATATGGGAAAACATGTATTCGACGATTCCTAGGCAACAAATTCCCTTTTCAGTAGGGTCTGTCTGGCAAACTCCCATAAGCGCCGAATTGAAGGAATCAATACAAGGAACGAGGGGAAAATCTACTTCCGATCCAGGTTGTAACCGTTGAAGCCATTTTTTGAAGGTATTTTCATGAAATGACTCTGAGTCCATTTCACCATGTTCTTCATAGATATTTTCGATTAAGTCCATGCGGGCTGAAGTAGAATTGATGCGACTTGCTAAGAGACACATAGGTCGAGAAAAGTAAGAAACTGCGTGATAGAATGCTTTTTGAGTATGAACAAAATGTTCTTTGGTCATTTTTCCATGTAAAAGAGATGAAAAATAAGGGCTTTTAAATAGATTGAGATCAACCCATGTTTGTTGAGCTTCTAGAATAAGAGCTTCAGATGGGGCTTTGTTGCTAATCATTGTTTAGCTCCTATGTAAATTTTAGAGTAAAAGAAACTTAAGTCTTGAGCGTTGTCATAGAATGTGAATAAGAGGCGCGAAGTATCTTTGATTTCGACGGTTGAATTCAACTGACGTATACAGAGTTTTCCTCCCTTCTTGAGGACTCTCTCTGAGTGATGAAGTATTTGGTTGATGGAGTCGGAGGCTTCCCAGTCGAGAATATTCGACAAGTGAACATAGTCGTAGGTTGCTGGTTCTTGAGAAGCTAGGTATGGCAACATAAATGATGTATGAAACCGGACTGGACACAGAACCTTGCTAGGAAGAGAGAGATAATCGGTTTGTCTGTTTGCTGGATAATGGAGATAGGCGAATTGATAGAAAAAAGGGTTTGAGTGAATGAGTTGGTTGGACAATATCCAAATAAACCGATTGTAAAAATGATCTGAATAAGATGTTTTGCGGTTTTGAACGGCATTGGATCCAAACAGTTCAATCAAGGAATCCAGAGAAAAAATGGCGTCAAATAGGGCTCGAACTTCTGAGAGATCCTGCTGGAGAAGTTCTTGTTGTTCTTCAAGAGAATTTGTGAAGGGAAGCTTTTGCCCTAATTGAGTTTTTTTGAATTCTTTTGAAAACTCACGAAAAAGCCATTCGTATCTTCCCACATAATCGGGTCCATACAGGTTCAATTCAGCTAAACCTCCGAAATTTTCAGGATTGATGTTCAAGGAAGAGCAGATTTGAGTCAGTTTCTCCTGTCTGTTTGAAAAGGGAAGATGCCCTAAAACTTCTGCTCTTATTTTTGGAGAGGTGTTGAGCAAAAATAGTTTGAGTTTACACAAATCGATTTGAGCTGGGTTTGCGTCAACAGCATCGATTTCAGAAATTCTAGGATGCGCTGAGAGCACGCCTAGAGTGCATCCACCGGAAGCGATCATCAATACTTTGATCTTTGGGTTTGCAATAGCATTGATGATTTCAAGATCCACTTGAGGGTCTTCCCGTACTTGTGAAAAAAGGATAGGGAATTTTTTTGCGTTATCTAATTCATTTCTCTTCATAGATTATATCTCGCTTGTGAGAATCCAGTCCCAAGGATTGTTTTTCATCAGGAAACTAAAGATTGTGGCCGCGGCAGTTGGAACAAAACCTGCCTGTAATAAAGCTTGATTCATTGGATCTGTGCTGGGAGAGCACCACATATAGGTATATCCTGGCAGGGGGATAAAATTAGATTTAGCTTTAAGTGGACCGAATTGCAAGTGAATAAGAGGGAGTTTTCCATGTTTCTGTAAGACAATGTCTTTTACTCCCTCCAGGTTTAAATATCCGGTAGGGCCTCTATGGGATTTAATGATTGGAATAGCTTTATTTAATTCCTCATAAAAACAAGAGAAGATGGCAAGTTGGGAAGTTGAGATAAAAGGTAAAAAAACGCTTTTCTTAACGAGAGATCTAAAAGGATGGATCGAACTGGATGGATTCATCGAGACTGCATAGCCTCGCTGGCATTGCCAAATCAATCGCCAAAAAAGAGCTCTGAATAATACAAACAAAGTATTGGTATGCTTCGATTGTTTTGCTTTTTTCAAATCACACAAATACCAAGCTTTGTGGCAATTTCCAGAATTGGACGGAACTTTTCGAAGTATCGTGCAGAGTTGCCCGCAAAGCTTTTGATTGGAATCGAGTAGAGCAGCCCAATAAGGGATGCCAAGCCTGTGAAAAAACTGAAAATAATCATTGCCATGTGAAATGCAAAAACGATCTGTAGGGCCGAAAGGATATGTTATTGACCTTTCTAGGTCCTGAAAATCTTTCTTTATTTTTGCATTATATTTTTTAAAAAAAACCACATTCACAACCAATATCATACAGATGTGAGTCAATAAAATACAGTGGGTTCATGCCAGTTTTGTCTAGTTGAGTGCGTAAAGTTTGCGTAAATGGAGGGGTTTTGCGTAAATTTTTAAGGTCATATTTTTAGTAGATTTTATCTATGGAAAAGACTCAAAAAAACCGGGCCTATTTATATTTGGAGGTGGAGAGAATCAAACTCTCGTCATGAGCAAACGGCTAAAATCATGAATACATGCTTTTCGCCTTCATATGTAATAAGCCTTGCTGGAAGGCGCCTCACTAAAGACCTACATCTTCTCCTCAAAAGATAAAAAGAAGAAAAAGTCATATTAGGATGACTGACGATGACTTCCAGTATCCCTAATCTGTACTAGAGTATCGGCTACTATAAGCGGTTTTTAATAAGAAAGTCTGTGATGGAGCAAATCCACAAGTAGGAAAAATGCTTTATTATCAAAAAAACAAGGGCGTCAGCATAGGCAATCCCTACTGGTGTGGGGCTTACTTTTTGTCACAAATGATACTATTCGAGCCATAGAGCACCGAGTACATAAGGCATTTGGTTCAGTCGCAAGTCATCTCATAGATGAGCCGTTCGAGATAAATAAATTCAGAAATGGAGATACCTATTCAAAGCTTTTAAAGAAGAAGATTTCGTTTTTCTGAAGTTTATTCGATAGGACCAATCCAGGACTTTTTCTCTATGTCACGTAAATAGAAAGCATACCACCGAATTGCATTTATCGATAAAAAACTTAACTTTCTACCGGCAATCTTTTCAGCCAATGCAATACTATCTTTGTAAGAAGACCCATTTGCCATCATATAATTAGTAGAACATTCACCTGTTCTATCTTTACCAGCATAACAATGCATGTAATAAACGACGTCTAGACTACAAGGAGTCGAAATGAGGCTTTTTAGACGCTGTACTAACGCTTTTTGCCCGTCTATATCTTCATGGCGTATGCAAAAGTCACGAACCGCTTCAGGCAGTTCATTAGGATTGATTAAGGCCCCATAAATAGGATACAGCCAGAAACACCCTTTATCTGGATTTTTCTCAAACCAACTTTTTTCTATTTCAATTTGTTCATGTTCCAAAAAATAGTTAAGAAAAGAAATATCCATTATTTTGAAGTTATTGCTAATTGGAATCTTTAATTCATTTAGGTACTCTTTAATAGCCTTTACCAATTGATCGTAATTAAATTCGTTTTTATCTTCTGGCAAATTTCCTCTCAATAAGAAAGTTTTTTTCTTGTGGTCTAGTAAATAAAGAAGTTTGGAATTAAATCTTCTTGCTTGCTCTTCATCTGTAAACTCTTCTTTCCATGCATGCCCGACTGTACTAGGGTGGATCGTAATTGTTTCTTTACAACAAGAGGTAACAACCGAATTATAAGAATTCTTAGAATTATATGCATATCCATTGCTTGATAGAAAAAACATTAAAAATAAAAACAATTGTGCATAGAATTTCTGCATATCTCTCTCTATTTTCATTCGCTCTTTTTGTACCAATAATAATTAGTCAAAATTTTGAAACCGATTGGAGGTGGAGAGAATCGAACTCTCGTCCTGAGCAAACGGCTAAAATCATGAATACATGCTTTTCGCCTTCATATGTAATAAGTCTTGCTGGAAGGCGCCCCACTAAAGACCTATTTATCTCTTGATAATCTCGAATATCTTCTCCTCAAAAGATAAAAAGAAGAAAGAGTCATATTAGGATGGCTGACGATAACTTCCAGTACCCCTAATCTGTACTAGAGTATCGGCTACTATAAGCGGTTAAGCTTTAAGCAGCTTGGAGAAGTTGTTCTTCGCCAATTATCTGTTTTATCAATGGTTTAAGGAGGTTATTGACGACCTCCGCATGCCACGAGATTGCAGCTCCACAGTCGAAGCCTGTCACCCCCGGCCATCAGTGTATCATAACGACAACTAATCAGCCTATCGTATATGATAAGCAAAAAATTAGAAAAGATATAACATGTTTAAAAACAATAACCAACCTTCCTTTCCTCAACGAGAGGAAAGCATACTGCAATTTTGGGAAGAAAAAGGAGTTTTTGCTCTGTCTTTAGAAGCCACAAAAAAAGGAAAATCTTTTGCCTTTTACGACGGCCCGCCCTTTGCTACAGGACGTCCTCATTATGGACATATTTTATCGGGAACTATCAAAGATGTCATTCCCCGTTTTTGGACTATGAAGGGGTATTATGTTCCACGTGTGTTCGGCTGGGATTGCCATGGACTACCTGTGGAAAATGAAATTGAAAAAGCTCAGGAGCTGTCAGGAAGCTCCGCAATTGAAAAATTTGGAATTGCCCGATTTAGTGAAGAATGTCGCCGTGGGGTCCTTAGGTATACAGAAGAATGGGAAAAAACAATGCTTCGGATGGGTCGTTGGGTCGACTTTCGAAAGGCCTATAAGACCATGGATAAATCCTTTATGGAGTCGGTGTGGTGGGTCTTTTCAGAGTTGTATCAAAAAGGGCTTATTTATGAAGGATTTAAGGTAATGCCTTTTTCTACAAAATTGGGAACTCCCCTTTCCAATTTTGAAGCTAACCTCAATTACCAAGAAGTAGATGACCCTTCTGTGGTTATTGCATTTCCTTTGGAAGAAGAGCCAAAAGTTACGCTCATTGCTTGGACGACAACTCCCTGGACACTGCCCTCTAATCTTGCTTTAGCTGTCCATCCAACGTTTGATTATGTCGAAATAGAGGATTTAGAGAGCAGTCGCCGCTATATTCTAGCAGAGGCACGTGTAAAAGAATATTTTAAAAATTACAATATTTTAAGGAAGTTTAAAGGTAAAACCCTTCAGGGGAAGCGATACTTGCCCATTTTTTCCTATTTTTCTAATAGAAAAAATGAGGGAAAGTCTTTCTCTATTCTCATAGATGAATTTGTGACTGTTGAAGAAGGAACCGGTGTGGTGCATATGGCTCCTGCATTTGGGGAAGCTGATTTTTTTATCTGTCAACGAGAAGGAATCGAGTTAGTTTGCCCCATTGATGCCAATGGTCGCTTTACAGAAGAGGTCTCTGATTATCATGGATTATTTGTGAAAGACGCCGATAAAGAAATTCTTCGACATCTCAAATCTAAAGGCGCCGTGATTTCTCATAAACAGATCCGGCATCGTTACCCTTTCTGTTGGCGGTCAGACACTCCTTTAATTTATAAGGCTGTCCAGACATGGTTTGTGGCTGTCGAAACTTTCAAGGAACAACTTCTAAAAGCTAACGAACAAATCCACTGGGTGCCGGAACATATCAAGTGGGGAAGGTTTGGCAAATGGTTAGAACAAGCACGAGACTGGGCGATTTCCCGAAACCGTTACTGGGGAACTCCGATCCCCATTTGGAGAAGTGACGCAGGGGATATTCGGATAATGGGAAGTGTGAAAGAGCTAGAAGAAAAGATAGGAAGAACCATCCCTGATTTACACCGTCCTTTTATCGATGATACGAGTTTTGTCGAAAGAGGACAGCTCTTTCGAAGAATTCCTGAGGTCTTTGATTGTTGGTTTGAGTCGGGCTCTATGCCTTATGCGCAACACCATTTTCCTTTTGAAAATAGGGATCAAACGATAGCAAGTTGCCCAGCTGATTTTGTTGGGGAGGGATTAGATCAAACTCGAGGATGGTTTTATACTTTAAATGTCATCTCAGTTGCTTTATTCGATCAACCCGCTTTCCGAAATGTCATTGTCAATGGAATCATTTTAGCACAAGATGGAGCGAAAATGTCCAAAAGACTCAAAAATTATCCAGAGCCTTTGGACGTTATTCAAAGGTATGGTGCTGATGCTATTCGTCTCTACTTATTAAATAGCTCAGCCCTAATTGGAGACGATTTGCGCTTTTCAGCAAAGGGCGTGGAATTGGTTTTAAGACAATTTTTAATTACTTTTTGGAATGCTTACCTTTTTTTAGCAACCTACGCCAACATCTACCATTGGAAACCTAAAAGAATTCCTAATACTCCCGGTCTAGATCTCGATCGTTGGATACTATCTCTTTTACAAAAACTCATTTACGATGTGACAGAAAAGATGGAAGGATATCAACTACAGGCGACAACTTCTTCACTGGTGGCCTTTATGGAACACCTGACTAATTGGTATATTCGTCGCAGTAGGTCTCGTTTCTGGTCAGATCAAGCAACTAGCGAACGTCAAGAAGCTTTTGAAACCCTTTATACAGTCCTTCACACTCTTACACGCCTTACAGCTCCTTTTATTCCTTTTTTAAGCGAAGCAATTTACCTAGAATTGAGAACACCAGAAGAACCCATCTCTGTGCATTTACTTTCCTTCCCTCTTTACCAACCAGAGCAACGAGATGAGGAATTAGAGACAGAAATGAGCGCAGTTCATCAAGTGGTCAATATGGGACATGCTTTGAGAAAAGAGAATCAAAAAAGGGTTCGGCAACCCTTAGCCACTGCTTATCTAGTATCAGCAGATCGTCAAAAATTACAGGCACTGAAAAAACACCATCAGCTCATTAAGGAAGAGCTCAATGTCAAAGAGGTGATCTTTGATGATGATGATGACTCCTTTGTCACTATTCATCTAAAGCCCAATTTCAAAACTCTAGGAAAAAAAGTAGGTCCTCTCATGAAAACACTACAACAAACGATCGAAGAGCTTCCTACGAGCATGGTAAAAACCTTTCAACGAGATAAAACCCTATCTGTACGAGTAAATGACGAAGAGATCCCCCTCTCTTTAGAAGACGTGATCATCGAACGCCAGATCAAAGAGGGAACGGTTGCTGCTGTAAAAGATCAGGTCACCTTAGCTTTTAACATGACCCTTGATGACTCCTTAATTTTAGAAGGAATTGCCCGAGATCTCGTCAATAAAATCAACACGATGCGAAGAGAGCTCAAGTTTGAGGTTACCGATAGAATTCACGTTACCCTACATACCACCCCTTACATCAAAAAAGCTTTTCAACTACACCATGACTATATTTCTCAAGAAGTATTAGCCCTAAATTTTTCTTTCGAATCAGAAGAAAAAAATCTGAAGCAAGAAGGGCGATCTTGGGTGATTGAAGACCATCCTATTATGATTTTATTGCAAAAAAGCACTCACCAATAAAACTACACTGTTTCCATGAAGAGAGTACTCTCCAACAAAGCTTTTTCTTTCTGAGTGCTACTTTTGAATAAAGTCGAGTAAGGGTTGAAGGTAGAGAAGATACACTACACTTCCCAAACCCCCTCCAAAAAAAGTTGCTGTAAATGGCACCCAGGCATAAGCCCAATCAGAAACCCCTTTTCCTGGAATGGGAAGGAGGTAGTGAGCTAACCTAGGAGCAAGATCTCTAACAGGGTTGATCGCAAATCCTGTGGTTCCGCCCAATGAAAGGCCTATAGAAAAAATCAATAATCCCACCAGGTAAGCCTTTCCCTGGTCACCGAGAGGATGATGGATCATGCTGAGTATTCCTATTAATAGCACCATAGTGCCCAAAGCTTCTGACACGAAATTCCAGAAATAAGAACGGATATTAGGATGAGTGGCAAAGCAGAGAAGCTTGTCTTGAGCACTGGTCGTTCGTGACCAATGGGGATAATAAGCCAACCACACGAGGGCGGCCCCTATAAAAGCTCCTATAAATTGTCCTACAAAATAGATGGG
>Ga0187894_10007182_pt1 | contig 10619 bp, 6 predicted proteins | sample GBC1701081metaG_FD_136650 | JGI IMG/M metagenome (GOLD analysis project Ga0187894, IMG submission 136650) | White microbial mat communities from a lava cave in the Kipuka Kanohina Cave System on the Island of Hawaii, USA - GBC170108-1 metaG ... | reverse complement strand
TTGATGTAGGTAACCATGATCGTGTAGTTCCCAGGAACCGCAAGATCGCCTTTCAACTGAAATGAATGTGAAAACTTGCCATCATCTAATGGTTTGAGCTGTCCTAAGGTGAACTGGGCATCGCTGGGATTGAAAACCTGTATTATTACATCTTCCTTCAACACTGGTTTGGCCGAACCTGTTACCTTAACTGTATCTCCTAGCTTGTATTTTGGTTTTTCAGTAGACATTGACAGCTCCACAGTGATTGGAGCCTGCACATCCTCGGCAACAATTATCCTTCCCGTCATCCATGAATGTATCTTGCAAAAGTAAGAATATTCTCCGATATCTTCGAATGAATGATCATACGCTGTATTGGATCTGATCATCCCGGAATCAAACACAGATCCAGCGTCAGAGCCACCCTTTTGTCCGTACACAACCGTATGTGCTGTGACGTCGTTATTGCTCCACACAACCTTGACACCTTTCTTTATAGTTATCTCCTTTGGATCGAAAAACTTGCCATTGTTAGGATTTGATGATCCAATAGTTATGCCTACATCGACTATCAGCAGTTCCTGAGCCAGAACTGTAAAGTTTGTAAGTACATTACTGCCTCCGTAACTGACCCTCGCGGTCCATATGCCTTCTTCAAGCAAGCTGCCCTCGAGTTTGAATGTGTGGGAAAATGTCCTGTCTGGTTTTGGTGTAAACGTAGTTTCCAAGAATACTTTGTTCTTTGAAGTTAATATCTTGAGCGAAACCTTTGCTCCTTCGACATATGAGGGAACATTACCAGTAATAGATATGGTACCACCATAGACATAATTTTCTTTGTCAGCGGTAACACTCAATGCTTGCTGAGCGTTTATGCCAGAAAGCAATAGAGATGTTGCAATTGTTATTGCAAGTATAGTCTGTAAAATATGCATCATCATTAATTCAAATATGTGGTATTTATTTGATGAGAACGTGATTGGTTTGACTTTTGAGGTAACAAAGTTGATCTATGAGCTTATTCAATATGCTCAGAACTGATTTTTTATCGCGTGAGTAAGACTGGCTGGATTTGCTACAGTTAGAGTTTTTAACCAGATTAACTATGAACTTTGTAAACCTTTACCCCTGCAGTTTGGAAAACCAGCTGGAAATGGTTCAAACCTTCGCCGTTGTTGAAGAACAGCTTGCTAAGCATCCTGTCCTTCAGTTCATCTTGCACGAAAACTACATAATTCAAGTCTGGTGAAACCCACAGCAACCCGTTCATTATGTCATTGTCAGCTGACTCCGAAAAGCTTGATCTTTTCTCGTTACCTTGGTTATCAAAATATACCATCTCGCGGAAAACCTGATTCTTGACACCCTCCTCCGCTAGACCAACATACGCGATCGGTTGTCCATTTACATGTTCGATTCTTACTTTGCCTCCATCGTACAGGAGAGCGTCATTCTTATCTTTACCATCGAGCCAGTACCATCCATAATTCTCACCCTTACCAGATTTGGACTGAAAATCATAGGAACCGAAATAACTTATCGAGTAATACTTGTATACCATTTCTCTACTTATGATCACATACGCATCTGTTAGACTTGTACACGCATCATCTGGAACAATGGCGCCAAACTTATCGTTGACTTTCTGGCAACCCTCAGGCGATAAATCTGTATACTTTCTTACTAAATCCACTGACTCATTTTCATTACTTGTTGAAAGCATGCGACCCATATCGATCATTCTAGTATTATGACCGTATGGAATGCAGGAACCGCAATGTGCGCCATCTGTGTGAACCTTTAGACCCGTGAATCCTGCGATCATGTGACCTTGATCCCACCACGATAGTACCAGAGAATCCGTATTAGCATTTTCTTTTAGCCAGAGCAGGGATTCCAACCAGTCTTGCGGAATAGCAGACTTTTCACTTATGACATCAGCATGACTTACATTATCCGCTACTAGAAGCAGGATACCAAAGATGATCAAGCCGTATATTTGAGGTGCTAATCCAGATCGTTTCTTACCCTTCAAGATTTCGACAAGATTGCCTATCACACACCCTGAACCTGCTGCTAAAGCCATCGCAAGCATAAGCGAGTATCGCTCTCCAGTACTGACCAGAACTAGCGACGCAGAAATCCAGAACAGTATGAAATATTCGAAAGTAGTAATTTCTCTCTTTTTGAACAGCTTCAAAAGAATCATGATTGTGATACCGACTCCACCAAGTATAATGGGAGCACTGCCCATGCTGCTTGTAATTATTCCGAATCCAGACTGCGAAAAAAGATTTATTGGCTGTAATTCGGAAACAAACTGGTTCACTAGTGAAGGTCCTCCAGATGTACCCCAAGGAAGTAGCAAAAACACAAAAATAAAGCCGACGGCTCCTCCTATTATCAGACCTTTGACTCTGCTCACTGACAATCCAGCAATCACACCTATAGCCACGAACAGAACCGCGAGTATAGCAAGTTGTAAGACTCCTGCTCCTAAGAAACCCATGCCCTGTATCAATTGCACGTGCGGGGGCACTGTAAAGAACGGCCAACGATAGGTACTCAGAGAAATTATCTCTCCGAAAACACCTATTAGGATAACTGGTATTGTTACATTTCTACTGTCTCTCATCTTCTGCAATATTAAATTGAAACGCCCTGGTTCATGACGGAATATTTTACCTTCGAATATCCTGAACAAAATCAAAGCAGGTATGAACAATAAAAATATGAAATACATATACCAACCGAAACCCCAATTCACTGCGAATAGCCAGTAGGCCACTAATGCCGGAATTAAGTGAGGAAGATATCTGATCAATGATTTGTAAAAGTGATTGAAGTCTTCGAAGTGTAATTTATCAGTTTTCTTAATAGCATAAATTGTTCCTAAAACAGATACGAATGTGTAGAAGACGACGGCAATACCGCTGTCCGGATACCCTGCCATTGACACAGCAAGAAATTTTGGCGATATCACGATGAATAAAGCCGTTAGCAACCCTCCCCATCTATTAGTAATCGCTCTTCCAACGAAATATGCCGGAATGGCAGCAAATGATGCAAAGACGGCGGCAAACAGTCCAGAAAATTTCATCAACGTTAGATCTGGGGAGAATGGTTGTGCTATAGCATAAAATATAGCGATAGTATAAGACCATCCGCTATAATAATCCATAGGTCTACCTGGAGGAGCGTAACTCAGGCTGTCCCATTTAGGAAGTTCAAAGTTATTGTTGTAAATTTCTCCGGCATGCCTATAAAACCACCATGAATCGGCACCAAAAATGAACTCAAAGTCAGCAGATATCCATCTTACAGCTAACGCAGTAAATATTATCCCAGCCAAAATGAAGTATTGAATATACTTCTGTAGAAAATTCTTGGATGGGGCAATTTGTTTATCTTTTATTACTGTCTTTCTTGCCTTCGTATGCATGGGATTACAAACAAAGATGTCCTAATTAGCAATAATATTTTATGTAACTCCTTACATACAGCACATGATCTGTAACAGATAATACAGCGCGAGGGTTACATACATCTTAAGATTATGCTCCAGTCATAAATGTGCAGATCTCTTTCATGGAAACTTTTGAAACTGCGACTGATAGAGAAAATCACAAAAGGCGAAGCCAAAAGGTCTTTGCATGTATACCTGCATACAATCAAGAGAAGAGCATCGAAAGAGTTGTTCGAGCTTCACTGAAGTATGTGGAACGTGTCATAGTAATAGACGATGGTTCATTTGACAGAACTGCTGAACTTGCAGAACAAGCCGGTGCAATTGTAATAAGACATGCAATGAATATGGGCTACGGAGCTGCTATAAAATCTGGGTTTAGAATTGCCCTAAAGGAAAGGGTGGATATTACCGTAACGCTTGATGCTGACATGCAGCATAACCCTGAGGACATTCCATCCCTGCTCGCTCCTATAGTTGATGGTAATGCCGAGATCGTTATCGGTTCTAGGATCGTTGAAAATAACAATGAGATGCCTGCCTACAGGAGGGCTGGAGTGCGTTTAATTACAAAACTTGTGCAGTATAATGGTGTTCCAGTAAAGGATGCCCAGAGTGGGTTTAGAGCGTATTCATTAAAGGCTTTAAGAACAATTCTTCCAACCTTAACGGATTCTGGTTATGGTTTGATCACGGAATCGTTGGCAGAAGCAAGCAGATACAAGTTGCGCATTGTAGAGGTACCAGTTGTAATAAGATATGATACAGGCGTACCAACATCAAAGAAGCATCCTCTTTCACAAGGAGCTGGCGTAGTTTACTCGATAGTGTACTATGTTGCCGAACGAAGGCCCTTGCTCACCCTCGGTCTGCCTGGGCTATTTTCGTTAGTGTTGGGAATGTGGTGGCTCGTTACGGTCTTGGACATTTTTAATAGAACCAATCAGTTCGCTATTGGAACAGGAATATTTTCGATCGGCGCAATTGTTCTAGGCGTTCTACTCATGGTTGTTTCCGTAATTCTTACAGTGCTATCTAGACTATCAAGAAGCATCAACTATAGAGCTGGTGAAGTTGACTGGTGAGGTTGAGATGCTTCATACGATCTCAAGAATACCTCGTAAAATTGCCATCATGGACAAGTGTCAAGGAATTAACTGGTATTCATGGAAGTTATGTGAAGAAATCTCAGAATTACTGGGTCAAGAAGGAAAATTACTTTATTATGTACCAAAAACATGTGCAGTGCAAGGTCAACCAGGTCATACAGAGCTAAAGAAGATATGGTCACCATACTTTTATCCTCTGCAATTGCTTAGGCAACTCATTAAAGATAGGCCGAAGATAGTACATATTCAATACGAGTTTAATACATTTGGTTCACTCTATTCCAGTTTCTTGGTTTTGCCTCTCCTGATTTTCGTAAAAGCTTTAGGAATCAAGTCTGTCGTCACATTACATGGTCCTGTGTTCAAACTAGATTCCTCGAGAGAAACCTTGAGATACTTGCTACCACTCCATTCATTTGTTCCTGCGAATCTAGTGGTATCTTACATGATCACCATGTATCGACTCATAAGCAAACTCTCCGAGAAGATTATAACACATTCTAATTGTTTTAAACAAATCATGATACATGAATACAAAATACGTGAATCTAAGGTCGTAGTAATACCGCATGGGATATCGTTAACGAATCAACAATGTATTGATTCTCGTTCTGTATCAGATAAGAAGATTATACTCTATTTCGGATACATAGCCCCTCGGAAGGGATTGGAGGACCTTATTAGCGCCTACAAGCAAGTTCAGAACATTTGTCCAGACTATCTGCTTGTCATTGCTGGTGCTGAACCACCTTATTATAATGGATATGCAGATCAAATCAAATCTCTAGTTAGTGAAAGTGATAGAATAATTTTTACTGGATTCGTCGATGATAAAGAACTTCGTTCGCTTTTCTCGAAAGCCGAAGCCGTGGTACTTCCATATATTATCTCCATCTCAGCCAGTGGCCCTCTAACTCTTGCTATTGAATGCGGAAAACCTATAGTTGCCACAAGGACTGAATTCTTTGACGAGACACTTTCAGATGGTTATGATGCAATATTGGCTCAGCCTGGAAATTCCTCTGATTTGGAACAAAAATTAATACAGATAATGAATGATAGAGATTGCCGTCTGCGGTTATCAAGAAACATCAAACATAAAGCTGAAAAATATAGCTGGAAAAAAATTGCTGAACTCACCATCAATATGTACGCAAGACTTGGCAAGTATACAAGCAAATCTAGTAAGACCCACTTTAACACTCCTCTATACCATACGGAAAGTGAATGATTCGATTGAAATCAAGTACATTATTCAACAATGAAACAGTAGATGTTAAGAGGATTGCTGCCTTTGGATACTATGGAAGGGGAAATATTGGTGACGAAATCTTCTTGCAGATCTTGCAAGACAATAGTCGTGACATCAAGTTTGAAGGAGTCTTAGATGCTAGCAAGAGTAGGACTAGATTGAGTCGACTTGCTCTGGCAGCAGATGATTATATTAAGCGTAGGACGAAACTTGACATTTCTTTATCTGATTATGGTAGACTTTTGCCCGTACAACTAAGGACTAGACATCTTGAAAGCATACTGCAGAATTTTGATTCCGTACTGTTAGGTCCTGGAGGCTTCGTCTGGCTTTCTAGATTTCATCCATGGTTTGATGCTCTTTATCGAGTTCTAAAACAAAGAAAACTGCCCTTCCATTGTTATGGGTTGGGAGTTGACCCTGCTAATTTGAATAGAGTATCTGGACATTTTGAAAGTAAAATTGTAGAGAAATGGGCAAAATTATTAAGATTGAGTGATACTATATATGTTCGCGATCATTTTTCAAAAGATCTTCTACAAAGAAATGCTATTCATGAGCATGTCGTGGTAGTCAATGACATTGCATTCGCCTATCGATTGCCGCCTCCAACAAGCAAAACAGAAGAGAAAATTGTTGGGATAAATCTGCGAACCAAATTTGTTAAGGAGAGTGAAATCTTTCATGACAAACAACAATTACTGGGCATAATAGAATTTTTTGTGAGTCTTGGTTACAAGATTGTGCTAATACCATTTCAAAACAGAGGATCGAACAACGGAACCGAAAATGATAGTATTGTCATGAAAGAGATCTTGCGATTGACTAAACACAAGGCTAGTATAAGAATTCTAAATGGTGCGTCGCCCAATGAGATCCTACGGCATATAAGCTGTTTAGATTTCTTTATCGGGACGCGCTATCATTCTGTACTTTTCGCACTAAGGTACGGTATTCCTACATGTGCCATTGCGTATAGGCCAAAAGTGCGATCCTTAATGGAGGAGTATTACGGTCTGGGGGACTACGTGGTGAGACCAAATGAAGTTTCGATGATAAAGGAATTATTCATGGATAGAGAAAGAATTCGTTCCAAAATAGTATCAAAAACGCCAGAAATCGAAAGCGTTACGAAAAAGCAGCTTGATTCTTTCTTAAGTGACTTAGCACGAGTCTAATTGTATAGTGTGCCCCTCTGTATCTCATCAAGCAATACGCCCAGCGAATCATCCGTAATTTCTCGTTACTAGTATGTTTATAAGAAGAGACATCAAAATGCTGGAACCATTCAAAGAATTTCTTCATTTCGTAATGTGTGGTTAGAGGATTTTCGCTAATTACATCAGGAATATGCCTCTGAATATCCCGCCAATATTCGGGCTGTGTACCTGATAAATTTAGTGATCCTGTCGTTAGTAGGCGTTTTACATATCCAAGAACTTTATCACTTATTTCGAAATTGCATTGAGTGGGATCTATTCCTTCCAGAATCAACTCAGTTATGGTCCTCACGCATTTATTGCAAAAACCACAGTTCTTGATATATGATTGTGAACCTGAGTCTTTCTGATACCACGGATTCGTGTCTGGATTACACACACGCAAATACTTTAGATACTGCGTATTCTTACGCAAAATATGTTTTATTTTTGCATGTCTTGATAATTCTGCAACATCATAGCGTACTTTCACATCTGCCCAAGAAAAGTCCATATCAGCAAGAAAATGAGATCCTTGTCCGGAGCTGATTTTAAAGTCTCTCGAATATGTGGATGCCAAATATATCGTTCCGATTCTTTCAGTTGTCAAAGGAGCTGAAAGCCCCAGAAAGATCAAACCATGACTTACTTTTACCCACCAGTTGCTTACACCAAAATCTCTTGACAGCAATTGATTATTGAGAACGTTACTATTCGGATCCCATACATCACTCTTGATAAAATGTATCTCTACTTCTTCACCCTTAGCAAACCTTAGAAAAGTGCGCCGCATCTTTTCATAGTATTCATGCTCGTAAGAAGAGGCACTTGCTCCCCTAAGCATAGTAATCAGAATAGGATGTTCGTCCTTATGCCGTATATATGAGGCCAATGAGTCCACTCCTCCACTAAAGAGCAGGGCAGGTTCATCGTTGTTTAATTCGTTTGTAGTTATTTCCTTCACATAGATCTTACCCGCAAATGAGAATATTGGAAACCATTTCTGAAACAGCTGCATAACTTTACCAAGTGATTCTAACGATGTTTGATCAGCTCTTTCCACGTAGATGTGTGCACCTGCAGCCCAGGCAACAGGTGCCACAATGAAAAGGGCGGGAATTGTCAAGATACTTTTGTCAACATCCTCAATATTCTTGTCGTAGAGTATGGCAAAGCTATCATTTAGAAAATATTTTTTTATGTTCCTAGATAAATCAAGGTTAATGTCTAGCTTATCATCAACAGCCCCGACTCTTATCTTAATATATTCAGCGCTTTCATTCATGTTCTCGATTTTACATATCTCCATAATTTTTCAATTTATAACATTTCTAGGTTTCGTTACTAAACAGTTATGTATTCTGTGAAACTAATTTCAAATCTGAAACCCACAACATAGTAGAAAATGCATATCAACACAGTATCCAACCTTAAGGCGCATCACGCGAAGATAGTAATGATGTCTGATCCCACGCTGTATCATCCAAAATGATCGGACTCCTTATAGATTCCCTATCAACAATTTGATAGTATCGTTGACTCCTCTATACTTAAATAAGCAATATACTAAACACAGTCTTCGCAATGTTTCATGAGTATGCCATCTATATCCTGAAATATCAAACTCTCTGAACCATTTAAAAAAGTTATCTGCGTGGTATCGTTTATACACTTTGTTACTATCAATTGCGTGTGGAATGTGCGCTTGAATGTCCCGCCAAAATTTTGGCCTCTCGCTTGCAAAACTTATTGCAGATGTCGCGAATAACAGCCTCACATAATCAAGAAATTTATGATTCAAGTCAAAATTACATTCAGCGGGATCTATGTCCGCCACTATCAACTCCGTTATCGTTTCCACGCATTTTTCACATGAACCGCAATTCTTGAAATCTGTTTGTGAATGACTATTCTTATGATATCCTGGGTTATAATGCGGACTACAAATGCGCAACTTCCTACAATAATCACGATTATTCGACAAAACATCCTTTATTTTTTTCATTCGTGTTGTTGCTTGTCCATCATATATCACTTTGATATCTGACCAAGAAACATCCGTGAACGCGAGAAAATGCGAACCGTTTCCTGTGGGTGGTTTATAGTCATGCTCAAATGTAGAGGCGATATACAGTGTTCTTATTTTCTTAACGGTTATAGGAGCTGATAATCCGAGAAAGATAAGACCGTGGCTGACTTTTGACCACCAGTCGGTGACGTGAAAATCCTGTGCCAGTAGTCGATTGTTGAGGATACTGCTATACCTGTCCCATATATCGCTCTTGATGAACTGTATTTCAACACCCTCATCTCTTGCAAAATCTTGGAAGGCGTCTTTCACCTGCTCATAATGTTCAGCTTCATAAGTGGGGCTCTCTCCTCTTAGGAACGTAATCAATATCGGACGCTCGTCTTTGTGCACGATATAGGAAACCATAGAATCTAACCCTCCACTGAAAAGCAGCGCAGTCTGTTTATTGCCAAAATTGTTATCAATCAAATTATTCGCATACAGCCTGCCAGACGGTGAGAACCATGGATACCATTCCTGCAATACTTGTCTTACCCTGTGAAGAGAATCTGAGGCATAGCGATCAAGCTTCTCAACATAGATATCCGCACCGCTCGCCCATGCCACTGGTGCGATAACAAAGAGCGGGGCAATCGTTAAGATACTCTCATCTACATTTTCAATATTCTCGTGGTATTGCACAATAAATTCCTCGCCAAAAAAATACTTCTTAATGTCTTCCGATAAATCCAACTTTGCCACAAGTTTAGTGCCAATGGCTTTCACATAGGATATTCTAATATGAGGAATACTCTTCTTTATGGTCGGTTTCCCACTGTTCAGAAGCATGCGTGATCCTACATAAAACCAACCCTTGTTGGATGTTAATACATTATGTAACGTCTAACATGAATTTGAAATCTGACACTTGTCAGATATATCGCATATAATTATAAGCATATTCTCTAAACATAATAGAGGTAATCATAATGAAGATACTGATGATATCTGATCTGGCACCACCTGCTATGGGCGGTATAGAAACTTATGTTACGGAGCTCGGAACGCATCTAACAAAGCTAGGATGCGAAGTTCACTGGTTGACATCACAAATACCAGACACTAGAAAATACGAGAACTATCAAGGCATTCATATCCATAGAATTCCTATCCTCTTTAGCAAGAAATTTCTGTTTCCAGGTAGGCAGACATTCCCCTTCATGGTCACATTGCAGAAACTAGATTTTGTAAATGATATGGATATCGTGCACGCAAATACACTCACAGCAGGGTATGCCGGATGGAGGATTGCTAGGAAGTACAATAAACCATCACTGTTGTTCTGTCATGAATTTCTTGGAGATCTCTGGAAAACCATTGGCCAAAATGTTCTAGAGAAAAAGATGTACCCAGAGATGGAAAGGAGAATAGCAAGAGCGCCATATGATTGGTATGCATGTCCGTCTGAATACTCCAAGTCAACTCTTATCAAGGCAGGTGCTCCGAACGATCGGATCACAGTAATACCTCACGGCATAAATCATGATATGTATAATGTTAATGTCGATGATACATATTTCAGAAGAAAATTTAGACTTGA
>Ga0187894_10007181_pt1 | contig 10620 bp, 3 predicted proteins | sample GBC1701081metaG_FD_136650 | JGI IMG/M metagenome (GOLD analysis project Ga0187894, IMG submission 136650) | White microbial mat communities from a lava cave in the Kipuka Kanohina Cave System on the Island of Hawaii, USA - GBC170108-1 metaG ... | reverse complement strand
GATGAGGGAGGGCAGGACTTCCATCTATGGATAACCCTACACGGGCACGAAGCTGGAAACGGCGGACACAGCCAAGGGTTGGCCTAAAGGCGGCTGAACCTGTTCTCTACTCTACCTCTACCCCACGCCTATTCTTACGGACGGCTCGCCGCCCGGGGCTCTCGGTGATTACCAACCAACCGCCTTGAGAATTCTCCGCTTTCTCTCCTCCGCGAGGAACCACTCGTCTTTCGCAAACTCGGCAAAACGCTTTTTCAGACGCTGCTCACCACCCGCTGCTGCTAAAAACTCAGCCATAAACACTTCGTCACCACCGATACACGTGTAGTCGTCCTCACTCCGCATCGACAACGCACCCCAGCGCGCACTCGCCCCGAATAACGCCGCATCGCAAACGGTTAGTAACGTCTTGCCGCCTAGCTGTCTGATGTCGTCCCACTCCCAATTTATCAACGCACTTTCTTCATGCGGAGATGTACCTTCAATGTCAGTGACCACACACTGTGCATCACCAACCAGGGTTGCTGGCAGTGTCAGCGCACGATACGTGACCCCAACGGGACGGGGCATTAGAACCGCAGTCCATGAGGAATGTCGAAAGCATCCGTCGGCAACTCCGAGACCGGTAAATACCTGCTCATAAATCGGTTGCCAATGGTACTTGAAGTCCTCAGGCGAGAGGAGATGCATAAATAGGCCCTCAATTAAAGAATCTGACTTTTATCGTTTGCTCGACTTTCTGAGCAGTTCCCAAAAACTGTATGTCAAGGGTGGCAACAGCATCTTCGAAAGTTGATTTCGTTCTCAAAACCACAGTGTACGTGGGAAACCGTGCAACTAACACCTGACCTTTCGTGAGGACCTCTTGGCTTCCACCAGCCAAGGCTTGGAAAAGAGTCTGAGCACGCTGCAATCCCCCACTAAGGCCTAACTGCACCAAGTCAGCGCCGCGTTTGATCAGTTCAGCCGAGCCAATCGTTGCAAAGATACGTGCTTGCTGCGCCAATGAAATCGTTTGCGTAATAAAAGCAAAAAGCCCAGGGCCAAGGAGGGATCGGGCATTCGTTGCTCCCAAGAGATTAATAAGAGTCTCTAACCCCGTCGGATCAATCGCATTGATTGGGTCGCTTGCAACGTACCCATAGAAATTGCTATCACCGCCATCGAACCGAATGGGGTCCTTCGCCGTCCATCTTCCGGTCTCCGGATCGTAATCTCTCGCGCCGTGACGAACCAGCCCTGTATCCCGATCATAGATCCCACCAGCAAACCCGAAGGGCTGGAAGCCAGGGTTAGTGTCGAGAATCACGTTCCCAAACTCATCGTAATCCATCCGCTGCACGATCGCACCGCTGGTGACATCGATGACGAGGCGTGGACTGCCGAGGTGATCGCTGAGGATCCGATACGTCACGCCGCCCTTCACCATGTACTGCGGAATGTTGCCCGCGCCGCAGCCACAATAGACGAATCGACTCACCAGATTCCCACTACCATCGAGTTCCGCCACCGGCTCCAACTGGTTCTCGTACAGGAAGCCTTGCACGAGCGTGCCGTTGACGGTCTTGCCAATCCTTCTGTTCTCCCCGTCGATCACGTAGCCAAGGGTTGTGCCGTTAGCGAGCGTCACGGAACGGAGATTGCCCAGGGCATCGTAGGCGTAGGACGTGGGATCAGGTGACGGGGATCGGGTGACGGTGGCAAGCTCTCCATTGGCGGTGTACGTGTAGGTATTGCCATTGTAAGTGAGCAGGCGATCTTGCGCATCGTAACTGCCGGTGAGCGTGCCCCCCGGTGCGGTCTTGGAGAGGCGATTCGCGTTCTGGTCATAGGCATAGGTGGCAATGGTATTGCCGTTATGCTTGACCTCGGTGAGGCGCCCAGCGGTATCATAGGTATAGCCGTAGGTCGTGGTCGTGCCTTGAATCGTCTCGGTCTTGGTGCTGATCCGGCCCAGGCTATCCCGCGTGTAACTCTCCGTCAGAATGGGGCTGCCACTGATACTGCTCGTCGCCATCGCCACTTCGCCGAGGCTGTTGTAGGTCATGCTGTCCGTGGTCACACCGAGTGTCGTGCCGGTCAGGAGCCCGTTCTGGGCATCGCGGGTCAAGGTCATCGCGCCCGCCGCAGTCAACAGATCATCGTTGTCGTAACTAAAGTTGATGGTGTTGCCACCGTTCACACTCTGCGCGGTCTTGCGGTAGTTGTTGTCGTAGGTCCACGTCACACTGCCGCTGACCGGTCCACTCCAGGTGCTGCTCAAGAGTAGACTACCATCATAAGTGTAATTCACTGTGCCACCACTCGAGAAACTGGCACTACTCAGATTGCCCTGCGCGTTATACCCATACGCAATGGCGCCGGTGGGGAAAGTCTGCGTCCGCAGCTTGCCGCCATTGTAACTGAGCGTGACTTGCTGGCCATCAGGGCGGGTAATGCCCGTCACCTGCCGATCGGCGTTATAGCTGTACGTCGTGGTGTTGGTCCCCCCGCCACTAATCGCCGGCGCGAGGTAGTCCTTCTCTAAGTCCACTGCGGTATAGGTAAAGCTATGTGCTGGTCGGCCCGGCGGCGTAATGCTCGTCACATTACCGTTGCCATCGTAGCTGTAACTAATCACGCGAGTGTCTGGCAAGGTCTGCTGCGTCACTCTGCCCGCACTATCATACTGGAACTGCACCGTGCGTGCGGCACTGTCCGTGATCGTCTGCGGACGTCCCAGCGTATCGTAGGTCAGACTGGTACTGCGTCCGCCCTGGCTGCGACTACTGAGCCGTCCGCGACTATCATAGCTGAACGCGGTGGCGGCCAGATTCCCTTGCTGCTGTTGGCTCACGCGCCCCTGCGTATCCGTCACCGTCGTGCGGATTCTGCCTGCTGGTGAGGTCTCGGTACTGGTGCGGGTCGCCGCATTGTACGTGCGCGTGGCATTGCGGCCATTGAAGCTCACCGTGTCGCTCTGCGAGGTGAGACTCAGGGGGTTGTTCGGGTCACTCAAGTTCACCGTGCGGGCGTTGGTCAAGGTCCCGTTCTTGCCGCCTGGCGTGGTGACCGCCAGCGACGTCGGCAAGGGCGACTGTAGACCAAAGCGCGGATCGCCGGTGAGACTGACATTCTGCGTGATGCCATCGGACTGCGTGACCAGTTGTCCCCCATCGGTGCGGTACTGTGTCGTTTCCACCGTGCCATCGGGCATCGTGTTGGTGCGCTTCTGCTGGCCATCAGGCAAGAACTCGACTTTATACGTGGTCTGCGTGCCCGTCGCCGTGGTGTCCTGCACTTGATACCCATTGGCAAGGTTCGTGCGGGTCAGCGTCTCACTGCCGCCAGCGGGATCACTACTATGAATCACCCGCCCACTGCTGTCGTAGGTGAAGGACGAGGCCGGGTGCCCCGGTGGGGTGGCGCTGGTCAGTAAGCCATCGGTGGTGTAGGCAAAGCTGGTGGTCTCGCCGTTGGGATTGGTGAGGCTGGCCAGATTGCCATTGGCATCGAGGGTGAGGGTGTTACTCTGCCCATACGGGCCCACAATCGCCGTGGGGTTGCCACTGGCATCGCGCTGGATGGTGGTGACGTTATTATTGGCGTCGGTCACGGTGCTCAACTGGCCGGTGCTGTCATAGCCAAACGAGTAGATGACACTATTGGTGAGCGGATTGACCGTGCGCAGGTGCTTGCCATTGGGATTAAAGACGTACACCTCGCTGCCGTCTTTGGCGGCCAGGGCGAAGTCGCCGACTGCACTAAAGCCGGGCAGGGCCGGCCGCACCCGCCGCACCCGGTAGACGCCGAGGTTCTCCGAGATATACAGACTGCCATCGGGCGCAAGGGCCGTATCCGCCATTGCGGGCAGGGTCGCCGCCGTGGCCGGGCCGCCCTCGCCACTAAAGCCCCCCGCCCCCGTGCCCGCCACGGTGGTGATACGCCCCTGCGGATCCACCCGCCGGATACGTTGGGCCACGCCGTCGACCAGGAACAGACTGCCCTCCTGCCCAAGCGTCACACTGGCGAGGCCCTGGAAGGTGGCGGCGGTAGCTAAGCCCCCATCCCCGGTCGAGCCGCTCGCGCCCGTCCCGGCCACGGTGGTGATGATCCCGTTGGGGCCGACGCGGCGCAGGCGGTTGTGGGCGCGATCGACAATGTAGAGACTCCCGTCTGCGCCCAGCGCCACCCGGGTCGTACTCACTTGCGCCTGGGTGGCCGGCCCCCCATCGCCCGTGGAGTTCACCCCGCCCGTGCCCGCGATGGTGGTGATAATCCCATCCGGGCTCACTTTGCGGATGCGGCCAGCATTGACATCGGCAATATAGAAACTGCCATCGGGGGCGACCGCGATGCCGGTGGGCCGCGGCAGGACCGCTTGCGGGGCCGGGCCGCCATCGCCGGCGATAGTCAAGCCCGTCTGGCCGTTGCCCGCCACAGTCGTAATGATCCCACTGGGACTGACTTTGCGCACTTTCCCATCGTCGCGATCCACAATGTAGAGGCTGCCATCCGGCCCCACGTCCAGGTCTTCCACGACCTGCAGGAAGGCTTGGGTCGCGGCAATGCCGTCGCTGTGATTGATCCCGCCGCCCGCCACGGTGGTGATGATCCCCATGGGATCGACCTTGCGCACGCGGTTGCCCTGGGCCAGGTAGACACTGCCGTCCGGGCTGATCGCCAGCGAGCCCACCAGCCCGATGGCCGCCTGGCTCGCCGGGCCGCCATCGCCGTTAAGCGTGTTAGTGCCATTGCCAATCACGCTCTGGATGCCCTTGCCTAACAGATTGCCGCTGGCCCTATCCTGCCCGCTGCGCCGACTGCCTTCGCCCAGATACAAGGTGTTATCAATCGGATCATAGGCCTGCTGCACATCCAGCATCCACCCGCCCAAGCCGAGGGCGCGGGCATCCCACGCCCCGATGACGCCCGTCCATTCCGTGCCCAACGTAATGGGAAAGCCGGCCCGCGTGGTGGGGAGTGCGAGACCCGAGGCTTCCCCAAAGGCATCGGGCACAGTGGCTGGCTGTTGGTAGGTCAGGCTATAGACATACTCGGTGATGACATCGATGGGCTGGCGCCCTTGCACCAGCCGGCCATAGGCGTCTTTGCCATCCCAGGTGAAGGTCGTGCTGAGATTGGCTTGGGCCGGGAAGGTTTGGCGCACGTGCTGACCGGCTACATCCACGGTGAGGATAATGCTTTGCACCGAGGCGGGCAGACTGGCCCCACTGAGCGGCAGCACCACCGTGTAGGCCGAGGCCCGGCCCCGGATGCGGTCACTGGTGTAATGCAAGGTAAAAGGCGTGCCCACCAGCGCGGCTTGCTGGCGCAGGGCTTGGTTCTGGTAGGCAATGGCGCCTCCCCCGGTCGTATCCGGCTCATCAAGGGTGGTGAGATCATCATCCCCACCCCCGCCAGGGGCAGGTCCATTGGGGACGATGGCATCCGCCGGTGGGCCGCCGCCCCAGTTGCCGTCATAGGAGGAGAAGCGCGCCACTTTGATCCGCCAGAAGGTGCGCCCGGCCGGATAGAGCTGGGCCAATTGTTGTTGTTCAGCCGGGGTGATCCCCACGGCGGCTAAGGTGGCGGCATCATCGGCCACTCCATCGCCGTTGCTATCGATGTCGGCCGCACCCCCAGTGATACTGAGGAGCTTGAGGACTTTGCCGTTGGGTTGCGGCACCCACGTGCTTTGCTGGCGGTCATAGGCACCGGTCGGCACGGCCATGCCCACCGGGAAATTGAGGAAGTTGTCGACATAGAGCGAGATCGGTTGCGAGAGTTGCACGGTCTTGGCGTTGGCCGCAAGGGCTTGATCGGCGCTGATCTCCACCGCGTAGGTGTAAGCACTGGTGGGCGGGAGTTGCGCGGGCATGGTCTGCGGCCCGTTGCTCCCGACGGTGTACTCGGTCAGGCGCACGTTGAGGGTAGTCAGCGGTTGCGTGCTGCCATCGGGCAACACCATGGTCGCCGTCGTGCCTTGGGGCACCAGGAGGGTGGCCTGCCGTGTCCCATCACTGTCGGTGATCGCCGTGCCCCGCGCCACTTGGATCGGGGTACTTGCGGTCAGATCAAGGGCTGTGACTTGGGTATCCACCGGGATCAGGATCACATCGGGCAGGGTAGCGTAGTCTTGCCAGGGCGTCTGGATCTGCCGCTGGGCGGGCAGATAGCCACTCTTGGCGTAGTTCACCGTCACCACCCCGCCGCCATTGACGGCGAGATCGAACTTCCCATCGCTGCGGCTCAAGGTTTGGCCGAACTCGGGATGGGAGAGGATGGTGAGGGTCACGCCCGACAGGGCGGTGGTGTCTTTCTTAAGCACTCTGCCTCTGAGCACGGCGATGCGCTTAGCCTCGATGGTGCCGGCGGCGACCCCAGTCTGAATCGGGTTCGTCCCGCTGTACAGAAACGCGGCACTGCCCGCTACGGTGGTGGCAATCGTGCGGTCGATCGGTGGCGCGACCACGACGGGATCGGGGGGTAAGGTCGGTTGGACCGTGGTGGTGCTCGTGCTGCTGACATTGCCCGCCGCATCGGTGGCGGTGATCGACAGACTATCGCCGGTCTGCGCGGCAAGCTGGGTACTGAAACTGCCGTTGCTATTGGCCGTCACGGTCACAGTCTGATTAGTGCGCGTGTTGGTGATCTTGACTTGCGCGCCGCCTTCGACACTGCCCGCCGTGCCGGTGATGGTCGTCTGTCCGCCACTGACCGGACTCACCGTGATCTTGCCCAGATCGGGTGGGGCCGGGGGCGTGGTGTCCGGCACGGTGACCGTAATCGTCACGGTATCGGGATCGCTGTCCACTTGCCCGTCGTTGACAATCAGTTGCGCGACGTAGGTGCCGGCCAGATCGGGCACGAAGGTGGGATTGACCAGGACATTGTTTGACAGCGTCGCGGTGCTGCCCGTTGGGACGGCGGTGAGCGACCAGAAATACGTGAGCGGATTGCCATCGACATCCTGCGAGCCACTGCCATCGAGCTGGACGGTGACGCCGGTCAACACCTGCTGATCCGGTCCGGCATCCGCCACCGGTTTGGAGTTGAGGGTGGTGATCGTGACCGTGACGGGCGCACTATCGACCGTGCCATCATTGACAATCAGTTGCGCGGTGTAAGTGCCCGCCTTGTCAATCCCGAAGGTGGGCTGGACCGCACTAGGATCAGACAGGGTCGCGGTGCTGCCCGTTGGGACGGCGGTGAGCGACCAGAAGAAGGTGAGCGGATCGCCATCGACATCGGACGAGGCACTGCCGGTGAGGGTGACCGTCGTGCCCACGGGGGCGGACTGCGCCGGCCCGGCATTGGCCATCGGTTTGGAGTTGAGGGTGGTGATCGTCGTCGTGGCGGGCGAGCTATTGACGGTCCCGTCGTTGACCAGCAGTTGCACGATATAGGTGCCGGGCTTGTCGAGGGTGAAGCTGGGCGTGACGGTCGTAGCGTTCTGCAAGAGCGCCGTGCTGCCGGGGGGTGTGGAGGCAAAGCTCCACTGGTAGGTCAGCGCATTACCATCGACATCACTAGAGTTACTGCCGTCGAGATGAATGACCATCCCCGCCGTGCCGCTCTGGGCCGGCCCCGCGTTGGCCACGGGCGGACTGTTGACCGTGCTGATAGTCGCTGTATCGGGCGTGCTGTTGGCAATACCGTCATTGACCACGAGTTGGGCGACATAGGTGCCGGCTTTATCCAGCGTGAGGTTTGGCGTCGGCGTGGTGGGCATGGCCAGCAGCGCAGTACTGGTGGCGGGTTTACTGGTGAGGCTCCATTGATAGGTGAGCGCGTTGCCATCGACATCATAGGAATGACTGCCATCCAGTGTCACCGTGGTGCCGACTTGCCCGCTCTTATCGGGCCCGGCGTCAGCCACCGGCGGGGTATTGATGGTCGAAATGGCCAGGGTATCCGCGGCGCTGTTGACCAGCCCATCGTTGACGAGCAGTTGCACGACGTAGGCGCCAAAGACGTCGAGCGTCAGTGTGGGATGCACGGTGGTGGGATTCACCAGTGTAGCCGTGCTGCCACTCGGGGCAGATTGAATGCTCCATTGGTACGTCAAGGGATTGCCGTCAATGTCACTGGAACCACTGCCATCGAGGATGAGCGTGGTCCCGACTTGGCCGGTCTGATCGGGCCCGGCGTTCGCCACGGGCGCGCTGTTGCTGGTGGAGATCACCACGGTATCGGTGCTGGTGAGCTGGCCGTCGCTGACCGTAAGCTGCACGGTGTAGCTGCCCGCCTTGTCGATCACGAAGGTGGGGGTGACCGTGGTCGCGCTGGTCAGGGTGGCGGTGCTGGCCCTCGGCTTGCTGAGGAAGCTCCACGCGAATGTGAGCGGATTGCCATCGGGGTCACTCGATGCCGTGCCATTCAGATAGATAGTCGTGCCCACCGGGGCGGTCTGGTCTGGCCCAGCATTCGCGACCGGCGCGTGATTGACCGGGGTGCAAGTGGCTGGATCATCGACGATGCCGTTACAGTTGTCGTCGGTCCCATTCCCACAAATTTCCGGCCCTTGCACGCGAAAACCGATGCTGCCGGTATGGCCACCAGGGTTGGTGGCATAGACCACGGTGACCCCCGAGGGCGCGCCGGTGGGTATGATAAACACGGCGTGGTTGCCATTGGCGCTGACCAGTTGGGCCACCAGCCCGCCGACCACTTGCTCTTGGCTGTTGAGCGTGCCGCCCACGTGAATAATAACATTTTGTGAACCAAAGCCGTTGCCAGTAATTGTCACCTGGTCACCCGGCCCAGCGCAGGCAGGGCTAATACTAAAGATGCGGGCGGCGTTGGCCGCCTGCACGACCGGCGGTGGGGGCAGCAGGATGCCGCCCGGCAGCACGAGGGCAAGGATCAGCCCCCAGGTCAGCAGGCGCCCCCACCACGAATGTTGGGGTGCAGGGAACTCCATCGTGTGCCGGTGATATGATGGGCTGCCCTTTATCGCGCTCCTCCCTTTTTGCTGCTCTTCCCTACCACGCAAGACGGCACGCACGTCCTCCAGACGGAGGGTATGGCCGTTCTCCAGTGGCCCCTACCTATTGGTGCGGTCAGATACCGAGGCTCCCCTTCGCCGCGCTGGCCCGAGGGCCAAGCAGCGGTCAGTGGGCGGGCACATAAAAGAGAGCACTGTGAATGTCAAGGGCAGGGAAGCGGAAACCTCCCAACCCAGCGCGGTCTCGCAGCGCTGCACGAGTCACGCGGGTAACAAAACCCTGCGGAGCAGGACAGAAGACGACGGGACGTCACGATAGAGAAGTCGCCTGCGAACAGCAGGCGAGAGCTTCTTGAAGAGGTCAGTTTGCTCGCGTTGGGAGAGGTTTTGTGACCCAACTCCCGCCGGCGGGGATTTTTTGCGAGAGTGGGAAAATGCTAAGAATTGCCAAGCTCGGAATACTAGAGCAACATACATTGCTGAATCCCTTTGTCGTTTTGGCTCTTCCCGGCATGAGCAAAGCAGATAACCTTCACATTGAGAACCGCTCTAGAACTTCTCTACGGCAGGGCGTAGATCCAGTTCTAATGTCCATGCAGTTGGCTCTTGCTGATGGAGTTGCCAATAGACCTCCGCAATGGCGTCAGGAGGTAACAGAGTGTGTGTTTGACGGTCTGGGAACATCGTGCGGACCGTCGGCATATCGATCAAGCCGTCTACGATGACATGGATGACATGAATCCCGCGTGGACCAAATTCCCGGGCCAGCGACTGTGCCAGGGCTCTGAGGCCGAACTTTCCCACCGCGAGACTGACAAAACGCGCACTGCCTCGCAGTGCCGCCGTCGCGCCGGTGAGTAGAATCGTCCCACTCCCTCGTTCGAGCATTGCCGGCAAAACTTGTTGAGTACCGAGAAATCCCCCGAAGCAATTGGCCTTCCAACTGTACTCGAATTGTTCTGGCGTCACTTCCAAGAAACTGCTCATCTGAAAAGCTTCAATGTTGTAGACAAAAACATCTGGGGTACCCAGCTGTTCTCGTACCTGGGTAAATGCTGATGCCACTAAGGTTGGGTTCGTGGCATCGACAGGGAACGCCAGCGCTTTGCCTCCTTGGTGGGCAATCTCTGCTTGGATGACCGCGAGTTTGTCTACGGAGCGTGCCATTAATCCGACAGCAAACCCCTCGCGGGCAAAACGGCGGGCGATGGCCGCGCCTAACCCGGGTCCAACTCCTAGTATCGCTGCAACTTTTTGCTTACTCATAGAAAGATCAGCTCCTTTGTTCGTAGTAGCCTGCATTACTGTATACTGGCAACGTATACTTACAAATGAGGACTGCCAACCTTGCCAAACCTATGGCAATCAGACTAAGCTTTTCGTTAATCCATCAGCCAATCAAGGGAGGGGCATTATGGCCGAGAAGACCTATGACCGGGCGACACAGGATGTCGGCAACATTCTCGCTATGGAACATGTGAATGTCACGGTTCCTGACCAATCGCTAGCCTTACAGTTTTATGTTTCGGGGTTAGGATTTACGCGTGATCCCTACATGATGGTCGGCACCGACAATATGTGGGTCAACATTGGTGAGCAGCAGCTTCACTTGCCGACCCGTACACCGCAAGTGTTGCGTGGCCATATCGGAGTCGTGATTCCTGACTGCGACGGCTTGCGGCGGCGTCTCG
>Ga0187894_10007180_pt1 | contig 10621 bp, 9 predicted proteins | sample GBC1701081metaG_FD_136650 | JGI IMG/M metagenome (GOLD analysis project Ga0187894, IMG submission 136650) | White microbial mat communities from a lava cave in the Kipuka Kanohina Cave System on the Island of Hawaii, USA - GBC170108-1 metaG ... | reverse complement strand
CGCGGACGGCGTCCACCTGGGCGCGCGCTCGCTCCCGGTCGTCGCGGCGCGCCGCGCGGTCGGCCCCGGTTTCCTCGTCGGCCGGTCCGTGCACAACCTCGACGAGGCCGGGCAGGCTGAGGAGGAGGGGGCGAGCTACGTGCTCGTCGGCCCCGTCTTCCCTACGCCGTCGCACCCCGGCGAGCCCGCGCTCGGCCTCGGCCCGTATCGCGAGGCGGCGCTCCGCGCGCGCATCCCGGTGGTCGCGATCGGCGGCATCACGAGCGACAACGTGCGGCTCGTGGCGCAGGCGGGCGGGCACGGCGCCGCGGCGATCGGCGCGTTCTACGCCGCCGCGGATCCCGCGGAGAGCGCCCGCGCCTTCCGCGCCGCGTTCCCCTCATGATCCGCCCGGCCGTCCTAAGGCGCGTGACGCGTCTCCTCGTCCTCCTGGGCGTCGCGGTCGCGGCGGCGATGTTCTTCAACCGGATCGAGAAGCTGCGGATCCCCGTCACGGACCAGTCGATGGATCCGACCTACCCCGGCGGGACGACGGTCTTCATCGACGACCTTGCCCCCGACGCCCCCCTCCCTCGCGGCGTGGACGTCGTCTACACGGTCGAGCGCGACGGGACGACCTACGCGCGCTTCGGCCGCGTCCAGGGACTCCCGGGCGACGACGTCGGCGCGAAAGGCGGGCGGTTGACGGTGAACGGCGAGCTCGTGGGACCTGCGGGCATTCCGGGCGAGGCGATGGGGAGGGTCCGGGAGGGAACCGTGCTGATCCTCGCGATCAACCCCGCCGAGACGCGATACCCGGACTCGAGAGCGCTGGGTTTCATCCCGCGCGCGAACGTGGTCGCGCGGATCCGCGCGTCCATGCGCTGACGCGCAGACGCGATGCGCTGACTCGGTTCGGGACTCGCCGCGCGCGGACGATCGACGTCGCGCGCGCGTCGATTTCGCTTCCGTGCGGAGCTCGCGGACCGCTGAAATGCGCGCGGCCGCTGTCGTGAATCAGGACAACGCCCGATGCGTTCCGGTTGACTCGGGACAACGCCCTAGTTTGTCGTGAATCGGGACAATGCCCAAGTAGCACTCGCCGTGTGCGCCGTTACAGTCACTCGCGTCGCACGACGATGGTGAGACTGGTCGTGCGACGACAGAGAGACTTGTCGCAGGACTAAGGACAGGGTTGCCGCGCGACTGCCGAGAGACCCGTTGCACGGTCCCAGAGAGGTTTTCAGATGTCGCAATCACGTTCCGTAAACACACCCACGTTCCGTCGCGGTGCCTTGGCGGCGTTCGCGGCGGTTCTTTCGCTTCTTGTCATCGCCTGTGAGCCGTTCACGACGACGCCCGAGGAACCCGGAGGGACCGGCGACCCCGGCGGCTCGGGCGACCCCGGAGGCGGGGATCCCGGAGGCGGAGATCCCGGAGGTGGCGGAGGAGGAGGGGGCGATCCGGTGGGAGGAGGCTGGGAGGATCCGGACGACGGCAGCGGACTCCGCGCGTTCCCCGGCGCCGAGGGCTTCGGGACGGACACTCCCGGCGGCCGCGGCGGCAAGGTCTACGTCGTGACCACGCTCAACTGGAGCGGCCCGGGTTCGTTCCACGAGGCGATCACGGCCACGGAGCCGCGCATCATCGTCTTCCGCGTCGCGGGCATCATCAACGTGCCGGGCGACGGCGCCTTCCTCAGCGAAGCGAACTCGTACGTCACGGTGGCCGGGCAGACGTCTCCTGGCGGGATCACGCTCGGGGGGACCCCCGGCGTGTTCCTGAACAACTACCACAACAACTTTCACGACGCGATCTTCCGGTTCATTCGCTTCCGTGGACACGTCGGGAACGGCGACGGCATCTCGTTCAACGAGTGCCATCACGTCGTCTTCGACCACTGCGACTTCTCCGGAGGCGGCGACGAGATCTTCGACGTGACGTTCTCGCACCACGTGACGCTCCAGTGGTCGACCGTCACGAACAGCTTCATCGGGGGCAAGGGCTCCCTCATCGCCTATTCCCCGACCGCGGGGATCTCGATGCACCACAACTTCTACGCGCACCACTCGGACCGCTTCTTCCCCCACATGCACTGGGGCTCGGGCGGAGTACCGGCGGGCGGCGCCATCATCGAGTTCAGCAACAACGTCGGGTACAACCAGGCCTTCGAGGCCGCGATGTACGTGACGGGGCCCCTGGACTCGAGCCAGCTCGCCTTCAATGTGGTCGGGAACTACGTCAAGGCCGGCCCCAACACGGCCGGCTCGTCCTACGCGTTCGCGCTCGCGACGGGCTCTTCGGTCTACGAGACCGACAACCAGTTCCCCGGCCACGACCTGTTCAGCATCTTCCGGGTGCTGAATCTCCTCACCGGACGCGCCCCCGCGCCCCCGATCACCTACACGCCGTCGGCCAACGTGTTCGACCTCGTGCTCGACAAGGTCGGCGCGTTCCCGCGGGATCCGATGAACGAACGCACCGTCGCGGAGGCCCGCAACGGTACCGGCCAGCTCGGCAAGACCGACGACCCGTATCTCTCGGTCTCCTGGGCCGTGCCCCAAGACACGGACCTCGACGGCATGCCGAACGACTGGGAGACCGAGCGCGGTCTCAATCCGAACGACAAGGCCGACGCGGCCCTCGATCGGAACGGCGACGGCTACACCAACATCGAGGAGTACATCAACGGCGTGGCCGCGTTCCTGATCCCGGACTGACCGGCCTCGAAGGCACTCGGAGGCAGGCGACCGCTCGCCTGCCTCCGAGGCACGACGCTTCTGTGGCGGCGACGCGGCCCAGGCGTTAGCTTGGGCCACCGCATGGTCCGCGAGCTCGATCTCGTCCGATGGATCAAGGAACGCGCCGCGGCGACCGGCGACGACTGCGCCGTCCTCGACTGCGGGCCGTGGGGCACGCTCCTCGCGACCACGGACTCGGTGATCGACGGCGTGCACGCGCGCTGGCACGTCGACGGCCCCGCCGTGTTCGGCTACAAGGCGATCGCGCGAGGGCTCTCGGACATCGCGGCGATGGCGGGGGAGCCCAAGTGGGCGCTCCTCGCCGCGTGCCTGCCCCACGATGCGACCGAGGAGGAGGCCCAGGCCCTGTTCGAGGGTGCCGAGCGGGCGGGCTGCCCGCTCGTCGGAGGGGACACGGCCTTCGGGCCGACGCCGTACGCCGTCGGCACCGTCCTCGGGATCGCTCATCGAAAGGGGCCGGTCCTCCGCTCCGGGGCGCGCGTGGGCGACTGGATCGTGGTCACCGGGCCGCTCGGCGGCTCGCTCGCCAGCGGGAGGCACAAGACCTTCGTCCCGCGAATCCGCGAGGCGCAGGAGCTCCACGAGACGTGCGATCTCGGCGCGATGATCGATCTCAGCGACGGCCTCTCGACCGACCTCCACCATATTCTCGAGGCCTCTAAAGTCGGCTGCCGGCTCGACGCGGCGGCGATCCCGCGCCATGGCGTCCCGCTGGAGAAGGCACTTGACGACGGCGAGGACTACGAGCTCCTCGCGACCACGCGGCCGGGAAGGCTCCCGTCTTTCGCGACGCGGATCGGCGTGGTCACGGAGAGGGGCGCGGTGCTCGTCCACCCGGACGGGCGCGAGGAACCGCTCGTCGCCAGGGGCTATGAGCACGGTCGTTAGCCGTTCGGCCGAGGAGACGCGGCGCCTCGGCCGGGAGTTCGGCGCGTCGCTGCGCGCGGGCGATGTGGTCCTGCTCGAGGGCGAGCTTGGCGCGGGGAAGACGACGTTCGTGAAGGGGATCGCGGAGGCGTGCGGCGTGACCGCGCTGGTGCGGAGCCCAACGTTCGCGCTCATGCACCGGTACCGGGGCAGGCCGGACCTGATCCACGTGGACCTCTACCGCGAGACCAGCCCCGGCGCCCTCGACGATCTCGCCCTCGACGAGGCGTCCGAGGGGGCGATCCTCGTGGTCGAGTGGCCGAAGGACCTCGCGGCGTCGGCTTGGCCCGACGCGCGGCGCGTCCGGTTCGAGCACGTGGACGAGACCACACGGCGGGTCGTGACCTGACGTGTGCCGGACACCCGTCGGCGAGCCCGATCCGGCCCGGGGTTCCCCGTGCCCCTCCGCCTCCTACCCGGGGGAGTCTGCTAGAATCGAACCGTCCTCCGCGAACCGCGTTCAACGACCTGAGTGCGCGCATGTCCCGTTCTGACGGCGAACTCATGGTCGCCTTTAAGGAAGGCGACCAAGAGGCCTTTGCGCTTCTGTACGACCGGCACGCACGCGCGCTCATAAACTTCTTCTACAAAATGTGTTACGACCGCGCGCTCGCGGAGGATCTGACGCAGGACACGTTCGTGAAGCTCCTGCGCCACCGCGGCAACTACCGGCCCGACGCTTCGTTCAGGACCTTCCTCTACACCGTGGCGAAGAACCTCTGGATCGACCGGCACCGCAGCCAGAAATCGGCTCCGAAGACCGTTTCGGCCGAGATCCGCGTCCAGGAGGATGGGGCCACGCTTGGCGAGCTGGTCCAGGCGGCGACCGAGAACCCCGCGGACCGGCTCGCCGACCGCGAGGCCGCAGAGCTCGTGCGGCGCGCGCTCCTCGACCTGCCGGAGGGCCAGCGGCTCGTGTTCGTGATGGCCGAGGCGCAGGGCCTCCGCTACCGCGAGATCTCGCGGATCCTCGACATCCCCGTCGGCACCGTGAAGTCGCGGATGAACGCGGCGGTCACGCGGCTGCGCGGACTTCTCGGGCGGGTGCTGCAATGAGGCAGGAGCTGATCGATCTCCTCCTCGGCGAACTCGAGCCCGCGGACGCCGACGCGCTCAACGCGCGGCTGCGCGCGGAACCCGAGCTGCGCCGCGAGCTTGCGGACCTCGAATCGCTCTTCGGCCTCATGCGACGGAGCGAGGAGGTCGAGCCGTCGCCCGGGGTCCGCGAGGCGGTCGTCGCCGCGGCGACGCGCGTGCGCCCGTCGCCGCTCCTCCGGCTGCGCGCGCTGCCGGGCCTCGTCGCGTACCGCTTCCGGAGCTCCTCCCGGTTCCGCGTGGCGACGATCTCCCTCTGCGCGCACCTCGTCCTGATCGCGGTGCTCGCGCAGGTCCTCCTCGACCGCGACGACGACGAGATCCCCCAGATCCCCTTCGAGGTCGTCGCGAACGAGGCGCCGGCCGAGCCCGTCAAGCCCGAGCAGTCTTTCGTGTGGCGCCTCTCCCAGCGGCGCGTGTCGCAGTCGAGCCGGCTCGGGCAGTACGGCGTGGCGGGCCAGGAGCAGGAGCTGAGCGCGGGCCTCGAGGCGCTGTTGAAGACGCAGCGCCCGGACGGCGGCTTCGGTGACCCGGCCGAGACGGGCTACGCCGCGATGGCGTTCCTCGCGCAGGGCGACTGCTCGGCGCAGCCGACGCCGCGCGGCCGCGCGATCCGGCTGGCCTGTGCCCGCATCCTCGCGGATGCGCGGCGAGGCGAGGCCCACGGGGCCATGCTCGCGGCGCTGGTCGAGGACTACAGCCTCGCGTACCCCTCCCTCGACGCGAGCGAGCGGATGGACTACCAGGTCGCGATCCGGAAGCTGATCCTCGGCGTTCCCGACGACGACATCTCGCGCGAGGCCCTGCTTCTCGCGTCCCTTGCCGGGTTCACGGTCCCCTCGGACCGGCTCGGAGAGGCCCAGTTGGCCATTTCGGGGGACCGGATTCCGCTCCTCGGCCTCGAGCCGACGAGACTTCGCGCCACGGTGGTCCTCGCCCGCGGCCGGTTGAGCCTCGACCCGGAGCAAGTCCGGGCCTGGGTGGCGCCGCTTTTCGAGCGCGCGGTGAGCGACCTCCGGGCAGGGCGCGGTTCGGCGCTAGTGCTCGTGACGCTCCAATCCCCCTATCGCTTGTAGCCGGGTGTGCGGCCTCCGCGCGCCACATCGAGCGATCTCGTGACATCTTGGGGCATGCGGGGATGGATCGACCTTTGACAGCCGGCACGCGGATTGTCGTCGTAACGTGTTATGGATAGGCACGTTGCGGGTGCAGGCTTGACAAATCACGGCTGAGCTCGGTGTCGCGGCCTCCGATTTGCGTGGATTCCTGCCGACCTATGGAGAGGTGTGGGCGGCCCTTAGGCGTCCCGTGCGCAGGACCGCCGACGCAGGAGAGCGTGGTCATGGAAATCCGGTTTTACTGCGTGCACAACGGAAAAAAGTTCTACAGGGTGATCCTCCACGGGGAGGAGATCTTCTGCGGGACGAAGGGCGAGTGCCAGCGCTTCATCAAGATCCACAACGACAAGGTGCAGCGGAGCGTCGCCGACGGCGGCAGTTCCCGCCCGAGGCCTGGCAACGTCCGCGTGTATCGCCGCCGCACGGCCGCCCCCGGAGTCTAGGAACCAGGCCCGGCGCGCGTCGAAGCCCGGCCTGCGGGTGACCCTGTCGTGACAGGCTTGGCCGCATATCATGGGCGGCCTTGTTTCGATGCGCGCTTTCCTGCTCCTCGTGATCGTCCTCCCTGCCGCCGCGGAGCCGGGCCGCGCCTATGCGACCGAGCTGGGGCGCCGGGTGCTCGCGCGGTCGGACGCGATCGTCGAGGCGCGGGTCGGGAAGATCGCCCCTCCGTTCCGGGGGATCTCGACCGCCCGCCTCGAGGTCTCGGAGCGGCTGAGCGGGTATGACCGCGAGAAGACGCTCGTACTCCTCTGCGTCGAGGACTACGTGGCGCCGGACGCGTTCACGGCCACGCTTGACTCGTCCACGGTCCAGTACGAGCGCCAGCAGCGGTCCAACCTCGAGCAGCGCCTGAGGGATCTCGCCGGCCTTCCCGCCGAGCGCGACGGCGAGCGGCTCACGGGCGCGCGAGAGATCGACGCGGGAAAGGAACAGACGCAGGGGCCGGGGCGAGGCATCCCGGGCGTCCGGCTCGCGGAGGGGGAGGAGGGGATCTTCTTCCTGCGCCGCCAGTCGAGCTCCTACGCGCTGGTCGGTCTCATCCCGCGGCGCGATCCGTCCTACGAGGCGAAGAGGTCGCGCTTGAAGGACGTGCTGGCGCTCGAGCTGATCCCGATCCTCGACCGCCGCGCGGAGAACGCGAAGCATCTCTTCCTCACGGCGGCCGACGCGGAAGACCCTTGGCTCCGGGCGAACAGCGCCCGCGAGATGGCGGCCCTCGCGCTTCGGTACCCCCAGGCGTTCCGGGAGGCCGACGTGGAGCGCCTCGCGGCGCTGCTGCTCGACGAGACGGACCCCTCGATCCGTGCCTCGCTCGAGCGCGCGGCGGGCGCCGTGGACCGGAAGCTCGCGGCGCGCTACGCGCGCGAGGCCGAGGACCAGGGCCGCGCCCGGCACGCGGCATCCCTCGACGCGGAGCGGAAGCTGCTCGAGTCGACGCGCATGCCCGAGCTGCGCGCGACCGATCTCACGCGCGTGGCCCGGACGTATGGCCGTGCGGCGACGCAGCTCCTCGCGTCCTTCCTGGGCGACCCCGACGCGATCGTGCGCGAGTACGCCGCGCACGCTCTCGCCGAGCAGGGCGCCCCCTCCGCCGATCCGCTCCTGCGGGAGGCGCTCCGGAAGGAGCAGGATCCGGACGCCGCGATGGCCATGATCTACGCCCTCGGGGTTCACGCGGACCCGGAGTCCACGGACATCCTCGCCGCGCGCCTGAAGGACGCGCCGCTCGAGCGCGCCGCCGTCCACGCGCTCGCGCGCGTGGGCACCCCGGAGGCGCGCGGGGCCCTGGAGGCGCACGCGCGCGCGGCGTCCGCGGAGACGCAGGATCTGATCGCGAGCCTCATCAAGGAAGAGTTCGCGGAGCGGCGGTGAGGGCGCTCCTCCTCTTCTGCACGCTCGTTGCCGCCGGGACAGCGCACGCGGGCCTGCCCGCGCCGCCGCGACCCGTGCCCGCGGAGGACGAGGAGGAGCCCCCCCCGCAGGTGCAGGCGCCGGCGACGGCGCCCCGGGGCGACGAGGAGGGCGCGCCGCCAGGGGACGGCGGGAAGCCGCCGGCCGACGCCGCTGCGTCCGTCCGCGAGCTGACGTTCGAGGAGGCGGTGGACCTCGGGCTCGCCTACAACCTGGGCCTCAAGTCGAGGAGGTTCGACGCGCTCATCGCGCGGATGGATGTCGAGGAGCAGGACGCCGCCTGGGACACGACGCTCGGTGCGAACGTCGAAGGCGGAGAGACCCGAATCCCCACGCGGTCTGAGCTCGAGGGCGCGCAGACGCTCGAGACGGACACGTTCGGCTACGGCTTCGGCCTGACGAAGCCGCTGCGCATCGGCCCGACGCTCGGCCTCGACTGGCGCACGGACCGGCTCTTCACGAACTCCTCCTTCTCGACGATCAACCCCTCCTACGACACCGCGCTCGAGCTGTCGCTCACGGTGCCGCTGTTGCGGGGACGCGGGCGGCAGGCGCAGGAGTCGAACCTGCGGGCGAGCCGTGCGGGCGCGCAGGGTGCCCGCTTCACCCTGCTCTCCGAGGCCGAGGTGCTCGTCGAGTCGATCGCGGTCGCGTACTGGAACCTCGTCTATCTCGAGGACCGCGTGCACGTCCTCGAGAAATCGCTCGAGGTCGCGCGCGAGATCGAGGACGCGGAGAGGAAGAAACTGAGGCCCGAGATCGGCCGCTCGACGCCGCTCGACGTGACGACGGCGCACGCGGAGACGAAGACGCGCGAGACCAACCTGATCGCCGGGAAGCTCGACGCGGCGAACGCCTCGGACGACCTGCGCCTCCTGATCCTCCCGTTCACCGGGGGCCCCGACGACCGGATCGTGCTCCGCGCGGCCCAGAAGCCGGAGGAGCCGGGCGACGTGCCCGACCGCGACCAGCTCGTCGCGGACGCGCTCGCGACCCGCAGCGACCTGCGCGCGACCGAGGCGCGGATCGAGCAGCTCCGGGAAGGTGTCGTCGGCGCGGAGAACCAGGTCCGCGTCCAGCTCGACCTCGAGGGCGCGCTCACCTTCCGCGGCGTGGACGGCGACATCGGCGGCGCTTCCACCCAGGCGCTCGGGGGCGACTACCCCTCGGCCAACGCGCTGCTCACCCTCTCATGGCCGCTCGGCCGCCGCGCGGCGAAGGCAGCCCTGCGCCGGGCGCAACTCGCGCTCGAGCAGGCGGAGGTGCAGCGCAACGACCAGGTGAACGGGATCGTGGTCGAAGTGCGAAAGGCCCATCGCGGCCTCCAGGCGGCCCTCGAGGGGATCGTCTCGCTCCGCGAGGGCGTGGTGGCCGCGGACGCGGCGCTCAAGGGGGAACGCCTCCGCCTCGCGCGCGGCAGCTCGACGATCCTCGACGTCGCCCAGCTCGAGGACAGCTTCACGACCGCGGAGCTGCGGCTCCTCGAGACGCGCACGAAGGCGGAGCAGGCGCGCATCCGCCTCCAGCGGGCGACGGGCGGCCTCCTCCCGCGCTACGGGGTCGAGCTGTCGCCGGACGACGAGGTCCGGAAACCGTGAGCCGCGCGGCCTCCTCTGTCGTGCTCGTGCTGGCGGTCGGCGGCGTGCTGCTCTTCCTGGTCCTCTCCCGCGACCCCCGCACCCCCATGGCTTCCGTCCCCGAGCGGCCCGCGCCCGCGGTGCCCGCGCCGACCCTCGACGGGAAGATCCGCTACCTCCACGGCATCCTCCGGGGCGGGAGGACGCTCACGCTCGGCGCCCCGGCGGGGATCGAGGTTCCGGTCTGGCGCCGGTTCGGCGGCGAAGCGCTCGTCCGTCTGGGGGAGCCCGCGCTCGACTTCCTGACCTCCCCCGAGCGGTACCCCGAGTACGTCGCGGCGCCGAACCTCCTCATCACCGTCATCGATCTCCTCGCCGAGGCGCCCGCGTGGCCCGGCTTCTTCCCGTTCCTCGCCCATTGGCTCGACGAGCGGAACTGCCCGCCCGCGGTGCCCGGCTCCGACTGGCCGGAGGACATCCGCGTCCGCGTCTTCACCGCGCTCCGCGCGCATCCCGTCCCCGAGGCGGTGCCTCTCTGCCTCGCGGAGCTCGAGCGGCCGCCGCGCGCGCACGACCTGCGCGGCGCGGCGATCGACATCCTGCTCCAGCTCGGCAAGGCGGACGCGCTGAACGGGATCTACCGCGCGCTCCCCCCGACGCCGGAAACCCAGGTGCCCGACCTGCGCGGCGGCGTGCTCGAGCGCCTCTTCAAGATGGCCGCCCCCGCGGCGGGGGATCGCAACCACCGGCAGGTCGAAGCGCTCGCGCCGCTCCTGGAAGAGGCCCGGAAGAGCCCCCGACCGGTCGAGCGGATGGGTGCGCTGGGGATCCTCCTTCGGCTCGCGCGGCTCGCCGCCGAGCGGGGCTCCCCGGTGCCGCCGGGCCGCTCGGTCGCGGAACTCGAGCAGGAGCTCGAGCGAGTCTCCGAGGAGAACCGCGAGGACGAGATCCTCGCGTGGAGCGCGCTCAAGCTGCTCGTGGCGGATCAGGCGGTCCCGTTCGTCCGCGAGGCGTGCCTCGCGCGCGTGCAGCACCCCGACAAGGGCGTCGGCTTCACGACCGCCGTCCTGCTGCTTGCGGAGCGCTGGCCGGAAGAGGTTCTCCCGCACTTCGCGGAGTGGGTTCGCTTGGGCGTCCTCGACCTGTACATGGTCCTTCCGGCGCTGCTCCGCGTGGACCGCGAGAACATGGTGCGGTGGCTCAAGGACGAGCTGCGCTCGAACGACATGATCCGCGTCCTCCGGGCCGT
>Ga0187894_10007179_pt1 | contig 10625 bp, 10 predicted proteins | sample GBC1701081metaG_FD_136650 | JGI IMG/M metagenome (GOLD analysis project Ga0187894, IMG submission 136650) | White microbial mat communities from a lava cave in the Kipuka Kanohina Cave System on the Island of Hawaii, USA - GBC170108-1 metaG ... | reverse complement strand
TCGTATCCATCCGGCGTGGGCCGCAGGCAAAGTGCTCGGTGAATTTGGGCGCCAATGCAGTTCTTCATAGCCGCCGGATAGTTAGCGGGAAGACGTTGCCTTGACGCGCGCGATGATGTCGGGGTCGGAGACGAAGTCGTTGAGGAAGTTATCCCAGTGTTCTGTCGAGCGTCGGGCATCGACGAGCATCTGCTGCAGTTCGTCAATGCCATCGTTGGTGAGAGCTGTGATCGCCCTGTCAGGGCCGGTGCGGACGTTGATGATGTTGCCGTAAGCCAGGTTGTCGGGGTTGTCTACGATCGCCTGCAGGAGTCCAAGATCCTCGTCGAGGAATTGGGCCACGTAGTCGATGGTGAAGACGTGGGTGACTGTCGCCATCAAGCCGCCTCGGCGCGGAAGGTGGTCTTGTCTGGCGTCCAGTTCCACGGTAGCAGCTCCTCGAGCCGATGAACCGGATGGGTGGCGATGCGGGCCAGCACGTCGGCCATCCAGGCCTGCGGATCAACGCCATTCATCTTGGCCGAGACGATGAGACTGTACATGGCGGCGGCGCGGTGCCCACCACGGTCCGAACCGCAGAAGAGCCACGACTTTCTGCCCAGAGCGATACCGCGCAGCCCGCGCTCGGCGGCGTTGTTACTCAGACAGACGCGTCCGTCCTCGAGGAACAGGGTGAAGGCGTGCCAGCGCGTGAGCATGTAGTTGAACGCCTTGACCAGGTCGTGGACAGGCGAGAGCCTGGCGGCTTGCTGGCGCATGTAGAGATGAAGATCGTCGATCACCGGCCGGCTCAGCCGTTGCCGTGCGTCCCGCCGCTCCTGGGCGCTCTGGCCATGGATCGAGCGCTCGATCGCGAACAGCATGTCGATGCGGCGCACCATCTCGATGGCGATCGGCGACAGGACGAGCTCCTTCTTGCCGGCGGCCTTGCGCCGGGCATTCTCCTCGATGTCGGCCATGGCGAAGAACGGGCGTCGTGCATGCGCCCAGCAGGCCGCTTCCTGGATCGGCCCAGGACTTCGCTCGGCACGATAGAGCGGATTGTAGCCTTCGTAGGCGTCGGCCTGCAGGATGCCGGCATAACGCGCCAGATGCTCTTGCGGATGGCAGCCCTTGTGGTCGCGCGAGTAATGGAACATCGCCGCCGGTGGTGCCCGGCCGCCGAACGGACGATCGTCGCGGACGTAGACCCAGAGCCGCCCGGTGACGGTCTTGCCCGTGGCCAGCACCGGCATCGTCGTATCATCGCCATGCAGGCGTTCGGCCGCCAGCACATGGGCTTCGACCAGGCGGCTGAGCGGGGCAAGGGCGGCGCACACCGATCCCACGGCATCGGCCATGGTCGACAGCGCGATCGGCACGCCCTCCAGGGCGTAGCACTCGGCCTGGCGGTTGAGCGGCTTATGCTGGCCGAACTTCTCGACCATGATCATGGCCAGCAGGCTGGGACCGGCCCAGCCACGGGCAACGGCATGGAAGGGCGCCGGTGGCTGGCTGATCTTCTCGCAATCCCGGCAGCTGAACTTCTCGCGCACCGTCTCGACGACTTTCCAACGCCGGGGAATCACCTCCAGCGTCCGCATCACGTCCTCACCCAGCTTGCGCAAGCGCGTGCCGCCGCAGCATTCGCATTGTGCCGGCGGATCGACCACCACTCGTTCACGCGGCAGATGGTCGGGGAAGGTGTTGCGCTCGGCACGGCGGCGCTCAAAGCCGCGTACCGTCGTCGTCCTGGCGACCGCCAGCTCGGCCGCCAGTTCATCTTCGGTGGCAGCAGCTTCCAGTTCCTCGAACGTCAGCGACAGCTGGTCGATCAGGCGACGTGACCGCTCCGAGCGGTGCCCATACTTCTCGCGCTGCAGCTTGGCGATCACTAGCTTCTGATGGGCGATCAGCGCCGTGTCCTCGGCCGCCTTGGCCAGCGCCACGGCCAACTCTGCTTCGGCATGCGCCGCTCGATCCGCCTCGGCGCGCTGTTGAAGGCGCGCAATCGCTAACTCTGCTTTCAGCGCTTCAAAAGCTGCGACGGTGATCGATAGTTCGCTGCTCACCGCGATAGAGAATCACAAACCGAGCCGCTTGCCTCGTTCTATCTCGCGGCGGCGCTAAAAAATCATCCCGCGCTCGGCGGCCTCCAGGTCCGTTGCGGGTTGCGCCAATCAATGCCGGAAAGCATGTAAGACATCTGCGCGGCCGAGATCGACACCGCGCCGCCCGCCACCGACGGCCAGATGAACTTGCCGCGGTCCAGACGCTTGGCATAGAGCGACATACCCAGCCCGTCATGCCACAGGATCTTGATCAGATCACCGCGCCGGCCCCGAAACAGGTAGAGATCACCGACATGCGGGTCGCGCTTCAAGCTTTCCTGCACCGTCAACGCCAGACTTCGCATCCCGCGCCGCATATCTGTATGGCCTGTCGCGATCCATACCCGCACGTCGCTGGCGATCGGGATCATCGGTTCACCAGAACATCGATAACACGGCCCAGCGCGGCCTTGTCGACATCGCGATCGACGCGCACCCGACGACCGCCGCCAAGATCGATCTCGATGACGCCGCTCTTTCTGCCGCGGCTCATCACTGTCGACGACGGCGGCGGCGCATCCGCTTCTCTTGTCGGTGCCGGCGCTGATGCTTCGAGCTTCACCGGTACCAGGGGCAGCGGACTCACTTCGGTTCGTTCGCACAGCGTCTTACGCCACTTGAACAGTTGGCTCACGTGTAGCCCAGCCGAGCGCGCTACATCTGAAACCGATACTCCAGGCCTCAATGACGCCGCTACCAGCCGTTCCTTCTCCTCCTGCGACCAATGGCGACGCCGCTCTACAGACGTGATCACTTCCACTCGCGGCATCGTCATAGCGCTACTCCTAGGACTAGCCATAGGATCTGCTACGCACCTCCCACGCTGCAAGGCGGCCTACGCCGAAGGCGTACCGACGATCAGCCGCGTCGCAGAGCAACTCGGCGAAGACGAAGACTGGCTCTCAGACGTCGCCAGCGAAATGGAGATCGAGGACGGCGTCATCTGGGTCTACGGCGTCGGTGAACACGGCATCATGGCGTTCACCGACTTCGGGATCGAGAACCTGATCGAGCTCATCAGAATGCACAAGGAAAACCCGGACCTGCTCAAACACCTGCATCACCCAGAGTAAGCAAACCGCGGCCTACGCCGGATGGATACCCGGATGGCAACGAAACTATTCTTGATCAGGACTGAGTGGAGCGACTGGAGTATTGTGTCGTTGCAATCGCCTCTCGAATAATGCCAACGCCTACCGAAAGCGCTTCGTCCGCTATAGTAAGCGGTGGAAGCAACTTCAACACATGATCATTTGGGCCGCACGTCTCGACGACTAACCCCTTCTCGAAGCAGCTGCGTGAAACGGCCATAGCAAATCCAGGATGGTCCCAAGCGATCGCTTGTAGGAGGCCTCTTCCGCGGACCATAGAAGAGTGCTCCGGATACGCTGCGGCTATTCCCTCCAATTGCTCCCGAAGAAAATCACCTTTGCGCCGCACCTCCTTTTCAAGAGAATCTGAAGCCCAAAACAGATCAAGCGCAATCGCACCAGCCACGAAAGCAAGGTTGTTGCCCCTGAACGTGCCCGTGTGCTCGCCTGGCTGCCATTGGTCTAATTCCGCCTTGAAGAGCACGAGCGCCATGGGAAGACCGGCGCCGCCTATCGACTTGGAAAGGCAGACGATATCTGGAGCGATGCCAACATCTTCAAAGCTAAAGAAAGGTCCGGTCCTTCCACAACCAGTTTGAATTTCGTCAACGACGAGCATGATTTCATGCTTCACGCATATCTGAGCTATATGCTGGAGCCACGACTTTGATGCTACGTTTACGCCTCCTTCGGCTTGGATGGTTTCCAGTATGATCGCCGCTGGAAGATCTACACCACTTCCAGAAGACGTGAGCATTTGATCTAATAGCGGAGCCGTTGATATGGCGTTCCCCAAGAAATTGTCGAACGGCATGTGACTGACACCAGTTAGTGTTAGCCCCGACGCCGCACGCTTTGCGCGATTGCCGGTTGCGCTGAGAGCGCCGAGCGACATCCCATGATACGCGTTGGTAAATGCTACTACTCCTTGTCGACCGGTGATCCGCCGCGCGAGCTTCAGGGCAGCCTCCACTGCACTGCTTCCAGTTGGACCCGTGAACTGCACTTTATAGTTCAATTTCCGAGGCTCAATAACGTTCCGATACAGCAGCTCGAGAAATTGGCGCTTGGCCGTAGTGTGTAAGTCCAAACTTTGCAATAGACCTCCAGCCTGGAGATACTGGATCAAAGCTTGCACCATAGCTGGGTGGTTGTGCCCATAGTTGAGAGCGCCCGCGCCGGAAAGAAAATCAATATATTCACGGCCAGATTCGTCAAAAAGGGAGCTGCCGATTGAACGATGAAAGACGGCCGGAAACTGGCGACAATAGATTCGCACTTCCGACTCGAAAGCGGAGAAAATGTCATTTTTCATGACGTCCCTAGTGTGCTGAAACAGAAGTTCGTTTGATTAAGCATAGCGGGCAGATTGCGCCGACAGAAGCGCTCGATGGAGTTGAGGATGTCGCTTGCGGACCGCGTCCAGCGGAAAGGCTTCGGATCGGCATTGTGGTGTTCGATAAAAGACCTGATGTCGGCGCGCAGCGCGACGACGCTGCGGTAGATGCCGCGCCTGATCTTGCGTTCGGTAATGAGGGCAAAGAAGCGCTCGACCTGATTGAGCCAGGAAGCGCTGGTCGGGGTCAGGTGGACATGCCAGCTCGGGCGTTTGAGCAACCAGTTGCGGACCAGAGCCGTCTTGTGGGTGGCGTAGTTGTCCATGACAAGATGAACATCAAGATCGCCAGGGAGAGCAGCCTCGATCTCGTCAAGGAACTTGCGGAATTCCTGGGCACGGTGACGGTTGTAGCATTTGCCGATGACGGCCCCGGTGGCGATGTCCAGGGCGGCGAACAGCGATGTCGTTCCATGGCGTGTATAGTCATGACTTCTGCGCGCCGGGTGGCCAGGACGCATCGGCAGCATCGGCTGACTGCGGTCGAGTGCCTGAATTTGGTTCTTCTCGTCCACACACAGCACGACGGCACGCTCCGGTGGAGATATGTAAAGGCCGACGACGTCGCGGACCTCGGCCACAAACTCCGGATCAGTCGAGAGCTTGAACGTCTCGATCCGGTGCGGCTGTAGCCCGAAAGCACGCCAGATGCGCTGCACGCTCGACATCGATACCCCGCTGGCCTCGGCCATGCCGCGCGAACTCCAATGCGTGGCATCCGCAGGCAAACTCTCCAGGGTCTTCACGATCACCGCCTCGATCCGGGCGTCGTCGATCGTGCGTGGGGCGCCCGAGCGCGGTTCGTCGTACAGCCCTTCCAGACGATGTGTGGCAAAGCGCTGGCGCCACTTCCCGACCGTGCTGGTGCGACACGTAACCGGGCTGCGACCTCGTTACTCTCATGTCCTTCGGCGCAAACCAGCACAACGCGCGCCCGTGGCGCCAGCCTTTGCGCCGTCTTGCGGCGCGACGCCAACCTTTCAAGCTCCGCACGCTCTTGCGCGCTCAAAACGACCTGTGGCGCTCGGCGTCCCGACATCGCAGCCTCCTTCGCTCCCCACGAAGAACCTGCCACGATCAGCTGCACCTAACCCTGTGAACTCTTGACTCAGGACACTAGGCGACCGTCTGATCAGGGCCAAGCGGAGCCGTCGGCGTCATCAAACGCGAACTCAGGCGACGCTGCAAACGCCGTCCTCGCCGCTGTCGGCTCCAACTTCAGGCGCATCCTCACCTGGCTGAGCAGCCTTTTGCACTCAATCATCTATGCCCTCTTGGCGCTCTTCAGCGCCCGTAAATGCTCAATCGACCTTCTTAACGACCGACTAAATAGGGCAACGCTTCCTTAAACCTTTCAAAGACGGGCATGCCATCAAATTCAGATGCATTGGGGCGCAAATCGCGCAGAAGAGCCCGAACATTGGCGACACTACCATCGGCCCATAGGTCATCTTGAACAGTATAGGCGTCAACGAAGCCCAGCTTGTGGCAAATATTTATGGTTGGATTTATGGTTTGCCTTATATTGGTTTCCCGTATGAAGGCTGCGGCGAAGGAATAGCCTTGCTCCTTTGTCCACTGCTCCGCTCGGCCAAATATCGATTTGCAAAGGCGTCCCCTGCGATGTTGTGGATCAAGCCAAAGGGCTTCCCATACGACAATGGGACTGTCTCCATCGCCTTGGCGTCTGATCATCATAACGCCCACTAGGGCTGCTTCTGTGTCAAAGGCACCCAGAATGCAGTGCTCCAGCTTTTCCTTACACCATTCGCGCCATTGGCTGTCGTCAAGTTGGCGTTCACGTTCAAAAGAATCGCTAAAATAGGCTGCCTCTTCGCTGCACAGAATACGATGCCGTAGCGCACGATACGCGGAGGTGTCGTCGGCAATTAACGGGCGGATGATCAGTGGCATTACATATGCGCTTCCAGTTTCAACCATCAGTTTAGCGAATCGGCTGGAGATCATCAACGGCGATCCGATGCATGATGGAAGTAACCAGCAACCGACACCCTACTTCGTCAAAACAATAGTAGTGGTCCCCCGGCATCGACTCGATTTGGAATGTCGAGGTCGTCGCTTGTCGCCATCCCTCAAGATCTGTGGTTTTGATAAAGGGGTCGGCTCTACCGACGGTGGCGAGTATCGGGACTGACACCGGCTTTTCCAAAGGAGGTATGTCCATAGCGAACCGGCGATCTCGCGCGAATGCCTCTACTAGGTCGTGGGGGATATCGTTCGGACCTATGCGACCGCTTAGGATGACCGAGAGCAGTTCTTGAGGCTGATCACTATTTACGTGTTCGCTAGACACCTGATTGATCGAAGGAGGCGGACAACTGGACACGACAAGCAACTTGGGCAAAGGCAGCCCTTGGTCCGTTAGTGCCATCACCACACGCCAAGCAACCGCAGAGCCCATGCTATGCCCCACCACTGCGTAGGGCAATTCCGCACGGCGGGCGATGCTAGCAACTACCGCCGTGACGTAGGCAGCGAAGTTCGAGATCGGAGACCCTAGTCGAGGATATCGAAACGAGTGAAGTTCGACATCATTGGGCAGAAACGGACGCCACCTATTGAAGGACTCTGCTTGGCCGCCAGCATAGGGGAAGCAAAATAGCCGCATACGCGAATGAGGAGCTGCGTGCAAACAGACAAGGTCATCGTCCGCATCATGCCTCGCGGGCGTGGTAGCAACAGGAGATCTGGAAGGCAGCACCCGTTCCCGGCAGTACTGGGCAAGTGCGGGGATCGTGGGATGCCTGAAGAGATCGGCTACGGCGGCGTCTATCGCCAACTTCTTTTGAATGTGTTTCTGAACTTGAAGGACTCTCAGGGAGTTGCCGCCGTGTTCAAAGAACGTCCTCTCGGCATCGACTCCGCCGACGTTCAGGACGTCTCTCCAGATCTCCGCCAGCGCCTGCTCCAATTCGCCTCGTGGTTTCCGCTTCAATTCAAGCGGTGAGACAACGCGAGTAGCGAGGGCCTTTCTGTCCACTTTGCCGTGCGATGATAAAGGCAGATCCGCCAAGGGCACGAAGGCAACAGGGATCATATGCTCGGGCAGCATTGTTTGTAGGTGATGGCGGAGTTGATGCGGGTCCACATCCCCTGCACCGACATAGTATGCCACCAGCTGCGCATCATCCTTCTCAGTCCGAGCGACAACGGTGCAACGATTCACTGCCGGATGGGCTGTCAGCGCTGCCTCGATCTCGCCCAGTTCGATGCGGAAGCCGCGGATCTTCACCTGGAAGTCGACCCTCTCCAAGAACTCCAAGTTTCCGTCAGGGCGCCATCGCACTAGGTCTCCTGTGCGATAAAGGCGCTTACTGCCATCTTCCGTGAAAGGATTCGCCACAAAGCGCTCGCGTGTAAGCTCCGGCTGGCCCACGTAACCTCGCGCTACTCCGTCTCCGCCGATAAAGAGCTCGCCAGGAATGCCGATCGGCACAGGTTGCAAGTTCGGATCGAGCACGTAGACCTGGGTGTTGGACACCGGTCGGCCAATGCTCACCGCTCCGCGTGCCAAGTCGATCGGCCATAGTGTCGAGTTAATCGACGTCTCGGTTGGGCCGTAGCCGTTCCATGCTCGCTTCGTTCGTCGCACGAGCTTCTCGGCCAAGTCCAACGACACAGGCTCGCCACCGACCGCAACACGGAGTTCGGGATTCCCTTCCCATCCCGCTTCTATAAGCAAGTGCCATGTGGCAGGCGTTGCCTGCATTAGCGTCGCATGGCGAATCTCTCGTACGAGTTCTTCACCGTCGCGTGCCTGCTCACGGCTCAGGAGACGCAATGTCGCGCCCTGGGCCAGCGGAATGAACACATCAAAGCTGCCGGTGTCGAACGAAAGCGGTGAGACCGCCAGCAGCGTATCACTCGTTGCCACACTCCACTCGTTCGCCCAGTGCGATATGATGTTCGTCAATCCACGGTGCGCGACGGCGACGCCTTTCGGCTGGCCCGTCGAGCCGGATGTATAGATGATGTAGGCAAGGTCCTCCGGTGCTGACGATTGCCGCGGCAAGACGTTCGGGCATGCCTCGATCGCCGCGTCGTCAGCATCGAGCCTCACTACCTTGCCGTTGTAGTGACCCATTCGGCCAGCAAGAGCGCTGTCGGTTACCAGCACCGTCGCGCCTGAGTCGGCCAGCATGAACTCGAGGCGCGAGGCCGGATACGACGGGTCTAGCGGCAGATAGGCGCCCCCTGACTTCAGGATCCCGAGCAGCGCCACCACCATCTCGATCGATCGCTCGAGGCACACGCCTACAATGGTCTCCCTCTCGGCACCCTGCTCGCGCAACCATTGCGACAATCGGTTCGACCGTCGTTCGAGCTCCTCGTAGCTCACCGCGCTTGCCTGGAACGAAACTGCGATCTTCTCCGGATGTGCCATGGCCATCGCGCTGAACAATAAGTGTACGCCTTTATTGGGATAATCCGCCTCCGTCGCGTTCCATTCGACAAGAAGCTGCCTGCGTTCTTGCGCCGTCAGCAGCGGCAGCCTTCCAACCTCCTGCTCCGGCATCGCCACCGCCGCCTCCAGCGTCACCACCAAGTGCGCCGCCATCCGTTCCACTGTCGAGGTGTCGAGCAGGTCCGTCGCATACTCCAGTGTTCCGGACAGGCCGCTCTCCGCCTCCATCAGCATCAGACCGAGGTTCACCTTCGCTGTGCCGTCAACTCCACCATCGCCACGCAAAGCAGGAGCCGAGTCCCACTGCGCTCCCTTCACTTCCAGCGCGTTCGGTGCAGGAGGGAAATCGAAGCCCACTTGATACAGGGGATTTAAGTCCCAATTACGATTCCCCTGATACTCTTGCGCTACTTCACTAAACTCCACGTCTTGGCGCGCCAGCGCCTCGACTACCGTCTCTCCCATCCGGTGTACTAACGTCCGGAACGACGGTGCCTCAGACACGTCGCAACGCAGCACCATGGTGTTCGCGAAGAACCCCTGTACATCGTCAAATTCGCTCCGATTCCGATTGGCCACTACAGTCCCGATTCCGAAGTCCGTCTGCCCGGAATGACGATGGAGCACACACGCCCACGCAGCCAGTAGCGTCACGAACAGCGTGCATCCCTCTTGCCGACTGAACTCCCACAGCCGTTCCGTCAGTTCCGGCGGGATCTCGATCCGGACCGCGTCACCCGTGTGTGTCGGCATCAGCCGCGATTGGCTGCCGGGCAGATTCAGCCGCGGCAGTCCCGAGAGTCGCTCTTTCCACCACGTGAGGTTTTGACGATGTATCTCCGTCTGACGCAGCACCTGTTCATGTCGCACGAAATCCGAGTAGTCGTACTCCCGCTTTCCCAACACCGAATCGTGAGCCCCTGCCGCGTACAGCGCAGCCAGCTCCCTGACCAACCTCGCTATCGACCACGCGTCGGTGATGAGGTGATGCTGGGTGAACCACAGCAGATGCCGATCGTCATCCAATGTGACGGCCAGGCTCCGCCATAGCGGGCCGCACGCAACGTCGAACGGCTTCGTGCGGTGCTCGAACGCCAATCGTGCCGCCCGTACCTCCTTGTCGTGTGTATCCCTCAGGTCCGCCACCTCCAGCGGAACCGGACCAACCGGGCTGATGAGTGCGCGTGGCATCGCCATCGACTCCGGATATACTGGCACTTCCGGAAAGGTTGTCCGCAACGCCTCGTGCCGTTCCACCAGCTTCGACAAGCATTCACGCAAAAGTACCGTGTCGAGCGGGCTCGAGATCCTCAGACCGAAGTGCACGTTGTATAGCCCGCTGCCGGGCGCCAACCGCTCGAAGAACCACAGTCGCTCCTGGCCAAGCGACAGTTCCGTCAACCGACACTCATCCTCACGATCGCCCTTCCTGTGGCTCAGCTGCGGCACTTCGATTAGTCCGCTGGCTGTCATCCTTCGTTCTGGCGCCGACAACGCCCCCAGCAGGTACTTTGCGATCGCGGCCGGTGTCGGGTAGTCGAATGCCAGGGTCGCCAGCAGCTGCGTGTCTGTCTTCCGGATCAATCCCTTGCGCAGCTCCAGCGCCATCAGCGAGTCGAGCC
>Ga0187894_10007176_pt1 | contig 10631 bp, 5 predicted proteins | sample GBC1701081metaG_FD_136650 | JGI IMG/M metagenome (GOLD analysis project Ga0187894, IMG submission 136650) | White microbial mat communities from a lava cave in the Kipuka Kanohina Cave System on the Island of Hawaii, USA - GBC170108-1 metaG ... | reverse complement strand
CACGGGATTTTCTGCCAATCGCGGCGACCTGTTTCCCGTCGGCAGCTTCGGCCACACCGGGTTCACCGGCACTGGTCTTTGGATTGATCCGGCGAGCCAAACTTTCGTCGTGTTTCTGAGTAATCGAGTTCATCCGAAACTCGATCCGAAGCAACCTGCTGATGTGTCATCGCTGCGCGGGCGCGTAGCCTCGGTTGTCGCTTCTTCGATAACAGCCGCGCCTTTTGCGGGCGTTGAAACCCAGCGGCGCAACGACGGCCCGGTCGTGGGGCGAATGCTCGACAGATTTGTTCCGCTTGCGCCGCTTGCGTCTTTTAGTCAATCGCTCAACGGTGTTGATGTTCTCAAACGTGACGGATTCGCATTGCTCAAAGACAAACGAGTCGGCCTGATCACCAACCACACGGGCCGCGACCGCGATGGGAACAGCACGATTGACTTGCTGCACAAAGCTCCCGGCGTGAAGCTCGTCGCGCTCTTCTCGCCCGAACACGGCATCCGCGGCGCGCTCGACCAGGAAAAGATCAGCAACACGACCGATGAGAAGACAGGGCTGCCGATCTTCAGCCTCTACGGCGACACCCGCAAGCCGGCGGACGAGATGCTCAAAGAGATTGACGCGCTGGTCTTCGACATTCAGGACGTCGGCGCGCGGTTCTACACCTACATCTCGACGCTGGGTCTGGCGATGGAGGCGGCGGCGAAGAACAAGAAGTCTTTTGTCGTGCTCGACCGCGTAAATCCGATCAACGGCGAGGATGTCGAGGGGCCGCTGGCCGATCCCGACAAACTCTCGTTCATCGCCCATCACCCAATTCCGGTTCGTCACGGGATGACCGCCGGCGAACTGGCGCAACTCTTCAACAAGGAGCGCGGGATCAACGCCGACCTGCAGGTCGTGCGCGTCGAAGACTGGAAACGCGCGCAGTGGTTCGATTCGACGGGGCTGACCTGGGTCAACCCCTCGCCGAACATGCGCAGCCTGACCGAGGCGACTTTGTACCCCGGCGTCTGCCTGCTCGAACCGACCAACGTCTCGGTCGGGCGCGGAACCGACACGCCGTTTGAAGTGATCGGCGCGCCGTGGATTGACGGGCGCAAGCTGGCCGAGGCTTTGAACAATGCAAAACTGCAAGGCGTCCGCTTCGTGTCCGTGCGCTTCACTCCGAAATCGAGCGTTCACAAAGACGCCGAATGCGGCGGCGTCAACATCATCATCACCGACCGCGGCGTGTTCGAGCCGGTCATCGCCGGACTCGAAATGGCCGCGCAGTTGAAAAAACTGTTCCCGAAAGATTTCTCGACTGAGAGGTTCAACCGCCTGCTGGTCAACCAGAAAATCTTCGACGCTTTCCGTCAGAGCGCTGACGCCCGAGCAATGCGCCAGGTCTGGGAGACGGAACTCGAAGGGTTTCTGGCGATCAGAAGGAAGTATTTGTTGTATTGAGGGGAATGGGGAGTGGGAGAGCGGGAGAGCGGGGGAGTGGGAGAGTGGGAGAAAGTTTCAACTCTCTCTCTCCCGCTCTCCCACTCCCCCCCGCTCCCACTCCCCCGCTCTCCCGCTCCCACTCCCTATGAAACGAGCTGCCGCCATCGTCTGTTTTTACGCAGTGTTGTTGCTGAGCGCGTTCCTGCCGTTGCAGCAGATCGCCGCGCCCTCGCCGCCGCCGCCGCCGCCACAGGCCGCGAAGGTTTCCGCGACTCCCAAGCCGACGCCGCGTCCTGAGACGCGCGCGTTGTGGGTTGTGCGGACAACGATGGTTTCGCCCGAATCGGTTCGCGAACTGGTGCGGCGGGCGAAAGAGAACGGCTTCACCGATCTGATAGTTCAGGTGCGCGGGCGCGGCGACGCTTATTACGACTCACACATTGAGCCTCGCGCCGAAGACCTGTCCGGCCAGCCGGCCGATTTCGACCCGCTGGCGTTGACGATTGACGAGGCGCATCGCTTCGGGATCAAAGTCCACGCCTGGATCAACCTCTACCTGGTCGCGAGCCTCGAGTCGTTGCCGAAATCGAAGGACCATCTGATCTACAGACATCCCGAATGGGTGATGACGCCGCGCGGGATCGCGGCCGAACTTTACGGCATGGCGCCCGATTCGCCCGAATACCTCGCCCGCATAGTCGAATTCACCCGCGCCAATCGCGCCGAACTCGAAGGGCTTTTCATCTCGCCCGCGCACGCCGGAGTCAAAGACAACCTCTTCAACATCTGGATGGACGTCGCGACGCATTACGAAGTTGACGGATTGCACTTCGATTACGTGCGCTACCCGAACCCGCAATACGATTACAGCCGCAACTCGATTGACCGCTTCCGCGAAGAGATGGAGAAGAAGCTGGCGGACGAGGAACGCGAATCGCTCGCGGAGGAATTCCAGAGCGACCCGCTGGTTTACGCGATGAAATTCTCCGCGGCGTACGCCCAATTCCAACGCAACCAGGTGACCGATCTAGTCGGGCGGATTTACAAAGGCGTCAAAAAGATCAAGCCGCATGCGGTCATCTCGGCGGCGGTCTTCGCCAACGAAGAAGACGCTTCGCGCTCGCGTTTTCAGGATTGGAAAGCGTGGCTGCGGATGGGCGCTCTGGATGTCGTCTGCCCGATGGCCTACACCCCTGACACCGAAACTTTCCGCAAGCAACTGCTGACCGCAATGAATCTCGCGTCGGGAAAGAGAGTCTGGGGCGGCATCGGCGCCTACAAACAGTCGGCGGAGAGCGCGATCGAGAAGATTCAGGTGACGCGCGACCTGGGCGCGCAAGGCTTCATTTTGTTTTCATACGACAGCTCGATTAAAGTTTCAGACCTCAATCCACAGGGAGATTATCTGGAGAAAGTGCGCAACAGCTTGAAGGGAGCTTCGGGAGTGTTGCTCACACGATAAACGCTATCGGTTTTGTGCGGAAACAAAACCGCTCCAGCCGCGTCTCCAAGTTGATGAATGAGAAAAACGTCTTGCGGTCATCCGGAAGACTTGTTAATCTCTAGCCCTCAAATTTAAACCTTACGTTCGTCAGTGCCCCTCAAGAACCAGCGCCCCTCAAGAAATTCCGACGTTATGCGGTTCGCCAATGTGGTTTGGTGATGGCGTGTTGAAGCCGCCGGCTCGGAAGATCTCCTTCTAAAAAGCTCTGCTGAGATTCCTATACTGACTACTGAAGATTGAGAGATCACGATCTCAATCGCAAGCGCTCCAATCAAACAATAACCCTGAAACTCCGAAAGGAGAGTCTTCAAGCAACCCCGAGACTCGGAAAAGGGAGTCTCCCGCTTGCGTATAACTACGCTACGGCGGTTCACCTAGAGGATACCTAGATAGAGATAGGACACACATATGAAAACGAATATTCGAAAGATCTTCCCCCTCGGTCTGCTTGCCTTGTTGCTGGCCGGACTCATCGTCCCGCAGGCATTGGCGCAGGACATCACCGGGAGCATCGTCGGACTGGTGAGAGACCGCAACGGCGAGGCGGTGGCCGGGGCGACGGTGACGATTAAAGACACGGATAAAAACGTTACCGTGCGCACTCTTACCACCAATAGCGAAGGCGCTTACTCAGCGCCGTTGCTGCTGGTCGGACGTTACGACGTCACTATCGAAGCTCAGAATTTCAAGAGGTTCACCAGAAACAACGTTGAGTTGAACGTCAACGACCGGCTGACTGTCGACGCGACGCTCGAAGTCGGCCAGGTGACGGAGGTGGTGATCGTCGAAACTTCGCCACTGGAAGTCGAATTGCAGACGGCGACACAGACCGGACTCATCACTGGCCGGGAGGTTCGCGAACTTCCGCTCAACACCCGGAATTATCTACAGCTCTTGACGCTCATGCCCGGCGTCAGTTCCGGCGCGGCCGACCAGCTTTACATCGGCACGACCAATCCTTCGGGCCAAACCAACACGGTGCAATTCGCCATCAATGGCGGCCGCACCAGCCAGAACAGCTACACTATTGACGGCGCGGACAACATCGACCGCGGCTCGAACCTGACCCTGCTAAATTATCCGAGCGTGGACGCCATCGCCGAATTCAAAGTGTTGCGCAACCACTACAGCGCCGAATACGGGCGTAACGCCGCCGGGCACGTCAATGTCGTCACCAAGACGGGCGGCAGTAAATTTCACGGCGGCGCCTACGAATTCTTCCGCAACGAAGTCTTGAATGCGAACTCGTTCTTCCAGAACGCCAACCCGACCGCGGCGAAGACTTCGGACGGCAAAGCAAAGCGGCCGCCGCTGCGCTACAACAACTTCGGCTACACCTTCGGCGGCCCGGTCATACTTCCGGAGTCGATCTTTGGGCCGTGGGCTTACAACGAGAGCAAGAACAAACTCTTCTTCTTCTTCTCGCATGAATTCCGCCGCGTGAACACCGCCAGCAACTTCATCGCCACCGCGCCGACGGCGGGTGAGCGGCAGGGGATTTTCTCCGTCCCTGTTTGCGTCGCGGGAACGGGAACGACCTGCACTGATGTTTTGCAGCCGGGAACTCCGATCTCGAATATCAATCCGGTGGCCGCCGCTTACATCCGGGACATCTACAGCAAAATCCCATTGCCCAACGCCGGGACGAACACGCTCAACTCGTCGGTGCGCAATATCTTCAATTACCGGCAGGAACTGCTCCGCCTGGATTACAACCCCAGCGAAAAGCTCGTCTTCGCCATGCGCTTCCTGAACGACACCATTCCGACCGAGGAGCCGGGCGGGTTGTTCACCAACAATCAATTGCCCGGCGTGGCGACGACCAGGACCGATTCGCCGGGGCGGAGCTGGCTGGTGCGCAGCGCGCAAACGCTCAGTCCGACGCTGTTCAATGAGATCGGCTACGCCTATTCCTATGGCGCGATCATCAGCCGCACGAAAGGCCTGAACCGCCGCGCCAACTCGCCGAACATCAACCCCACGCTGCCATTCGCGGTGACGCTGGACCGCGTGCCGACCATCAACCCCGGCTACACGGGCGTAACCGGCTTCGGACCTTACGACGATTTCAACCGCAATTACAACGTCTACGACAACGTGACAAAGACCCTCGGCAAGCAGACGCTGAAGTTCGGCGTCAGCTTCCATTACTACCAGAAGACGGAGAACGAGGCCGGCAATAACGTCGGCACATTCAACTTCTCGACGACGCCGCGCGCCAGTTTCACGGACCCCGTGACCGGTCAAACCGTCCAGACGCCCGTGATCACGCAACAATGGGCCAACTTCCTGCTGGGCGCCGTTTCCAGCTTCACTCAGAACTCGCGCGACTTCACGCCCGACGTGCGCGCCAAGCAGCTCGAATTGTACTTCCAGGACGATTACCGCCTGCGCTCGAATCTGACGGTCAATTTCGGCGTGCGTTACTCGCTCTTCCGCCAGCCGTTTGACGCGAGCGGGAACCTGTCCAACTTCAACCCGAGCTTCTACGATCCCGCCAAGGCGTTTCAGATCACCGCCGGCGGCGCCCGCGTGCCCGGCACTGGCGACCCGCTCAACGGCATCATCGTCGGCGGCCGGAATTCGCCCTTCGGCGACAAGGTCGCGGCGGAGAACAACAAGAATTTCGCCCCCGTCTTCGGCTTCGCGTGGGATCCGTTCAAGACCGGCAAGACGGCGGTGCGTGGCGGTTACGGCATCAGCTTCGACACCTCGCTCTTCGGCATTGTCGAGCAGAACATCTTCACCAATCCGCCGCTGGTGAGCAGCATCAACATTCCCAACACCCGCCTGGACAACCCCGGCGCGGGCGCGCCGAATGTTTCGGCCGCGCTCAACCTGCGCGGCATTCCTTTTGACTCACAAACTCCCTATGTCCAGCAGTGGAGCATTGACGTGCAGCGCGAAGTGGCGAGAGGCGTGATCGTCGATGTCGGCTATTTCGGCTCGAAAGGCACGCACCTGCTCGGCGTCGTCGATTTGAATCTGGTTCAGCCCGGCGCGGCGGTTGCGGCCGGCTTGTTCGGCCCGACCGAAGCGGTCACTCCGGGCAATACGGCGAGGCTCAACGCCATCCGCCCGTACAAAGGCTACGTCGCGATCAACGCGCCACAGAACTGGTTCAACTCGAACTACCATTCGTTGCAGGTGGCGATGGAGAAACGCTTCAGCGGCAACTCGCTGGTCAAAGCAGCGTATACCTGGTCGCGCAACATGACCGACAATCAGAGCGACCGCGCCTCCGCGCCCCAGAACCCCTACAACTTCAAAGCCGACTACGGCCCGGCCTCATTCGATCGCCGCCAGATCCTGACGGTGAATTATGTCTATGAGCTTCCTTTCTTTCGCCAGCAGGATGGCCTTACGGGGCGCCTCCTCGGCGGTTGGCAGGTGTCCGGCATCACCAGCTACGCTTCGGGAGTTCCATTGACGGTGACGACGACGGGCGTCGATCCAGCCGGGTTGGGCTTCCTGGGGGCGAGCACTTCAGGTCCGCGCCCCGATATGATCGGCGATCCGAACGGCAACGCGCCGCGTACCATCGCGCAATGGTTCAACACCGGCGCCTTCGCCGAAGTCCCAGCCGGCGTGATCCGTCCGGGCAACGCCGGTCGCGGCGTGGTGCAGGGGCCGGGCTATGGGCGCTGGGATGTGTCTCTGGCGAGGAATATCAACGTCTACGAGGGCATCAAGCTCCAGTTCCGAGCCGAGATGTTCAACATGTTCAACCATACGAACCCGCTCGCCGTGAACACTGTGCGCACCAACGCCCTCTACGGGCAGGTCACCAGCACGCGCGATCCGCGATTGGTTCAGCTTGGGCTGAAACTCAACTTTTAAACGCTGATCAAGCGAATGTCCTTACGGCCTTCCACTCGGAGCTTCGAAGTGGAAGGCCGTTTGTTTTTACGCGGAATAGAACACTGATTGAAGCGGATTGATCTGTGGAAGATCCGTCGCATCCGTCTGATCGGAGCAATTTGCGATCGGAATCAAAATCGCCCGTGATGGGGTATAATCCCAGCCGTCTCCTCAAGAAAACATCAATCGAAAATTTTTAGGCAGGGAAGTCTCATGAAGTTTGCCGCTAGAACCATTTTTACAACGCTCCTTATCTTGACCTCCGTCTTGGCTCAAAACACGGGGCTCAAATCGCCGAGCGAGATCGCGCGCGAGCAATCGAAGGCTGTCGTCATCATCGAAGCGCTGGACGAACGCGGCAGCGTGACGGGGCAGGGCAGCGGATTCATCGTCACTCCGCAGGGCGCGGTCGTCACCAACCTGCACGTGGTGCAGGACGCGGCGAGCGTACGCGTCAAATTGCCCGGCGGCGACGCGTACAAAACCGCCGACCTGGTTGATGTGGACGACGCCAAGGACATTGCCATCATCAAGGTCAAAGGCTTCAAACTACCGACGGTCACGCTGGGCGATTCGGACAATGTGGAAACGGGCGAAGCGGTGGTCGCCATCAGCAGCCCCGAAGGACTGGTCAATTCGATCTCGACCGGAGTGATCAGCGGCGTCCGCCGGTTCGACACGCACCGCGTCTTTCAGATCACCGCGCCGATCAGCAATGGCAGCAGCGGCGGCGCGCTCTTCAATTCGAGGAGTGAAGTCATCGGCATCATCACCTACCTTTTCAAAAGCGGCCAGAACATCAATTTCGCGGTGCCGATAAATTATGCGCGGGGAATGATCGGCGATCAGCCGTCGAAGACGCTGGCCGACCTACAACCGCCGGATAAACCCGGAGAAGAAGCAAAATCCGCGCCGCGCCTCGCCGGTCCGCCGGAAGTCCCCGAACAGATTGACGGGCAGTTGAGCGGCGCGTTGCGCGGCAAACTGGGCCGCACGCAGATGGAGCCGATGTTCGCGCGCCCCGACGAGGCGTTGAAGCTCTTCTACCGCCTGGTCGAAGGGATCAACCTCATTACTACGCGCGAGGTCGCCGATCTGACGAGCACCGCCGCCGTGATCAAAAGCAAGGACTCCGACGACGCCGAGGAGTACACGATCAAATATCTGAGCTCTTACACCGGCCTGGCGATGACCTTCAGCAAACCCGAAGGCCTGCTGACCGGCGTCGATATGCTGGTCACCTGGTCGGTCACCGATCTGGAGAACACCTTCGGCGGCAGATACAAGAAACGCACCGTGGGCAAGGACAAGATTCTCGATTACGGCAAGCTGGCTGAGGGGCATAAGCTGGTTGCGACGCTGGACGGGAACGGGAATGTGCGGTCGGTGAAGTTCACGAAGGCCAAATAAATTCCGAGCGCCGTTGAAATCCCGAGTGGAGACCGCTACAAAAAACGGGGTGGAGCAAGCATATGGCTGTACCGGAAATTGAATTACGTGTTGCGGCGCTGGAGGCGGAAGTCGCGCAGTTGAAGCAGCAGATCAAAGTTGTGTCTGAGGCCGCCAGTCCGTGGTGGCAGGAAATTTACGGAACGTTCGCCAACGATTCTCTTTACGAAGAGGCGATGCGTCTTGGGCGTAAGTATCGAGAATCGCTGCGCCCTAAATCGGCCAAGCGGGCGCCGGGGCGATCAACCAAACCATCATCTATCAAGTCATCGGCCAAGCCATCTGCTAAAAGAGCGGCCAACCGGCCAGCCAAACGCGCCACCAAGCGAAGGAAGCGATGAGATGTTTGTGCTCGACACCGATCATATGAGCGCGTTGGAATGGGGAAGTGGTGTAGCGGGCCAGCGTCTGATCGCAAGGTTGAATAAATTATCAGCGGGTGAAGCCGCGACAACGATCATCACCTTTGAAGAACAAACGCGTGGATGGTTATCTGTTCTGGCTCAATCGCGTTCCCTGGATGAACAAGTGGAAGCATACCGGAGGCTGAAGCGATTGCTGGAGAATTATTTGAAGATCGAGACATTGGAATTCGATGTGAGCGCAGCCGCCGAGTTCCGGCGCCTACAACGGTTGCGTCTGCGCATTGGAACGATGGACTTGAAGATTGCTGCAATTGCGCTGGCGTGCAACGCGACGATGCTTACCAAAAATCTCAAAGACTTCGGACGCGTGCCGGGGTTGCGCGTCGAAGATTGGACGAGCTGATCGGAAATACACCGCGCTTCGTTTCAAAAGGGCTCTAAAGAAATCATTGCGCCGAGTCTGGCGCATAAGCCGGACTCGGCGTATATTTTTGCCGGCTGGTCAAACCAACAGAGTTAAACCACAAATTCGTTCAAAGCTGGGGGTTCAGCTTTGAACGGCGTCAACTTGTCGCCAAACCGCGGGAGGCTCGGACGTGAAGCGGAAGGTTCAATTCGTCATTCTCTGCATCGCCATCGGTTCAACCTGTTTGAGCCTTTTCTTGTCGGCGGTTTCAGCCGGCAATCAAAAATCGTCCCCAAAATCCTCTGTGGATTTCAACCGCGAGGTTCGGCCGATCTTGTCGGACACGTGTTTCGCCTGTCACGGGCCGGACGAGAATCAGCGCAAGGCGAAGTTGCGGCTCGACACTAAGGAGGGCGCGTTCGCCAAACCGGGCGTGATCGCGCCGGGCGACGCGTCGAAATCGAAGCTCTATCAGCGCGTCTCGGCGAAAGATCAGGATCGCGTGATGCCGCCCGCCTCCTCGGGCCACAAGCTGACCGAGAAGCAGATCGAGACGATCAAACGCTGGATTGACGAAGGCGCGCAGTGGAACGAGCACTGGGCTTTCCTCCCGCCGAAGCGGCCCGAAATTCCCAAGGTCGCAAACGCGAATTGGGTCCGCACGCCCGTGGATAACTTCATTCTCGCGCGGCTCGAAAAAGAAGGATTGAAGCCTTCGCCGGAAGCGGATAAGGCCACATTGCTCCGCCGCGTTCACCTCGATCTAACGGGGCTGCCGCCGACGCCCGCCGATGTTGACGCCTTCCTCGCGGACGGATCGCCGGACGCTTACGAGAAGGTCGTGGATAGGCTTCTGACATCGCCGCGTTACGGCGAGCGAATGGCGATGGTCTGGCTCGACCTTTCGCGTTACGCGGACACGCACGGCTACCACATAGACAGTCATCGCGACATGTGGCCGTGGCGCGACTGGCTGATCCGCGCGTTCAACAATAACAAACGCTTCGATCAATTCACGGTTGAACAGTTGGCCGGCGATCTGGCGCCCCCCGCTTCCAGTCCTGAAGCCACTCAGGATCAGAAGATCGCCACCGGGTTCAATCGCAACCATATGATCAATTTCGAGGGCGGCGCGATTCCCGAAGAGTACCTGACCGAATACATCGTTGATCGCGTCGAAACGACCGCCACGACGTGGCTGGGGTTGACGATGGGCTGCGCGCGCTGCCACACGCACAAATTCGATCCGATCTCGCAGAAGGAGTTCTATCAGTTTTACGCGTTCTTCAACAGCGTGCCTGAAATCGGATTGGACGGGCGAGTGGGCAACGCCGCGCCGATGCTTTCATTGCCGACGGACGAACAGAAATCGAAGCAGCGGGAGTTGACCGGAACGATTCAGGAGCTGACCGGCGCGCTGTCGGACAAGATCGTCGCGCCGTTGCAATCCGAATGGGAGAAGACGCTGATCGGCAAGATGGCCGCCGCGCCCGTTAAAGAGATCACGGCGCATTACGAATTGGACGGCAGCTTGTCCGATTCGTCGGGACGTTACCGGCACGGGCGAACATTGAACGGCGATCCGGCGTTCGGCTCGGGAATGGTCAGCCGCGCGGT
>Ga0187894_10007175_pt1 | contig 10632 bp, 6 predicted proteins | sample GBC1701081metaG_FD_136650 | JGI IMG/M metagenome (GOLD analysis project Ga0187894, IMG submission 136650) | White microbial mat communities from a lava cave in the Kipuka Kanohina Cave System on the Island of Hawaii, USA - GBC170108-1 metaG ... | reverse complement strand
GGGTCACGATCTCTTGTTCAATTGTGCGTTGCAGAGGTCGAGCACCAAAGCGAGCACTGAAGCCGACGCCGGCCAGGTGATCAACCAGTCGCTCCGTCCAGGCTAACCTTAGATTTCGCTTCTCGAGTCCGCGTGTACGTTGAAGCAGCAGGAGATCCTTGAAGTCGACCAAGACTCCTCGCCGCTGCAACTCTGCGCGCGCGTGTCGCTCAAGCAAAGAATCTTTTGAATTACCCGGCTTTAGATCACTGAGTTTTGTACTAATGACTTCGATGCCGAGCGCGGGGATGAAAGCAATATGGCTGCCCTCATTCAAACTCCATCGCACGACATCAAGGCGGAGTTCAATCGGTTCCCGCCAACTTGAATTTGTTTGCGGCTCAAGTCGTAAATGTAATTCAAACGTATCAACGTCTGTCGGATTTAACCGCGACCAGACACGAGCGAGGCTTTCTTTTTCCAGAATTTGCACCGCGTTGCTGACGACAGATCTTTCCAATGATTTCGGATTAGTTCCGAGGCGCGATATCTCTGGGTAAAGCAGAGCCTCGGCAATGAAACTGTCGTCATCGAGGGACCTCAGGAGAACTGCGAGGTCAATCTCGTGGGCAGGCATGAAAGTGAGTATAACCCTCCCGTCAAAAAACGGACCGAATCATGGCGGTTCGACTTAGCTGCGCCGAAGCCGACTTGGCCGGTCTTGTCCAGATTTGAGAACCCGATCGTCTGAAATTAGGAAATTCGAGAACTCCCAGCTATTAGATATTTCCCTACTTTAGGGCTATCCGAATATTGGCCCTATAGTTGCAGCGAATTAACGAACGCACACAGCTCGTAGGTCGCAAGTAACTGGTCACGACCGCGGGAAAGACCTTCCACCCGCCGAGCGCCGTTAACAAATTCATTAGGGACGGTGCGGCTCCCTGGATAGCAGTACAGCAATACAGACCCGCTCAGAACCGAGGAGATATGACGTGAGAAAATTGCTCTTTACAGCGGCAGCGCTTGCCCTGTTGGCGTTTCCGGCATCAGCCCTGGCTGATACCGTTACTTTTGTGGCGCCAACGACCGCTGCTAATAACAATGGTTCAACTGACAACCGAAACGAAACTGACTACGCCGGTGGCAACAAACAGTTCGATCTGGATCACCACCGTGCGTACACCTGGCAAATAAACAACATACCGAGTCTCGCCGGTAAGACCATCATCAGCGCGACGATCACCTTCAAGGGCATTGCCAACTGGGACACAAACGCCAACATGTTGTTTGTTCACCTCCTCAACAGTGCCAATGCCGGATTCAACGGCAACAACCAAGTGGCAAGCGTAGTCGATGAGACCGGGACGCCTGTTCCGGCTGCCAACATCGACGACTACTTTCTCGGCGCCACCACATTAGGCCCCGGAGGCAGTAATAACACTTTCCTCTTTGCACGCGGCTTCAACATGGTGGGCCAGGGCGCCAGTCCTTATTTCGCAGGCCCTGGTACCTACATCGCGCAAGACTTCACTTATACCTTCAACGCGGCGCAGCTTGCAGCGCTCGCAGCCTACATCAGCGCAGGGAACAATATCGCTTTCGGTTTTGACCCTGACTGTCACTTCTGGAACAACGGCATCGTTTTCCGGTACGAAACCGCGCCGGTTCCTGAACCGATGAGCGTGATCCTGCTTGGCAGCGGACTGGCAGGTCTGTATCTGAGGCGACGGCATCGTAAGGTCTAACAAGATCGTGCATGGCGGCGGCTGCTCGCGCAGGTTCTGAGGAGCCGCCTTTGCACGAAAATGGGATCGTGCAATCTCGCTTCTGAAATCAAAACCACCCTTCCAAACCACACTTTCCTCAATTTAACTCGCAAATAACAGCGGCACGAGGGCTGCATCATCCGCAGCGCGCTGCTCTCGCAAGACCGGTACAAAATCCCGGACTGAAGCTGACTATTTTCAGCCAGTGGTGAACTCCCGTGATATCCCTGCACACTACAGTGGCACCCGCTCCTCCAATCCGTAGACTCCAGCCTCCGCGCACGCTGATCGCGGATGACGATGCCGGCATCCTGACCGCGCTGCGACTCCTGCTCACCAACAATGGTTATGAGCTGGAAGCCGTGTCTTCACCCGCGGCCCTGCTCGAGGCGATCGGGCGTTCGCAATTCGACGTCGTACTGATGGATCTCAACTATGCGCGCGACACCACCAGCGGACGCGAAGGCATGGATCTCATCTCGAGAGTCCACGCACTCGATCCGGCGCTGCCGATAGTGGTCATGACGGGCTGGGCTACGGTCGATCTGGCCGTCGAAGCAATGCGTCGCGGCGTTGGCGATTTTGTGCAGAAGCCGTGGGAGAACTCACGTCTGTTGCAAACGCTGCACAAGCAAGTCAGGCATGCGCGTGCGCGCAGAAACGCCCAGCAGCGCCTGTCGGAGACACGAAAGACAGAGGCGCAATTCAAACGCGAGTTGATCGAAGCGCGCGAGCTCCAGGAGAACTTACTCGCAAACACAACGGCGGAAATCGAGGGCCTTCAGGTCGCTGTTAAATGGCAACCGGCTACGACCGTGGGTGGCGATTACATCGCCGCTTTCAATATCGACGACGAACATGCGGCGTTGTGTGTGGCGGATGTTGTCGGCAAAGGTTTGCCTGCGACGTTGTTGATGTCGAACTTCCAGGCCGCGTTGAAGTCTCTTGCTTCCGATCATCTTTCACCTGCGGACGTCAGCATGCGTCTCAACGATCTGCTCTACGCAAACATTCCTTTGCACAAGTTCGTCACGGCCTTTTACCTCTACACTGATGGTCTAACCGAAGCGATCGATCCGAGCGGTGAACAGTTCGGCGAGCAGCGATTGATGCAGTTGTTGCGCGATCACAGAGATGAAAGCGCTGAAGATCTCAAGGAAATTATTTTCCACGCCGTAGGAGAGTTTTGCGGAAATGCGTTTCGCGATGATGTTGCCTTGATGGCCGTCGGCATTGAATAATTGGAGGATTGATGGATACAGTTTGGAAAAATCTTATCTACTCTCTGCGAATGTTGCTGAAGCGGCCAAGCCTGACGCTCGCTGCGATCATCGCCATCGCGCTCGGCATCGGTGCGAACACGGCCATCTTCTCAGTTGTCAACACGGTCCTGCTGCAACCGCTTCCCTACGAACAGCCGGAACAACTGGTGAACCTTGCCAGCGAGCGGCGCAATCAAACGCTCGAGGGCCGCGGCACTTTCTCGGTTCCTGACTTTCTCGATATTCAGCAACAGTCGAAGACACTCGAATACGTCGCCATCCATCAACGGACCGGGACGATCGCCATAGAAGGTGGCGAGCCTGAACGTCTGATCGGCGCCGCGGTTAGTGCCGACTACTTTCCTTTGTTGCGCGTGAAACCGATGCTCGGCCGCCTCTTCACGCGCGACGAAGCCAAACCCGGCGCACCTCAGGTTATCGTTCTTAGTCATGCTTTGTGGCAACGACGCTACGGCGGCGATCCAAACATCATCGGCCGCGAAATAAATCTCGGTGTCAAGACGACAGTGGTCGGCGTTTTGCCCGCGGGTTTTAAGTTTCCGATCAGCGATGACCCGCAGGACTACTGGCAACCGCTCTTCTCAGGGGCGTTTATGACCAAGGAAGTTCTTGAAGATCGCGACAACTACTTTCTGTCAGTCATCGGCCGCATGAAGCCCGGCGTGACTGTCGAACAGGTCAAAGCGGATCTCGATCTGCTTTCGCGACAAATCGAACAGCAGTACCCGCAGACAAACACCAACGTGATATTCAATGCGGTGTCGATGCATGATGACATCACGCGCGACTATCGCGGCGCGTTGTTCGTAATGCTCGGTGCGGTTGGTCTGGTGCTGCTGATTGCTTGTGCAAACGTCGCAAATCTCCTGCTCGCCCGCGCTGCGGCTCGACAAAGAGAAGTTTCGATTCGGATGGCGCTCGGGGCGAGTCGTACACGGATCGCCTCGCAACTGCTCACTGAGAGTTTGCTGTTGTCGTTGGTTGGCGGCCTGTTGGGTTTGTTCCTCGCGCACTGGGGAATCGGTCTGCTGATCGCTTATGGACCAACCAATGTCCCGCGCCTCCGCGACGTCAGTCTCGATCGCTACGTGCTGTTCTTTACGTTCTTCGTTTCGGTGCTGACGGGAGTTTTGTTCGGACTTGTTCCGGCGCTCCAGGCTTCACGACCGGATCCGGGCAACACCCTCAAACAGGATGGCCGTGGTCTATCACACGGTGGGCGCAACCGGATGCGCAGCGCGTTGATCGTGTCGGAAGTCGCCTTGTCGTTGATGCTCCTCGTCGGCGCGGGTCTCTTGATTAATAGTTTTTGGCATCTGCTGCGAACGGATGCGGGCTTCGAGCCGCAAGGCGTGCTCGCGATGGACATTCCGTTGAGCCGAGCCAGGTACACCACGCCGGAACAACAAGCAGCGGCGTTCGAAAACCTGATCGGAAGAATGAAAACGCTTCCTGGCGTTCGCGATGTTTCGGTCACGAGCAATCTTCCGCTAACGGATCTCGAAATCGGGTTGAGTTTTCAAGTCGAGGGCCGGCCACCGTACAAGCGTGGTGAGGCACCGACGGCTGATTACACGGTCGTCGGCAGCGATTACTTTCGGACCATGAACATTGCCTTGCGGCGCGGCCGTGTTTTCACGAATCAAGACGCGGCGAACAAGCCCGAAGTGATGGTGGTCAGCGACGCCTTCGTGAAGCACTATTTTCCAAACGAAGATCCGATCGGCAGACGAATCGTCTTCGACGGTCCCGACAACACGCCACGCGAGATCGTCGGCGTGGTTGCCGATATCAAACGCAAAGGCCTCGACACAGCCGTCGAGCCTGAACTCTACGTTTCTTACTTACAGCAGCCTGAGCGCCGTCTGAACCTTGTGATTCGAACCGACGCTCGCGACGCATCACAAATCGCGCAGGCCGCACGCGCGGAGGTAAAGAATTTCGATTCGAACCAGATCATCTGGCGCATGCAAACACTCGAAGAATTGTTAGGCGCCTCTCTCGCTCCACGCCGCTTCAACATGTTGCTGCTGGGAATATTCGCGGGGGTGGCACTTATTCTCGCGGCTGTCGGGCTCTACGGTGTGATGAGTTATTCGGTTAGCTGGCGGACTCAAGAAATCGGCCTTCGCATGGCGCTCGGCGCGAATCGAGCGGACGTGCTGCGGCTCGTGATCCGTCAGGGAATGACGATGACGTTGATTGGTCTCGCGCTTGGGTTGATTGGCGCGTTTGCGTTGTCGCGCGTGATCGCCGGTCTGCTTTTCGGAGTCTCACCGAAAGACCCGCTCACGTTCGCAGGCGTATCGATCGTGCTGCTGGCCGTCGCGTTGCTGGCGTGCCTGCTTCCGGCACTCCGCGCAACGCGCGTCGACCCGATGGTGGCGCTGAGGAGCGAATAGCGCCACAGACCAACGCGGATGACACGGACAGATATAAGCTAAGGGCGTTAGATCCGTCTTGTCCTTTTAATCCTTGCTATCTGTGGTCCAAATTGCGCCCATTCCGGCGTCCCAAACCTTCTTATTAAACGCCGGAATGTCGCGGTTCAGAATCTCGTCAGCGCGAGCTTTCAAAGTAGCCCACTGCGCGTTCAGTTCGCGCAGGCGATCCAGCGATGGCTGATTCACCCGCGGAATGTCGCTTTCCGTTGCGTTGATCATGAACAGATAATTCGCCGTGAACTTGTTCGGAAAGTTTTCCACGTCGTCGTAGGCCTTCGACTTTCGCTGGACCATGTCTTCGTCCCAGGCCTTCATCTTCTTCAACAACGCGTCGCCGTCTTTCTTGATGGCCGCATATTTCTCGCCCGCGGGAAGAGAACCGAGCAGCGACTCCAACTGTTTCTGCTTTTCATACAGACTGTTTACGAGCCGGTGCATCGCCGATAACTCCGCTTCCATGCTCGACATCGTGCGGTGATATTCCGCGTACGTCGCGGCATCGGTTGGATAGAGCGGGTTCGCGAGGATCTCGGTTTCGGTCGAGAGCGTCTGGCCTGGCGTTTTCAAAGTGATACTGTACTTGCCCGGTATCGCTTTGTGCCCGTTGAAACCGCCTTCGATCCGCACATTCGGAACGCCCACCATCGATGCATAACGCATGTCCCACACGAATCGGTTCAGCCCTTTTGCTTTCGTCAGCGTCGGGTTCGGACGTGGACCGGCGTCGTAGCGAATAAACTTCTCGTCGGCTTTCGACGAGAAGCTGCGCACGAGATTTCCCGTTGAGTCTTTGATCTCCATCGTGATCTCGTCGTCTTTTTTCAGCTCCGGCAACTGGTAGTAAATAACCACACCTGTCGAGGGATTCACACCTCGAAAGGTGTTCGCGCCGGTGAACTCTTCACTCGTCTGGTCCAGGTCGCTGCCGCCGTTTACGAGGTACGCATTGTCAGGCCGATAAAGAGCAAACGAGTTAACGTTGCCTTTGTACTGACGAATCACGCTCAGATCATCAAGAATCCAAAACGATCTTCCGGACGTTGCGGCAATTAGGTTCCCCTTGTGAACTCGTAAATCAGTGATCGGCGTGATCGGTAAGTTCAACTGAAACGGCGACCAATCCTTGCCGCCATTCCACGAGATAAAAACTCCGAGCTCGGTGCCCGCAAACAACAGGTCGCGGCGCACGTCGTCCTCGCGCACGACGCGCGTGAAAGCGTTGCGCGGAATGCCGTTGTCGATGCGTGTCCACGTGTTTCCGTAGTCGGTGCTTTTGTAGAGACCGGGAGTGTGGTCATTGAACTTGTAACGCGTGGTCGCGATGTAAACCGTCGCTTTATCGTGCGGCGACACTTCAATCGCATTGATCAAACACTCGGCGAGGCCTTTTGGCGTTACGTTTTTCCAGTTTGCGCCACCATCGCGAGTCACATAAACAAGCCCGTCATCGCTGCCCGTATAAATCACGCCTTTTTCATGCGGCGACTCCATAACATAAGCCAGCGTGCCGTAGTTCTCGGCGCCGACAGCTTCATTCGTGTATGGACCACCGCCTTTGCCCTGTTTCTCTTTCTCATTGCGCGTGAGGTCAGGTGAGACTTCTTTCCACGTTCGACCCATGTCCGTCGTCCTCAACAGATATTGCGCGCCGTGATAGAAAACGTTCGGCTCGTGCTTGCTCCAGATGATCGGCGAGTTCCAGTTGAAACGATACTTGATGTCTTTCGCGTCCATGCCGAGGTACTGAATCGGCGCTGCCATAACCTGCGTGCTCGCGCTTGCTTTCACGTCCAGCACTTCGATCGTTCCCTGATAACTCCCGCCCATCACGTACTTCGGATCGTCCGGATTGAAAGCGAGAAACGCACTCTCGCCACCCGCCGAATAAGTCCAGCTCGAGGCGCCGATTCCGCCGCCGCCCAGCTCGCGGCTCGCAATCGAAACAGACGTGTTGTCCTGTTGACCGCCATAAATGCGATACGGAAACAGGTTGTCGACATTGATCCGGTAAAACTGCGCGGTCGGCATGTTGCTCTGCGTGCTCCAGATCTTTCCGCCGTTGAACGTGATCGCGGAGCCGCCGTCGTTGGAGATGATCATGTTGGCGGGATTGTCGGGATTGATCCAGAGGTCGTGAAAGTCGCCGTGCGTGCCGGAGAGCGTTTCCCACGTCTTGCCGCCGTCAGCCGAACGCAGCGCTGAAGCACTTAGAACGTAAATCGTGTTTTCGTCTTTCGGATCGACATAGAGCTCGATGTAATACCACGCGCGCTGGATAAGGCGGTGATCGTTTGTGATCCGGCTCCACTTCTTGCCGCCGTCCGTCGAAACAAACAGGCCACCCGCTTCTTTATCGGAATCACTCTCGATCAGCGCGTAAACTTTTTCCGGATTAGAACGGCACACGGCGATCGACATCTTGCCCATCTCTTCCGGCAATCCGTCTTTCAACCGTTCCCACGTCTCGCCGCTGTCGGTTGATTTATAAAGACCGCTGCCCGGTCCACCGCTGATCACTTTCCACGGCAACCGGCCGTGTTCCCACATCGCAGCGTAGAGAATTCGCGGGTTCGTCATGTCCATCGACAGTTCCGCCGCGCCGGTCTTGTCGTCAACGAACAAGACGTTCTTCCACGTCGCACCACCATCGACAGACTTGAAGACGCCGCGTTGCGTTGACTTGCTGTACAAAGCACCTTGCGCCGCGACCCACACGATGTTCGGATCTTTCGGATGAACAATGATGCGCGAGATGTGCTGCGACAATTCCAGCCCGACTCGCTTCCACGTTTTCCCTGCATCGGTCGACTTGTAGACGCCATCGCCGTGGTGCGTCATCACACCGCGCACCGCGTGCTCGCCCATGCCGACGTAAACCACGTTCGGATCGCTCTCGGCGACGGCGATCGCACCGACAGAACCCGTTTTGAAGTACCCGTCGGAGATGTTTCGCCAACTCATGCCCATGTCGTCGGTTTTCCAAAGACCACCTCCGGTCGTTCCCATGTAATAGGTCTTCGGATCGCCGACCACGCCGGTGCCGGCAACAGAACGTCCGCCGCGAAATGGACCAATCAAACGCCATTTCACTGCTTTGAAAATGCTGTTGTAATCATCCGCGCTTTGCGGAGCCTGGGCGGCTATCGGATTAGCTATCGGGCTGGCAAAGAAGCACAAAACAAGCACTGCGAGCAGGTGTTTTGACATGCTAAGGGTCCTCGTCTGAAAAAAGTCGAGCCAAAGAATGCCACAAAAAGGCCCAAGAGGCACAAATGTATTCACAAATCCTTTGTGCTTCTTGTGCTTCTTTGTGGCTGATAAACGCGGACGTAATCGATCTCCATCCGCTGCGGCCAAACGCCCGGATCCACTCCCTGTTCGCCGCCCCACGTGCCGCCGACGGCGATGTTCAGGAGCAGATGAAACGGTTGGTCAAACGGCCACTCCTTGTAATCCGCCGAGGGATTGGAAAGACGTTCGTTTTTAAAAGTGAAGTAGAGCCGTTCGTTGACGTAGCCACGAATCTCTTCCGGTGTCCATTCAACGGCGTAGACGTTGAACCCGGTCGTTGCATTTGGCACGTCTGTCTTCGCGGGTTTGTGCGTGTTGATGTTGTGGTTGTACGACTTGGTGTGCACGGAAGCATGGACCACGTTCGGTTCAAACCCGACCTGCTCCATGATGTCGATCTCGCCGCTGTTGGGCCACCCGCCGTATTGCTGCGCGGTCGGCAGCATCCAGATCGCCGGCCACGCGCCTTTGCCGGTGGGCAGCTTCGCCCGCACTTCAAAACGGCCGTAAGTCCAATCGCCTTTTGCTTTGGAAACCAGTCGCGCCGAGGTGTATTCGTGGCCGCTCCAGTTGTCTCTGCGGGCTTCGATAACCAGCGAGCCGTTTTCGACGCGCGCGTTCTCTTGCCGCTGGTCGGTGTAAAACTGCAACTCCTTGTTGCCCCAACCGTGCCCGCCGACGTCATACGACCACTTCTCTCGATCGGGCAGGCCTTTGTAGTTGAATTCATCAGCCCAAACGAGGCGCCACTGGCCGGAGCCTGGTCCGGACCGATCGGACTGTGAATAGCAAACACACTGCGAGAGGGCGATGAATAAGAGCAGAGGCAGCAGTCTCATCGATGCGAGGCTACCGCCTAGAAACATACTTTGCAATCAGTGTTTACCCGCGTTCGATCTCGTCGATGAAAAACCTCGACATCAGGCCGTTGGCGACGAGTTTGATCCCGTGTTCGTGCATTTGAGCCAGCAGTCGTTTGCCGTTGGCGTCGATGAAGCTCACGTTGGTGAGGTCGACCAGCGACGGTAACGGCCCTTCGCCCGCGACGGCGCGGCGCCAGCAGTTCTCCAGTTCACTGACACACGGGCCTGCGAGTTTTCCTTCAATAAAGAGACCGACGTTTCCGGCGATGTTGCGAGTAGTGATACGTAACACGGTGTTTTCCCGCCGCCGCCAGTGCAACTACTTTGCCACAATGGTTCAGGAACTAATCGGCCGCAATTCCCGTTAGATTTGAGCAAGAGCGTGACAGCGCACCGCCAAATGGCCGTATATCGTCAGTCAGTGTGGACCGTGGTTGCCCGGCACTACCCGGTCAAGTATCCTTTGGGATGAACGCAGCAATTTAGGAAGTAAGACGTGAACACATCTCCCGGTCAGGCCGCAGTTGTTGATGATGAGATCGCCTTAGGCGACGAACAGACGAAGAAGTATCTAACCCTCCTCGAACTCTCGAAAGCCATCGCGTCACATCGGGATCTTTCAGGACTGTTTCACGATCTCGCGTGCCGGCTGCAAAGCCTCGTGGATTTTTCGCATCTCGGGGTGTTGCTTTACGACGCGAACCACCACGTGATGCGCCTTCATATGCTGGAAACGTGTCAACCGTCCGAATGGCAAGCGGCGTCAGAGGTGCCGATGGAAGGGTCGATCGCCGGCTGGGTCTGGGAGCACCAGGAAGCGGTGGTCATTCGCGATCTCGAAGAGGAGGAGCGTTTTCCTTACGCGAAGATTTTGCTCGAGAAGCCGGTGAAGTCGATTTGCAGTGTGCCGTTGACCACGGCGCATCAGCGTCTGGGCGTGGTGAATTTCTGGACTGACAAAACAGGCGCTTACGATCAGCTCGATATCGAATTCGTCAAGCTC
>Ga0187894_10007174_pt1 | contig 10632 bp, 9 predicted proteins | sample GBC1701081metaG_FD_136650 | JGI IMG/M metagenome (GOLD analysis project Ga0187894, IMG submission 136650) | White microbial mat communities from a lava cave in the Kipuka Kanohina Cave System on the Island of Hawaii, USA - GBC170108-1 metaG ... | reverse complement strand
TGTTATGAAGATTATTGACGAAATGTGATTTTTTCGGTTGAACCCAACCACGGGGAGCACGGGGAGACTGCTTAAAAACTAGGCATCCTCTCGCCTGGCGCGTAAGATGCGCCAGGCGAGAGGATGCCTAGTTTTTAAGCAGTCTCCCCGTGCTCCCCGTGGTTGGGTTCAACCGAAAAAATCACATTTCGTCAATAATCTTCATAACATCCTGGCTGTGCGTATCGGTCTTCACTCTCTTGAAGACGTGCGCCACGTGGCCTTCCTCATCAATGATGAACGTGCTGCGCAGCACCCCCACGATCTTTTTGCCGTACATGTTTTTCTCGCCCCACGCCCCATATTTCTCCATCACCGAATGATCGGTGTCTGACAGCAACGTGAACGGCAGCGAATATTTTTCAGTGAATTTCTGGTGCAAAGCCTGGTCGTCGGCGCTGACACCCACGACTTCGACGCCGCGTTTCTTCAACTGCGCGTAATCGTCGCGGAAGCCGCAGGCTTCCTTGGTGCAACCCGGCGTCATGTCTTTCGGGTAAAAATAGAGCACGAGTTTTTTACCTTTGAAATCGGAAAGCTTGACCGTTTTGCCTTCGGTGTTTTTCAGGCTGAATGCCGGGGCTTTGTCGCCGGCTTTGAGTTCTTTCGTTTCTTTTTCCGCCATCGATCTTTGCTCCTTGTCGATCCGCCTTGTGGGTCTATTTGATGATTGTGATATAACCGGCCAACCATAAACCATCAACACGGGAAAGAAAAATGAAAACATTCGCCTTGATCTGTTCGCTGGCTGCTGTGTTGATTTCCTCGCGGGCTTTTGCTCAGAGCGTGACGCCGTACCGCGGATTTTGGGCGGATACGTTCAACACCGCGATCAACAATCACAACGACGTTCTGGCGATCGTCAACAACGTCAAGCTGGCGAAATGCAACGCGATCTTCGCGCAAGTGAGGCGGCGCGGAGATTCGTGGTATCTGAACTCTCTGGAGCCCAAGGCGGATCGCACGCCGATTGAGCCGGGCTTCGATTCGCTCGCGGATTTGATCAAGGAGGCGCACGCGAACAACATCGAAGTCCATGCGTTCGTCATCGTCGGCGCGATCTGGAATCGTTCGCCCGCGCAATTCCCGCCGGAGAACCCCGATCACGTCTTCAACAAACATGGCTTCAATCAGGCTGCGGGAAAAATTTATGAAGGGCGCGACAACTGGTTGACGCGGACTTTGCTGCCGGACGACGACACGATCACGTTCGGCGGCCATCGCATCGGCAATGAATTCTGGATCGATCTTGGACATCCCGACGCGGCCGATTACACGCTGCGGGTTTTGACGCATCTGGTCAGGAATTACGACATTGACGGATTGCGCCTCGACCGCATTCGTTATCCCGAATTGTCCGTCTCGGGGCAAACGCCTTCGAGCGGCGTGAACATCGGTTACAACGAGACGAGCGTCGCGCGGTTTCAACAGCGTTACGGGATCGCGTCCGGCTCCGCGCCGCCTTTGCAAAACGAGCCGCGCTGGAACGAGTGGCGGCGCGATCAGGTGACCAATTTTGTTCGGCGTGTTTACCTGAACGCGCTGGCGATCAAACCCGGCTTGAAGGTCTCGGCCGCCTTGATCGCTTTCGGTTCCGGGCCGGCGAGCGAATCAGGATGGGTCAACGCTGAAAGTTACTGGCGGGTGTTTCAGGATTGGCGCGCGTGGACGCAGGAGGGCATTCTCGATCTTGCGATCCCGATGAATTACAAACGTGAGCATCAGGCGTCGCAGGCCGCCGCTTTCGCTTCGTGGAACGAGTGGACGAAGAATCACGCTTACGATCGCGCGGTGATGATCGGAACCGGCGGGTTCATCAATTCGATTGAAGGCTCGATCCGTCAGGTTCGCTCGACGTTTGCGCCCTCGACGACTGGCAATCGTTCGGCGGGCGCCGTCTTCTTTTCGTTTGCGAACACGAACGATGTGGTCACGGCGAATCCGTTGTCGAATCCGGCGGGGCGAGACACCCCGCGGCGTTCGTTCGCGGAATTCGCTTCGGGGTTGGTGACGGGCAAATCGGTTGATGGGACTCAAACCGTTTTTTGGGGAAGAGCCGTCTATGCAAGCCCCGCACGCGAGGCCGCGTGCGCTCCCAGGGACGACCGATCTTCTTAACTCAATGCCATTGCGCGTACGCTCCCAGAGATAGTTTGGAGGTGAACTCGATGACGAGCCGAAATTTCATTCGATGGATTTTTCCCGCTCTTGCATTGCTGAGCGGCGTTGCAAAGGCGCAGCAACCCCAATTCAACCCGAACGTCAGGCACGGCGAAATCAGCTTCGATTTTAAAGACTATCTCCGGCAAGGCAATTTCACTTCGCAACCGATCAAAGTCCCGATAGATTCCGCCGAGCCTTTTCTGGCTGTCGGCGCGGTGTGGAACGCCGATGAGCGCGTCGTCGTCAGTTTGCGCGGATCGGTTGATGGAAACGGTTGGAGCGATTGGCGAGAGTTCGACGCCGATCATGATTCAACAATGCAGCCGGGCGAATATGTTGGCGGGTTGACGCTGATGGATCGGCGGACGGCGTTTGTGCAATTCCGCGTCGTGAATGAAAATTCGGCTCGCGGGTTTTCGCCCGCCGCGACGAGGCTGAAGCTGCATTTCATCAGCCCTGGCGCGACGCCGAAAGAAACACGGGAACGAATCGAGGAGCAGGCGAAAGGAAAGATGAGCGAAGAGAATCAGACGCCTTCAACCAAATACCCAAAACCGCACGTCGTGACGCGCACTGAATGGGGATGCCCCGACGGACAGATCACAACTCACGGAAATTTGAGCTACACGACGGTCACACACCTGATCGCGCATCACACGGCGATGGGCAACGAGGCGCCGAACAGCGATTGGCCCGCGATCATGCGCAGCATCTGGAACTTTCACGTCTTCGAGCGGGGTTGGGCCGACATCGGCTACAACTACCTGATCGATCCGAATGGCGTGATTTACGAAGGGCGTTCGGGAGGCGACAACGTCGTCGGGGCGCATTTCAGCGGCGTCAACAGCGGCACGATGGGCGTGGCGATGCTCGGCACATTTACCAACGCGACGCCGGCGGCAAAGGCCCTGAACAGCTTGAAGAAAATCCTTGCCTGGAAATGCGATCAGCGCAATCTCAATCCGGAGGGAACCTCGCTGCACGCCGCTTCGCAACTCAATTTGAAAACGATCTCCGGCCACCGCGACGGGCCCGGCGCCACTGAATGCCCGGGCGATGCGTTCTACCCGCTGCTGCCTGCGATCAGGACCGATGTCAAAAATCTTTTGTCGGGCGCGGGCGTCGTCGCGGGTGTCTCCGCCGCGAGTTTCAAGGGGCCGGCGCTGGCCGGCGAATCAATCGTCGCTCTGTTCGGCTCCGGGCTGGCTGATTCAACCCGGAGCGCAGCGGCCACGCCATTGCCAATCTCGCTCGGAGGAACATCGGTTACGATCCGGGACAGCGCGAATAACGAAAGGCTCTCGCCGCTCTTTTTCGTCTCCGAGGGGCAGATCAATTTTCTGATGCCGCCGGGGTTGGCCAACGGTGAAGCGGTGATAATCGCGGCCAACGCTGATGGGCGGCTCGCTCGCGGGACTGCGACCATTGCCTCTGTCGCTCCTGCAATCTTTTCAGCCAACGCGAATGGGGAAGGTGTCGCCGCCGCTGTTGTCTTGCGAATCAAGGCCAACGGCTCGCAGAGTTACGAATCAGTCGCCAGCTTCGACCAGACGCAAAATAAATTTGTCGCCACGCCGATTGATTTGGGACCGGATCTGGGAACGATGAGCGATGAGGTCTTTCTGGTGGTCTATGGGACAGGCGTCCGTTTCCGCAGTTCGCTCGGCGCCGTCGCGGCGAAGATCGGCGGCGTTGATTCACAGGTTCTGTTTGCCGGCCCGGCTTCAGGATTTGCCGGGTTGGATCAGATCAATGTGCGGCTGTCCCGCAATCTGATTGGCCGTGGCCCGGTCGATGTTGAGCTGGCGGTGGATGGACAGGCAGCCAATGTGGTGAAGTTGGAGATTCGTTAAGATATTTAGCCTGGTGAACGGCTGGTAGGGAAATTAAGAGAGAGTACGGAACAAACGGAAATAACGGAACAGACGGAAACAATCATGAGATCATAGCCTTTCCGTCTGTTCCGTTATTTCCGTTTGTTCCGTACTCTCTCTTAATTTCCCGCCTCACCAACTCGCGGCGCTCAATCAGCGCTTCAATTCGAGCAGATCGAAAGGCGAGGTTAGGCCGACCAGCTCCAGAAACTGTTTATTGTCGCGCAGCCCTGAAAAGTCGGTGTCATTGTATGCCTGTGACCGGAATCTGGGTTGAACCTGAATCGAACGTTTCAGGTAAGTGAGCGCCTCTTCGTGCGACCCGGTCTGGGCGTGTGTGGCCGCCAGTGAGTAGAGCAGATGCGGCTCATCGGGATGCAGCCGCAGGGCCTTCTCGAAGAAGACACGCGCCTGGGTGAAATCGCCGATGTTCAAGGCGAACACGCCGTGATCGTATAGTTCGTCGGCGTTACGCGGCGCTGCCGTCTTCGTCTCGTGCTCCAACTTCTGTTTACAAACCTGAATGTACATCTGCGCGCGGGCGACAATCTCGACATCGCCTGGGAATTTCACCAGCACGTTCTCGAACATCGCTTTTGCGTCTTCGAAGTGGCGGCGGTTGAAGACTTTGACCGCCTGCTCGAACGCGCGTAACGCGCCTGATGTCACCTGACGGCGCGGCTGTTCTGGCGGCGTGGGAGCCTGGCTAACGATCAGCGGCAATTTTACTTTGCCTTTCGACCGGGAACTGATCGCCGTAGCCGGCGCTACGCGGCGTTTTTTCGACGACAATCCAGGTTTCGCCCCCGCCCTAACGGGGACTTTCACCTTTTTAGGCGCGGTCTTTGGCGCCAAAGATTTGGCTTTAATTTGTCTCTTTGCAACGACTTTCCTTTGAAGTTTAGCCGCTCTTGTCCCCACCTTGGGCGCCAGTTTTTTCGATGGGGTCTTCGCAGTCGTCTTCACAGCTTTTTTGATCCGAGTATTCTTCGCAACTTTTCTAGCGACTTTGGCGGATGAAATCTTGCTCTGTTTTGCAGTTGAAATCTTACTCTGTTTCGATACAGAAGCTGTGGGGCGACCGGAAGAGGCAGGCTTCTTCTTCAACTCTTTATTCTCTTTCGAGCCAAGCTTCGAGCCAAGTTTTGAAATGGGCTTCGAGCTGGTTCTTGCCGCTGCAACTTTAGGTTTCACTTTGTTTTTCTGGCGTTTAGAGAGTATTTCCCTCATACCGATTTCCTTCTGTTGAAGAGGATTGACCTTGTGGGCACTTCGCCTACGTGTCGCTAAGTGGTGTTTTTATAGCCGATTAGGTATAGCGTGTCAATTTTCATGCGGGTCTTATATGGTTTTTTATGGAAAAGAGTCACTAAGATTTGCCCCGGCCTGAAGCTGGCTGAGCATATGAAGCTGAAAATAAAGGCTTTGTTCGGCTGAAAGATTTTGATTAGAAATTGGCGGGGATTTTTAAATCCGGCCCTGCGCCAGTCGCCGCCGGAACCCGAACTGAGCGATTAGTCGAATTTTTGCAATGACTTAACCATTAAATATCCGTCGTCCCCGTTTGAGTAATACGTGCCCATGCGTTGCACTATGACGTAACCAAGTTGCTCGTAAAGTTTTTGCGCCGCCGCGTTCTGAACTCGGACTTCCAGCCGCACGGTTGTCACTGCGCGAGCGGCAAAGCTTCGTTCGATTTCGTGCAGTATCAACCTCGCCAATCCTCGGCGGCGATATTCGGGAGCGACTCCTATGGTCGTGATGTGTCCGACGCCGTCTTGTTCGATCACTCCGATGGCGAACGCGCTCATCTCGTCGTACTCCGACCTGATCTGCCGCGCGATGGTGTCCGGGTTTGAAAGCAGATACCGAAACGTCTCGCGTTCGTAAGCCTCGCCGTCCACAAAACAGCGCATATCCAGTTGCCACAGTTCGTTCAAATCAGACAACAACAATGGGCGCAACGCGCCTCTGAAGGCTTTGGATTTGTAGTTAATGACTTGCATAGAGGCAACGGGGACGGGCAGCGCCGGATAAACCGATCGGATAATTCCCTCGCTGTCCGATGTTTTACTGTCGGCTAGATTATAAGCATGCAATCGCCATAACTGTAGAAAAGATATTTTTGAGCGACCGCATGCCGATATGCGTTCAAAATCAGATCGCGCCCCGCGAAAGCGGAGACGAGCATCAGCAATGAAGATTGCGGCAAGTGAAAATTTGTCAGCAACGCGTCTACTGCGTGGAATTGATGGCCGGGATAGATGAAAAGTTCCGTCTGGCGGCGTTCGGCTCGCACGTAGCCGTCGGGATCGGCCGCGCTCTCCAGCGCCCGTGTGGTTGTCGTGCCGATGGCCACGACGCGCGCGCCCGATCGTTTCGCCTGGTTGATCGCCTCAGCAGCTTCACCGGTTATCTTGTAACTCTCCGACGCTATCGTGTGCTCTTCGACCCGTTCGACGCGAATGGGTTGAAAGGTTCCGTATCCGACGTGATGCGTGATTTCGACGATCCCCACGCCGCGAGCGCGCAGTTCGTCGAAGATTCGCGGGGTGAAATGCAATCCGGCGGTCGGCGCCGCGATTGCGCCACGCTCCCGGGCAAAGACAGTTTGATAACGAGGCTCATCCAGTCTTCGCTCCGCGTCGTGTTCGCGTCTAATGTAAGGCGGCAGCGGTGTATTTCCGATCTCATCAACGGTCCGGTCGAAGTTTCCTTCTCCCTCAAACCGGATGTGGCGTCGGCCTTCTTCAACGATGGCGGTGACGACGCCGCGCAATCGCCCCTCGCCGAATTCAAGTTCCGCGCCGACTTTCAACGCGCGCCCGGGTTTCGCCAGGACCTCCCATTCATTTTCGCCGGTTTCAATTCGTCGAACCAAAAGCGCTTCGACCAGAGCGCCTCGTCGTCCATTCACAATCCGATGCCCCATCAATCGCGCGGGGAAGACGCGGGTATTGTTTAAAACGATGACGTCTCCCGCGTTCAGAGACGCTGGGAATTCCGCGAATGAGCCGTCGTTCCAAGTCTGATTGGCGCGGTCGACCACGAGCATGCGCGAACGATCGCGCTCGGCAAGAGGCTCTTGCGCGATCAGTTCGTCGGGCAATTCATAGTCGAATTCGGAAACGCGCATCACCGGAACAAATCCGCCTGCGGGGAGTTTCGTTGTTCAGCCGGGGTCAATCCCAAGTGTTGATAAGCCGCCGGGGTCACCACGCGTCCGCGCGGCGTGCGGTTCAAAAAGCCGATCTGGATCAGATACGGCTCGTAGATTTCTTCAATCGCCTCTTTCTCCTCGCTGATCGCCGCCGAGATTGTGCTGACGCCGACCGGGCCGCCATTGAACTTTTCAATGATCGTCGTCAGCAGCTTGCGGTCAACTTCGTCCAGGCCGTAACGGTCAACTTCCATTCGGTTGAGCGCGTCGGTGGCCACTTCGGCGGTGACACGCCCGTCGTATTCGACCTCCGCGTAATCCCTGACGCGGCGCAGCAATCGATTGGCGATGCGCGGCGTGCCTCGCGCGCGCGCCGCGATGGCGCGCGCGCCGCCGTCATCGATCTCGACATTAAGAATTGAAGCTGAGCGCTCGACGATGATCTGCAAATCCTCGGCCGGATAGAAATCGAGATGAAAGTTGATGCCGAAACGCCCGCGCAACGGCGCGGTGATCAATCCGGGCCGCGTCGTCGCTCCGACCAGCGTAAATTTAGGCAGCTCGAGTTTCACCGAACGCGCCGACGGCCCCTGCCCGATCACCAGGTCAAGCTCGAAATCCTCCATCGCCGGATACAGGATCTCTTCAATCGCCGGATGCAGACGATGAATCTCGTCAATGAAGAGCACGTCGTTCTCTTCCAGGTTGGTGAGCAACGCGGCCAGGTCGCCGGCCTTTTCGATCACAGGCCCGGCGGTGGTTTTGACCTTCGCGCCCATCTCGCGGGCGATAACTAAAGCGAGCGTGGTTTTGCCCAAGCCGGGAGGCCCATTGAGCAACACATGATCCAGAGCTTCGCTGCGCGCGCGCGCGGCTTTGATGAAGATGCCAAGGTTGTCTTTGACCTTCTTCTGGCCGATGTATTCGCGCAGGAATTGCGGGCGAAGGGACAACTCGATTTGCTGGTCATCCTCCATTACGCCCCCACCGAGCAGTCTGAGTTCGTTTTGATTGTCAGCCTCTGTTTGCTTCTTGTTCGTCATAACTTCAGATTCGCTCGCGCCACAGAGTCAGCCCGTTCAGGATTACTTTATCGAGCCAGGACTCGAATCGCTCTTTCACAGATTGCTCTGGCTCCTGTGATGAAAACTGAAAGACTTCTTTGCTGATAGGTTGTATGTTGAGTGGAGCGTTCCCGAACTCAATCCACGCCGAGGCGGCGAAGAGGTCAAGCAGCGCGGCGCCAGAAGTATGTAGCGAGAGAGAAAGAATGGTTTGCTTCTCCTCGCTAATGATGATGCGCAGCCAGCTTGCATAGCTGCTTGTGTTAGCGTGATAGCCCAGGCGGGACGCGACTTCGGATACTTGGGGGTTGAGCAAAGAATCGTTGCGCGGATTATTGGTCTCGATTGCGACGGAATAACGAGGGTCGATCTTTCCAAGCTCGGTGGTTATCTTGGAAGCTATCGCGCTCATTTTTGCCATCGCAAATGATTTGAGTTGTTCGGGAAGCTCAAATCGCGTTCCGGTTGCTATTCGCCTTGATAGCAAATGTTCCGCCGCCTCGGTAATGATCCGTTCCAAAGGATCGACGTCGAGCATAGTTTGCTCTGACAACCTCAGCGCCTGATTGAACGCCCTCTTCTGAATCCGTGAAAAAAGCCGCACAAGCGGCGCAACGTCCCCTCGATCCGCAAACTCCAGGCTCTCGATATACACATTGCGATCATCACGATGCACAACTAGCGGAAACCATCCGGCCCGCAGGAACACCAGCGACGCCAAAGCCCTTGCCACACGGCCATTACCGTCTTGAAAAGGATGAATCTGAGTGAAGCGGTGATGCAGCCACGCGGCTTCGACTTCGGGCGGAACGTCTACTTGCAAATGCCGCTGATAAATCTCGATCAGATGATCCATCTCCGAAGAGACTTGTTCGGGCGGGCAGTATTCGTGGACTTTGCCGTCTTCGCGCGTTGGATTGTTGGGACGATTTTTCCAGTCGCCACGACGCAGGGGGATCTGAATTATTCGTCCCAAACTGTCTATGCCTTTAGCCGTGTCTTGATGCGCGGTCAGCGCCTGGTGGACCTGTTTGATGTAGGAAGTCGAAAGTGAACGTTGCTGACCGACGAAGTCAAAAAGCCCTTCGACCACTGTCTCGTGGTCTTTGAGCATCGGGATGATCTCTTCGGCCGGTTTGTTGGCGTCGCCGTGCGCGATCAGGCTGGCGTGCAACCCGTGCTCGATCAATGTGCGAGTCACGCCGCGGTTGATGTCGTAAAGCCCTTCGATGATGCCGGTTTCGATTGCCCATTCGCGGCGCAAGCGGGCTTGGAATTCCAGATAAGCAGGAGAGTCTTTCAATCGCCCGACCTGCTCTTTCCAGACGGCGAATAGCCCGGTCATCTCGCTCGAAGCGAGCTTTTGCCAATTCTCAGGCAAGTCTTCGATTGGTCGCCACTGATAGTCTGTCATGACGGTCACCTTGCCATCTTTCGCAGAGAAAGTTTCAGCGCGGCTTCAAAATTCGCGTCCGGGTTCTCTTTCAACACCGCCGACACGGCTCTCTCAGCCGCCGCTCTCTGATACCCCAGATTGATCAGAGCCGAGATCAAATCCTCGTGCATCGCATCGCCTACGCTGATGATCGCTCCGGCCTTCAACTGCTCTTCCATCTCGGGCGACGCGAGCGCGGCGACTTTATCTTTTAATTCAACCAGCATCCGCTCGGCGGTCTTTTTGCCGACGCCGGGAACGCCCACCAGCTTTGCCAGATTTTCGGTGCGGATCGCGTGGATCAACTCTTCGGCGCTCATTCCCGACAGAGCCGTGATGGCCAGTTTCGGGCCGATGCCTGAAACGCCGATCATGAGAAGAAACAACCTTTTTTCGCGCTCGGTTCGGAAGCCGAAGAGTTGCAGCGCGTCCTCGCGGACGTATGTGTATGCGCGCAGCGAAACCTCGGCGCCCGGATCGCCCAGATCATAAAATGTCGAAAGCGGGACGGTCAGTTCGTAACCGACGCCGCCAACATCCACGATCACGGAGTTGGGTTGTTTCTGAATCAGCTTGCCGGTGATGTGCGCGATCAAAATTACTCCCATTTTACGGTTAGTTGCGTATGTTGCGCTTTGTTTACTAAATGGGACTCGCAGTTTATTAAGCGCTTAGACGCCTGTCAATTTGCGCGTAATCTCCTTGCAAAACAGAAAGTTGACAGCCCCGACCGCGCTAAGCTATCGTTGCCGACCAAGAGCAAATTATGGGTTAACCGGGCGGACAAGACACCAACATCGGACGCTAAGGCCGAATCCCGACAACATGAAAACCGAGAAGATTTCAGAATTAACAACAAATCGTCTCTCAATCTATCTACGCTGTTTGAACGAGCTG
>Ga0187894_10007173_pt1 | contig 10632 bp, 4 predicted proteins | sample GBC1701081metaG_FD_136650 | JGI IMG/M metagenome (GOLD analysis project Ga0187894, IMG submission 136650) | White microbial mat communities from a lava cave in the Kipuka Kanohina Cave System on the Island of Hawaii, USA - GBC170108-1 metaG ... | reverse complement strand
TGAGTCACGCCCTCAATATGCAAACCACGCGCGGCGACATCTGTTGCTACAAGAACGCTGTATCTTCCTGAGTTAAAATCCTGAATAACCTGATTTCGCCTGCTTTGCGAAAGACCGGAATGAATACTTGTCGCTTTGAATCGTCTCTTGTACAGCATATCGCCAAGACGCTTCGCCCAATCTTTAGTGTTAACAAAAATCATAGTCTTCTTCGCTTTAGGATCATTTAAAATTTTAAGAAGCAAATCAAGCTTTTGCTTTCTATCAACGCCCAAAACCTGCTGGCGAATTTTCTTAACAGTAATTTCGTCCTGCTGAAGCATCAAATGCTCAGGAGATTTCATATATCTTAACGAAAGTTCCTCAATTTTTTCAGGCATAGTCGCTGAGAAAAGCATGGTTTGACGATTCTCTGGCGTCGCTTTTAGAATGCGCTCAACATCGTCAATAAAACCCATATCAAGCATACGGTCAGCTTCATCAAGAACAACAAAATGAACGTGCGATAAGTCTAACGAACCGCGCTCCAAATGGTCAAGCAAACGGCCAGGGGTCGCAATCGCAAGCTGAGCGCCATCATCTAATTTTTGCATTTGAGGACCGATTGCAACACCGCCATAAATAAGAACAGTCTTTACAACTTTTGAAAGCTTTATTATTTCAGCGTCAATTTGAACCGCGAGCTCTCTTGTCGGACACAAAATAAGCGCCTGAAGTTTTTTCGCAGGAGATAAATTGCTGATAATTGGAAGAGCGAACGCGAAAGTTTTACCGCTTCCTGTCTTACTTCTTACAACAACGTCTTTACCGGAAAGCACAAGAGGAATCGCTTTTTCCTGAACTTCTGTCGCATCTTCAAGCTTTAAATCGCTAAGAGCTTGCACTAAATTTTCTTTTAATTTTAATTCACTAAATTTCATATTACTCCAAACCTATGGTCTCGTCAGGTTTACACCGAAGCTTGAAAGATGGAACCCGCGAAACCAATTCAGAAAGAATCAGTTTCAACAAACAAAAGCCTTAGCTTTTGCCACCTTTCATATGCTTATCTCTAAAAACCCAATTTGCCCTTTATAAGCTTTTTGGTTTTTATTCTCTCATAAGCTTTAAAAAGCGCGCTTTGTACGTAAAATCTATGAACTATTTATGCGTATCATATGATTCCAATGCGGGGTATTTTGCTGCAAAAAACGAAATAGTGCAGCTGCTTCGCGCGATGGGAGACCAAAAAGCGGAAGTTGAACTGCTCGCGCCAGGACTATTATTAGTTAAAACGAACAATGTCTCGCGTAAAGTAACTGAAGAATTACATGAACGATACGTAAACGACCCTGAAAGCATCAAAGCGACATTTCAATGGATTCCAGCAGATTTTCTTTGCGCGCCATCTCTTACCGACATCAAATCAACAGTTCGCGAAGAACTCAATTTCTTGATTATTCCAACAGACACTTACAGATTATCGGTTGTTTCAGTAAACCAAAATGTAAACGAAAAAGAACTCCGTAAAACAGTTCTTGGAATTTTGCGCGGAAAAGAAAGCGAAACAGCTCAACATGAAGTTCGAATTGAAGTTTACAACGAAAACGCGTTTGTTTGCTACCTTAGAAATAAAGATATTTTTACACGAGGAAAATAAATTTTCCTCATTATTCATCGGACGAAGGTGGTTACACTTCTTAGTAGTCATAAATGATTTAATAGATGTTTATTATTTTACTTCTTCTACAGGTGTAAGTTCGTAAAAAAGGGGGATTGGTATGAAAAAAATAGTATTTGTTGTGTTACTGCTATTTGCGAGCGTTAGTGTCGCTGCTGTTGATAAACACGATTTTTTGGAATTAGTTGAAAACACCGACTATTGTTTTGATTGTTATACCATCTATAAAGTAACAAAGGCATCCCCTGAACCTTTGCAAAATTTTGGATTGGCTTTCAAAAACAAAGAAGGCTCTCTGACTTCCCCGAGTTTTGAATTTAGCATAGAGCAAAATGAAATTCGCAATGAAACTGAAGATATAGTGGGACAATGCGATGAAAAGGCTTTTTCAGAACCTAATGGTACAAGTTCCCCTCCCGGATTTTGTGTTAAAGGCGTGAAACAAGTTCAAAAAGTAAAAAAAGTTTTTAAGAAAACACCAAACATAAATTCGTTTCATGGACTCTATAATTCCGCTCCCTTGGGAACAACATTTTTCATAAAAATCAGCGGAAAACTTGGCAAAGATGAAGCCATTGATAATGTAATTACACTAAATCAGTATTCTTATCCTGAATACGCCTGGTGGAACTCGTCTTTTTCATTCAGACTTCCAATCAATTGCAGCAGTGTAGATAATGGACTTCCAATAATTGTCAATGGAAGAAACGGATTTAACATATCAGGAAATAATCAATTAGTTTGGACACTGTGCTCAGGGGGAAACTTGAGCGTGTATTATAACTCGCATACTGATTATGTTATTGCGAATGATTCCGGTCAGGTTCCTTTTGATGTTGAAAAAGGAAATAGAGCAGGATACAATTCTTCAGGTGTTTGGACTGGATACAGAGTAGCATATCACTATAATCAGACCTCCGGAACAAACCTTCCGGACGCAACTTCCAACTCATACTCTGCGTCATTTTCTCAAGGAACGGGATGGACCACTTCAGGTTACGTTGGAAATGGGTATTCATTTAATGGGGCGAATGATTATGCTGGACGAGGAAGCATACTTAGTTCAGCGCCAACCGCTTACACTTTTGTTAGTTGGGTTTATCCTGTTGACTGGGCTTCAAGCTCGCAACCTGTTGTTTATGGACATCAAGAGTCGAATAAAATAAGAAATCTGCTTTATAGGTCAGCATCTAACGTAAGATCTCTGGTAAATTTAAATGGAATTGATTACGAGGCTCAACATCCATACACAAATATTTCCAACAATGCCTGGCACTTGATTGCCTCAGTTTGGAATGGAACTCATGACAACTTTTATCTTAACGGAACTTTAGTTGCAAGTGTTAACGCAACTGGAACCTATCAACACGGAAGCGCAAATCCTATCTTTAATTTGGGCGGAAACCAAGGAATTGGAGGTTATTTCTTCAAAGGATATCTTGATGAAACAAGATTCATCAGTTCTGCTTTAAGCTCCCAAAAGTTAAACCAAATGTTCTCAAATGGTCAAGGGGTAGCAGGATATGGGACAACTGGCGACACTGAAATAAATTTGGCTTCAGAACAGGACGGACGCAACGCCATTGAACAAGGAGTCGTTGGATCTGAATTACAAACATACTCCATAGAAACAGATCATCAGCTCACGATAAGACTTTTGAACGGAAGCCAGTATACTGGAATTTTTGATAAATATGTTTCCAGTGCAAATAAAAGATGGGGCTTTAATTATGATCCGTCTACGCCGCCTTCGCTGTTTTTCAATATAACGCCCACATTTTACGTGCTGCAACTTTATAATACTACATTTGACAGCATAAGTCAGCAGGTGAGCGGATTTATCAACGCGACAAATTGAGGCGAGAATGAAAACAACTCCCGTTTTAATACTTTTTTTGGCATTATTTTCAGTATCAGCTGCAGCTTTACCAAATCAGCTAGTAATGTATGACACATTTACAACTGATGGGTCATCGGACGCAACTCCTGAAACAGACGGCAAATTATGGATTAATGATTCTCAAAATAACTTTACAATATTAAATGTCGATTCTGAAGTTGACGCGTTTTGTTATGATGCTTATTCAGATGGAAATGTTGAGAACTGCACTTACAGAACCGCGCAAGCGTTTAATGACTGTCAAAGCTACAGCGAATCATTGGAAAATCCCTATGATAATTTCTTTACTGTCTGTAACAACACACAGTCCAAATGCACTTTAAGCCCGAACCTTGATGACATATTTGAAGTAGACACGTCTCAGATAATTGAAAGCGTTTATGAGGTTACTTATTGGAAAAACTGCGATGGTTCAGGAACGAGAAGCGTTGGAAGCCCTAGCTTTGATTATAATGTTTACGATATGAGAAGAGCGGAATGTAACGATGTAACAGATTACGCAGTTTATGGAAGAACTGGAATTGGAGAATGGGATCCATACTCCCCTGACTTCTTTTGCTCTTCAAATCAGCAGTGCGATATGTCGATAGATGATGAAAACGAAACTACAAGCCGAACTGCATCATTTAATCCGTGCAGGCTAAAAACAGGAGAGGCGTGCACAGTAGATAATGAATGTTTAACTGGTGTATCTTGCGTTCAAGGATTTTGCGGAAATAACCTTGACGTTTCAATTATTAACGTGACCACGATACAAATTATTCCATCCACTACTCTTGTTATTAATAAAACTGCATATGCAAGAGTAACCGTTCAATCCATAGGAAACCGCGCAACAACTGTTTCTATAGGGGGTAAATTTAACAATGTTTCACTTGTTCCAATAACGTCCTCATCAGTTATAATGCAAAATGGAACAAATCAAACATTTGATTTCGTGTTTACGCCCCAAACAAATGGAATTTTAATGTTTAATGTGTCTGTTGCGGGAGACGTCGATCAAACCAATAACCAACATAACACTAGTATAACCATTTTTTCTCCGCCAATTCTTGAACTACATTACGAACAGGCAAAATTATACGAAACAAATCAAACTGCGGATATTACTCAAATAAAAAATCAACATGAGCAATCAATAAGTTCGTTTTTTCCTCTTGGTGATATGGGAGTTAAGGTGACAGAAGCGACTGACAACGTACTTTTGATTGAAAACACACCAATAAACCAGCTTATGAATTTATTAAATATTATGACTATGAGACAGCTTTTAAATCCTGTTAACTCATCTAAAAAAAATATAGTAATGGTTCCAAACGGATTTTTCAATGATTTGGGTTTGCCAGCAATTACCAGCGCAGTTCAAAGACGCAATGATTCCCCCTTTCAAGATATTTTTGTTCATGAAGAACAAGCTACAGGAGCTGAACACCAAATTGGGCATACTTTGACTATATGCGATGAAAATTCAACAGCGTTTGCGGAACAAGATAGAAATCTTGACTCTTCTCAAGGAGGATGTCCAAATCATGATAATGATGAAGACGGACAATTGGACTCAACATGCGGCCAAAATGGATGCTTGCTTAGCGCAGCGGACTCAAGATTGGTAGCTGAACTTGTCAAACAAGAAACATATATCTCTCCTTATTACAATTTTATGGGTCAAAATAACACTCATATATGGATTGATCAAGAATCGTACGATGCAATTGTGACAAATAACAAAGAACCGGATTATACAAATTCTCCTGTAATTGTGGCCTCCGCTATGTTATATTCAAACGGAACACTTGTTCCTCAAACATTTTATGCTACTCAGGGAGGAATTCTGACATCGGAAAATGATTTTAAAAACGGAAATTACAGTCTCATTGTGAGAAACACCACAGGGATCATTTATAACTTCACTTTTGAACCGGATTTTGAAATGTTGACAAACAACAACAGCAATGTAGAATTTAACGAAACATACGTATATTTTACGATACCTTATCAAAATGTTGAATCGTTAACATTTCAGGCTAATGACACAATAATCTCTCAAATTACTGTCAGCGCATCAACACCGTCTTTAAGCATTAATTCAGTAAATCGGGTAGTTGACAAAAATTTCATTATAAGTTGGAATGCCTCGGACGCGGATAATGACACAATACATTACGCAATATTGATTTCGCCGGATGGTGGCGCAACTTATTCGACTTATTTGATAGATTATTCAAATGATTCTATTATATTAAACTCAGATGATTTTACTTATTCAGAAAATTATAGGATAAGAATTCTTGCGACAGATGGCGTAAACACTGTTGAACAGGAAACTAATTTGTTCACTATGGGTTCGCCCCTTAGAATAAATTCATTTGAGAGAATCCACACCGATTTGACAAAAACAGTTTATGTCGCAACTTTTGAAAACCGAGGACAGGCCACTTTGACTGACATAAATTACACTTTTAATCAGGGAGATGGAATAAATTACATTCAAGCAGGAATAACGCTTTTGGCAGGTCAGAGTTATTCAATTGTTTACGAGCTTCCGAACAATACTACAATAAATTCTACCGCTTTGTTTAATATTACAAATGGAACAGTGACCGATCAAAAAGAAATATTTCTTGAAAATTTTGAAACATCTTTAGGACTTGTTAGCGATATGGGCGCGATTAAAATATTTGAAGCAAATATCACGAATTTGGGAAACGCGTTTATTGGAAACATTAACTGGACACTAGATATTGGAGAAGGTCAGATAACACAAACTATTCCTGTAAATCTAACAGCTCTTCAAAAAGCTAGCATCCTTTTGCAGATAAACTTCACAAATTTCACCGCTAGAACACTGAATTTCACAGCATATAATTCTGTTCATAATAGTTCAGACAGTATTTCGATATTTTTCAACGAACTTAAATTAGATTTAGCAAGTTTGAATTTAAACGGAACAATATTGGACTTTGAATTTAACACCAGCAGCATTTGGCACCAAAATGTCACGTACAACTGGACAGTCGACATCAACAGCACGAAAATTGATGGAAATACTCCTGTAACATTGATCTCAGGAAACGATATTTCAACAATATTTGCCTACAACTTTACCACAACAGGACTTCATTCAATTACGGTAATTGAAACAACAAACATCACTCAATACAATAAAACAATAAATGTGACAATTTAATAATTGATTTATTGGCTTCTCGTAAATAGCTCAAGATTGAAGAATGAATCATAAATAATTGATTTCTTCTTTTCAAAATTTTCGACATTCTCATTATTTTCGCAGCGCCGATTCATTTCTTTGCAAACGCCTGCGAGAGGAGAATTCAAATTATTGCTGTCAAGAAGAACAAGCCATCGCAAATAAGTGTCAAGCTCAGGATTTTTAAGAGTAGATATGCGATAATTTTTACTCGCGTTCTCAACATCACCTGAAAGTTCAAACAATTCCCCTTGACGGCGATAATCGCACCATTCATCATGACCGTAGCTTATATATTCAGAATGAATAATTTGAGCGCTTTGATACATTTTTTGACGCTCATACAATCGCATTAAACTTTGAAGACGAAAATCTTCGTGAACTATCGGGTAGCCTTCCGCTCTGTTCAAAAGACGCTCGGCAATATTGAATTTATATAATTCTTGATAAGAATTCGCCATGTCTATCAAATAGTCGCCGTTCATAGGCTCCATTCTTATCAAGTCAATTAAAGAATCAATATCTTTTCTAATCGCGGTTTCAGAACGATCTTCCCATGCAAAACCGCCAACTAGCCATTCCTTGCACTGAATGTCGTACTTTCTAAACAAACGCCAAACTCGATTCAATTTGTTGTTACTCATTTTCTAAGCTGTTTTCTGAGTTTTGCTATCTCTTTATCAATGTTATCTAATTTGGTGTCAACTTTGTTTGGCTTATGGATTTTGTTCACAATGTGATGAGCTTCCCAAATCATAAACACAACAGCGATTATTGCGATTAAGATGTACCACCATGGGAACGGCTTTTTCTTCACAGATTGAGCGGCGTCCTCTTTTATAGGAACTTCTGGAATCTGTTCTTTTACAATTTCCTCTACTACTGGTGTTTCCTCTTTTACAGGAGTTTCTGATATTGGAGGGAAGGATGAACCGAACCCAGGAAGTGAAGGCTGAACTCCAGTAGGACAGTTGTTTCTACATACTGGAAGGTCTTTGTTTTCAGGATACTGGCAGAATGGTGGGCAAATCGCTGCGTTAGCGCCTCCGCCACCACCACCGCTACTGCCTCCACCCGAGGATGAAGGTTGAACTGTGGTGTTTTGCGAGACATTAGTTGTCACAGTTCCATTAGTTGAGTTTTGGAACGTAACTGTAATGTTGTTTGCCAAAGTTCCTGTGAAATTACTGCTGACGTTGTATGTAATATTGATTTGCGCGCTCTGTCCTGCCGACAAATTCTGAAGAACCCAAGTATCATCGCTTACATTAACAGGCGTTGAATTTACAAATGTCAATTCAGCAGGAGAGCTCTCAACAACAGTTATGTTTTGAGCAAATCCGCTATTTACTGTTGCCGTAACTGTATAAACAACTTGACTTCCGGGAGTTACAGGATTTGGAGATGATGTTTTACTAATTGTAAAGTTTACACCGCTATCAACAGTAGTATAAGTTGTCCAGCCAGTCGTGTCAAAAATCGCAGTACCAGAACCAAAGCTGATTAATGAACAGAAAGGCGCATTACATACTTGGAACACATTGTCATCATCAAAGTCTCCCAAAATAAGCGCCTGAGAGACTCCTGAAAGTCCGGTTATTGTAACTCTTGACGCAACATCAAGGAAAGGAAGCGCTGTGCTGTTTAGGAACGCATCCGGAGATGATATGTCAAGCAACGATTGACTTATATTTGAAGGAGTCACGGTCACTGCTGGAATGATGATTATCTGCCCTCCAGAATCATTGTATGAGGTGTTTTGGAAAACATTGTTGGTTGAACCCGCGCTCGCGAAAATCCATTCATCAGACGCCGCTATTACAGTGTTATTAAACGCGCCATTCTGAGCGCTTCCAATAAACTTAACTCCATCAGTAACAGATCTCACTGTGACGTTTTTGAATTGAGTTAAGTTGGAATTTTCAACGTGAGCACCTGTCGCAAAGCTCACGAAGACACAATTTTGTATCGCTACATTGTTGAAACCAGTAATGTTCACTCCAACATTACTTCCAGGACCTGTAATTATGTTATTATTACAATCAACAGTTACGTTACTCGCGTTGATAATTATTCCGGGACCGGTAGTTGTTCCGTTAGTTGTTATGTTTGTGTTATTGTTGATTGTAATTGGGAAAGATTGAGTTGAAACTGTTGTTTGCGCTGTGGCGTTTAATGTCAAAATGTTCCCGGTTGAATTTGCGTAGCTAATATTTGCTGTATTGTTTAGCAGAGTGTTATTCGCGGCATTATTATCGACATTAACTGTAATGTTTACTTGGAAAGTCTGGCCAGCAGTCAGATTGCCTACAGTCCACGTGTTGTTGCTCACATTTGGTGAAGGAGTTGAACTTACGAAAAGAACTTGCGAAGGATAGATGTCAGTTAAAGTGATATTGCTCGCGGTTCCATTTGTAACGCTTATGTTGATAGTGTAAGTTAAGTCTTGTCCTGCAACTACTGGGTCCGGCGCGTCAGATTTTGTCAACGATATGCTAGTAGGAGTAAAGACATTCGCGAGAATCGTAGTGTTTTCTGTCGCATTCGCAACGAAACTAGAGCCAGTCACATTATTGTATGTCGCGTTCACAATATTTGTAACAATAGTTCCATTTGCGAGTGAACTGCTCACGTTAACTGTGATATTGATTTGATAAGCGGTTGAAACGTTACCAGCACTCCAACTGTTGTTTCCTGAAGTTGGACTTGGGGTTGAGTTAACAAAAGCCACATTTCCTGAATAAGTTTCATTAATTGTTACATTATATGCTGTGCCTTGAGTTACCGTGAAATTAATTTGATATGTGAGAAGAGTTGAACTTGAAATGTTCAGAGGGTCAGGGCTGTCCGTTTTTGTTAAAGTAGCATTGGTTTGAACAGCCACGTTGTTAATTACATCGGTTAATTCAGTCACGCTGAAATTAAATTGCGATCCAGTGCTATTTTCATACATTGAGGTCATAGTGTTTGTCAAAATACTTCCATTTGGAAGAGAATCACTTACGTTTACCGTGATGTTGATTTGATACGTTTTATTTGTCGTTAAATTACCAGCGTTCCAGAAATTATTTCCTGAAGTTGTAGAGGGGGTTGAATTTACAAAAGTGACATTCGCCGGATAACTTTCGTTAAGAGTTACGTTAAACGCTGTTCCATTTGTGACTGTGAAATTGATTTGGTAAGTCAGCAATGTTGTGCTTGACAAATTGATTGGATCTGGACTATCTGATTTTGTTAATGTTGCATTAACTCCGCCGAAAGAACCTGTGCTATAAGATGTAAAACTTGAAACGTTAAAGATTACGGTTCCACCGGAGAACGAAACGAGCTGGCACTGGGTCGCGTTACATAAATTGTAAGTTCCATCATCTTCAAAGTCAACAAGCAAGACACTGCTGTTGACATTGTTTAATGTGATTTGGGCGGACTGGTTAAGAAAAGTTAAATTCGTTGAGTTGAGGAAAGCGCGGTTTGATGTAATGTTTAGTTTGTTTACGTTAATGGTTTCAGAACCTAAAGTGACGTTTGTTGTAACGTTTATGTTTCCTTGAACTGTTCTGAATGTGGTGTTGCTTATGTTGTTGCCAGCCGCGTTATTGAAAATCCACGTGCTGTTTGTCTCAATTATGTTGTTGTTGAGATTGTTGTTCGTTGAAGAGCCAATTCTTATTGCTTCATTTGAATTGGAAGCGAACCTTGAATCGGATATGTTGCTTGATGAGCCGCCGCTAAGCTCAAGACCATATAGAGAATCGCTTGTTCCGGTGACGTTTTGAACCGTGTGGGCCGAGGATCCAAAGCCTGCGAAAAGAACAATTCCTGCGCCTGTTGAACTCATTCCTGTGCTATTGATTAAAATGTTAT
>Ga0187894_10007172_pt1 | contig 10633 bp, 8 predicted proteins | sample GBC1701081metaG_FD_136650 | JGI IMG/M metagenome (GOLD analysis project Ga0187894, IMG submission 136650) | White microbial mat communities from a lava cave in the Kipuka Kanohina Cave System on the Island of Hawaii, USA - GBC170108-1 metaG ... | reverse complement strand
TGGCTTGCTCGATCTCAGCAAGCTGTTCCTCGTTGAGGGTGAAGTTTAGTCGTTTGCTCATACCCTCCTATTTTATCTCGATGTTGGACGACTTTCGAACTCTGGCTTAGCCGCGTTAGCGTTGGGTTGGACAGGAAACCACAATCTACCTGTCGCCGGTGCGCAGGACGGCACGCCACCGCCTTCCCGCCAGCAGGACACGGGCAGCCCGCCGCGCCGCGCGTTCGTCCCCGCCGAAACACCGGCTGAACTCCTGAGCAGGGCGCAATCCGCCGGTACGATCAGGGTCATCGTCGGCTACGACACCAGCACGCGCTTCCAACCGGAGGGGGTGCTGTCGGTAGCCGAGGCGCAGGCGCAGCGGACGGCGGTGGCGCAGGGGCGGCAGGCCTTGTTACAGGTGGTCGCACCGTCGCAGGCGCAGGTGATGGCCGGGTCGAATAACTGGTCGATCCCGTATGTGGCGCTGCAAGTGGATGCGGCTGGGTTGCAAGCCCTGCAAGCCTCGCCGCAGGTGGTGAGTATCCGCGAAGACGGCCTGAACTATCAACTCAATAATTCCGACAGTCTCGACAATATGAACGTTCCTGAGGCCTGGTCAAATGGTTACGACGGCAGTGGGTTTGCGGTGGCCATCCTCGATATTGGTGTGCAAACCAGCCATGACCATTTTGCTGGGCGCGTCGCGGATGAATATTGCAGTTCACTTAATCTCATTAGTTTCACCTATCATTTCGTATCACTGTGTCCAGGTGGTGTCGATCAGACTTTTGGAGTAGGTGCGTCCGACCCAGCAGATTGTGTTTTAGCGGTGTCGGCCTTGCTGCCCTTCGAAGACTGCGATCATGGCACGCATGTCGCCGGTATCGCGACCGGCAATGCACCTGCAAGTGATGATGGTGTAGCACGGGACGCAGACATCATTGGGGTGCAAGTATTTACACTGATTCAGTGCTTTGATGTAAACGCTTATTGTGATGACGCAACCGACCATTCGGTGGGCGCGTTCGATAGCAATATCATTGACGGATTGAATTATGTTTATAGTGTGCGTAACCTCTACAATGTCGCGTCTGTCAATTTGAGTTTGGGCGGTGGCGGGTACACCAGTCAGTCGTCGTGCGATGCGCATAATCCGTCCATGAAAGCGGCGATTGACCAACTCCGTTCGGCCAATATCGCGACGTTGATCGCATCGGGCAACGACTTTTATGGGATTGCGATCGGTTATCCGGCCTGTATCTCGTCGGCCATCGCGGTGGGTTCGACCAGCGACATCGGCGAATTTGATTTCGGGATGCCGTTGCCGGGCAAGATTTCGTCGTTCACCAATGCGAATTTTATGCTGGATTTGCTCGCTCCTGGTTATGGCATCAGTTCCTCCGTACCAGACACGACGCTCCCTTACAGCCAAACCGATACTAAAAACGGCACCTCAATGGCGACACCGCAGGTAGCGGGCGCATGGGCGGTGGTGCGCGAGGCGCTGCCCTATGCGACAGTCAGCCAGATATTGACGGCCTTCCAGCAGACCGGAACGCCAGTGGTCGATAACATCCGGGCGGACGGCCTGGGCTGTATCGGCGGGTGCAGCGGGCGTACCTACAAGCTGATCAATGTCGATGCGGCCATCACGGCGTTGCAGCCGACGACGCCGACGCTGACCGCACCACTGGCGATCGTGATGACCTCGGACACTACACCGACGTTGACATGGACGGCGCTGCGGGCGAATGAGTACGACGTGCGCCTGGACACGGTGAACCCGCCGGTGGCGCTAGTCGGTGTGACTTCGCCTTCCTATACGCCAGCCCAACCCCTCCAAGCGGCGGTGTATTACTGGCAGGTGAAGGGCTATAACACACTCGGCGGCGAATCGGAATGGAGCGACATCCGCAGCTTCAGCGTCGATGTCCCCGCGCCGCGCAACTATTTTGTGACGAGCGTGGCGACGCTGACGTGGAGCCGGATCACCTGGGCGACGGGCTATGTAGTCCAGTATGCGAATAATTCATCCTTCACGGGTGCATTGACATCTGGAACACTATTAGCATCTACCCTCTCTTTTGACACGGTTGGATTGGCCGACGGGACATATTACTGGCGGGTGCGGGCGCTGAACGGCGCACTGCCGCCTGGCAATTGGAGCGCGACCGAGAGCTTCGTGATCGACGTGCCATAGGTCGCTCACTCCAGGTGCAGTTTCTATCAGCAGTGGAGTGCAGCAGCAGAGAGGTGTGCTGCTGCTGCAACTGCTGCAATACCCTCAGAACAGAGATAATTGAACCGGCGGGCGGCGGCCATCGAGCAGGATGTAGGGTGCTGCCCCCTCCGGCGCGCGGATGCCCAGGGCGCGCAACTGCGCCAGGTCGGTCAGGCGGGTTTTGCGGCGGGCGCGCAGGATGGCGTCAGCACCCTTCGGGCCGATGCCGGGGATGCGCATCAGGTCAGCGCGGTCGGCGCGCATCAGGTCGAGCGGTTTCTCACGCAAATTGATGTCGGCCCAAGCGCGTTTGGGATCGACATCCAGGCGCAGGTGGCCGTCACCCTCAAACGGCAGTTCTTCGACGCTCCAACCATAATCACGGAGCAAAAAACTGGATTGGTACAAGCGCAGTTCACGGACAGGCAGGGTCGGGTTCAGGTTTTCAAAGGGCGTGTCCACCACCGGGCCGAAGCCGGAATAATAGGCGCGGCTGATACCCATGTGGCGATATAGGCGTTCGCTCAGGGAGAGCAGTTCGAGGTCGGTATCACCGACCGCGCCGACGACAAACTGGGTGACAGTGCTGGCGCGGACGCCGCTCTGCCGAATCTGGTGCGCCCAGGCGAGGCGCTGCAACAGTTCACCGGCAAAATCCTTTTTGGGGGCCAGGGCGGCCAGGCGTTCCTGGGTCGGGCCTTCCAGGTTGATCGAGACACGGTCGGCTAACTCCATCGCTCTATAGACCTGATCGTATTCCGCGCCTGGCATGATCTTGAGGTGGATGTAGCCCTTGTAATCATATTTGCTGCGGATGATGTCCACTGTATCGAGGATTTTGTCCTGGGTGGTGACGCTGCCCTTGATGATGCCCGACGACAGGAACAGTCCTTTGGCGACGCCGCCCGCCTGCAACTGGTCGAAGGTGGCAGCCATCTCGTCGGGCTTGAAGGTCACGCGCTTGGTCTTGCCGCGTCCGGCGCGGAAGGGGCAGTAGTAGCAGTTGCGCTCACAGGCGGTGGTCATCATGGTTTTCATGATGGGCATCGCGCCGGTCGGCGTCGAGACGTTGGTCACGCACGGCAGCGGGTGGGCGGCGCGGCGGGGGCGCGATTCGGCAGCGGGTTGGTCGCCCGCCGGTTCAAAGTGGGTCGAATCGCCGATCAAGTCCAATTTTTCGAGCGCGTTAGGTGATTTTTGAATATTCATGACTCTATGATACGAACTTTTGTTCTAGTTGTCAAGTATGTAGATGCGTTGTTGGCTGGGTTATCTCGACGAACCTTTAGCGGCGCGGTGACGACTAACGGCATATACTGTATAGCGGTGCTTATCGCTTCTCAATGGGGTCACGTATGCTGTCGATTGTCCGGGCTTGCGCGATTGTGGGTTTAGACGGATTCATCATCGAGGTGCAGACCGATTTCAACCCGCGCGCGACGATTCCGACCTTCACGATTGTCGGCCTGCCGGATAACGCCGTGCGCGAAAGCCGGGAACGGGTGCGAGCGGCGATCAAGAACAGCCGGATGCAGTTCGTGAACAAAACCTATGTGGTTAATCTGTCCCCGGCAGACCTGCCCAAGCACGGCCCGGCCTATGACCTGCCGATTGCGGTTGGCGTGCTGGCCGCTACCGATCAAGTGCCGCTGGAGTCGGTTGAGCGGGCGTTGTTCATGGGCGAACTCTCGCTGGACGGCAGCGTGCGCCACATCAAAGGCATCATGCCGATGGTGTACAGCGCGTACCAGGAAGGGTTTGAGCGAGTCTATGTTCCGGTGGATGATGCGGCAGAGGCCGGGCTGATTGACGGGATAGAGATCATCCCGGTTGCCAGCCTGGGGCAGTTGGTCGAGCATTTGTATGGGTTGCAGCCCATTTCGCCGTATGTCGCACCCCCATCGAGCGATAATGGACAGGCTTCTGTCCCCGACTGGATCGTGGATTTCGCCGACATTAAAGGCCAGGAACACGTCAAACGCGCCCTGGAAATCGCGGCGGGCGGCAACCACAACGTCCGTCTGAATGGGCCGCCGGGTGTCGGCAAGACCTTGCTAGCGCGGGCGATGCCGGGTATCTTGCCGCGCCTGTCGAATGAGGAGGCATTAGAGGTCACACGCATCTATTCGGTGGCCGATATGCTGCAAAGCGGCCAACCGCTGATGCACACACGCCCGTTCCGCGCGCCGCACCACACCATTTCGCAGGCGGGGCTGGTAGGCGGGGGGACGATCCCCAAGCCGGGCGAGGTGTCGCTGTCGCATCGCGGCGTGCTGTTCCTGGACGAGATCAATGAGTTTTCGTCGAAGGCGCTGGAAGTGCTGCGCCAGCCGATTGAGGACAAATCGGTCACGATCAGCCGCGCGAAAGGCTCGCTGACCTTCCCGGCCAACTTCCTGCTGGTATCGGCCCAGAATCCGTGTCCATGCGGCTACTTTGGCGATCCGGTGAAACCCTGTATCTGCACGCCGACGATGATCGCGCGCTACCAGAGCAAAATTTCCGGCCCGCTGCTGGATCGCATCGACATTCATATTGATGTGCCGCGTGTCGAGTATGACAAGTTAATGAGTGCTGAACGCGGCGAATTGTCAGCACAGGTTCGGGAACGGGTGGAACGGGCGCGGGAACGGCAGCGCGAGCGTTTTGCCGATTATCCCGGTCTGTTCGCCAATGCGGACATGGGGGCGGGCGAAATCCAGCAGTTGTGTATCCTGACGGCGGAGGCGCGCCAACTGGCCGACCTGACCGTGCGGCGGATGCAGTTGAGCGCGCGCGCCTACCACCGCGTCCTCAAACTGAGCCGTACCATCGCCGATCTGGACGGCAAAAATCTGATCGAGGTGCATCATATTGCCGAGGCAATCCAGTACCGGCCTCGAATGCAGCCAACAGGTTAGTTTAGTAGACGGCGTTAGGCTGTTGGCGGCGCGCCAGGGCAGCGTGCAGCGTGCTGTAATGCACTTTCCGGTATGCCCCGCCCCTGCCGCGCCGTTGCAACGGCAGCCAGTGTGGGTCGTGCAGGACAAATTCGTCATATTCGTAACCGACGACAACCAGCCAGTGATTGCCGCGTGGGTCGTCTGGCGGCAGGTGATCCTCGAAGTCAAGCAGGTCATAGTTGACAAGGGTGATGATCGGGCGACCGGCGAGCAGATGCTCGCGCAGCGACAGCACGTTGGCGAGGACAAAGGGCATCAGCGATAGATTGAAGCTAGGTTTGGCAGCTAAACCCACCAGATCATGGGCGTTAGCGCAAGCCGGTTTCATGGTGACCAGGTCTTCGACGCCTATGCACGAACCCGACGGGAGAACTTGGTAGAAGTGGAGCAGCATCAACAGGCAAGCGTGTGCGCCCGCGCCCCCACCCGCGCTTTTGGCCTCCAACTGCGAAAACCAGGGTACGCGCAGTACCAAATGAGTCATCTGGGTGTTGAGTTCCAAGCCGATCATGGTCATGTCCTTCACTGTCATGCGTCTGACATCCCTTTCCAATTCTATCAATGCGCAAGTGTGGGCATTTGTCAGGTGCAGGCCGCATTTGGGCGTAAAGCGACTCCTGAAATTGCGATCTGTGTGGGCGGCATGTGGTACAATTGCCGCGATGACTCGAACCGGGGAGAATCAGGCTTGAGTATCGAAAACGAACAACTGCACGCTATCGTACAGGGTCGTGTGCAGGGCGTCAGTTTCCGTTACTATACCACCCTGCGCGCCCATGAATTAGGGATTACCGGGTGGGTGCGCAACTTGCCTGACGGGGCGGTCGAAGTGCTGGCGGAAGGGGCGCGGGCGCAGTTGGATCAATTGGCGACGTTCTTGAAGGTAGGGCCGGTCGGGGCGCGGGTTAATGCGGTGGATATGAAGTGGCAGCGGGCGACCGGCCAATACCGCGATTTTGCCATCCGATAACCGACTTCGTGACTGTTTGACACCAGGTGAGGTAGGACGTGTCTAAAGAGGATATTCAGGCGGCTGCTCAACAAATCGCCGATGCGCTGGGGGAAACCGAGAAAAAGCCGATTACGCAGATTGCGGCGATTATTGACAAGGCTGGGCTTGATTTTGCCCAGGCGATGCTGCGCGAAACCGAGGCGGTGGAGGCGCAGGGTGGCATGATGCTGCCAGACCAGTCGCGGCGGCGCACGCGGGGCGGCGTCTTTTTTTATGTCGCGCGGAAGACGATGCCGCGAGAGTTGTCGCGGGCGATCTTTTCGACCTTTGCCAACGCTAAAGACAAAAAGCGTAAGGCCACGGTTGCAGCCAAACCGCTCCCCCCGCTGGATTGGGCTACCCGCGCGCAAGTGATCCAACCCCTGTTGGAGAAACAAGGAGAGTTGACCACCGTGAAAGTGATGCTGATTGGCCGCCCCGGACAGATCGACAGCAGCCACAAAGATGTTGTCATCACCACGATGAGCCATATGGCTCGCTCGGCCTCCCTTCCAAAGGGCGTACCTCAACCGCCGGAGACGCCGACGCTGTACACCGTTTACATTAGCTCAAAGCAGTGGCAAAAGGTGCAAGATACGATCAACGACCCGGATGATGCCCTGATTATCGAAGGTACATGTGCCTATGATGCGGAAGTTGGCGGGATAGCTGTGTATGTGTTAAGCATATCCAGTAAGACATTGGATGCGAAAAAGCGACAGGCGCAAAAAGCCGGCGGCGGGGCGAAGGATAGCGGTGACGGCGAGGCAAACGCGACTCCCCCGTTCGCAAAGCCGCCCCACGTCGCACCCAAGCAAAAGCCGAAACGGGAATTTGACACCGCCCCCACGCCGGTGGCTGCCACAATCCCCAATCTGCCGAACGCGCCCGGCGACGCGCTGCAAAAGCTGACCGAATTGTATGCGTCGGCGTCGCTGTTCCGGCAGAAGATCGTTACGATCCAGTCGAAGCCACCGGGACAGCAGTTTGGCCTGGAAATGACGCAAAAACTGCTCAAGAATGTCGAGGACGAAATTACGGCTATTGAGAAGAAGTATCAGGGGTAGGCGGCGCAGCAGCCCGCGCCCTGACGAGCCGCTCATATTGGCTGACGATTTCGCCCATCTCAGCGTCGATACGCTTGACAAGGGGGATGCCCTGACGCAGGCGCAGCAACAGACCGGGTTCGGACAGCAGGCGTTCGATTTGGCGGCGTAGGTCGGTGGCGTTGTTGACTGCGAAGACCAGGCCGCTTTTTTCGTGTTCGACCAGTTCCGCCATACCGCCCAGGTTGGTGACGAGCGCCGGACGCCCCATTTCAAAGGCTTCGAGGATCACGTTTGGGCTGTTTTCGTACCAGCGCGACGGCACTACCAGTGTGTCGAAACCGGCGATCACGCCCCACACCTTCGCGCCGACATAACGTCCATTCCAGCGAATCGCCGGGTAAGCCAATGAACGCGCTTTGAGCTGCTGGGTATAGGCGGGGATTTCGGTGTCGTCGCCCCAGATGTCGAGGCTGATGTCTTTGCCCTGATCGAGTAGGGCGATAGCGGCGTCGATCAGCAGGTCAACGCCTTTATGGTGCTTGATCTGACCGATATAACCGAGCCGCAGGGTATCGGCGACTGGGCTGTCGGCGGGGTTGCTGTCGAGAGGAGCGGTGGTTAGCCCCTGGCGGATGAAGTGAAAATGCTTCGTGTTGAAGCCAAATTCCCCGAATTTCCGAATCAGGAATTGTGAATTACAGATCACCAGATCGGCGGCATCGAGCGCCTGTTGCAGATGAACGCGGCGATGGGCGACGGCCTGGGTCGTGTTCTGGGTGAATGGCAAATGCTGCGCCACCGTCCAGAAGGCATTCATCAGGCCGGGCGCGAGTTCGGCGGGGTGGCGGTAGCGGCGCTGGTCTTCCATCAGGCAGCGCATACACTTGTGGTCGCTATCCGGCCCGCTGCACAGGTCGCCGTTGGCATGGAGCAAATTCAGGCGAGCGCACATGAACCAGAATTCCATCGGGCTGACCACCACAGTGACACCCATCGTCTTTGCGGTCGTTATGATCTGGCTGCCGAGCAAATAGCCGCTGATGAGATGCACTACGTCAAACGACCGTTCAGCGAGAACAGCCCGCAACGCCGCGCCGATTTGCGGATGGTCATACGATGTGCGGAACGGGTCGTCGCCCGCGCCAGTGTCGTAATATAGGCGGTGGAGGAGGATGCCATCCTGTTCAGCCGATTCGACGCGGAAGCCGGGTTCGTCCATTTTTTCGACGGCGAACACTTCGACCTGGTTACCGGTGTGGGTCAACCAGCGCGCCATACGTTCAGCCTGCCGCTCTGCACCGGCGGAGTGGGTGGGTGGGAAGCCGTGAACGGCTAGGAGAATACGCACAATTTACCTTTTCGCTTTTTAGCAGAAGCCCATCACGCGGTGCGCGGGCGCAAGCGGCGGGTGATGAAGCCAGTCAACAGGCCACGCTCGTCCGGCGTGAACGCGCCCGACATCCAGATCATGGCCAGGTAGGCGGTGGCACTTATTGGAATAATCAGGAATAAGTTCTGGTCGCTCAGGATAAAGATCAACACACCCATGACCGCCGTGACCATGCCCAGGCGGGCAAGCCGCTTGAATCCCAACCCTGCACCCAATTTTTCGCGCAGGAGAAAATAGAATTGCGCCGCGCCAACCAAATCAGTCACGACAGTTGCGAAGGCCGCGCCGATCACCCCAAACTGCGGAACCAGCAGAAGATTAAGCACCAGGTTCAAGACTCCCATCGAGATATAGATACGTGCTGCGCGGTGTTCAGTTCGGATAGCGGTTGACATATAACTGGAAAACATGTGATACATGCTCAACGGAATATCCCAGACGATGATGGCTAAGGGGATGGCGGCTGGGGCAATTTCCGGTTTGTAGAGGAGAGCGACGATTTTTCCGGCAGTCAGCATTCCACCAACGGCGATGGGCAGGCTGATGAACAGGAGCATTTTGACCAGCCGGTAGTAGACCGGGCGCACGATTTCTGGATTGTTCTCATGCTCCCGCGCCAGTGTTGGGAACAGCGCATTGTTAAAGCTGACCGCGAATCCAGTGAGGATTAGAGTGAGGTTATAAGCGGTGTTGTACCAACCGATCATTTCGTCGCTGACGTAACTACTCAGGACAATGGTGTCAATCCGCACGGCAAAGGTGCTAGCAAGCTGGATAAAGGCGAAAGGCAGGCCTGCCTTCAGAACGCTCCACCACATGCGCGGGTTGATATGGAAACGGGGCGGCCCCAGACGATAACGCCGTACCGCCCAGATGTGCAGCACCAACACGAGCGGCATGGTGAGCGGGCCGGCCAGCACAAGCCACACAAAGCCGAGGTTCAGCAATAGAAAAATTGCTGCCACGACCATGAAGCTGACTTGCATGACGACATTTAATATTGAGGCGATGTCCACGCGCTCGTTGCCGGAGATCAGGCTGCCGAGCGGGGCTATAAACATGCTGAAAAAATACGTGATGGTATACAGGCCGATGCCCAGGATCATCTCGCCCGAATAGTCGGTAAGAACCTGCGCCGCGCCAATGGTGAAAATGGAGCAAACAATCGCCAGGATGAAACGGAGCGTCACCGTGTCCCAGAACAAATCGTTGGCTTTGCTCGCATCGCGCGAAATTTCGCGGCTGAGGTAGGTGGTGATGCCCATGTCGCCAATGAAACTGAGCAGACCCGCCCAGGCGAGTACGATGGTGTACTGGCCGTAGGCGCTGCCACCGAGTTGATTGACGATGAAAATGGTGAACAAGAAGTTGGTTGCTTTGAGCGCCAACTGGGCCGCGATTCCAAACATGGTGTTGCGAAAAACAATGCGTCTAGGATTACGAGATACTGTTTCCGCCGTGGCTTTGGTTGGCGACATCAATATAACCTTGTTAAACGACAGTAGCGATTGCCGGGTTCTTACTGGTTTGAATGTGCTGGATTAAGATCGAATAGACTTTTGACACAAAACAATAAAATCGCTGGTGTCTTCAAACGGTTGTTCTGAAATCTGCATATCAGCCAAATCTGGCTGGGGATATTTTGCACCCAATAAGTTTTTGATAAATAAATTGGTCATTGGGGTGGGAACAAACTGTTTCATTGGCCGGTAAACTTTGTTTATAACAAATCTTAGCGCGGGTGTGAGTTTTCGTTTGTTTTCCTGGATTGAACCGGTGTAAGTGCGCACTTCGCTTTGATACCGGCTTGATAGACCTTGATAAAAAACTGTCACATTGATGAAGTATTGCCTCAGAATTTCCTTTAGCTCCACTTCTGCGTATTCACGAATATGATAAGGATTAACGCGACTATGGCGTAACGAATGTTCTCGGTTTGGGGTTGACAAAATACATATACCATCGTCGGTCATCACGCGCGACAGCTCACTTAAAAAACCTCGATCATCTGTAATATGTTCTAAGGTTTCTAAAGTAACAACGTTTTCGACCGATTTA
>Ga0187894_10007171_pt1 | contig 10635 bp, 8 predicted proteins | sample GBC1701081metaG_FD_136650 | JGI IMG/M metagenome (GOLD analysis project Ga0187894, IMG submission 136650) | White microbial mat communities from a lava cave in the Kipuka Kanohina Cave System on the Island of Hawaii, USA - GBC170108-1 metaG ... | reverse complement strand
CTCCACTTTGTCCATTTTTGATTTGGCTGTTGATTTCATTGGGTTTGGCCGGCCCGCGGCGGGCCGGCCAAACCCAATGAAATCAACAGCCAAATCAAAAATGGACAAAGTGGAGACGGAAATGAACGGGAATGATTGGAGTGTTTCCTGGCCTGCTTCCGTTTGTTCCGTCATTTCCGTCATTTCCGTACTCTCTCCTCTAACGCCATTGAGCGTGCGCTCCCAGGGAAAGTTGTTACTCGAAATTCAGCCCGATCCCCGCGCGTTGGGAATGGGCTTTGATTTTTTCCAGAACTTCAATGGCCAACGCCAGCGCTCGGCGGCCTTCGGCTCCGCTGACCGCGGGCGCGGTTCGCGATTGAACGGCTGCGACGAACGATTCGATCTCGGCGAGCAGCGGCTCGCGCTTTTCGATCCGCAAACCCTCCGCGGCGATTTCGGGCAAGGCTCCGGCGGCTTTCGGCGGAGTCAGCTTGAGCATCGCCACCTCCTGTTCGGCGTAATCGAGCGAATAATATTCGTGCGGCTGAAAGACGCGCAGCTTGCGCAATCGTTCGCCGGAGACGCGGCTGGCGGTGATGTTGGCGACGCAGCCGCCGGCGAATTCCAGCCGGGCGTTGGCCAGATCAATCTTCGGGGTCAGTATCGGAATGCCCACGGCGTCGAGTTTGACGACCTCGCTTTCGACCATGCTGGCGATGATGTCCAGTTCGTGGATCATCAAATCCATCACCACGTCAATGTCGAGCGAGCGCGGCGTGAAGACGCCCATTCGATGAGCCTCGAAAAATCTCGGGCGCTCGACGCGCTGTCGTAACGCCACGAACGCCGGGTTGAACCGTTCGATGTGGCCGGCCTGCAAGACCAGGCTCTTCGATTCGGCGAGGCGGATCATCTCGTCGGCTTCGTCGAGCGTGCGCGCGACCGGCTTTTCGACCAGGACGTGGACGCCCGCTTCCAGAAAGGCGCAGGTGATTTCGTGATGATTGACGGTCGGAGTGGCGACGCTGACCGCCTCGACGCGCCCAAGCAGTTCGCGGTAATCGCGAATGAAACGAGCCGCGTGGCGTTCGGCGATTGCGCGTCCCTGGTTTTCATTGATGTCGCAGACGGCGACGAGTTCGGCTTGTTCGAGAGAGGCGTGGACGCGCGCATGCGCCTGTCCGAGATGCCCAACGCCGATGACGGCGGTTTTAATTTTGTCGGCCATAAGTTTTTTGACATCCTCCCGCCGCCAAACGCTACTGCGTTATGGCGGGGGATTCCAGGTCGGTCGCCTGGGAGGTTCTCGGTTCTTCACAAGCGATACCTCGCCTGCTCCCCGAAGGGACCGCCTGACCCTTTTGTTCGATTCGTTTCGCGCCGTTGCGGTCGCGATGTATGACCAGGTCGCATTGCGAGCAACGATAGATGCGGGTCCCAAGCGTGATCCGGTTCCGATGGCCGCAGCGTGAGCAATCTTGTGATGTGTACGATGGATTTACTTTGATCACCGTTCGACCAGCCTCCTCCGCTTTGTAGACGACGATCATTATGAATTGTCCCCATCCGGCGTCACTGATGCTCTTGGCGAGGCGATGGTTTCTGACCATCCCCCTGATATTCAAGTCTTCGACTTTAATGCTCTGATATTGAGCGACGAGCTTTCGCGCCTCTTTGAAATGAAAGTCACGTCGCTGTCGTTTTGTACTTGTACGCTTTCATTGAAAGAAGATGCGCAATTTGATCTATTTCACCCCAACAATTGTTTACCGAAGTCGTGACGGCGTTTCATCTCTACCTAAACCGCTCCGGCTAAAGCCTACGCGGTTATAGATGGAGTATTCACGCCACAAAGAAGATAAAGGCGATTTCAAGTTTCGAGTTTTGCCAGTTTCGAGTTTTGCCAGTTTCGAGTTTTGCCAGTTTCGAGTTTTGCCAGTTTCGAGTTTTGCCAGTTTCGAGTTTGGGATGATACTCTGAGGGCTAAAATTTAAACCTGAATCATCGAATTTGAAATACCAATCGTGCAAACCAGCGGCCTTCCTCTAATCGGAGAAAGAGACAATCCGGAACGAGTTTATTCGATTGCGCTCGTCGTTCTGTGCGCGGTCGTTTTCTTTTATGGACTGGGGCGGGCGCCGTTCGTCGGCCCCGACGAGCCGCGTTACGCCGAAGTCGCGCGCGAAATGTACGCGACCGGAGACTGGATCACACCACGCCTGGGCGGGATCAAGTGGTTCGAAAAGCCCGCGTTGACTTACTGGCTCTCAGCCGCCGGTTACGCGCTGCTGGGCGAAAACGAGTTCGGCGCGAGGTTCGGCGTCGCCCTGGTCGCGACTTTCGGTGTGCTGCTGCTCTACTCTTTCGGGCGCCGCGCGCATTCGGCGCGATTCGGATATTTGAGCGCGGCGGCGCTTGCGACCTGCGGGTTGTGGCCGGGCTTCGCGCGCGGCGCCACGTTCGATCTGCCGCTGGCCGTCGCAATCGAGATCGCCCTCCTGAGCTTTTTCCTGTGGGAGAGCAAAGAGTCGAAGGTTGGCGCCAACCTCCTCTGGTATGTTTTCTGTTTCGCGTTGGGCATGGCGACGCTGGCGAAGGGACTGGTCGGAATTGTTCTGCCGCTGACGGTCATCGCGCCCTACCTGATTTTGACGCGCAATTGGAGGCTGCCGCTGAAACCGCGCCTGCTGGCGTTCGGCGTGTTGATCTTCCTTGCGACCGTGGCCGTCTGGTACGCGCCGGTGATCGCAAAGAACGGGCGCGAATTCATTGACGAATTTTTCATCGGGCATCATTTCCAGCGTTACCTGTCGAATAAATACCGTCACCCGCAGCCATTCTATTTCTTCTTTCTGGTGGCGTTCGCGGGCAGCTTTCCTTGGTCGTTTTATTTGGCGTCTTCTCTGATGAGGCCGGGCGCATGGAGCTTATTGAAACGATCGCGGGAGACGCCGGGCGCCCGCCTTCATCTGTTTCTGGGCTGCTGGGTCATCGCGCCGATTGTGTTCTTCTCGTTTTCGGGATCGAAGCTGCCCGGCTACATCCTGCCGGTCTTTCCGGCGGTCGCGTTGATTGTGGGCAGGGAACTGGATCGGTGGTGGAGCGATGAATCGCCGCCGCCGAACGCGCACAGCTATTTGACGGCGGCGCTGATCGCCGCGGCGGGGATCGGCGCCGGTCTTATTCTTCAGCGCGAATTGGGCGTGAACGCGCGCGACGCGTGGTTGATGGGGTCGGTTGCCGTCCTGGCGGCCGCCGTCTACCTGGGTTTGCTGTTTTTCAAAAGCGGCCGAACCGCCACGCTCTATCTTCCGATTGGGCTGGCCGCGATTGTCGTCGCCGCCGCGCATCTGGTCTTTCCCGGATTGGGGAATCGAGAGTCGTTGAAGAAACTGTCGCTGATGGCTGTTCAGGCCGCGCGCCCTGCTGAGCGTTTGATCTTCTTTGTCAATCAGGACCACGGCGTAAATTTTTACGCCACGGGATTGCCGTTGCGCGACAACCGTTCGGAACTGGTGACTGTGATGTCGGTTGATGAAATCGCGCTACTGGTCGAGGCCAGCCGCAGCCAGAGCGTACTGATTATGTCGCGCAAACGGTGGAGCGAGGACGTGACGAAGGCTGAAAAGTTGCAGGTGGAAAAGATAGGCGCCCAGGAATTCAACGCGCGTTGCTCGCCCGGGTGCGATTGGGTGTTGTTGCGCGCTCGAAAGAGCGCGCTGGCAGACCGGCCGTGAAGGAACTCAGGAAAGCAAAAAAGCGAGAACGGTTTAAATGACAAATATCAAATCTCGAATGACAAATGGAAAATCGAACGGAGAAAACTTTGCAGTATCGAGAAGACCATCTGATTCAAGCCACCGCCGCGGACGCCACGATTCGTCTGATCGCGGCCGTGACGACCAACCTCGTGGCCGAGGCATGCGACCGGCACAACACGGCGCCCACGGCTTCGGCTGCGCTCGGACGGACGCTGACCGGGGCGCTGCTGCTGGGCCGCACATACAAAGACCTCGAATACATCACGGTCCGTTTCGACTGCGACGGACCTGTAGGCGGCATCGTCGCCGAAGCGAGCGCGCACTGCGCTGTGCGTGGCTACGTCAGGAATCCGGCGGCGCACCTGCCTCCGAACGCTCTGGGCAAACTGGATGTGAAGGGAATCGTCGGAGGCGGGATGTTACACGTCATTCGTGAAGCCGGGTTCGAGATCGGGTTGATGAAGGAGCCGTATTACGGCTCGACACCGATTGTCTCTGGGGAGATCGCTGAAGACTTCGCATACTATCTGGGAATTTCCGAGCAGATCGATTCGGCGGTGTCGCTGGGTGTGTTTGTCGAATCCGGGCAGGAGCGCGTGACCGCCGCGGGCGGCTATATGATTCAGGCGTTGCCGGGCGCCGAGGAGAACACACTCGCCGCAATCGAGAGAGCCGTGTCAACCGCCCGGCACGTCACCGAAACGATTCGCGGCGGCGCCGACGCCATCGAGATGTTGCGGCTCGCCCTCGGAGACATTCCCTTCGACGCGCTTGAAACCCACCCGGTCGAATTCCGGTGTAAATGCTCTTACGAGCGCGTCGTAAAGATCGTCACCGCGCTCGGACGCGAAGAGGTTGAAGACATGCTCGAAAAAGATAAAGGCGCGGAACTGACCTGCCATTTCTGCAATTCGGTCTATTATCTGGATGAAGACGCGTTGCAGCGGATACTCGATCCGTCTCAGCCGGTCGTGATGTAGCCTCATTCACGGTCGGGCTACTGCCACGATCCGCACCTTGGTGTGTTTTCCCTATAGTGGCTTTGAAATTGACACAGTTGCGAATTCAATCCGCGGCCAGCCACATCGGGCGATCCAGGTGTTTTGACAGCGCGCCACGCCACTCGCTTTCCAGAGTCGCCAGCGAATCTTCGATCAGTGACTCGCCATCACAGGCGATACTCAATACTTCTCCGCCGACTTCGCCGATCACCGCGCAGACCACTCCCGCCTGCTCGGCGATGTTGTTGGCCTCAGCGACATGCTCCGGTTTCAGGCTGATGATGATGCGGGAAGGCGATTCTCCGAAGAGCAGCGCCGGCGCCAGTTGCAATCCGCTCAATTTCGCGTGCTCGCTCAAATCAATTCGCGCGCCGACCGCGTTTCGACGATAGCCGGAAAAACAGCTTTCGGCCACCGCCACCGCCAATCCGCCGTCGCTGCAATCGTGCGCGGAACGGACGAAACCTGCCCGGATCGCATCCAGGCAAACTTTCTGGACGGCCTTCTCCGCTTCAAGATCGAGTCGCGGAACCGCGCCGCTCGTTTCGCCCGCTAAAACCGACAGTATCTCGCTCGCGCCCAGATCGTTTCGCGTGGCGCCCAGCAGCAGAATCACATCACCCGCTTCTTTGAACCATTGGGTGGTCGTGTGTTTGGCGTCTTCGATCAAACCGAGCATCCCGATGACCGGGGTCGGATAAACTCCTTGCCCTTCGGTCTCGTTATAAAAACTGACGTTGCCGCCGGTGACCGGGGTTCCCAGCGCGCGGCAGGCTTCGGCCATTCCGTCAATTGTCTCGCTGAACGACCACATCACTTCGGGGCGTTCGGGGCTGGCGAAGTTCAGACAATTGGTGATCGCGAGCGGCTTCGCGCCGCTGCACACGACGTTGCGCGCGGCTTCGGCGACGGCCAGGCGCGCGCCTTCGCGCGGGTTCAGATGGCAATAACGGCCGTTGCAGTCAAGCGACATGGCCAGAGAGCGCCGCGTCTCCTTGACGCGGATCACCGCCGCGTCGGAACCCGGCAGAACGACCGTGTTCGTCCGCACCATGTGATCGTATTGGCGGTAGACCCATTGCTTCGACGCCAGGTTCGGCGCCGCTACGAGGCGCCGCAGGATTTCCGTGAAGACCTGCGATTCGCCGGCAATTTGAGATTCGAGATTTGAGATTTGAGATTTGAGATCTGAGATCTGAGATTTGAGATTTGAGATGGCCGTTTCGATCTTCGGCGTCACGTCCTCGGCTGTAATCAAAGAAGGTTCCTGCGGACGGTTGTAACGCGGCGCTTCATCGGTCAAAGCCTTGTTCGGAATGTCGGCGACGACTTCGCCTTTGTGGAGCGCGCGTAATTTCTCCTCGGCGATCACCTGGCCGATGATTACCGCGTCCAGATCCCAGCGATGGAAAATCTCCATCAACTGCCGCTCGTGTCCGCGCTTCGCCACGATCAACATCCGCTCCTGCGATTCCGAGAGCATCATCTCGTAAGCCGTCATCCCGGTCTCGCGCTGCGGAACCAGATCGAGGTTGATCTCCAGCCCCGTGCCGGCGCGCGCTCCCATCTCGCACGATGACGAAGTCAAACCGGCGGCGCCCATGTCCTGAATGCCGACAATGGCGCCGGCGCGCATCGCTTCCAGGCAGGCTTCGAGCAGCAGCTTCTCCGAAAACGGGTCGCCGACCTGCACGGTGGGGCGTTTCTCCATCGCCGCTTCGTCGAATTCCGCCGAAGCCATCGTCGCGCCGTGAATGCCGTCGCGCCCGGTCTTGGCGCCGACGTAGATCACCGAATTGCCGATGCCCTCGGCCTTGCCGTAAAAAATCTGCTCGCGGCGCACCAGCCCCAGCGCGAAGGCGTTGACCAGCGGGTTGAACGAATAACAGTCAGCGAAAGCGGCCTCGCCGCCGACCGTCGGCACGCCGAACGAGTTACCATAATCACCCAAACCTTTCACCACACCAGCCATGAGCCGCCGGTTGCGCGCAATGGCGTTGGCCGACGCCTGTTCGCGCGAATCATCAACGTCCTCACCGCGGATCGGGCCGAATCGCAGGCTGTTCATCGCCGCCACGGGCCGCGCGCCCATTGTGAAGATGTCGCGCAATATGCCGCCGACGCCCGTCGCCGCGCCCTGATACGGCTCAATGAACGACGGGTGGTTGTGCGATTCGATCTTGAACGCCACGCACCAACCATCGCCGATATCGACGATGCCCGCGTTTTCGCCCGGCCCTTGCACCAGACACTCGCCTTCGGTGGGCAGCCGCCGCAGATGGACTTTCGACGATTTGTACGAACAATGCTCCGACCACATCACCGAAAAGATACCGAGTTCGGTGATGTTAGGTTCGCGCCCCATCAATTGTTTGATCCGTTCGTACTCTTCGGGCGTGACGTTGTGCTGATCCAGGATTTCAGGTGTGATCATGTTTCGGCGGGGAGTGGGGAATGGGGAGTGGGGAAGGGGGAATGGGGAGTGGGGAGTGGGAACAAGGAAGTAACTTCCCCATTTCCTATTCCCCCTTCCCCCTTCCCCACTCCCCATTCCCCACTCCCCGCTCCCCATTCCCCCTATGCTCTCAATTTGATCATCTCTCGCAATGATTCGGCCATTGACAGGAAGAGAGCGCGCCCGTCGCTCGATCCCAGCGCGCTTTCGGAAGCGCGTTCCGGGTGCGGCATCATGCCGAGCACATTCCCTTCGCGGTTTGTGATTCCCGCGATGCTGTTGAGCGAGCCGTTCGGGTTGGATTCGTCCGTGATCGCGCCGCTACAGTCGCAATAACGAAAGATGATGCGGTTCTGACTTCCAAGCTCGGTCATGGTCGCTTCGTCGCAAAAATAGTTGCCTTCGCCATGCGCGATTGGAACGCTCAGAGTCTGCCCCTGCTGGTAACCGCGCGTGAACGGCGTGTCCGCGCGCTCGACACGGATGTTAACGTGCTCACAAACGTATTTCAGACTTCTGTTGCGCCGCAACGCCCCAGGCAGCAATCCGGCTTCGCACAGAATCTGGAAGCCGTTGCAGATGCCCAGCACAAAACGGCCGTCGCGGGCAAAATCTTTGATGGCATTCATCACCGGCGAGAATCGCGCGATCGCGCCCGTGCGCAGGTAATCTCCGTATGAGAACCCGCCAGGCAGAATGATCGCGTCATAACGATCTATTTCTTCCTCTTTGTGCCAGATGAAGTCAACAGGCTGGCCTATGACTTTGCTGACCACATGATAAGCGTCGTGATCGCAATTCGAGCCGGGGAAAACGACTACGCCGAATTTCATCGCGTATAACCTATTGGCTTTAAAGGTAAGAGCTAGCGTCCATTTGTACTACATCAACCCCGCATTGTCTAGCTGAGAGCAGGGCGCCCCAGGGCTTTTGCAAAAGCCCTGGGGGCGCCGAGTAGAAAACAATTCTTGCCTAGATTCTCGTAATAAACGTAGAATGCGCGCGGTACACAGGTAACACACACAGCATCCCTTGCCTCAACGTTGTCCGGTTTGCAGCGTATGCCGAAACGAATTCTGTTGTTAATTCAATTCGCCCTATTGCTCCTGCTGGCGGCCTCGCCCGATTTGCGCGCTCAGGGCGGAAAGCCTTCTCAAGCTCTGCGCCAGGTAGCGCAACAGCAGCGAAAATTATTGGAGACGATTCAGCGTGACGCCGAGCAATTGAGAGGGCGATCTTCATCCATAGCGCCGGGGGCGCCGGGGGCTTCGGCCCCGGTTTTCGCGCCCGATCCGCCCGATCCGGATGAAATGGATGAAGCTTTAATAAAATTCGCGGCGGAACGCGCCGCCGGGTTCAAGATCGGGGATTGGAAAGGCGAAGAGCTGTATGCGCTGGCCACGCTCTATCAATGGGCGGAGCAGTTCGCGCTTGCGGGGGAAGCTTTTCGGGCTTACCTCAAAGGCGATTCGAAAACAGGGATGGCGGCGAATGCCCGCATAGGGCTGATGCGCGCGCTGATCGAAATGGAACAACTCGACGAGGCCGAAAAATTGCTCGAGGGCGCGGAGTGGGATATTACCGACAATCCGGCGGCGCTGACCGCCCGTACAGGATTATACAAAGACCTGGCGGACGCCTTGCGTGACCGCGGCCTGTACGACAGAGTCGCCGCGCCGGCGAATAAAGGATACAAGCTGGCGAACTCGCTCGTCCTCTCAGGCGACCTGCCCCCGATTCTGCTCGAAACGGCCGAGATCAACCAGACCATCCTGGCGACGATGACCGTCGCGTCTTACGAACGGGTTGGACGGAAGAGGGAGGCTGATGATTTGAACAAAATAGCGCTTGATTTTGATTTCAACCGCCGGCCTGAATTGCGCCCGGTTTACGAATCGGAGCTTGCGGTCGCGCGTCTGATCGGAACTCCCGCGCCGGAACTGGAAGTCTCGCGTTGGATCGAGGGGAAGCAGGGGGCGCCAAAGAGTTTAAGCGAATTGCGCGGCAATGTCGTGTTGCTGGATTTTTGGGCGATGTGGAGCCAGCCCAGCGTTACCGCTTTCCCGCGCCTGCGCGGATTCCAATCGAAATACGCGGGCAAGGGATTCGAAATCATAGGCGTGACGAAATTTTACGGGCGCTCGGACAGCGAAGCATCCCTATCGCGAGAGCAGGAGTTCAAGAGCCTGCAAAATTACAAAGCCAGGCGCCAACTGACGTATCCGTTCGCGGTTGGCAAGATGGATGATGTAACGAACGAAGAGCGATATGGTGTGGCCGGCGCCCCAACAGTGATTTTGATTGACCGCCGGGGCGTCGTGCGGAGCGTCAAACGAGGCGCCGGCGAATACCGGAAGCTCGAGAAGCAGATAGAGAGATTGATCAACGAGAAATAAGGAAATGACTCCGCCTCGTCGCAAATATTCTTCTCCACGCATACGCGTCTTCCCTTATAGCTGGCTCGATCCATCGGGCGCATGGGTGCAGGACGAATACGCCGTCATACCGCTTGTCGCATCGGAGCCTTACGACTGGACGCCCGAAGATGACGCGGTTCTGTTCCCCCAACTTATCCCGATACCTCCGCCGATTTTGGACGGCTCGGCCAAGGCGCCGCATGCAAAAAGCAAAGACAATTTATGGGAGGCCTCGATCCTGATCCCGATAGAGAAGGTTGCGACAGGCCAACTCGTCAGAAGAAATAGCGCCCACCTTGTCCGCGCGCTCCCGGCCTTCGTCCGCCAGGTTGCGACGGGCCAGCCTGCCGGAGTAAATGGAACCAGCCCCCGCCGTAAACACCTGGCTTCGTCCGTATTGCTGCTGCTGCTTTCGGTAATTACGCTCTTCGTTTTCGCCTACCTGGCCCAGAAGTACGGCAGGTAACAACGGCCCGTGTCTATCTGGCGGCGCGCGACGACGACGTTTACAAAACGGTCTACGCGGCCGTTGACTACGCCCACCAAAACATGATCATCCACCGTGACCTCAAGCCCGGCGACATCTTCGTCGCGGCGGACGGAACGGTGAAGCTGCTCGATTTCGGCATCGCCAAGCTGCTCGGCTCCGATTTCGGCGCCGCCATCAGGCACGCTGGCCATTTTGTCGCTATCATTTACAGCAAACGGAACAATCTTGAATACCAGCCTACGAGTGATGGCGCCATAGCAGATAACATGATCACAGGTTCCCGCCTTTGAATTCATTGGCGATGTAATCGCAGGCGCGAGCGGTGATCGCCATCATCGTCAATGTGGGGTTCTGGCAGCCCTGTGAGACGAAGCACGCGCCGTCGGTCACGAAGACGTTCTTCACATCCCAGGACTGGTTCCATTTGTTCAAGACCGATGTCTTCGGATCGTCGCCCATTCGCGCCGTACCGACTTCGTGGATGCAGAAGCCCGGAGGCGCGGGCGTCGAGCTCGTGTTCAACGTTCTG
>Ga0187894_10007170_pt1 | contig 10635 bp, 8 predicted proteins | sample GBC1701081metaG_FD_136650 | JGI IMG/M metagenome (GOLD analysis project Ga0187894, IMG submission 136650) | White microbial mat communities from a lava cave in the Kipuka Kanohina Cave System on the Island of Hawaii, USA - GBC170108-1 metaG ... | reverse complement strand
GAATTTTGTCAGACCGTCTGCGGGTTCATGACATCGAGTTATACGATGTTATTTTAGGAGTTTGCGCAGGTCTCTGGAATTTTTACCTAAGTCATTGATTCTAAATGTCGCAACAAGTCTATTACTAAAGAGGCGAAATCTAAGGAAATCAACTATAAACGGTATGTTAGATTGATATATTGGAACTATACAGCAATATGGATCACGTTGACTCTTGTTTGGTTCATGCCTTTATATATTTCGAAGTATCCACATGAAGTTGAAAGTTTTCTTTTGGTTAGGTTACCAACCTTAGGATCCCACTTAAATAGCTACATCTCCAGGGTAGTTACTCTTCTGACATCAGGCTTAATGGGGCTAATCACTACGGTTGTCATAAATATATTGTCTAACTACTTGTATGACAAGTTTAAGAGAAACAAGAACCCTTCTTAGAGTCTCGGGATATATTACAATTTTATGGTTGACAAGGGTGCGTGACGAGCGTGTTCCGTCCAGCCGTTTCTCGAAGCCCTTTTATGACTGATACTTCAACAGCGAGAAGACATCGTGGCCAGCAAGCCTTTCGCGGCCCTTCAAAAATTCCAACTCGATCACGAACGACAGGCCGGCGACATTGCCGCCGAGTTTTTCGACCAATTTGACCACGGCCTCAGCCGTGCCGCCGGTCGCGAGCAGGTCGTCGGCGATGATCACGTTGTGGCCTTCGCCGACCGCGTCTCTATGAATTTCAAGCGTGTCTTTGCCGTATTCCAGGTCGTAGCTGTAGCTTTCGACCTGCGAGGGCAGTTTCTTCGGTTTGCGGACAGGCACGAAGCCCGCGCCCAGATGATAAGCCAGGATAGGCGCGAAGATGAAACCGCGCGCCTCGATGCCGATGACACAATCAACTTCTTTGCCGCTGAAATGTTCGACGGTCTGGTCGATCACGGCGCGCAATCCGTCGGCGTCTTTGAGTAACGTGGTGATATCGTAGAAGAGGATGCCGGGTTTGGGAAAATCGGGGATTTCGCGGATGAGTTTCTTAAGTTCCTGTTCTGTCATGGGGAGATTCTCCTCCGAAACTCAACCACGAAGAAACGAAGGGCACGAAGGTTTTTTTCTGTTCCTTCTTCGTCTTCTTCGTTTCTTCGTGGTTGAGTTTCATTGTTTCAGTGCGTCGCTCATTGCGACATGGACGACTCCTCGGATCTGAATTTCAATAATCAATACGGAAGTCGCGGTAACGTCCGGTCACCGGCAGATCGGTCTCTTCGATGTCCGAGATTTCGGCCAGCGAGGGGCCGGTCGCGAGGTCTTTTTTGAATTCGTCCATCGCGTCGCGCTCGCCTTCGGCGACCACTTCGACGCGCCCGTCGGGCATGTTGCGAACCGTCCCGAGCATATGATGACGCGCCGCGGCGCGCATGGCGAAGAAGCGATAACCCACACCCTGAACAATGCCGGAGATCAGAAACCTTCTGGCGACCATAGAAAAATTAAAGGACAAAACGCAAAAGGCGAAGGAAGGGGCAAGTTATCTGTTAACGCTCCGGATTGTCAACTGACTTTGCAAAAGCCACGGCCAGCGAACTCGGCGTTGATTTGCGACTGCCAGTTAAGCGAAAGAAAATTGTCGAAAGTCATTAAAATAGCGGCGGAGGGATTGTTTGGCCGCCCGCTAGAGCTTACTATCCCGCAACCGTTTTTGCTCCCATTGGACATTGATTATTTGGCGTTTAAGCAATGCTGTCAGAAAACAATCCCCCATTCTTCCTCCTGCGCTTTTTTGCGGTCTTGGTCTGTTGTATGTCGCTGGTTCCCGCCAGGGCGGAGCTGAGCGCGCCGGTTTTTGTGGATTCCGCGAAATCCGTGGCCTCCGCGGCTTTCGCGGCGGCGGCGGAACAGAACGCCAGGCTCAAGTCTAACCTCAATTGGACATTCAGCGGCAAATCACAGCGCGGCTGGTATCTCTACTTGCCGCTCATCCGGCAGCTTCTCAACACCGACGGCGGCCCTGAGACAAGCGCTTTTGCTCTGGCGCTGGCGGGCTGGCAAAGATCGGTGGGACTCGCTTCGACAGGCGTTCTCGATCGGGAGACCTGGACGAAGATGGTAGCGGTGTTTCAGTCGCGCCGGATCAAAAATCGCTCGGTTCCGGCGCCCGAAGCATTGACGCTCGTCCCCGCCTCGGAATTTTTCGACCCGGAACGCCCCGAAAGCCTGCGTTACGTTGATCGCCAAGCATACGAGGCTTACAAAGGAATCGTCGCCGCCGCCTCAGCCGCGCTTGCGCTCGGCTCCGACTCAAACGAAAAATGGTTGAAGATCATCTCTGCGTTTCGCTCTCCGGTTTATCAGGCGCAGCTTCGCAAACGAAATCCTAAATCGGGGCGCGCCGGGCTGGCCGTCAACAGCCCTCATTTCACCGGACGCGCGCTGGACCTGTATGTGGGTGGCATACCTGTCAGCACAGACGATCAGAACCGGGCGCTCCAGGTCGACACGAAAGTCTATCAGTGGCTGGTGAAGAACGCCGAGCGCTTCGGTTTTTATCCCTACTTTTACGAACCCTGGCACTGGGAATACCGCCCACGGCGTTCGGAGGAAAGATGAGGCGCTGTTGGCGTCTGTAAGCTCAGCGGCAGATGGTCAAGCGCGACTATCTCGGCGACCTCCGTATTGTTCGGCGCGGCGCCCGATTCTCTGAACTCACGCGCTGGCGCGCGACGTTCCAACGAGCCGGATTCGGCCAGGGCGCGAATCTGTCGCTCCAGGCCGGCGCCGGTGGCGGCGCTCGCCACCGCCATCTCCCGGATGCGCGATTCGACTTTGGCGAGCGACTCTTCCAGGCCGGCGCCCTGTTTGACCCGCGCTTCGAGCGCCGCGCGGCGTTCGATCTGCTGCCCGCATTCAGCGGTCAATTCCTCGATTCGCCTCTCACGCCGCGCGACCTCCGAAACCAACTCGGCATTGCGCTGCCACATCAGCAAAAGTCTCGTTTCGAGTTGCGCGCGTTGCGACCTGCTGTCGGCCAGCGCTTGCCGGAAGGCGTTTTGGGTAGCCTGGCGAAAATACAGCCAGGCGCCGGCGCCGCCCGCGACGGCTCCGACGCCGATGAAGACAAGGTGCAGTTCCAACTTTAACCTCCTATATCTCGGGGCGCAGACGATATGTGGGGTAGTGAACTAGCGTGAATGTTTTGGGGATTTCCAAGTGAGGTCTGGGTAGTTACTGAAACGGAAGTCGCAATTTGAATCAAAGCGGGAGATTGCGGCCTCAGCAGAGCGGAGTCTATATAGGCCGAAAACCGGAGTCAACAAATATTCGCATCAATCTCAAATGCCCGAACTCGGCGCTGCCCGGCGATGAGCCGGAGAAGATGTACGGTTGATAGCTCGTCTCGCGGGCATACTGGCCGGCGATCTTACGGACTGACTCCGCGGCGTCGCGGTGGCTGAGAATGGCGACTGTCCCACCGCTTCCGCCGCCTGTGATCTTCGCCCCATACAACCCTTGTCCTGGCCCGACTTCATGCGCAAGCTCCACGATCCGATCAGTGGCCGCCGATCCCAGCCCGCAGGCCGAGTAACTCGCGTGCGACTGATACATCAATTCGCCCGCCAGCTCGATCCGTTCTTCACTGATCTCGCCCTGAAGCAATTCGGCGAAAAGGCGCACGCGGTGATGCTCGTAAATCGGATGCGCCGTCGGGACGCGCACAGCATAGCTCCTTTCGGGAGTGACTCGTGTGACCGCGTCAGTCGTGCCTTTGTAACGGGATAGAAACTCGGCCCCTTCGATCCGCTCCGGCAGATGCGTGGCGTAGCGTCGCTCGAATTCGGACGGCGTAATGTTGGCCAGATAACCGCCCCAGCGTGGGTCATCAATTCGCGCCGCAGCGCCCGGCGCGCCCTCGCCAACTTCGAACCCGGCCAGATCGGCGATGATACGGTATCCCATAAACGCGCCAACACGCACTGAACCGTAGTCGGCTCCCGTAACAGCATGGCGTACGCCGGAATCCAAACCCCACAAAGCGATCTGTTCGGAGATCGGGATTGCGTCTCGCAATTCGGCGGGCTGACAGAGCAGCGAGAGCAGATGGCCGGCCTGACCGCGGACGGAGGTCATCTGATCCATCACACCACAGGGCGCGCCCGCCACCAGATTCTCGACTTTCTGGCAGAGCAGAGCCATCTCACGCGGCTCGATTGCGACCTCGAATGCGGCGGCGACAGCCTGCATCGCCGCAACTTCCAACGCGGCGGATGAACTCACGCCTTTCCCCTGCGGCACGCTGGAGCAGATGAGGATGCGCGCCCCGCGCGTGAAGCGGACTCCGCGTTCACGCATCAGCGCAAGGAAGACGCCAGCGACGTACGCCGCCCAATGTTGCGCGGGATTCCGTTGAAAGCGGGCGCGGGCTGTCTCGTACTCAATCGGTTCGCCCGCTCTCTCGAAATCGGCCAGCGCCATCTCGAAGGCCAGCGCCTGGGAGGAGTCTTGCGACAGGCTGACGATCCTGAGGCGCAGCGAAAGATCGCGCTGCAAGGCCACAAAGGTCGCCTCTCGGATCGGCGTCTCCAGCACTAATGAGCCGGAGTAGTCCGCGATCCCACCCATCACATCCAACCGCCCCGGCGCGCGCGCGACCACTAGTTCCGCCGGCGGATCAAAGAACTGGCGAGCCTCCGGCGCCTGGCTCCGCTCAAGACTGCTCAGAGTCTCAATAAAAGCCGCTACATCCGGCAGGCCGTGTGTTTCGCCGTGAATGATTCGATACATACCATTACCGCGACTGCTTGTAGTGAACCTCTGGCTGCGCGCGCAGTTCGGCAGCCTTCTCTTCGGGCGAAGTGTCACTCAGAAAATTGCCGCCGCCGACCTCGGGACCCGCCAGGTACTTCAGCAGATTCGGACGCCGCAGCGGCGGATGGAACTCGATGTGGAAATGGAACCCGCGATGATCGCCGCCATCGGTCGGCGCTTGATGCAGCGGCATGATGTATGGGAACGGCATTCGCCAGAGGTTGTCGAACTGCGCCAGCAGGCGTTTGAGCGCCGCGGCGAAGTCGCGCAGTTCCGTCTCGCTGAGCGTCGCAATACTCGCGTGCGAAGCTTTCGGCGCGACGAAAGCCTCGTAAGCGTAGCGCGCGAAGTATGGCAGGAACGCGATCGCCGATTCATTCTCGAAAATGATGCGCCTCCCGTCTTCGCGCTCGGCTTTGAGAATGTCCTGGAAAAGTATCCGCCCGGTCTCGGCCAGATGCCGCTCGGAGACTCGCGCCTCGGTCTCGATGGTTTTGAAGACAAAGTTGGTCGCGTAAATCTGGCAGTGCGGGTGCGGGTTGGAAACGCCGACCACCTCGCCCTTGTTCTCGAAGATCAACACGTGGTTGATCTCCTTGTGCGCGCCGAGTTCGACGTATTGCTCCTGCCAGGCGCGCTTCAGGTTGACGATCTCGTCGGGTTCGAGTTCGGCGAGCGTCAGGTTGTGGCGAGGACTGTAGCAAACGACGCGCGCGATGCCCGTCGCGGGCCGGTTGCGGTAAATCCCCTGCGGCGTATCCAGTTGGCGTGGCGCGTCGAAGCCGACGCAGGGGTGATCATTATCGAAGACGAATGCGCCAGTGTAATCATCGTTGCGCTTACCGCTGACGCGAGTGGCGCCGGGGCAGAGGTAACAATCGGGCAGATAGTCGGGCAGCGCCGACTCTTCGCGCTCGACGGTCTCGCCGCTCCACGGGCGGTTCTGCCGGTGCGCGGCGACAATGACCCATTCCTCGCGCAGCGGATGCCATCTTTCTTCCCAGACCATAATCACATTTCATATGCCATATGCCATATTAAATATGGCATATGGCATATAGATCGAATTGCGCCACAGTATTTATTCCAAGGCGCTTGGTGTTAGACGAGCTTAGCCTTCAGCATCGTATATGAATGCGCGGGGAGGCGGTAGCGGAGCTTGCGCCCCTCCGCATTCGCGGAGCGCGTGACCGCCTGCACCTTCGTCACGCCGAAGTCGTTCTCCGCTTTGATGTCAGGGCCGTTGACCTCGGCGATCTCGACCGGGCCGGCGAACTGTTTGTCCTGCGCTTCGAACTCGACCTCGATGGCCTGGTCGCGGTGGCGGTTGACCATGTTCAGCGTGAGCGCGCCGTTGGCGTATCCGGCGGAAGCGCTGAGGTATGGCGCAAGACCGAAGCGCTTGCTCTCGTACTTCGGGCCTTCCACAAACAGATCGAGCGCAGCGCCCTTGGTGTTTTTCGCAAAGAGTTGCAGTGGGTAATAGATGGTTTGCAGGAACAGCCCCTTCTCGTTGGTGAAGATCGGCGCGATCACGTTGACCAGTTGAGCCATATTAGCCATCTTGATGATGTGGGCGTGATTCACAAACGAGTTCAGGAAGGTGGCCACGACCAGCGCGTCTTCAAGATTGTAACGCTCTTCCAGAATACGTCGCCCGCGCTGCCCCGATCCGCGCGCGCGGTACCAGACGTTCCATTCGTCCCAGGCGATGTAGACGCGCCGGTTGCGCGGCAGGCCGGACATCGCGGCGTTGATCACGCCCTCGGTCGCTTTGATCCGGTCATCGAGATCGAGCGAACTCGTCAGGAACTCGTAGTAGTCGTTGTCGCGGTTACCGACGTAGAGGTGAATCGCGAGGTAATCAATATGGTTTTTCAGATGCTCGAGGACCGTCCGGTTCCAACCGATCCAGTCAATCCCTTGCGCGAAGTGCGACGACCCGGCGGCGATCAGTTTGATGTTCGGATCAGTCCAGCGCATGAGTTTGGCGGCTTCCAGCGCGTACGCGCCGTAATCGGAAGCTGAGCGGTGGCCCATCTGCCATGGCCCGTCCATCTCGTTGCCGAGTCCCCAGTAGGTCACCTTCCACGGCTCCTGCCGCCCGTTCTGTTTGCGCAACCGCGTCATCGCCGTGTCCTGTGGCGCGTTGACGTATTCGACCCACTGCTGCGCTTCCGTCCACGTCCCCGTGCCGAGGTTCACGCAGATGTAAGGCTCGGTCTTCAACATCTCGGCGTATTGCAGAAATTCGTGCGTCCCGAAGCGGTTGCTCTCGACCGTGCCCCAGGCCATCTCCAGCCGCGGGGGCCGCTTGTCACGCGGGCCGATGCCATCCTGCCAGTGATAGTTCGAGACGAAGTTGCCACCCGGCCAGCGCAACTGGGTGACGTTCAGTCCTTTCACCGCTTCCATCACATCACGGCGGAAGCCGTTCGAGTCGGAGAGCGGCGAGCCTTCCTCGAAGACGCCGCCGTCAATGCAGCGCCCGAGGTGCTCGATGAAGTTGCCGTAGATTTTGGGATCGATCTCTCCGATCACGCGCTCGGTATCAATCTTGACGCGAGCGCGAAACGGGCCTTCCTGCGCGCGGACGGCGAAGGGGACGGCGATCAAGGCCGTTGTCAGCCCTTTCGCAAAGCCTCGCCGGGAGATTGTCGTATCACTTTTCGTAATCGCGTCTTTTTTAGTCGTCTGTTTCAAAGCCATCTTCTGATCTCCTCTAAACGAAATGCGCTCTCGGTGTCCGACAAACTTCAGTTTGTCGTGGCCCCATCATCGAACTACTCGGAAGAAACCCAAGATTTTACATACCCAGCCGCGACAAACTGAAGTTTGTCGGACATCAGGCCAGCGTGATTTGCAACCGCGTCACCGAAGCGGGCGCGAAGGTGTAAACCAGCGCGCGGCCGCTTTTCACCGACGCCTGCGATGCTTGCGGCTCGATTGCGCGCGGATTGTCAAAGCTGTTGTGCGCATGAATGTCTTTGGTCGTCAGCGTTGTGACGCCGACCTCTTTGACATTCGCGCCGTGTATGGCGATCTCCGTCTCTCTTGCCGCGTTCGGATCGGGATTGGTGACGGTCAGTACCACGCGCCGGTCGTGAAGCGAAGCCGACCCGTTCAAGCCGCGCATCGTGGCGGGCTTGCCGTTGCGCGTGTACGAAAGGCGAGGCGCAGAGACATGGGTTCTGACCGACTGGCCGCCCTGGTGCGCGGCGTACATCTCGAAGACGTGATAGGTCGGCGTCAGGATGAATTTGTCTTCGTGCGCGAGGAAGAGCGCCTGCAAACAATTGATGAGTTGCGCGATGTTGGCCATCGCTACTTTGTCCGCGTGGCGGTGGAAGATGTCGAGTGTCAGGCCGGCCAGCACGGCGTCGCGGATCGTCGCCTGCTGGCCGAGCAGATGCGTATTGTGGACTTCGCTTCCGGGTTTGTACCACGCGCCCCATTCATCCACGGCCAGCTTGACGCGATGCTGCCGGTCGAATTCGCCCATCACCGCCCAGTGATCGGTGATCAGGTTTTCCATGCGGTTGGCTTCGCTGAGCAGCTCGTACCATTCCTCGTTGGGATAGTTGACCGCCTCGCCTTTGCCCTGAAACCAGTCGTTGGTGCGCCCGCCGGTCACATTCCACGAATAATGATGCAACGCCCAGCCCCACATCCTGCCGAAGCCGCCTTTTTCAGCCAAGCGGCCAAAGAACCGTCGCGACCAGCTCAGGTCTCCGCCATTCGGGCCGGAACCGATGTAGGCCAGGTTGAGACCATAACGCGGCGCCCATTCCGAAAAGCGGCGATATTCGACGGCGTACTCTTCCGGCGTGAAATTACCGCCGCAGCCCCATGACTCGTTGCCGACGCCCCAGTAGCGCACCTTCCACGGCTCGCGTTGTCCGGCGGCGGCGCGCATCTCGGCCAGCGTCGTCGCGCCTGCCGGAGAGTTGCAATAATCCACCCATTCGTAAAAATCCCTCGCCGTCAGACTGCGCAGGTTGGCCGCAAGATAGGGCTGCGCTCCAGACAACTGGCAGAAGCGCAGGAATTCATCAGTCCCGAAATGATTGGTGTCGTATTTCCACGGGCCATCCGGCGCGCCTTTCGGCCATTCCGGCGCGTCTACCCAGAAGTTCGGGCGACGCGGCCGTTGCGCGCGCGGCCCGATGCCGTCGCGCCAGTTGTAGCTGTCGGCGAAGCATCCACCCGGCCATCTGATGACGCTCGCCTTGATCCGCTTCATCGCCTCGATCAGCGCCTGCCGGACGCCGCCGGTGTTGGGAATCTTCGAGTTCTCTCCGACCCAGACGCCGTCGTAGACCACGCCTCCCAAATGTTCGACGAAATGGCCGTAGATTTCCGGCGCGATCCTGCCGATTGGCTCATCCGGCAAAATCTCGATTCTTGCGTCGGCCAGCCGCGATTCTTGCGCGGTCAGGGCATTGCCGGTCAGCAGCAAAACACCGCCGGTCAGCGCAGTATTGATGAATTCACGTCGTTTCATGAATTGTCCTCACGACTTGTGCTAAATCAAACCACGCGAGATCGGTACAGTACCGCGCGCGTAAGCAAGCGGTTCCATGTGGGGCAACCGCTTGCTTACGCGCGCGGTACTGTACCGGCGTCCCAGGGGCGCGTGTTTTGATCCTTTGTCCCTTTGTGATGAAACTGTTTTATTTCACTGGAATCCGCAAAACGGAAAGCGAATTCGGATCGAGTGTGAAAGCGAACTCGCCTGACGGAACCGTGACCTGTCGCTCAACTGGCGAAATCTTCGTCGGTTCATCCAGGCCGTTCTCAGCCTTCAGATCGGATCCGGCCAGGATGAAAGCCTTGCCCGATGGCCCGACTTTGGTCGCGCCCGCCAGGTTGATGCGAACCTCTTTTGACACGGCCTCGGTGTTCACGATTTTGAGAACCACCTCGCCCGCCCGCTCATCAACTGAAGCGCTGGCGAAAAGATTCTGCCGCCCGTTCTTCGCTGAGCCGTTGATTTGAACGGGCAGGACGCGACTGCCCCGGTTCACGCTGAACAATTTCTGCGCGTAATAACTGGGCGTCCCGTACGAGCGCAGGTTGTCGAACCAAATCAGGTTAGGGGTCCATTGCCAGGCGTCCACGTGAGCGAAGAGCGGCGCGTACGATGACATCAACACTACATCGGCGTTCCGCTCGAGGCCGGTCATGAACGCGGCCTCCGACATCGCGCATTCCCAGTCGTTGTGATTTTCGGGAAGGCCGCCGCGGCCGGAACTCTGCGCGGCGTACTCGCCAGCGAAGACCTTCGGGCCGGAGCGCGGATAATCGTCGTAACGTCCGACGTTGTCGCGGAACCATTTCGGCGGCATGTAGTAATGCTCATCCACGATGTCGGCCTTCAGCCTGCGCATCTCGCCCCACAGAAAATGGAACCGATCGTCACCCGCGAACGGCCCGGCGCTGGTGATGAGCGTGATCTTCGGGTACTTCGCCTTGATGCTACGGGCGAAGCGTTCGTAGCGTTCGACGTACTGCGGCCCCCACTGCTCGTTGCCGACGCCAATCATCTTCAGGTTGAACGGCGCCGGATGGCCCATCGCGGCGCGTTTGCGGCCCCAGGCGCTGGCGACGGAGCCGTTGGCGAATTCGATCAGATCGAGCGCGTCTTGAATGTAATGGCTCAAATCGTCGAGCGGAGCCAATTCGCCGGAGTTGAACTGGCAAGCCATGCCGCAGTTGAGGATCGGCAGCGGCTCGGCGCCGATGTCTTCGCTGAGCAGGAAGTATTCGTAATAGCCGAGGCCGAATGATTGATAGTAATCCGGCGCGGGACGATGCCTGAATTCAGTATTCCAGCGATTGACT
>Ga0187894_10007169_pt1 | contig 10635 bp, 8 predicted proteins | sample GBC1701081metaG_FD_136650 | JGI IMG/M metagenome (GOLD analysis project Ga0187894, IMG submission 136650) | White microbial mat communities from a lava cave in the Kipuka Kanohina Cave System on the Island of Hawaii, USA - GBC170108-1 metaG ... | reverse complement strand
TGGCGTAAATAACGCGATCATCACAAAATAGACAATCACGCCGAAGAACGGCACGATGTTAACGTCCGTGTATGTAACTTCCGCACCGATTTTGTTTGCCAATTCTTGTGTCGCGTTACTACTGATCAGCAGGGCAAAAATACAGACCCCTGCCAGACTTAATGTTGCTACCACCAGCACCCGTCGCCGCCAGTGCATCAAGAACTCGTAATGCGCCATCGCGCCAATCTGTGCCAACTGCATGATTATTCACCCCCTTTAGATTGCTTCTTTGCCTTTGCACCACCCAACAGCACCCGTTCCTCGTCCTGTAGACGCCGCACCGTCATCGCGATAAATACGATACCCAACGCCGCCACCAGAGCGCGGTTCACCCACCAATCACCTATCATGAGGTCATAAGGTTGTAAGTAAGGATGGATTGACCACATGAACGGCTGCACCAGGTTCAATGGCCAGACAGTCGGTTGGCCGGGTAGCAAAGCGCCGCCGACAAAATTGAACACAAACCACAGAATACCTGTAACCGCCACACTGAACGCGGGTTGGCGCGAGGCAAGCGTGATATACACGGATACACCGCTGAAGAACAAGGCCGGGGGGAGCCACCGTGCCGCTTCAGACAACATATCACGTTCACCAGTTATCACCATGCTGGCTGCCATACCCACCAGCGTGACACCTGCCTGTGATAGCAATACCACGACCAATCGTTCCAGCAAAACCCAGGATATATGTCGAGGACAGGCCAGCAGAACTTCTAGTCCCGGCTCATCCTCTGGTGATAGCAAGAACGCCGCCTGGATGCCCATCACCAGCGGAATAATCACCGCAACGCTTCGCGCCGCCCCACCAATCGGGGTTCCACTTGCGTTGTTAGGCTGGGCAATAAATACCGCCAGGGCGGTTGCGCTGCACACAACACCAACCCACCCAACCATCCGCAGGCTCATACGCCATGCAATTTGCCGGTGATTCTTCACGGTGGCTGCGCCAGCAGTACCAATCGCCCACAACGCTACCCCACCCAATACCAGTGCGGCAATTTGCGCGATGGGACGGGTGTCCGCCAGCGTCAAAACGGTATCGTGTTGCACTTTGTCCAGCACAAAGAGCGCGACAACCAGGATAGTCAATATCAATAGACCTTTGAGCAATCCCGTTGGAAAAGAAAATCTTTGTGACCCGGGCAGGTTATATTTCCCACCAATCGATTCCTCAGCTTTTGTTAGGTTCACAGGGTATCTCCTACTCTTCGTTCATTCTGCCCGACTAGCCACAGCGCCAGCGCGATCAATAAAACGGCTGCCATAAACAACAGCGGGCGGCTCCCCGGCGCGGCCAAAACAGGCAGCGATAGCGCCAATATCAACCGGGTCGGGTCAGGGACGGCACGCAAGATCACATGCAGCCCCCAGCAAATTAACGCAAAAGCAGAACCCGCCACCACATCACGGAACATAATGCTCAACAGAAACGCTAGTGCCGACAAAAAGGCCATCGGCGCGAGCCACGATACAACCAACGGCCAGAGCAGCACTTCGGCATGAAACACGGCCAGTAGAACACTCCCAACCAGGGTCAGTGCCAGGTCATAGCCGAACACCAACATCAACCGCGCCAGCAATAACACCCGCGCTGAGGCCGGTGTGGTATCCTCAATTTCGAGCATCTGCTCGTATTCCGAGTCATACAGCAGTGCCACGCCGACCGCCGCGACTACCGGAGCGAGAATCACCATCGGCATCATGGCGCTCGACGCCGGGTTGTATGTCCCGATTGTGACCAGAGTCCCCAACACCATCACCAGCGCCGACGCCGCCCAGATTTCCCGGCGCACCACCCGCAGTTGCGCACCGATCAACAGCAACGGCCACCATTGTCGTGCCGACCGTATCGCAACATTCAAACGGGACTCGCTCTTGGGCATTTCAGTGAGCAAGTTTTCGATTAAGTCGCTTGTCATTTGCGGGGTCGGCTTCGGCGCCGGCCACATTTTCATCTGCTGAAGGACATCAAAAAACGCTTCAGCCTCTTCCTGGCTGCCCGCATCTTCCAACAAGCTGGCGCGCACTCGATCCAATTCGTCCTTATTCCATTCTGGCGTGTTTCGCTCGCTCATGGTTATACTTCCCATTCCAATAAGGTTTCACGTAAGCGTTTCAAGCCCAAGCTGATGCGCGATTTGACCGTCCCCAGCGGCACATCCAATATCACAGCAATCTCCGCCAGCGATAGTTCCTGGTAGTAGCGCAGCACCACCGCCTCACGCTGATGGTCAGGCAGGTTTTTTATCGCCAGGGCGACCCGCTGCGCTGCATCGCTCCAAACCAGCGCATCTTCTGGCGTCAATTCGCGCTGGCCTACAGCATCCTCTAGCTGTTCAGACATCGACATCGTATGCCGCATCTCGGCCCGCTTAAAATAGTCGCGCGTCAGGTTGGTTGCGATCATATACAACCAGGGCTTGAACGGGCGCGGGTATTTGTATTGCTGGATCGAACGCAGGGCGCGCAAAAACGTCTCCTGCGCCAAGTCTTCCGCCAGCGCCCGGTCACCGCCGGTCATGCGATATAGAAAACCCAGCAGCGGACTGTGATGGCGCTGCACCAAGATTGCCAGGTCGTGCGCTTTGCCCTGCTGGATGCCCAGCGCCAGGTCTTCATCCCGGAGCAATTTTCCCCCTACGTTCCTGACTGTCCTCAAATCCATACCTGATACGAGGTTGGTTCTAAAAGGTTCATGGCGCAAGTGGATTGAGGTATAATCCCCCACTTCTCACTGAATGATCCGTCACATGACCGCAAAAGGATGAGCGTTGGCGTCCGCAAAGCAAGCCATTACCGCCGAAGACCTTTACAAAATCGTCCATGTCGAAGACCCGCGCATCAGCCCGGATGGGCGCTGGGTCGCTTACGTACAGGTCTCGGTCGATAAGCTCGAAAATGGTTACAAACGCAATCTATGGTTGGTCGGGAAGGACGGCAGCGCGCCAATCCAAATCACCCGCAGCGGCAAGGACAGCCAACCCCGCTGGAGTCCGGATAGCAAGACCCTGGCGTTCACCTCCGCCCGCGATGAAAAACCGCAGATTTACCTGATGCGTATCGCTGAACCGGGTGGAGAACCACGCGCGCTCACCAGCCTGCCCAACGGCGCGAACAGCCCCACCTGGTCGCCCGATGGATCGCACATCGCATTTCTAGCGGGCATGAACGCCGATGGCCGCGCCAAAGAAGACCGGGGCGAAGAAGACCCCAAACCCGTCGATAAACTCGATGGCAAACACCGTAAAGAACGCCGCGAACACGACGAAACCAAACGCTTTGATCCCTGCATCGTCCAACGACTCCCCTACCGGACAGGGACGAGTTTCATCACCGACCACTTTCAGCAAATCTATGTCATCCCGACTGCCGAAAACCCCGAAAAAGACGCCGGCAAGCCCCACCGCTTGACCGACGTGGATGCCGACCATAACCCGCCGCAATGGACGCCCGACGGCGAGCATGTTCTCACCGCACGTATGGGCGACCCGTCCGGCGATGAACCCTGGCGTTGGAGCAATCTATATCGCATCCGCGTTGCCGACGCCAGCAGTGAGCAACTCACCGACGAAACCTACAGCAGTTTCACGCCATCAGCTTCCCCCGATGGCAATTGGATCGCGTACATCCGTTTCCCGCGTGAACGTTTGAGTGAGCGGATCGCTCGCCTGACCATCATACCGGCAGCCGGTGGCGAGCCGGGCGATCTCAACCTGGCATTTGACCGTAACATTGACGACTTTAGATGGATGCCGAACAGCACTGGTCTGATTTTCACAGCGTTAGACGATGGCAATATCGAAATTTGCAAGGTCTCACTGGAGAATGGTCGGATCGAAAAGATCGTTTCAGGCAACCAGCACGTCGAAAGTTTTGATATTGCCAATGATGCGGGTATCGCTTACATCGTCAGCACACCAGCCAACCCAACCGAACTATTCTGGCAAGATTTTAGCGTTGATGCACCTGCCCAGATGACCCATGTCAACGAAAGATTCCTCGAAAGTGTGATCGTCCAGGAAACGCACGAATTTCGCTGGAAGTCCCCCAGCGGCGAGGACATACAAGGTTGGTATCTACTGCCCGTCAACTACCAAGAAGGTAAGCAGTATCCGCTGGTCTTCAATATTCACGGCGGCCCGCACGTCATGTGGGGGCCGGGCATGAAATCTATGTGGCACGAATGGCAGTTCAATGCGGCACGCGGTTATGTGGTGTTTTACGCCAACCCGCGCGGGGCGGACGGTTATGGTGAAGCCTTCCAGATGGCGTTACATGGCGCATGGGGCGATGTCGCTTACGAGGATTTGATGGCCGGTATTGATGCGCTGCTCGAACGCGGGTTTGTCGATCCAAAACGGATGGCTGTCTCCGGCGGGTCATACGGCGGTTACATGACGGCCTGGATCGTCGGGCATAGCGACCGCTTCGCATCGGCGGCTGCTCTGCGCGGCGTCTATAATCTACTCGGCTTCCCCGGCACGACCGATATTCCCAGCTTTATTGCGACCGAAATGGGCGTCGAACCCTGGGAAGACCCCATGTTCCTGTGGAAACACTCGCCACTGGCCTATGCCCATCAGATCAAGACTCCGCTGCTCATCATCCACAGCGAAAATGATTACCGCGTCCCGATTTCCGAAGGTGAGCAGCTTTTTGCGTTCGTCCGGCGAAGCGGCGGGACGGTCAAACTCGTCCGTTATCCGCGCGAGGGCCACGAACTCTCGCGCTCTGGCGAACCGGAACACCGCGTCAGTAGTTTGACTCACCTCATTGACTGGTTTGACGAATATTGTATGAGGAGTGAATAGCGTGGAACAAACACAAATGCTGGACAAAGCGCGCGCCTTAGGCGACACCATCACGGCCTGGCGTCGTGACATCCACAAGCACCCTGAACTCAGCTTTCAGGAATTTCGTACCGCGCGGCTGGTGGCCGACACCCTGCGCGACATGGGGCTTGAAGTCGAAACCGGTGTCGGCAAGACCGGCGTGGTTGCCCGTATCGGCGAAGGCCGTCCGGCTATCGGCATCCGTGCGGACATGGACGCCCTGCCGATCCAAGAGGTCAACGATGTCCCCTATGCTTCGCAGACACCGGGCGTCATGCACGCCTGCGGCCACGACGCCCATACCGCGATTCTACTCGGAGTCGCGCGCATCCTGAACGAGATGAAAGACCGCCCTGCCGGTGAGATTCGTCTGCTGTTCCAACCATCCGAAGAAGATGAGGACAGCGAAAACAAAAGCGGCGCAGTTCGCATGATTGAGGATGGCGCACTCGAAAACCTGGACGCGGTGATCGCGCTGCACGTTGCCAGCGGGATGCCGACCGGACAGATTCGCATCACGCCGGGTTACGATCACGCAGCCGTCGATTCATTCTACGCGACGATCAAGGGCGAAGGCGGACACGGCGCGTATCCACACCAGACCATCGACCCGACCTTCATCCTGGCGCAGGTCATCAACGCGATACATGGCGTGCGCGCCCGAAGGATCAACCCGATGCGCCCGGCAGTCATCTCGATTGGCAGCATACACGCTGGCTCGGCCAATAACGTGATCGCGGATGAGGTGAAAATGAACGGCACGATCCGCAGTTATGACGACGAAACACGGCAGCAATTGTCAGAAGAATTGGAACGGGCTTTTGGGGTGGCAAGGGCATTGGGCGGGGACTATGAATTAAAGATCGTGCGCGGTTATCCGCCGGGCTATAATGACCCGGACGTGGCGGCACTCATCCGTGAAATCGGCAGCGAAATGCTCGGCCAGGAGGGATTATCGCCGGATGAACCCGGCATGGGCGCAGAAGATTTCAGTTACATGTGCCTGAAAGCGCCGGGGGCGATGTTCAGCCTGGGCGCGAAATACGATACAGTGAAGCGACCCCATCACAGCCCAAACTTTGATCTGGATGAGTCTGCCTTCCCGATTGGCGCGGCCATCCTGTCCGAGGCGGCTGTCCGCCTGCTCAAGACCAATGCAACATAGGTTGTGAGGCCGAGGGGTGGGCTGCGGTCATGTCCCTATTTGTCTTGCGTCGGTACAAAATCAAGTGCTGGAGTCGGGCTGGTAGCTGACCAACCGCCATCCACCACCAGCGTTTGCCCAGTGATTTGACCTGCCTGCGGCGAAAGCAAGAACAGCACCGCCTGGGCAATATCCTCCGGTAACGCAGGCCGCCCGGTCGGTGTCACCCTGCCCCACACGACCTCATAGTTCGGATCATCGGCCAGGTTGCGCGGCGTAACCGTAGCACCCGGTGCAACACAGTTCACCGTAATCTGGTAAGGAGAAAGTTCGATCACCAAGTTGCGCGCCAGCATTTCGAGCGCGGCTTTGGTCATCGCGTAAGCCGATAGATACTGAACCGCCTGATGCCCGGTGACGGATGACATGAACACGATGCGCCCGCCCTGACCCTGCTGGCGCATCTGCCGGGCGGCAGCCTGGGCCAGGAAATACGAACCGCGCAGGTTGACGTTGAGAATCCGGTCGAAGTTCTCCGGTTGGTACTCGAAAAAATCGGCCCACAGTGTCAACCCGGCGTTCGCCACGACCATATCCAGACGACCAAAATAATCAACGGCTTGCTTGACCAGACCGCGCACGATTTCCACGTCGGCAGTATCCCCGCCGACACCCTGGCAGTGTCCACCCGCGTTTTGGATGGAAAGCGCGGCCTGTTGCGCCAGCGATTCGTCCAGGTCATTCAGCAGTACCGACGCGCCACCCAGCGTCAACTGCCGCGCGACCTCGCAGCCGATGCCGACGCCCGCGCCGGTCACGACTGCGACTTGATCCGCAAACCTGTTTTCTGCCATGAACGCAATTGCTCCTTGTGCGATGTGCGGGTTATTATATCGGCGACTTATCCTTGTCGAAAGAACCCACATCATGATGCCCACCCAACCGAAGGCTTCATCCTTAGACGAAATCCTGGGATCAGCCAACAGCATGGCACACACCCGCACGCGCAGCCAGCCGCGCGACGGCAAATTACCCCTGACGGAAACCATGCTCCTGAACGAGCCGAGCGGCAACTTGTTCGGCCTGACCCAAAATGTCGGCATGGGCTGGAACCCGGACGAAGTAAACCGCGACCAGTATGTGATCGTCAGCACGCACGGCGGGATGCGGGCGGAAGACGGCAGCCCAATCGCCCTCGGCTACCACACCGGCCATTGGGAAGTCAACTTGCTGGTGCGCGAGGCCGCCGAAACCCTGCGCGATCAGGGCGCGATCTCGTTTGCGGCCTACTGCACCGACCCCTGTGATGGCCGCACCCAGGGGACAGACGGCATGATGGACAGCCTGGCCTACCGCAACGACGCGGCGATGGTGATCCGGCGCTTGGTGCGGTCGCTGCCCACCCGCGACGGGGTGATCGGGGTTGGAACGTGCGATAAAGGGCTGCCAGCCATGATGCTTGGCCTGGCGGGATGCAGTGATCTACCCGGCATCATCATACCGGGGGGCGTGACGCTACCCGCCGAAAACGCCGAGGACGCCGGGATGATTCAGACCATCGGCGCGCGCTTCACGCAAGGAACAATCACGCTCGATTACGCGGCGACGATGGGCTGCCGAGCGTGTGGTTCGAGCGGCGGGGGCTGCCAATTCCTCGGCACTGCGGCAACCGCGCAGGTCGTGGCGGAGGCCTTTGGATTGACCCTCCCGCACAGCGCCCTCAGCCCGTCCGGCGAACCCGTCTGGCTGGATATGGCGCGGCGTTCGGCGCTGGCGCTGTTGCGTTTGAAGGCGAATCATATCCCCTTATCATCCATTCTGACAGCGGCGTCATTGGAAAACGCGATGCTCGTCCATGCCGCATTTGGCGGCTCAACCAATTTGCTCCTGCACATCCCGGCGATTGCCTATGCGGCGGGTATAAAGCCACCAACGGTTGAGGACTGGCAGCGGATCAACCGCAGCACACCGCGTTTGGTCGATGCTCTGCCCAACGGCCCGCGCAACCATCCCACCGTCCAGGTCTTTATGGCGGGCGGCGTGCCGGAAGTCATGCTGCATTTGCGTAACATGGGTTTGCTCAAGGTTGATGCGCTGACCGTGACGGGCGAAAAGCTCGGCGCGGTGTTGGATTGGTGGGAGGGCAGCGAACGGCGACAGCAGGCACGGCAACAACTGACCGAGGCAGACGGCGTAAACCCGGACAACGTAATCATGGACGCGGACAGCGCCCGCCGCGCCGGGATGATCAGCACCGTCATTTTCCCGACCGGCAACCTCGCGCCGCAGGGATCGGTTATTAAAGCGACCTCGATTGATCCCTCATTGGTTGGCGAGGATCAGGTCTACCGGCAGCGTGGGCCAGCGCGGGTGTTCACATCGGAGCGAGCAGCGATCCAGGCGGTGAAAGGCCAATCGGATAACCCAGTCAAGCCAGGGGATGTGATGGTCTTGATCGGCGTTGGCCCGCTGGGGACGGGTATGGTCGAAACGGCGCAGATCACGGCGGCGCTCAAATATCTGGACTGGGGCAAACACGTCGCCTTACTGACCGACGGACGTTTCTCTGGTTTTTCGACGGGCGCATGTGTTGGGCATATCGGGCCGGAGGCATTGGCCGGCGGCACCATCGGCAAAGTGCAAGACGGCGACTTGATTGAGATTGTGCTGGATCGGCGAATTTTGGAAGGCACGATTGAGCTGATCGGCACGGCAGAAGGCGCGCTTTCGGCGGACGATGCCGAGCGGGTGCTGGCCTCGCGCCCACCTCATCCCGGCTTGAGCCAACACCCACGCCTGCCGGACGATACCCGCTTGTGGGCAGCACTGCAAGAAGCCAGCGGCGGGACATGGGCGGGCTGTATCTATGATGTGGACAAGATTGTGCGTCTGCTCAAAATCGGCATGGAGACGATGCGGCAGGAAACAGTGGGTGGGATGTGACTGTGAAGGGATAAACTTGTTTGATTGACGGTCATGATCCAAGTCGTTACACTCTGCCAGGTTGCCCTTAATCCGTTCATGGAGAAATTGATTTATGACCACTATGCCCGCGACGACCATCCAGGAGCGGCTTGCCTGGAATATCACACCGGAACTTTATGACCAAATCCGCCGTCTGTGGATCAGCCATTCCATCGCCGAAGATAACCGTGATCTGCAAGGTCTGATCGACACCCTCTCCGAAGATTGTATATATGAGATCATCCCGACCGGGCAGCGATGGGAAGGTCACGACGGGGCGCGGAATTTTTACACGACATTCCTGGGCGCGTTCCCCGATGTAAAATTCAACATGACCGAAATTGTGATTGGCCCGCAGGGGGTTTTTGAAGTCACGACTATGACCGGCACGCACAAAGGCACATGGGCAGGCATCGAGGCCACCGGCAAGACCGTGAAATCGGAAATCGTTATCTATTTCCCCTGGAATCCCATCGCCCAAAAATTTGCTGGCGAGCGTATCTATTTTGACCGCAGTTCGTTGACCGATCCGTTAATTTCATAGCCAACTTAACTGCCAAAGCCTATTCCCCACGCCGGTCTATCACCTAATAGTCTGCTTTCCGTTCCGAATCTTTCACTTTATCATCGAGGATCGGGTCTATAATGAAGGGTGTAGACCGATTACTCTCAAGGAGACAGGTGTGAAAAAGCATCGCTAGCTGGTCATTGCCTGTTTATTGCTACTTTCATCAGCAGGCTGTCTTGACCTTCTGGCCGTACCCGGCATCGCGCTTTCGCCGGATGGCACGCGGATTTATTTTTTGGGCGGCGATTTCGCTGTTATGAGCGGCGGTAGCTCAGGATCAACGCTGAGTTTGACCGCCGTCAACCTGGGCGACGGCAGCAGCCAGGTCATCGCCACGAGCGATGACACCACAGCGGTCACAGCCTTTGATGTGAACCCGACCAACGGCGAACTGGCCTACGTGAGCGCGACACAAGCAGGCGGGACGGTCGTGATGCTGGCGGGTGCGGATGGCGGTTCACGGGCGCTGACCGGGGCAAATGCGTTCGGCGGGTTGGTGCTGGGGACGATGATCGAGTATTCGCCAGACGGCCGCCAATTGGCGCTGACCGGCCTGCTGCTTCCACCGGAACTCACCCCGGATATGTTAGGTAATTCGGACGACATTACGCCGGAGCAAATCGCGGCGATCAAGAATGTCGCGTGGATTATCAATGCCGGGGATGGCTCGGTTAAGGTGATTAGCAACCCGGATACAGAACGGGCGAACACGCTAGCGTGGAGTCCGTCGGGCAACCGGCTGGCGTTTAATGCCTGGGTGGATACCAACGGTGATGGCAGAATTTCATCGGGCGGCGGTTTCAGCATCCCCGGTATGTCGGCAGCCTCGCCAACGGGCAGCGATTTCAGCGAAATCCACCTGTATGATGTGGGAAGTGGCAGCATCTCCACCCTCGCCACAACGGGCTTGAGCTTCGCTCCGACGTTCTTCAACGACAACACCCTGGCGTACATTTCCCTCGATTCTGCGACGGCGATGAGCGGTGGTGCCGTCGTGATTACCACCGCCGATGTTGGCAGCGGGCAGAGTACACCGTTCTACCAGGCGAATACCTTGATTACAGGGATACGAGTATCGCC
>Ga0187894_10007168_pt1 | contig 10635 bp, 8 predicted proteins | sample GBC1701081metaG_FD_136650 | JGI IMG/M metagenome (GOLD analysis project Ga0187894, IMG submission 136650) | White microbial mat communities from a lava cave in the Kipuka Kanohina Cave System on the Island of Hawaii, USA - GBC170108-1 metaG ... | reverse complement strand
TCTTCGGTAGCCCCCTTCGTCTCCTCTTCGGTCAGATTGAGCTTCGTAAGATCGTCAAGAGGCGAAGGCGTATAGGTCTGCTGACCGAACCCGCGATCCGAGGTCTGTCTATCCTGAGCCTTGCTCGCTGTAGCCGGCTCTTGCGGGCTGTCGCCATTGTTTTGAGCCACATCCGGAGCCGCCGGCCCGGGAGCCGCGACCATCAGGGTCATCTGCCGCTGAAAGATGTGTTCGACCAGGTTCTGGTAATGTTGCTGCAAACGGGCGTCGCTGCGGACGTCAATGCCCGCTTCGAGCACAATATCAACCGCCTTATCATATTCGCGGCGGGCTTTGTCGAAATTCCCGTCCTTGAAATTGATTTCCGCAGACTGGAAATAGCTGTTCGAACGTTCGATTATCCGTTGAATTTCAAGACTGCGATGCGACTGTTCGGCAGATATGTCAGCGCCGGTACCGCGTCCTTGAGCATAAACGGGCGAGGCATAAAGACAGGAAATCAGGGCAAGCGAGAGGCATCCGGTTAAGAAGCCAGCCGGAAAACCGGTGCGCACACCACCGGCCAGCCATCTTTCATGGGATTCAAACATTATTCCGTTTCCTCCGAAGATTTTCCATTCCAGCGATTTTCAACGGGGTCGGGATGACTGCGTTGGCGATGACCACAAATCGTAAGCATGTTTTTTACCCCATTGATTGTTGCGAGTCCACAAAGAATTCGTGACTCAATTAGAGACGCCAACAACGCGGCGGATTGTAACTTTTACACCCTACCCTGTCAAACTCGATTTGAGCGGGCAAACCCACTCCGTTTCGTAGTCAAAACACCGCGAAAACGCCTTCAGACGCTGCTCAGGCTCGCGTGATTGACAGCCTTCATTCCGTCGTCGTATAAGCAATACTGTCGTCCTACAAAGAGCGCTGATGAAGTTTTCGCTTAAGTCGTTTCCGATCTTCATCGCAATCCTCATTTGCGCGGGCCTCTCGTCCGCTTTGGCGCAGCAAAAGAAATTCCCAGCCTATACCGGCTACGTCAACGACTTCGCCAATATCATTGATCAACAGACGAAACAGAAGCTCGAATTGTGGCTCACCAACTTCGAGAAGATGACGGGGACTCAGATCGCCGTGGTCACAGTCACGTCATTGGAAGGCCGCCCCATTGAAGAGTACGCCAACGAGCTTTACCGCGCCTGGGGCATCGGCGCGAAGACTGGAGAGCACAAGGACAAAGGGGCGTTGCTGCTCGTCGCGATGCAAGACCGCAAGACGAGGCTGGAGGTTGGATACGGACTCGAAGGCGACCTGCCGGACGGTTTGGCGGGCGAGATCATTCGCAGGATGAGGCCCGGGCTTCAGCAAGGCCGGTATTCAGAGGCGATGACCACCGGCGTCAGAACGCTGCTCGACACGTTGGCCGAGAAATGGAACGTCAACATCGAGGGCATCGAAGACCGCCGCTACGCCTACCGCGCTCCCGCCCGAGGACCTCAGATAGGAACCGGGACGAGCCTGTTTTGCCTGCTCATCGGGCTGGTCATCTTCTTCCTACTCATCTTGGCCATCTCCAAAGCCAAACGCAGAGGCGGAGGCAGAGGCGGCGGGGGTAGACCCGGCGCCGGCGATATGTGGTGGCTCTATCCAATCATCTTCAATCGCGGGGGCGGAACATTCAGCGGCGGCTCGTGGGGCAATACCGGCGGTTGGGGCGACAGTGGCGGTTGGAGCGGCGGCGGATGGGGAGGCTTCGGAGGCGGAAGCAGCGGCGGCGGAGGCGCCAGTGACAGTTGGTGAGTTTGAGCATTGGGGTTCGAGTTTATGGATTATCACTTCAATGAATTGGTCACTCGTTTACAGTCAGCGCTGGGCGAGAATCTGGTGTCGGTCATAGTTTACGGTTCAGCGATCGCCGTTCCCGGCAATCCGAAAAGATCGGACTATCAGCTTCTGATCGTCACTGAGAGGCTTGCAGCCAGCGATCTTCGCCAGGTACGCCCAATCATCAGGTGGTGGACCGAAATGGGCTATGCGATGCCCGTCTTTTTCACGTCCGAAGAGTTCGACGATTCGCTCGACGTATTCCCGATTGAATTCCGGCTTATGAAACGCGCCTACCGAATGCTTTATGGCCAGGACCTGCCTGCCAGACGCGAGGCGTCAAAAGAACATTTGCGATGGCAGACCGAATATGAGTTGCGCGGAAAGCTTTTGCGGCTGCGTTCGCTCGCGTTGCCTGCGAGTGAATCAACGCGCGGCCTGGCAAACCTGATGACCGAAAGCGTTGTGAGTTTTGTGCGGTTCATGCGCCCGATCCCGGAGATATTGGGCGAAGAACCGCCGACTGGGAGGTTGGCCACGGCCTGGCGGGTCGGCGAGCTTCTGAACGTGGACACCGCGCCGCTCGTCCGAATTCTGCAATTGCGCGATGAGCCGAAAGAGTTGATGGAGATTGAAGTTCAAGACCTTTTCGCAAGTTACCTCGATTGCCTCACCCGGGTGATCGAGGCGGTGGACAATTTGTAGTCGCTCGGCTGCTCCCCACAGCGAGCTTTTCAAAGAAAGGAGAGAGCAATGGGAAAAACAGCGCTGGTTATTTTGGGAGCGCTCCTGCTGTTCGCAGTGATCATCGGAAGCTGGGCCTTGGGCGGGTACAACAACCTGATCGAAAAGCGAAATCTGGTTGATAACCGTTGGGCGCAGGTGGAAAACAACCTGCAACGCCGAGCCGACCTGATCCCGAACCTGGCCAATACTGTTAAGGGCGTCGCCAGGCTTGAGGAAAGTATCTACACCAAGATCGCCGAAGCGCGATCGAAGATCCTCTCGCCCACGGCGACCCCCGAAGAGAAGATTGAAGCTAACAATCAGATGACTCAGGCGGCGCGTGATGCGGGACTGTTGCCCGCGGGCAATGGCGGGATTCTGGGCGCGGGCGGTCGCTTCCTTTCGATCACCGAACAATATCCGCAATTGAAATCGGATCAAAGTTTCCTGCGGCTGCAGGATGAGTTGGCCGGGACCGAAAACCGCCTGGCCGTATCGCGCAAGGATTACAACGACTCCGTGACCGATTACACCACGACCAAACAAAAATTCCCGACTGTAATCATAGCGAGCCTGATGAAAGGCACATTTCCCGACAAGCCATTCTTCAAAGCCGAGGAAGGCTCCAGGAAAGCGCCTACGGTGGATTTCGGCAGGTGAGAAATCGCCTGGGAAGACATTTTCCTGTCCCGCATTTTCCTGTTTGCAAAACACCGCAACAGGAAATGCGGGACAGGAAAATACACACCAATTTCATTCGCTCTCAATTGATTCCTCGATCAAACGGAGGATGAAGTCGTTGTATTGATCTTTCATCGGCAACTCATAATCAACCTTGATGCGCCGCCGACTAGCGACGACTTCCTATCCGGTCAGCGGATTGACCGCAGGCTTGTCATAAGCCTCCCAACGAAGCCCTATGCCGCGCTTCTGCCAGTTCGGTATGTCGTTGAAGCTGACGCTGTTCTTTCACGATAAATTTGCCTTCGCTACTTTCATCGATTGCTTAGCCAAACCAAAGTGTGCTTGGCGCCCAACTTCGGAACTCGTTGTTTCGGTCTCAATCCTTCAATCGCCATCACTCCCGCTTTTTTCCACTCAGCTATCCACCCCTTCAAATCGCTCTCCCAAACCAACGGCTCCTTAAGAGCCAAGCTCCAGGCGTCATCGTATGCAACCCGACTTTCGTCCTGCAACAACCTGCTGATGTGCCCTTGGGCTCTGATAAGATACCGCGCCCGCAACGAATCAAAGTAATCAGTGCTATGTAAGACCTCGGGTTCAAACAGTTCTGTCTGACTTGTTCTCTTCTCTTGCTCTCGTTGATGGGCCTTCGCTCGGACATGCTGCATTTCCGTCATTGCCTTCTTTTCGGCGTCCTTGAAGACTTCTACCCCCTTGGCGTTTCCTGACAAAAGTGACAATGTCATCCACTCCATCCCGCAACTCACAGTTACGTGTTTCAACTAACGCATTCTTGGCGTCATCAGCAAACTCTTTGAGCTTGGCGTAGGCGGATGGATTCTTCTCCAAGAAAAGGCATCTCAGTTTAATAGACTTCCCTCTGATACCATGCTGCGCGCGCGCTGCCTGCAACTCTCTCAAAGCAATCGAAAAAGAACTGTCCTGCAAATCTTCTGATTGCGCATTCCACGGTCCAGAGAAACAATCCACGTAAGTTATCGTGTCCCACTTAAACCCGATGATCATCGCAAATCGCTGGAGGTATTTTTGCAGGATCAGGTGTTTGATTTTGGTTTGTTCACGACGGGTGTATAAATCCCTCTGGCTGAGATCATCTTTGCTCATGGGTTCTCAACTCCAAAGTTCTAATGGATAGGTCAATTCAAACTCCTTTATTAACTCTTGCCGTTCAGCCTGAGACAAAACGGGGTTCAGGATGCGCTTTGGAATCTGATCGTATGTTTTGCCATCTAACTCTCGCCCGGCTTCTTTCTTGCGACCCCCCCCCCATTGCTTGAAAAAGAATGGCACATTCGCTTGACGGCACTGCTTGCGAATTTTGCGAACCCAACTCGGCCGAACAATCCTTGCGCCTGCGCCACTCTCGCCGCCAACGATTACCCAATCAATATCCTCCAAATTGATCTGGCCCAAGTCTTCAAGTAGCGGCTCGACGGAAAGGAATCGCTTGCTGGCTAGGGCTTCACGAAGATGGTCAACACGTGGCAAGCCGTATTTTCGGTTCTCAATGCTCACGCCCCACCAAATATGACGAGACTCGGCGGCAAATCGTAATTTCGTATTGAGCAGGTCACGCATTCGGCCTGACCTTTTAGTCAATACCTGATAGGTATGCCAGTTCGCTTTGACCATTACTTCAGCTATAGCAACGATATAATCATCGGGTACATCACTGTGAAAGAGGTCACTCATTGAGTTAACAAAGATCATCTTCGATCTTTGCCAACGGATCGGTTCAGTTAGTTTTTCAGGGACTAGGCGTAGATCAAAGCCTTGTTCGTAAGGATGGCCTTTCACTCCTCGAAAACGCTCGGCGAAGGTTTCGGCATAGCAGCGAGCGCAACCAGGGCTGATCTTGGAGCATCCGCGAACTGGGTTCCACGTGGCATCGGTCCATTCGATCTTTGAGTGATCGCTCACCTCGGCATCTCCTCTAGTTTAAGAGGCGCCCGCCGTCCTCAGTTTTTGCTTTGCTCGCCTTTGCCACTTGAACACTTTGGCTGTTATCTGATTGGCGAAGGGTTTCATAAACACGCTATGTCGTCAACCTCCGATAAATCCCCGGCAACCTCTCCGGCAAACTCATCACATCATCAATAATCGTGTAGCCGACTTCGCCGTACAAATCCTTCAACTCGGCTTCGGATTCGCGGTCAATCGTGATACAGAACGGCGTGATGCCGGCGATCTTGGTATGGCGCAGGGCCATTTTTGTGTCTTCTCTCGCGTAACGCGAATCGCCGTAATCGTGATCGTAGGGCCTGCCATCGGAGAGCACGATCAATAGCTTTGTGCGCGCGTCCTGTCGTTCCAGCTCCGACGCGGCATGCCTAATGGCCGCGCCCAGGCGGGTGTTGTTGTGGTAGGTGATGCCGCCGATCCGTTTTTCGACTTCGGGCGAATGCTTCTCGCCGAATTTTTTGATCGTGAAGTATTTGACGTTGCGGCGGCCTTCGCTGGTGAAGCCGGAGATCGAATAGGCGTCGCCCACCGCCTCCAGAGCCTCGCTCATCAAGACCAGGCCCTGTTTTTCGATGTCAATGATCTTCTGCCCGGGGCGAGTGTATGGCTGATTGGGATGGCGCGTGATCGTGCGCGCCGTGGACGAGGACATGTCGAGCAGGAACGACACCGCCACGTCACGTTCGCGGCGGATGCGGCGGATGTAAAGACGGTCGGACGGGCGTCCCGTGGTCTTTTTGTCCACGTGGTGATCAATCACCGCTTGCAGATCGAAATCTTCACCGTCCAGCTCGCCTTTGATCTTGCGCAGCGATTCGGGCTTGAGCATCTGGAACTGGTGGCGGATCGAAGAAATCACGCCTGAATACCTGGCCCTGACCTGTTCGACAAAATCGCGGTGGCCGCGGCGGTTTTCGCGCTGGATCACGCGACACCATTTCGCGCGGTGATCGCCAAGCTCGCGGTCCCATTCGTCATAAAAGTAGACTTCGTCGCCCTCCTGTAGTTCCTGCTCGCTCGATTCGGCGTTCATCAACTCGTTGAGCAGGTCGGAATCCATCGGCAGAGCCTCTTCGATCTGCTGCGACCACTGGTTGAACAGTTCAGGCCGGCGCTCCATCTGCGCGGCCTGCTGCTGCTGATCGTTGTCGCCGTTCTGGTTGTCCTGCTGATCCTTCTCGCTCTCTTGCTCTTCCTGGTTTGTTTCGTTCTCCTGCTCCTTACTGCGCTGATTCAGCAGCTCATAAATGCGGAACGTGGCGATCAGAGTATCGGCGACCGTAGCGTCGTCGCGGCGTAAGTACTCAGCGATGATGCGCTCGAACTGAAAGATGACTTCGGCGTAGGCGCGCCGGGCCGTTTCGTCAATCACGCCACCGCAGAGCGTAATCTGAAACAGCATCTCGTAAACCGCCTGCTCGACGGTCAACTCGGCGATTTGTGGTCGGCGTTCGATCAAACGGGAGCGAACGAAATCGAGGTCACGTCTGATGCCGCGATAAATCGAACGCAGCCGCCAGTCAATCCGCCCGTTTTCAAGCGTCGTGAAGATGCGCGCGGCGAGCGTGGGGTTGGGAAACCGCGAAAGAACGGTCTTGTAATCAGCCGCTTCGATCTGGATCGGTTCAAGCCTGGGCCTCGTCCCCAACCCAAGATGCTCGGCGTTGGAGTACTGGACGTATTCAGGGTTGTTCAAATCCTCGGTCAGCAGGCGGCGCTCCTGCTTGGTGAAATGGGAATCAATCTCCTGCAGGGCGGCGCGAACGTCCGGCGCGCCCATCACGCGCGTGCCGAATTCGACCTGGCCTGAAGCGTGAGCGGCCAGAGCTTTGTAAAGTTTGAAATCGTCGCCCGGCGAACCGAATTCGGCGACGACTGACGGGAGTTGAATCGTGTGGCCGTCGTTGATCTTCGACTCTTCGGGAATGGAGCCGAGCGGCGCAATCACCATTTCACGTCCGGTCAGGCCTTCGACGTAAAGCCGCAACAAGTGCGCCACCGACTCGAGCGCGACGCCTTCGTGCGCGCCGCGTAAACTATCCTGGCTGGTTTTCGATTCTAGGGCGTAATAGGCCTGCGCCTTACGGCGGTCTTCGCGATGCAGACTCGCGCCTTCCCGCGCCCACGCTTGAAACTGATCGAGCGAGGCCGCGGCCAGCGCTCGCGGGCTGCTCTTGAAACATTCGAGCGCGACATAAACGTTCTGCCCGGCGAGTTCTTCAACGACGTCCAGCACGACGTTGACCCGTTCGGGCGCGCGTTTGCGCTGTGTGATCGAGAGCGTGGCCAGCACTTTCGGCGTGAGTTTCAGGAAGTCGTAGACAATCGCGTTGCCTTCATCGGCGACTTTGCGCGTGACCCGATTCCATTTCTCAAAACTCGCCACGCCGCCGACTTCAATCACCGAACGCGCCGAACGGAAATATTGCAGGGCCGTCGCTCCGCCGCGTTCGAGGAAACCGGCGGTCTGCTTACACAGTTCGATAATGTCAGACGGCCTTTGAATGAAATCCAGGCCTTCACCGACCGCCGAGAGAAATTCCGCCGCAGTCGCGCCGGTGCGCTGGGCAAAACTTTCGGCCAGATTCAACGTGGCCTCCACTGGGGATCCGGCGGCGTCCGAATCGAAGTTTCGCAGCGCTTTGAGGGCCTGAGGGGCGGCGGATAAAACCTCGGTGCTGTGTTTAACCGAACGATGGGCGACCTCCACCGCGATTTTGAACAGACGTGAGGCGAAACGTTCTTCGCCCAGCGAGGCGACCGTGCGCGGCGCGTTGCGGAAAGTCGCCAGAGCCGCGGCGGGCGAAAGCACAATCTGTTTCGAGCAAAGCGCGATCAGCAAAGTCCGCAGGCTTTCCGGCAACGGCGCCAAAACCTCGTTCGAGTAACGGAAGAATTCGCCCGCTTCTTCGGCGCTGTTGAGCGCGATCTTGCGGCCCATCTCAGCCCACGCGCGCAGATCGCCGTTGTCCACGAGATGAGACACCTCCTGCACGGACTTGAAGAAATCCATCGCTACTTTGGGCGACACGCTGACCAAGGAGGCGCCGATGTCCACCGTCACCCATCCGCGCTCGTTGGGCTTCAGGCCCATCTTCATCGCCAGCGCCTCGACGGTGTTACGCGTCAGCCCTCTCAGCAGCGATCCGGTTAATCCTTTGCGTTCGTCTGACATAAAATCCAACAAAGCTATCAGATCACGGTCGTTACGATTTCACGAATGCTTCTCTGCAATTCGGAATCATCGGTGATGGGGCTGGCGATGGCCACTTCGCAGGCGGTCACCGGATCAACTCCTCGCGCGATCATCTGCGCGGCGTATACCAGCAGACGCGTCGAGACCCCTTCTTCCAATCCGTGTCCTTTCAGGTTGCGAACTTTCTCGCCAATCTTGACCAGGTCGCGCGCCGTAGGCTCGTTGACGCCGCCTTCGTGAGCGACGATCCGCATCTCAGCCTCGATCGGCGGATAGTCAAATTCGAGTGAGAGGAACCGCTGGCGCGTAGACTGCTTGAGGTCTTTCAGCACGCTCTGGTAGCCGGGGTTGTAGGAGATGACGAGCATGAAGTCGTCGGGAGCGTTGAGCAGGATTCCAAGCTTTTCAACCGGCAAGATGCGCCGGTCGTCCGTGAGCGGGTGGATCAGAACGATGGTGTCTTTGCGCGCTTCGACGACTTCGTCCAAGTAACAGATCGCGCCGTGGCGGACGGATGTGGTGAGCGGGCCGTCGTGCCAGACGGTGTCGTCGCCTTCGAGCAGGTAACGCCCGACCAGATCGGTCGCCGACAAATCTTCGTGACAGGCGACGGTGACCAGCGGACGGCCTAACCGATAAGCCATCGCCTCGACAAAACGCGTCTTGCCGCATCCCGTCGGCCCCTTCAGCATAACGGGAAGTTTGGCTTTGTATGCGGTTTCAAACAGCGCGACTTCGTCTCTTATGCTCAGGTAATAAGGCTCGCGGATAATTCGATATTTTTCAATTGATTGTTCTCTTGCGATAACTGCGTCAGTGGTATTTGCCATTGTCGTTTAAATCATCCCTGCGGTGTTGATTCAGACCGTGTTAGAATTGAACTGATTTTATATCTTAACACTGGCGCCTGGATTTTGTCAGTTGTCCGTAATCCGTAGTCATTGATCGGTTACAGGCCAGGGGCGAATCCCCGCCAAGGCCGAAAATGAGAATTAACAATGGGCAAATGACAACTGGCCAACGAGAAAAATTATGATTGCAGTCGCAATGAGCGGCGGAGTGGATAGTTCAACCGCCGCCGCTTTACTTAAAAATCAGGGACACGATCTGGTCGGCTTTTCGATGCAGCTCTGGAATCAGCGGCGCATCAACGTCGGGCCGGACGGCGAGCCTTTACCCTCGCGCTGTTGCTCGCTGGATGATCTTTACGACGCGCGCGCGGTCGCGTCAAAACTGGGCTTTCCGTTCTACGTCGTCAACCTCGAAGACGAATTCGAGCGCGATGTCGTGCGACCGTTCGTAACCAAATATCTAAACGGCCTGACGCCCAGCCCGTGTGTCGCATGCAACAGCTTTCTGAAGTTCGACAAACTGGTTGAACTGGCGAAGACCGCCGACGCCATGAAAGTCGCCACGGGTCATTACGCCCGCGTGAAATTTGACGAAGAGCGAGGGCGATGGCTGCTGCTGCGCGCCATCAACCGCGTGAAGGATCAGTCATATTTTCTGTTCGAACTGACGCAGGAGCAGTTGAGTTACGCCATGTTCCCTTTGGGCGAAATGACCAAAGAGGAGGTCCGCGCGATTGCCGCCGCCGCCGGCTTGCCCACCGCGCAGAAGCCTGAAAGCCAGGAGATCTGTTTTATCCCTGATGGCAATTATGCGCGCTTCATTGAAAGGTATCTGGAGGAAGACGGAGAGATGCGCGCCGGCGAAAACGATCTGCCTGTGTTCAACCAGCCGCTGGTTCGGATCGGCGGCGAAAGCAAGCTGGACGCGTCGAAACTGACTCCGGGCAATATCGTCACGACGGCCGGAGAAGTGATCGGGCGACATCAGGGCATTCATCGGTACACCGTGGGTCAGCGGCGCGGGCTTGGCGTTTCATCGCCCGATCCGCTCTACGTCGTGCAAGTGGACGCGAAGAACAACCGCGTGGTCGTCGGATCGAGCGACGACCTGTTGAAGCGCGAGATGACAGTCGAGCGCGTCAACTGGATCGCGATTGAGGAATTGATCGAGCCGGCCCGCGTCGCGGTCAAAATCCGTTCGCGCGCCGAAGAGGCTCCGGCCACGGTGTCGAAGCGCGAAGACGGTTCGGTAGTTGTGACGTTTGATGAAGCCCAGCGCGCGGTGACGCCAGGGCAGGCGGCGGTGTTTTATGATGACGACGTGGTTGTTGGCGGTGGGTGGATCGCTTAAAATTTCGCCGTCCTCGAATCATAACT
>Ga0187894_10007167_pt1 | contig 10637 bp, 9 predicted proteins | sample GBC1701081metaG_FD_136650 | JGI IMG/M metagenome (GOLD analysis project Ga0187894, IMG submission 136650) | White microbial mat communities from a lava cave in the Kipuka Kanohina Cave System on the Island of Hawaii, USA - GBC170108-1 metaG ... | reverse complement strand
CCGGTCAGATAGCTCTTCTGATCGAAGCGAATGGAGCCGAGATCGCTGCAGGACGGCGGCGCATCGAACGATTCGACGGGCGCCGCATCGCCCGAATCAATCGTGCTCGCGGAAAATCCCATGCCGCGTTTGCTGAACGCCTGCCAGATCGCGCATTGATTGGCGCCGCCGTTGTTGATCTTGTCGGCCAGCATAATCGCGTTGCGCGCGTCGATGAATGTGGGATTGACCGGCGTCAGCTTCAACCCGTCCACCACCAATTGAATGCTTTGCCGCTGTCCTTCTTGAAATCCGAGCTTGCGGATCAACTGCGCGCGCATCTCCAGCAGCGCGTTGCACCAGATTTCGCCCACGTTGTGAACTTCCGTGCCGCGCGCGATGTCGCCGAAATTTAGCGGGTAGACCTGTGGATCGGAGTTGTAAGGAAAACGGCGGATGCCTCTGGCGTAATTGTTGGTCACATACTGGCCCACGGCGTATGACCCGTTCAGGTCGTCATTCTCATTGCGCAACAGGACAATGCCGAAATAATCCGACCAGCCTTCGCCCATCCCGCGGCTCTGCATCCCGGTCAAGCCCGAGCCGTTGCCGACCAGCCTGGCGCTCAACCCGTGAGTCAGTTCGTGAATGATGACGCCCTGATCGAAATCGCCGTCCAGTTGCGGGTTCGCCGTCGTCCACAAATACATCTGCACGCGGCCGGGGCTCCCGTCGCGCGCCACGGAAAAATTGGCGTTGTTCGTGCCGCTGCCGTCTTGAGCGTCGGCCATGATGGCGTCATTGCCCACGCCCCCCATCCCGAAATTGTTCGTCTGAAAATTACCCGCCGCTTCGTTGAACCCATGCGCGTATAGGATTTCGTGATAGCGATTGACCCAGTAAAACAGATTGACCTGCGCGGCTTTCTGATTGTTCTCGGTGGTCGGCGCCTGCGTGAAATCAATCGGGAAAGAGAAATTGCCATCGGCGGTGGTCAACCGCGGCTGGTCCGCCTGGTTGTTGCTGTCCCGATCCAGATGCGCGTCAACATTGTTGCTGATCAACCCCGTCGCCGGCTGACCGGCCCACCAATCGAAGTGCGGGTCGTTTGAGTTGAATATTACCGCGCCGTTGAATGGAGCGGGGCGGAACGGAATGTCTTCCCGGTCAACAATCGCGGGGTTGTCTCTTACGTGCGGAACGTCGGGGCGCGGGCTGTCTTTGGTGAAGACAAGCCCGTGCGGCGTTTGGGTTGTTTGATAGAAGCCGGGAGAGTGGGTTGAGGCCGCAACATGATTTGGGCGGGGCTCTTTGGGAATGACAGGAAAAACGCGGAACACGCGGAAATAACGGAACACGCTGAAGGCCCATGAGAGATTGCCGCTGATTTCCGTGTGTTCCGTTATTTCCGCGTGTTCCGCGTTCTCCACAACTTTCTTCACTCGTTGTCTTATCGGAGTAGCTTCCTTGAAGCAATTCCACGTCATATTGTACCGATAGAGCAGTGAGCCGCGCTCAGCGTCAACCAGGATCAAATATGCGTCGGGCGTCTCCCGCTTCCACAAGACAAATTCCCAGGCCAGCCGCATCTGGTCGGGCGAAAGCGGGAAATAGACCAGTCGCGCTTCGACATCCCGCGCGAAGACCTCGCCGCCGTCTTCATTGCTGAAAAATTGACGTCGATTGTTCCCCGCCGCCTGCTTGCGCAATCGCAATGAGCCTTTGATCTCAACGTCGGCGTATTCGGACGCCTTGCGCAGAGACTCGACGGCGGAAAGGCGTGGCCGGGCGAGGTTGATCGACTTTGAAGCTTCCGGCATCAACTCGCCGCTCGCGGCGATCACCGCGCCGTCGCCGTCAACGTGAACGGCGTACTCGCCCTGAAAGACTTCGATTTCGTTGATCTCTTGCCGCAAGAATAGATGAGTGGCGCGATTGGCCGTTGTCCGATAACGTCGCGCAACCTTCAGCCCATCAACCTCGTTGTTGGAGAGACGGAAGAGATCGTTGTTGGTTTTCAGGAATTGTCTGGCCGTGACCTCGGCGTCCGACTGGCTGGCTTCGCTGAGCGGTTGTCGCAGGCCGAAGATGCGGCTGGGTGTTCCGGTCAGCGAACTCAATTGCATCTGCGTGTTCGGGCGCTCCCGCAACAGTCTTGACTGGCGAGCGTTGATCGCGCGCGACGGCGGCTTGATTGAGGTTCGCGGCTGATCTTCTTGCGCTGAAGATTGCGCGGGAAGCGAGCGCGCGACGTTGGCGCGGATGTCGAAATCCTCAAGGGATCGTGGCTGGCGATGTTGAGTTGAATCCGCGCTGGCGGGGGCTTGCTCGCCGCCCGCCGTTGACCGCGTCCTGATTTGAGCGGTTGTCGAAAGCGCGATTGAAAGGGCGGAAAAAACGGCAAGGATTGCGGCGATCAGAAAAAGGCTTCTTTTCATTGATGATTTGTGGGTACATGGCGCGCGCGGCGCAGGTCGAACTTCATTTGCCGGCAATCGGCGCCGGCGCGATTTCTGAATCCGCCCACGTTCCAGTGGATAAGACAGAAGGAGCCAGAGCAATCTGGATTCAGGCGCGGCGATTATACTTGAGAGAAAAGTTTGTGGCTAAAGCCTTGACCCTTGGCCTCTGAAGCATTAACAGTTCGCCGTACATTGAGGCGCAAAACAATGAAGATTCTGATAACAGGAGCGACAGGGTTGATAGGCAAGGCGGTTTGCCAGTTGCTGGTCGATGAAGGACGCCAGGTTGTGGTTTTATCCCGACGCCCGCCAGCGGAGACAGGGGGGGCCGGCGTCAGCGCGTTTCGTTGGGAGCCTGAGACTGAATCGCCGCCTGCGCAGTCCTGGGAAGGCGTGGACGCCGTTATTCATCTGGCCGGCGCCCCGGTGGCCGCGGCGCGATGGACGGACGAGCAGAAGCGGCGCATTCGCGATTCCCGTGTAAAAGGAACGCGAAACCTGGTCGCCGGAATGCGCAAGACGAGCAGCCCGCCGAAAATTTTAATTTCAGGCTCAGCGGGTGGATTTTATGGCGACCGGGGAGATGAAATCTTGAATGAAAGCTCAGACCCGGGCGCCGGCTTTTTGAGCGAAGTCTGTCTGGAATGGGAGGCCGAGGCCGCGCGCGCCAGGGAATTGGGCGCCAGAGCCGCGTTCGTGCGAACGGGCGTCGTACTCAGCCCGTCAGGCGGCGCTCTGGAGAAAATGTTATTGCCATTCAAGCTGGGACTGGGCGGGCGTTTGGGCAGCGGGCGGCAATGGTTCCCGTGGATTCATATTGACGATATTGTTGGAATCTTCCGGCACGCGTTGATGACGGCCGAGGTTGACGGCCCGATCAACGGCGCTTCGCCTGGCATCGTAACCAATGAAGAATTCACACGTGAACTGGCCGCCACATTGAACCGGCCGGTCTTCTTTCCTGTTCCGAAATTCGCGCTAAGCGTTCTGATGGGAGAGATGGCCGAAGTCGTGATGGCCAGCCAGCGCGTGGTTCCACGTGTTGCGCTGGATACGGGATATAAGTTTAAGCATCCGAATTTGAGGCAGGCGCTTGAGTCGTTGCTGAACACAGCGCCGCGCGCGTAGGCGAAATGACAGACGACAAACAACTCGGCTCAAGGTCGATCTCATCTCCCGAAATCTGGAGCCGCGCCAAATGGGAGCAGGTGGAGCAGGAGACGCGCCAACGCGCATTGGCCGCGCCCTCCGACGAGAAAGCCTGGGGGATTTTGGTCAGGCAGGCGCGCGCGGTTTTGCGAACCTACAGCGACAGTTTTTACATCGTCACCCGCTTTTTGCCGCCGGGCAAACGCGCTCAGGTCGAAGCGATATACGCCGCGGTGCGTTATCCGGATGAAGTCGTTGACACTTTTCCGCTGACTCAGACGAGGCGCTCGGAACTGCTCGACGATTGGGAGAGGCGCTACGACGCGGCTTTGCGGGCGAAATCCATTCGTGAATCGCTCGAATCAGGCGCGCCGTGCTTCGTCGCCAGCTTCGCGGACGTGGTTCGCAAAACTGGCGTCCCGCACGAACACTACCGCGCCTTTCTCGACGCCATGCGGCTGGATGTCTGGCCGCGCAAGTTCGAGACGCTGGAGGACCTGATCGAATCGTACATCTACGGCAGCGCAATCGTCGTCGGCTACTTTCTGGCATACGTCTACGGCGCGCCATCGCCGCGCGACTTCGACCGCGCCTTGAAGAGCGCCCGCGATCTGGGCGTTGCGCTTCAATTGACCAACTTCATGCGCGACGTTGCGGAAGATCAGCGCAGAGGGCGCGTCTACCTGCCGCAGGATATACTGCGCGGCGAAGGCGTCGATAAATTTGACGCCGAAGATCCCGGCCAGCGGTCTGCGATCAACAAAACGTTGCTCAAGCTGACCGAAATCACCGAAGCGTATTACGCCGGCTCTCTGGCCGGTCTGGACGCGTTCAACGCCGACAGCCGCGTGGCGATTCGCGCCTGCATTGATGTATACAGACAGTTGAACCAACGCATCGCCCGCAGTCCGCGCGGCGTACTCCATCGCGAAAGCGTGCCGATGCGCGAGAAATTCCGCGCGCTGCCGGCGAGCAAATATTGGCGGTTGCCGCTGGCGTACCTTCGACCTTAACGAAATGAAGTGTGAAACTGACCTCAAGCTGATTCTGAACGAAGCTGTTACGGCTGCCACACGAGCAGGCGAACTCATCGTCGCATGGGCTCGTCACGGGACGTATGAGGTACGCCAAAAGCAAGGGGCCGAACTTGTCACTACTGCGGATCTGCGTTCGGATGAGATTATTCGCGAGCATTTGGGATCCAAATTCCCTCAACATCGATTTCTCAGCGAAGAGGTTGTCGTCGAAGGCGAGTTCGACTTCTCAGGTTCCGTTTGGATCATCGATCCGATAGACGGAACCGCCAACTACGCGCACGGAAATCCGTATGTCAGCATTTCGATAGCCTTTGTTGTGGACGGCGTTCCTTTTGTGGGGGTGGTTCATGCGCCGTTTCTGCATGAAACCTACGCCGCTATCCGGGGAGCTGGCGCGACCTGCAATGGTCGTCCCATCCGGGTGAGCGGCGTTTCGGAGTTGCGCCGGGCATTAGTCGGAACAGGGTTCCCGCATGACCGCTCGAACGTGACCCCGGCAATCGAACGTGTCCGGCGTTTGGTCACGGAGTGTCAGGACATTCGCCGAGCCGGTTCTCCGGCGCTAGACATTGCGTGGGTCGCCGCTGGCCGGCTCGACGCCCATTCCGAGTCGCTTGCGCCCTGGGATGTCGCCGCGGCCGGTCTTATCGCAACGGAAGCAGGAGCCGTGCGTGGGAATCTTTTGCAAACAGAATCGTCGTTGCCGCCGGCGCTGCGAGGCGGGGGCTTTATTGTAGCTACGCCCGGAATCTTCGAGCCGTTATACGAGCTTCTTAGCGCCCAATAGAAGAATGAATCGTTCTGAAGCGGCGTCGAAAGCGCTTACTATGTTGGCGGGAAAGTATTCATTCACTGCGAGGCTAGGGGTAGCCGGTCCCAGGCAGGTAAGCGCAAAGGTCAGATTCATTTCTTAGACAAACAGCCCGTACGAACGTAATCTATCTACCGCCGGAGGTGATTTATGTCTCAAAAAAGCAGTCGCACTGAGCCTTTTGCCTATATTCTGATCGTCGAAAGCGACAAAGATTTGCGTGAGGCCGCTCTCCACACGATCAAGGCGCCGAATTGTGCGGTGGACGTGGCGAGAGATTCTGCCGACGCGCGCGGTTGAGCCGATCTGTGCGACTGGTGACGCATTCAGATGTTGCTATCACGATTCGTTCGAAAGTGACCTTTTATCCACCGAACTTATTACGCCCGCTCTGCGCGCATGCAGAGAGCGGTCAAACATTTTCCGATCCGGAACAAGTCATTCTGATTAAACCACAGTTTACGGAGCAGGTATGGCGCAAAGAGTGGTATTCCTACAGCGGCTCTAAAAGGGCACTGGATTTTCTCTCAGACCATATTCCCTATTTGCTGGCTTGCAACCCTTGCACTCCCTATCAAGACTCTGAGTCGTTGCTCGCGCCTTGGAAACGAATCGACCGGACCTTTCTGAACTAAGCGCAGGTTGAGGAACGGTTTTGGACGTCCATCTGAACGGTTACCAAGAAGATTGCGCGAACCAGCATCTGATAACGGGTCGTTGATCGTATTGTGAGCAGGCGAATAACGGGTTGTTGATCGTATTGTGAGCAGGCGAATGGAAGGTGAAGGTGATGAGCGGTCGCGGCGTGAAGGGGTATGAGTAATGGCGACAGTGAAAAATTGAATGGCAAATCGAATGGCTCGCGGCGCGGCCTGGTGATCATTGTCGGCGCGGGGCTGGGCGGATTGAGCGCGGCGATTCACCTGCGATTGGCGGGGTACGATGTCACGCTGTTTGAAGCGAATGACCGCGTGGGTGGGCGGGCCAATCGGATCGAACGCGATGGCTTCAAGTTCGACACCGGTCCGACGCTGCTCAACTATCCGTGGGTCTTCGAGGAGTTGTTCCGCGCGGCTGGGCGAGAGTTGAAAGATTACGTGACACTGTTGCCCGTTGATCCTTCGGTCAGTTTCCGGTGGCCGGATGGGGCGCGGTTCACGCTTTCATCAAACCTGCAAAGGCTGCTGGACGAATGCGAGCGCCTCGAACCCGGCTCACGCCCCAACGTCATCGCATTTTTGCGCGACGCGGCGATCAAGTACCGGCTCTCTTTCGACAAACTAATCCCTCGCAACGAAGACAATCCGGTTAAGTGGATCAGCGCTCTCAGCCTGAGTGAGATGTCGAAGCTTGGCGTTTGGCGTTCGCTTGACGGCGAACTGAAGCGGTTTTTCAAAGGCCGCTACATTCGTGAGGCGTTAGGCTCTTATGGAATGTACCTGGGCGGCTCGCCATACGATTTGCCGGGGCTGTTTTCAATTCTGGCGTACGGCGAGTTGGCTTATGGCTTGTGGCTGCCGAAGGGCGGTATTTACGCGCTGGTCGAGGGAATTGAGCGGCTTGCGCGTGAGTTGGGCGCTCGGATTCATACCGGCCAGCGTGTTAAACGGATCGTCATCCAAAATCATCGGGGGGATCGCCGCGTCTCCGGTATCGAAACATCTGACGGACGATTTCATCAATGCTCAACGGTCGTGTCGAATGTTGATCTGCCGACGACAAATACTGAATTGCTTGACGATCATTCAACCCCGCGCGCGCGAGCCTCTGATGTGAAAATGACGCCCGGAGTGATGACCTTTTACTGGGGCATTCGTGGCAAAGTGGAAAATATCGGCCACCACACGATCTTTCTGCCTGACGATTATCCGAGCGCATTCGACGATTTGTTCCGCTTCAAACGCATCCCGCGACAGTTGCCGTTTTACATCGCGACGCCTTCGGAAACCGACCCTGGCCTCGCGCCTGAGGGCGGCGCCACAATGTTCGCGCTTGCGCCAACGCCGTTGCTGAGCGAAATGCCGGGCGTTGATTGGCCCGCGGCGGTCAATGATGTCAGGCGGCGAATTTTTGAAAGGTTGTGGCGGCATGATGCCGGCTTCGATCCCGAACGCATCGTCGTCGAGGAAGTCTTCACCCCGGCTGAATGGCGCCGGCGCTTCGGCCTGTTCGATGGCTCGGCGTTCGGCGCCGCGCACACGCTGTTCCAGGTTGGCCCGTTCCGCTCGCGTAACTATTCGAACGAAGTTGACGGGCTTTATTACGTCGGCGCGAGCACAACGCCGGGCACGGGAATGCCGATGGTCGCGCTCGGCGGCAAGCTGACCGCGCAAAGAATCGAGAGCCGCGCCAATGGCCATGTTCGTTGAACGATACGGACAGGGCGACCGGGCCTTCTTCGGATTGCACGGGTGGAGCGGCGATCACACAACGTTCGCGCCGCTTGTGAATTATCTGCCTCCGGACGCGTCGCTCTACAGCGCGGACTTGCCCGGATTCGGGCGGTCGCAACCTCCGCGCGAGTGGCGCCTGGAGGAATTGACGGACGAGATCGCCGCCGAAATTTCCGGACTGCGTTCGCAATCAATCACTGTAATCGGCAATTGCAGCGGCGCGATACTTGCCCTGGCCGCGATGCCGCGAATCGCCGAACGCGTCAACCGCCTGATCTTGATTGACCCCCTCGCTTTCGCCCCCTGGTACTTCAAACTTTTTGTCGCGACTCCGATCGGGAAGTACGCCTACTACTCGACGTTCGCCAATCCGCTTGGACGCTGGATCACCAATCTGTCGCTCAAGCGGCATCGAACGGGATCGACCGATTTGACTGGCTCTTTTCGAGCGGTTGATCACGGGGCCTCGTATCACTACCTGCGAATGTTGTGCTCGATTGACGGGATCGCAAAGTTCGCATGGATTCAACATCCGATTGACATCGTTTGTGGCGAGCGGACGTTCGGCGCAATCAAACGATCCGTAGGCATGTGGCGAGGCATCTGGCCGCAGGCGAGGGTTTTCGAACTGGAAGGCGCGGGTCATTTGCCGATTGAAGAAGCGACGGAAGATTTGAGCCGGATCGTTTTCAACAACAAGGCTCGCAGTTCACCTAACGATCTTGAATATGCCTGAAAGACTCGATGCATACGTCAGCCAGCGCCGCTGTTTGATTGAAGCGGCGCTCGAAGATTGTCTGCCGCTCAGCTCGCAGCCCCACGCGCGGCGGTTAAACGAAGCTTTGCGTTACGCGGTCTTTCCCGGCGGTAAACGCTGGCGGCCCGTTTTGACGCTGCTCGGCGCGGAACTTGTCGGCGGCTCGGCGCGAAACGCGATGCTTGCGGCCTGCGCGATGGAGTTCCTGCACACAAGTTCGATCATCTTCGACGACCTGCCCGCGATGGATGACGCCGATGTGCGCCGCGGGATCCCCGCGCTGCACAGGGTTTTCGGCGAAGGCGTGGCGCTGCTAGCCGCTCTGGCGCTGCTCAACGAATCTTACGGGTTGTTGGCGCGCGCGGCTCGTGAAAACGGCTGTTGCGAAACCACCGCGCGGCTGGTGGAAGGCGCCGCGAAATGCATTGGCGGAAACGGGATGATCGGCGGGCAGGCGGTCGACCTGGTTTTGCGTGGAGCGGGCCAGGGGCCTGACGCGCTCTACAGCCGCAATCTGAAGACAATGGCGCTGATGCGATTGACGATGTCGGCTGGCGCGGTCGCGTGCGGCGCCGGCGCCGGCGACGCGGCAACGTTGGGCGATTTCGGCGAATCGCTCGGGATGGCTTATCAGATTTGCGACGACCTGCTGGACGATCTGGGCGCAAGCGCCGAGCTTGGCAAACCCGCGAGACAGGACGCGCGTCACAGCCGCTCGACTTGCGTCACGGAGTTGGGCGTCGAAGTCGCGCGCCGGCTCGCCACAAGCCTGGTTGAAGAAGGGAGAGCGTCGCTGCGGGATCGGTTCGGAGCGCGCGCCGAAGTCGAACTGCTTTCCGAGGCCGCAATGATGATCCTGCGGGAAGCTTTGCGAGTCTCGTTGGCCGTCGCTTAGCGCGGTTTTCACATTGGCGTACGGGTCAACATCCGCGTCATCCGCGTTCTATTTACTTATCCTTTGCGGGACCAACTGATGCTAATAACCTCGCTGCTGGTGATCAATCTGTTCGTCTTCGGCGTGACGGTGGTGAATGTCACGCTATGGCCGAGATTAAGGCGCGCGGCTCGGAAATGGCCCGGCCATGTCTCGATTTTGATTCCCGCGCGCAATGAAGAAGCCAATCTGCCCGCCTGCCTCGACGCCGTATTGAAACAGGAGGACGCGGTTCTGGAAGTTTTGATCTACAACGATCACTCGACCGACGGCGCCGCGAATGTGATCAGCGAATACGCCGAACGTGATCGCCGCATTCGCGCAATCGAGCCGGTTCCGCTCGCTCCGGGCTGGCTCGGAAAAAACTTTGCTTGCGCCAAACTGGCCGAGCAGGCGAAAGGGAAGTGGCTGTTGTTCCTTGACGCCGACGCGCGGTTGACTGAAGGCGCAGTGGCTCGGATGGTCGAAGAGGCGCATCTGCGGCGGCTGAAATTTCTCTCCTGTTGGCCCGGATTGGAGATGGGAAGTTTCTGGGAGCGCGCGTTGATGCCGATGCTCAACTTCGTGGTCTTTTCGATTTTTCCCGCGCCTCTCTCTTTGGTTCTCAACAGCCCGTCGCTCGGACTTGCTCACGGCGCCTGTTTGATGATCGAGCGCGAAAGCTATTTTTCAATCGGCGGACACGCCGCAGTTCGCGACCAGATATTCGAGGATGGAAGGCTGGCGCAATTGTGGCGCGGGCGGCGCGCGCGCGGCTTGTGTCTGGACGGGCAGGATCTGGTTCGGGTGCGGATGTACGAATCATTCGGCGGAATATGGAGCGGGTTTCAGAAGAATTTCTTCCTGGCTTTCCGCCGCGAAACCAGTTTCTGGGCCTTCATCGCCTTTCACTTCATCGTCTTCCTCCTGCCGTTCTTGCTGTTGATTACGGCTCCAAGCGTAGATGTTGCGCTTGCCGCCGGAACAAGCGTGGGCGCCCGGATCGCTCTTGCTCTTCGTTTTCGCCATCCAGTGTGGTCCGCGTTGCTGCATCCGTTTGGCGAACTGATCCTGATTGCAATCGGCCTCTCTTCGTGGCGCAGAATTAAGAGCGGATGCGGAGTGGATTGGCGCGG
>Ga0187894_10007166_pt1 | contig 10638 bp, 9 predicted proteins | sample GBC1701081metaG_FD_136650 | JGI IMG/M metagenome (GOLD analysis project Ga0187894, IMG submission 136650) | White microbial mat communities from a lava cave in the Kipuka Kanohina Cave System on the Island of Hawaii, USA - GBC170108-1 metaG ... | reverse complement strand
GAAGCAATGGGAAGGTGAGGGGCTGCTGCAGCGTGCTCATGTCGAAATCCATGCCCCTCACCCGTCCCGCCGCTTCGCGTCGGGCCCCTTCCCTCTCCCCGCTGCGCTTCGCTTGCGGGGCGAGGGTGTTTTTTAAAGTATCTTGAACGATCCCGGCGCCGGCGCTTCGTCTCGCTGAATCTCGGTCAGAGGCTTCGCCGCATAGAGCCGCTTGATGCCCTTGATCCAGTCGCGCGCCCGGTCGTTCAAATCGAAATCCTCGCTCATCACCCGCCCGCGGGTGATGAGGATGCCGAGATCGGCGCCTTCATAACGATAGTCGCCGGGCCCGGTGATGCGCAGGAAGAAGGCCTCGCGCTCGGATTCGATCGCCTGACGATTGTAGTCGAAGCGGTCATAGGAGACCGAGCCGTCGCTCGCCATGCGATAGATGCCGGTCGGCGGCGCGTGGGTCACGATATCGACCACCTCGTCGGTCGATTTGATGACGAGCTGCGACCAGGAATCGATGAATTCGCGGCGCGCCCAGCGCTCATTCAGCTCCTCGACATCGATCTTGTATTTGAGGCCGGAGAATTCGAGCAGATGGAACAGGAAGAGCGGCGCATCGGCATAGGCGAAAGCGGCGTGATTGGTCATCGATGAGGCGCCGCAGATGCGCGGATTGAGCTCGCCCAGATAGACCTCGCCATCCGTCTCGTCGATGAGGAAATCGAGATCGAAATAGCCGCGATAGCCTTCTTTGATCAGCCGGTTGCCGAAGCGGAACGCCATGTCGCGCGCCTTGTTGCGCACCTTCTCGGTGAAGGCGCCGGGGAAGATCTCGTTGCCGCACCAGCCGCCCTTATAAGGCGTGAGCTCCTTGCGGCCGACGACTTCGGTCAGAAGCGGGCCGACCAGCGTGCCGGAGCGCGTGGCGCAGGCTTCCATGGTGGCGCCGCGGCACTTGATCCGCTTCATGATCTTCACTTCCTTCTCGCCCGTGATGTCCTTCGCATGACGGGCGAAGTCCTGCTCACTGGCGATGAAGAAGGTGGTGTGGCCGGAATCACCAAAGGCGCTCTGCACCACGAGATCGCGGCCGATCTTCGCCTTGTCGGCGGCCTTGATCAATTCGGCATAGCTCGACGCCCTGGCCAGCGTATTGGGTACTGAGGCGACGCCCGCCTTGTTGCCGATGCGCACCGTCTCCATCTTGTTGTCGCAGCGCGAACGGAGCTTGGCCTCGGGGAACCACACATCGATGCCGAGCTCGCCGCACAGGCCTTCGGTCTCCTCGTCGAACATCAGGAAGGTGGCGGCGGGCTTGCCGCCGCGCTTCTTCACATGGTCGACCACATCCTTGTGCTGGAGCATGTGGTTATTGATGTCCTCGATCGACTCGAACTCGTCATGCGCCTGCTTCGCGGGCACGAAGACATTGGGATGGCGGCCGTCGAAACAGTCGATGTAGTTGATGAATTTGAGATTGCGAACCCACTGGTCGATGCCGATGAGGTTGAAGTTGGTAGCCGAGATGAAATAGATCGGTTGGTCGTTGCGATGCATGACATTGCGCAAATCCGATACGTTCCTGACCGTCTGCATCGTTTCCTCTTCGTTTAGGCGGCTTTGATCCGGCGTGTCTTGTGCTTGACTTCGAGATAGGCATCGAGGCCCCAGGGCCCGAGCTCGCGGCCGATACCGCTCGCCTTGAAGCCGCCCCAGGAGGTCTCGACGAAGATCACTTGCGGGCTGTTGATCCAGATGAGACCGCTGTCGATCGCATCCGCCACCCGCTCGCCGCGCTCGCGATCAGCCGTCACCACGGTGGCGACGAGGCCGAAGTCGCTGTCATTGGCGAGAGCGATGGCTTCGTCCTCGTTTGAGAAAGTCTTCACGCACAGCACCGGCCCGAAAATCTCCTCACGCCAGAGAGGACTCGAGACCGGGACATCGCCGAAAATCGTCGGAGCAATGAACCAGCCGGTCCCGAGTCCTTCCGGCCTGTCGCCGCCCAGGATGAGGTCGAGGCCGTCCGCCCGCCCCTGAGCGATATAGGACATGACCTTGTCATATTGCGCCTTGGTGGTGAGCGGGCCCAAAGTGGTTTGAGGATCGAGCGGATCGCCGGGCTTCAACGCCTTGGCCGCGGTGATGACGCGCTCCATCAGCCTGGGCGCGATCTTATCTTCGACCAGCAGCCTTGAGGTCGCCGAGCACATCTGCCCGGCATTGAAGAAGATCCCGTTGACCACGCATTCGGTGGCGATATCGAGATCGGCATCGGCGAAGACGACGATCGGCGATTTGCCGCCGAGCTCGAGGCTCACCGCCTTGGGGCCAAGCGCTGCCGCGGCCATGACGCGAGCGCCCACGGCATTGCTGCCGGTGAAGGAGACCTTGGCGACGTCCTTGTGCGTCGTGAGGGGGGCGCCGACATCGGGGCCCAGTCCGGTGACGAGATTGATCACGCCTCTGGGCAGGCCCACCTCGTCGACGATGGCGCCGAGCTCGAGCTCGACGATCGGCGTCACTTCCGAGGGTTTCAGCACCACGGTGCAGCCGGCGGCGAGCGCCGGCGCCACTTTCCAGGATGTCGTCACCATCGGGAAATTCCACGGCACGATGAGCCCCGCGACACCGATCGGCTCGCGCCGCAGCGTCGCGCGGAAGGCGCTGTCGGGCACGTCAACAGGCGAGTCCTGCGCGCGATCGAGCTCGACCGCGAGGCGACCGTAATAGTCGAAGGACGAGGCCACATCCTGCATGTCGATCAGCGCTTCGGCGAGCGGCTTGCCGTTATTGAGGGACGAGAGCCGGGCAAGCTCGTCCTTGCGCTCGCGCACGCGCTCGGCAATGGCGGTAAGAAAGCGGCCGCGCACCGAACCCGAGGCCCGTTTCCAGGCAGGGAAGGCCGCGGCCGCCGCCCTCACGGCGAGGTCGACATCGTCAGGCCCCCCGGCCGCTACCTGATGAATGACCTTTTCCGTGAAGGGATTGAAGACGGGGATGGTGCCGCCGCGCAAAGGCGCACGCCATTCGCCGTCGATATAAAGTCTGTCGCGCATCACGCCGCCAGCTCACGCGCCAGGGACTCGCTCGCACGGATCTCGATGATGGTCGGCACCTTCCGCTTCGGCGACTGCATGAGCTCGTCGCGCAGAGCGGCGATATCGGCCGGGCGCACGGCATGGCAGCCGAGTCCTTGTGCGATGGCGATGAAGTCCGGCGTATAGATGTCGACGCCGATCTCGGGGATTTGGCGGTCGCGCATATAGGCCTTGATCTCGCCATAGCCGCTATTGTTCCAGATCACCACCGCAAGCGGCACTTGTGCTTCGACGGCGGAAGCGAGCTCGGGCAGTGAGAATTGCACGCCGCCATCGCCGATCAGGCAAACGGCAGGGCGATGGAATTGCCCGAGCTTCGCGCCAATGGCGGCGGGCAGGCCATAGCCCAGCGTGCCGTAGCCGGTGCTCGAATTGAAATAGGAACGCGGAGCGGGCGCCTGATAGGTCTGGTTGGCGGCATAGACGGGCTCGGTCTGGTCGCCGGCGATGACGACGCCGGGCAAGGCCTCGCTGATCACGTCCAGCAGGCGGCCATGGGTGCGGCATTGCGGCCAGAGGCCCTTTTCGATCTTCTGGCGCAACGAAGCGGCGCGCGCTTCGCCGCTTCGCTTTGCCCCCGCCTTGCCGCCGAGTGCCTGGTTGAGCGCCACGACGGCGAGCGTGCTGTCCGCAAAGATCGCGACGTCGGCCGGCAGCTGATTGACGAGCTGCAAGGGATCGATGTCGATGCGGATGAGCTTGCCCTTGACCGTGATGTCCTTGGGCTCGGGATACATTTCCGTCTCGCCGAATTCGGTGCCGATGGCGAGAACGACATCGCTCTTCGCGAGCTCGTCCTGGGCCGCATCCATGCCGAGATTGCCGGCAAGCGCGAGCTTGTGGTCCCTCGGCAATATGCCCTTGCCATTGATGGTCGTGAACACCGGCGCGTCGAGGGTCTCGGCGAGCTTGCGGATCTCTACAGCGGCGTCGGCCGCTCCGCCGCCGGCGATGATGAGAGGGGTCTTCGCCTCGACGAGAAGGGAGGCCGCTTCCGCGATGAGCTTCGGATCGGGCGCCGGGCGCGACGGCAAGGGCCAGGCCTTCGCCTTGTCGTCCATCCTGGCGGTGATGACATCGAGCGGGATCTCGATATGGACCGGACGTGGCCGCGCGCTGGCAAAGACGGCGAAAGCGCGCGCCAGGACCTCCGGCAATTGCTTAGGGTCGAGCAGCGTGTGGCTGAAGGCCGCGACGCCCGAGATCAGATTGCGCTGCGAGGGCAATTCATGCAGCCGCCCCTGTCCCATGCCGAGATGCGCGCGGGTGTTGACGCTCGAGATCACCAGCATGGGCACGGAATCGGCATAGGCCTCGCCCATGGCGGTCGCGATATTGGTCATGCCGGGGCCGGTGATGATGAAGCACACGCCGGGCTTGCCCGAAGCTCGGGCATAGCCGTCGGCCATGAAGCCTGCCCCTTGCTCGTGGCGCGGCGTCACATGGCGGATCTTCGTCGCCTCGAGGCCGCGATAGAGCTCGACGGTATGGACGCCCGGAATGCCGAAAATCACCTCGACGCCATAGGCTTCGAGAAACTTGACCAGAACTTCACCGCAAGTGGACACGCTCTTTCTCCTTGTCGAATCAGCGGCCGGCAAAGTGCCTGGATAGGTCGCGCAAGTCATCCTTGCGTCCGGAAACCGAAGTTCTCGTCATCCCGCAGCGCCTTCCGCGGGAGCGTCGGCTTCGTCCGAGAAATCGACATGGGCGTGGCGCGGAACGATGATCATCGGCACCGGCGCGTTGCGGATGATCCGGTTACCGTTGGAGCCGAGGAAGACCTGCGCCAGGGGGCCGAGGCGGCCCGAGCCGATGACCAGGACCTCGCCCGGCTTCCAGCCGATGGACTGGAGGGCCTCTTTCCAGTTGGCGCCATCGCCAATGACCGTCTTCACCGGCACATCGCTCGTGAGTTCCGCGAGGAGCGCCTTCTGCGCAGCAACGGCCTGGCTGCGCCATTGATTGGCGACGAGGTTCTCGATCTGGTAGCCGGCACCCGTCGGATACATCTGCTTGTCGCGCACCACGAAAGTCGCAAGCCTGAGCGGCACCTGGTATTTGCGGCTGAAGCCCACGCAATAGTCGACCGTCGCCTTCGACTTGCGGGTGGCGCCATAGGCGCAGGTCATGCGGCCGAGCAGGGTCTTGGCGCCGGTATTGAAGCCGCGCGGCGCCAGCGCCACGGGCAGCTTCGAGGAATGCAGGAGATTGCGCGTGACGCTGCCTTCCAGGAATTTGCCGACGGTCGCCCCGCGCGAGGAGCCGAGCACGATCATGTCGGCGCCGAGATCCTCCGCCGTGGCGAGAAGGCCTTCCTGGGCGGAGGTGTAGCTGCGGGTGATGAACTGCGCCGGCAGCTTGTTGCCGACGATGGCCTTGGCCTTGTCCATCGCCTTCTCGGCATGCTTGTCGAGGAAGGCCGCATACTCCGCATCGACCCGGGCCATGGAAGGATAGCCCCAGGTGTTGGGCAGGATCAGGCAGACGACCATCTTCGCCTTGTTGCGCTGCGACAGCATCGTGCCGAGAGCGAGAGCCTCCTCGCCGCCGCGATCGGCCGAATAGGCAACCAGATATTTCATCGGACCCTCCCGCTTCAGGATTTCGTGACGTGAGCCTTGGGCTCGAGCTTGGACTTCTTGATGCTGTAGAGGAAGTAGAAGGCGGCCGCGAAGACGAGCCACACGCCGAACAGCTCGAAGGTGCGCGGGTTCAGATTCCAGATGAGATAGAGGGATGAGAGGATGCTCAGGATCGGCAGCACCGGATAGAAGGGCACCTTGAAGCCGCGCGGCATGTCGGGCCGCGTGCGGCGCAGGATCATGACGCCGGCGGAGACGACGATGAAGGCAGTGAGGGTGCCGAGGCTGGTGAGATCCCACAATATGGCGTCCGGCACGAAAGCGGCGATGGCCCCGACGAAGAGCGCCACGACGATGGTGTTGGCGACCGGCGACAAAGTGCGCGGATTGACGCGATGGAACAGCTCGGGAATGAGGCCGTCGCGCGACATGGCGAAGAGGATGCGGGTCTGGCCATAGAGAACGACCAGCGTCACGCTGAACACCGAGATGACGGCGCCGATCGCCAGCACCAGAGCCGGCCAGTTCGAGCCGGTGAGGTTCTGCAGGATGGTGGCGAGTCCCGCCTCCTGGCCCTCGAAGGCGGCGGCGGGCTGCACGCCGATCGCGGTCAGGGAGGTCAGAATATAGAGCGTGGTCACGATGATGAGGGCGGCGATGATGGCGAGCGGCAAGTTGCGCTTGGGGTTCTCGACCTCTTCGCCCGCGGTCGAGACCGCATCGAGGCCGACATAGGTGAAGAAGATGGTGCCGGCCGCGGCGCTGATGCCGGCAAAACCCATGGGCGCGAAAGGCTGGAAATTGGCCGAGGTAAATCCTGTCGCGGCGATCAGGATGAAGAGGACGAGGACACCCATCTTGACCAGCACCATGATGGCATTGGCGCGGGCCGACTCCCTGGTGCCGCGGATCAAGAGCAGGCAGCACAGGAACACCAATATGGCAGCGGGCAGGTTCATATAGCCGTCGCCGCCGATCGAGAGCTCATAGCCATCGGCGACGATCGGTGCCGCCGACAGCCATGCCGGAAGCCCCGAGCCGAAGACGATCTCGAAGAATTTGTTGAGATAGCCGCTCCAGCCGATGGCGACGGCGGAAGCCGAGATGCCATATTCGAGGATGAGACAGGCGCCGACGAAATAGGCGACGATCTCGCCGAGCGTCGCATAGGCATAGGAATAGGACGAACCCGAGACCGGGATCATCGAGGCCATCTCGGCGTAGCAGAGCGCGGTGAGGCCGGCGACGGCGCCAGCCATGAGGAAAGAAATGATGACCCCGGGGCCCGCCGTCGGCACGGTCTGGGAGAGAACGAAGAAGATACCGGTGCCGATGGTGGCGCCGACGCCGAACATGATGAGCTGGAACAGCGTGATCGAGCGGTTGAGATGACCGTGCTCGGGATCGGCTCCTTGCGTCTCGCTGATCAGTTTCTCGACGGGCTTCTTGCGCAAGACGCGCGGGCCCAGCACTTGCTGTTGTGACATATGCGTTCCTTCCCTCATGGGCGCGTTGGCGGACCCTGTGCCCTGATCGGGCCGGCCAGTCTCTTGTTGTTGGGCGTGCGGTCGATGTGCAGCCGAATTGCGCGCTTTTACCGTAAAACGGACGAAAGGTGCTGCCGTTCTTGTACCGGGAGACACGCGAAGCTGTCGGTGGGCAACAGCCGGGAAGCGGTTTCTGCTGCGGCCCTCGACATGATCCGCCCGGAAATGTCACAGTGAGGATGGAGGGGGACATGAAGGACAGCGACACTTCCTTAAAGCTCGACCAGCTCGATCTCAGGATCCTGGCCAAGCTGCAGACCGATGCCCGCATCACCAACCAGGAGCTTGCCGATGCGGTCGGACTTTCGCCAAGTCCCTGCCTGCAACGGGTCAAGCGCCTGGAGCGGGCCGGGATCATCTCCCTCTACCAGGCGCAGATCGATCTCAACAAAGTGTGCCGGCATGTCGATGTCATTGCCGCCGTCACCCTGAACAGCCATGGGCTCGATGATTTCAACGACTTCGAGAAAATGGTGGCCGGCATGCGCCATGTGGTCGAATGCACCAAGCTCTCGGGCACCATCGACTACCTCGTGCGCTTCATCTGTCCCGATATCGGCTCCTATCAGATGCTGTCGGACGAGCTCCTCAAACTCGGGCCGAAGGTGGGGAATTTGAGCTCCTATATCGTCCTCAAGGCGGTGAAGCCGTTCCGCGGCGTCGTGCTGGACGATCTCGTCGCTCCCCACTGACTGCTGACATGGATTGACAGCACAGCCGGGTCGAAGCCTTGATGCTGCCGCGCGATGGCAGTAGCCTCGGCCTGTCGAAAAAGACGGATCGGTAGGTTTGCCCGATCGCTTCCTGGTTCTTCCGCAGGAAGTTCTGACCTGATGGCCGGAAGCCCGGCCGCGGAGTCCCACGACCTGCAACGCCGGATCAGTATCCGGCGCATGAAAGGACGTGAACATGCAACAATACATATCCCTCATCACCCTTGGCATCACCGACATCGCGCGCTCGCGCCGCTTCTATGGTGAAGGCTTTGGCTGGAAGCCAGTCTTCCAGAATGACGAGATCACCTTCTATCAGGTGAACGGCTTCGTCTTCGGCACCTGGCTCACGCGCCAGCTCGAGGATGACATGCAGCGCAAAGGCCTGTCGCAGACGGGCGCCTTCGCGCTGGCGCATAATGTCGAGACGGCGGAAGAGGTCGCGCCGGCGATCGACCGGCTGGTGCGCTTCGGCGGCAAGCTGCTCCGGCCCGCGGATGCGCCGCCGCATGGCGGGCTTCGCGGCTATATCGCCGATCCCGACGGCCATGCCTGGGAAATCGGCTGGAATCCCGACTGGCGGATGAGTCCTGAAGGCTATACGACCTTCGGTATTTGAACATCGAGCACCTCGTCCCGCGACCGCGGGGCGAGGCAGCGCCTTGCGCGCTCGCTGACCTCGTGTCTTGGCAGGCGGCAACGAAATCGCGTAACGTCATATAGAGTTGGGACGATACGGCTTAGTCGGGTTCGGGACCGATGGTTGAGCGTCACGATACTATCGTCATTGGCGGTGGCCAGGCCGGACTGGCCATGAGCTACTATTTGCAACAGCACGATCGCGAGCATGTCATCCTGGAGCGCGGCCGCATTGCCGAGCGCTGGCACGCGGAGCGATGGGACTCGCTTCGCTATCAATTCATCAATGAGACCATTGAGCTCCCCGGTTTGAGCTACAAGAGCGCAGATCCGAACGGGTTTGCCCATTACACCGCTGTTGCACAATTCATCGAGAGCTATGCCGCCCATATCGGCGCGCCGGTCCTGGAGAGGATCGCCGTCACATCGCTCCGGCATGAGGACGATTATGTCTTGGAGACGACGGACGGCGTTGCCAGGGCCCGCAATGTCATCGTGGCGACAGGTCCGTTTCAAGACCCGATGATTCCCATGGCCGGCCGAGACCTGCCTCGCTCTCTGTACCAGGTTCACGCCGCGAACTATCGCGGACCCCAAGAGCTTCCACCGGGAGCGGTCCTGGTGATCGGCAGCGGGGCATCCGGTTGTCAGATCGCCGATGAGCTTCAGCAGGCCGGTCGCAGCGTTTATTTGTCTGTCAGCCGCCATAAGCGCGTGCCTCGGCGCTATCGCGGCAAGGACGTTCTGTGGTGGTTCGAGAAGATGGGTCGCTTCGACGTCACGATCGACAACTTCCCTCAGCGACGCTATCCGCCTTCCACGATCATCACCGGCGTGAATGGCGGATATGACATGGATGTTCGGCGATTCGCCCGAAATGGCGGAAGGGTGTTGGGACGCCTCCTTGCATCGTCCGACGGACAGCTGGCGACGGGAGACGATGCCGCCGAGATTCTCGGTGAGGCCGACAAGACATATGATGAGTTCATTTCCGCGGCGAGAATCAGCGCGGCAAGATTCGAAAGCTCAGGCGAGCTCGATCCCGATGATCATCGCCCGCCGGCGCCCGTTGTGATGGAGATCGACGGGATCCGGACTGTGGATCTTGCGGCCGAGGGGATCAGTTCGGTGATCTGGGCAACGGGATATCGCTTCGACTATGGCTGGATAGAAATCCCGGTGTTCGGTTCCCAAGGTGCGCCCATTCAGCAGCGCGGCGTCACGGCCTCGCCGGGGCTATATTTCATTGGCCTCCATTGGATGCATACCTTTGGCTCCGCCTTCTCTCCTATGTGGGCCGAGACGCCGCTTACATAGCCGATCACCTCAAGGACATCGCGAAGCGCTGACATCGCAAGATTGGTTAACGGCTTGGCAAGATCGAGAGCGCAGAGTTGCGCTGACGTGCTCTCCCCAGGAAAGTGCCGTGCCATGCCGCCCCATGCTTTACCGGAGGCTCCGGCCTTCACCTTGACCTGTCCGGCCAAGGACAGTCCCGACCTCAAGGTCCGGGCGATCAGGGCGCGCGGCAACCTGCCCTTGATGATCGACGACCGGCTGCTCGCCGAGATCGCGCAAGGCGATCTCGTCGAAAGCTGGGAGACCGCCGTCCATCTGTCGGCCGCAGCCCTCGCCGATATGAGCAAGCTCGCGGGCGCGCGCCTCGCCTCGGTGCTCGAGGACAATATCGATGCCGCCGATCTCACCGATGTGGTGAGCGACGCGGCGGTGCTGTTTCTTCTCGCCATGCGTCGCGCCGGTGTGCGCACGCCCGATGAGATCGGCCCGTGCACTTTGCTCTGGGACGAGGAACGCCGCCAGGAACTGGTCCTGAAACGAAGTTAGGGAAGGATGGCCGTCTTCTCTCAGTATCCTCATGCTGAGGTGGCCGCGAAGCGGCCCTCGAAGCATCCATCAAGATAAAGCGAGAATGCTGCAACACACCCTTCGAGGCTCGCTTCGCTCGCACCTCAGAGCGTGTGAAGCATTTCGGATTTGAGGACTTTGTCGGCGGTGTTTGCTGCATATGTTTATCATAGGTTTGCGATGGTTCAGGCTGTCG
>Ga0187894_10007165_pt1 | contig 10638 bp, 9 predicted proteins | sample GBC1701081metaG_FD_136650 | JGI IMG/M metagenome (GOLD analysis project Ga0187894, IMG submission 136650) | White microbial mat communities from a lava cave in the Kipuka Kanohina Cave System on the Island of Hawaii, USA - GBC170108-1 metaG ... | reverse complement strand
GCGCGCGAGCACAACCTGAAGAACCTCACCGTCGAGATTCCGCGCGACAAGCTGGTCGTCATCACCGGGATCTCCGGCTCCGGCAAGTCAACCCTGGCCTTCGACACCATCTACGCCGAAGGGCAACGTCGCTACGTCGAATCGCTCTCCGCCTACGCGCGCCAGTTCCTGGCGCAGATGGAGAAGCCCGACGTCGATTCGATCGAGGGCCTCTCGCCGGCGATCTCGATCGAGCAGAAGTCGACCAGCAAGAACCCGCGCTCGACCGTCGGCACTACCACTGAGATCTACGACTACCTGCGCCTGCTGTTCGCGCGTATCGGCAGGCCCTACTGCTACAACTGCGGCAAACGGATCGCGGCGCAGACGATCCAGCAGATCGTCGACCAGATCCTCACCATGCCGGCGTCGACGCGGCTGCATGTGCTGGCACCGATCGCGCGCGGCCGCAAGGGCGAATACAGGAAGGAGCTCGCCGACCTGCGCACCGCCGGCTTCGTGCGCGCGCGCATCGACGGCACGATCCGCGACCTCGCCGAAGAGATCACCCTGGCGAAGAACGTGAAGCACACGATCGAGGTCCTGGTCGACCGCATCATCCTGCGCGAGGGCATCGCCAAACGCCTCGCCGACTCGCTCGAGGTCGCCTTCCGCTACGGCGAGGACGTGGTCAAGGTCGAGGTGCTCGGCGAGGGCGATGAAATCTCCGGCGAGACGCTCTACAGCCAGAAGTTCGCCTGCGTGGACTGCGGCATCTCGTATCCCGAGCTGAGCCCGCGCATGTTCTCCTTCAACAGCCCGCACGGCGCCTGCGCCGACTGCAGCGGGCTCGGCACCAAGACCTACTTCGATCCCGATCTGATCGTGCCGAACGAGAGCCTGTCGCTGCAGCAGAACGCCGTCGTTCTCTTCGAGCGCAAGGCGTTCGGACACGGCAGCGAGCACGTCTTCGAAGCGCTCGCCAAGCACTACAAGTTCAAGCTCGACGCGCCCTACAAGCAGATACCGGCGGCGGCGAAGAAGGCGCTGCTCTATGGCACCGGGGACGCGAAGCTGCCCTTCTCGCTCACGCGCGGCTCGCGCAAGTACGAGTTTGCGCGGCCGTACGAGGGCGTGATCCCGATGCTCGAGCGCCGCTACCGCGAGACCGATTCGGAGTGGATCCGCGAAGAGCTCGACGCTTTCATGAGCGCGCGGCCGTGCTCGGCCTGCAAAGGCGCCCGCCTCAAGCAGGAGGCGCTGGCGGTACGCGTGCACGGCAAGAACATCACCGACCTCACTGCGATGTCGATCCAGACGGCGCACGCTTTTTTCGGCGAGTTGCCGCTGACGAAGCAGGAGGAGCTGATCGCCCGCCTCATCCTGCGCGAGATCCGCGCCCGCATCGGCTTCCTCATGGACGTCGGGCTCGACTATCTCTCGCTCGACCGCACCGCGGCCACGCTCTCCGGCGGCGAGGCACAGCGCATCCGTCTGGCGACACAGATCGGTTCGAGCTTGGTAGGCGTGCTCTACATTCTCGACGAACCGTCGATCGGTCTGCACCAGCGCGACAACGAGCGTCTGCTCGACACGCTCAAACGCCTGCGTGACATCGGCAACAGCGTGCTCGTGGTCGAGCACGACCGCGACACCATCCTCGCCGCCGACCATGTCATCGACATGGGCCCGGGCGCCGGCGTGCACGGCGGGCACGTAGTCTCACAAGGGACGCCGGCGGAGGTCATCGCCGATCCAAAGTCGCTCACCGGCCAGTATCTCTCCGGCACACGCGAGATCCCGGTGCCGGGCCAGCGCCGCCCCGGCAACGGCTGGCATCTCGCCATCAAAGGCGCGCGTCACAACAACCTGCGGCGCGTCACCGTCGACGTGCCGCTCGGCAAGATCACCTGCGTCACCGGCGTCTCGGGTTCCGGCAAGAGCTCGCTGGTGATCGACACGCTGTACAAGGCGCTGGCGCACAAGCTGCTCGGCTCGAAGGAGAAACCGGGCGAGCACGACGACCTCACCGGCTGGCAGCTGCTCGACAAGGTGATCGACATCGATCAGGCGCCGATTGGCCGCACGCCGCGGTCGAATCCCGCCACCTACACCGGTCTCTTCACCCACATCCGCGATCTCTTCGCGCAACTGCCGGAAGCACGTGCGCGCGGCTACGGCCCGGGGCGCTTCTCCTTCAACGTCAAAGGCGGGCGATGCGAAGCCTGCGCCGGCGACGGCGTGCTGCGCATCGAGATGCACTTTCTCGCCGACGTCTACGTCACCTGCGAGGTGTGCGGCGGCACGCGCTACAACCGCGAGACGCTCGAGGTGCGCTACAAGGGCAAGAACATCGCCGACGTGCTCTCGATGACGGTCGGCGAAGCGGTCGAGTTCCTCGCCAACATTCCGCAGATTCGGCAGAAGCTCGAGACGCTGCACGACGTCGGACTCGACTACATCCACCTCGGCCAGTCGGCCACGACGCTCTCGGGCGGTGAAGCCCAACGCATCAAGCTCGCCAAGGAGCTCAGCCGCCGCGCCACCGGCAAGACGATGTACATCCTCGACGAGCCGACGACGGGCCTTCACTTCGAAGATGTGCGCCGCCTGCTCGACGTCCTCGAGCGGCTCGCCGACGCCGGCAACACGATCGTCGTGATCGAGCACAACCTCGACGTCATCAAAACCGCCGATTTCCTGATCGATGTCGGCCCCGAGGGCGGCGACCGTGGCGGCGAGATCGTCGCCACCGGCTCTCCCGAAGAGGTCGCCCAGATCTCGGCCTCACACACCGGCAACTTCCTGGCCTCCATGCTGAACGTCGCGCCGCGCACCCGCCGCGCGAAGAATGTTCCTGCCTAACCCGCGGCACGTGGGGAAGCGGCAAAAGGGATCGTTGAGCAGTCGGAGCGCCACCGCTCGTTAGGTTTGTCGTTGTTCGAAAACCTACCCGGCAGCGCCGGTTCGCGGCCTGCGGCAAACCCACTTGGAACTTGGAATTTTCCCCCTGCCCGCATTGACACCTCGGGTCGTCACGCATATTAGACTAATTAAGTCCGGATTGAGTCCGGGCCCCGGATTGTTGTGTGCCGGGGCTAGCTTGCCGAGATCACATAGACTAAACCGAGTCATTTGGTAGGAATTGCGGAGGCACTGATGGATCGCGTCATCTATATGGACAATCACGCGACGACCCCCATGGATCCCCGGGTTCTCGACGCGATGATGCCCTACTTCACGGACAAGTTCGGCAACGCCGCAAGCCGCAATCACGCCTACGGCTGGGCCGCCGAGGAAGCCGTCGACAAGTCGCGCGAGCAAGTCGCCGGGCTGATCGGCGCCAAGTCGAAAGAGATCATCTTCACCAGCGGCGCCACCGAGTCGGACAACCTCGCGATCAAGGGTGTCGTCGACTTCTACAAGGACAAGGGCAACCACGTCATCACCGCCGTGACCGAACACAAGGCGGTGCTCGACACGTGTAAGGCACTCGAGCGCACCGGTCGCGCCAACGTGACGTACTTGCCGGTCGATCGCTTCGGCATGGTCGATCCCGACGACGTACGCAAAGCGATCACCGACAAGACGATCCTGATCAGCATCATGTACGCCAACAACGAGATCGGCACGGTCGCGCCGCTCGCCGAGATCGGCAGGACCGCCAAAGAGAAGGGCGTTCTCTTTCACAGCGACGCGACCCAGGGCGTCGGCAAGATGCCGTTCGACGTCGAGAAGATGGGTATCGATCTCGCTTCGTTCACGGCACACAAGATCTACGGACCAAAGGGTTGCGGCGGCCTCTACGTTCGCTCGAAAGGCCCGCGCGTACGCTTGGTGCCGCAAATGGACGGCGGCGGCCACGAGCGCGGCATGCGCTCGGGTACGCTCAACGTCGCCGGCATCGCCGGCCTCGGCGCCGCCTGCGCGATCTGCAAGGAAGAGATGGCGGCGGAAGGCGAGCGCATGATGAGCCTGCGCCAGCGTCTGAATGACGGCATCACCAGTCAGCTCGACGAGATCTACCTCAACGGCCACCCGACCGAGCGCCTGCCGGGCAACCTCAACCTGAGCTTCGCCTACGTCGAAGGCGAGTCGTTGCTGATGGGGCTGAAGGACGTCGCGGTCTCGTCCGGCTCAGCCTGTACTTCCGCTACGCTCGAGCCGTCGTACGTGCTCAAAGCTCTCGGCGTCGGCGAGGATCTCGCCCACACCTCGATTCGTTTCGGCCTCGGCCGTTTCAACACCGAGGACGACGTCGACCGCGTCACCACGCGCGTGGTGCACGAGGTACGGCGTCTGCGCGACATGTCACCGCTCTACGAGATGGCAAAGGAAGGCATCGACTTGAAGAACTTCCAATGGCAGCGTGAGTAGTTCGGGGAGGAAATCATGGCTTACAGCGACAAGGTCATCGACCACTACGAGAATCCGCGCAACGTCGGCTCGTTCGCCAAGGGCGAGGAAGGCGTCGGCACCGGCATCGTCGGTGCGCCGGAGTGCGGCGACGTGATGAAGCTGCAGCTCAAGATCAGCGAGAGCGGCGTCATCGAAGATGCGCGCTTCAAGACATTCGGCTGTGGCAGCGCCATCGCCAGTTCGAGCTACGTCACCGAGTTGGTGAAGGGGAAGTCCGTCGACGACGCGCTGCAGATCAAGAACAGCCAGATCGTCGAAGAGCTGCACCTGCCGCCGGTGAAGATCCACTGCTCTGTCCTCGCCGAAGACGCGATCAAAGCCGCCATCGGCGACTGGAAGAAGCGTCAGGGCCTCAGCGGAGAAGACGACAAGAAGGCCGTAGGAGAGTGACGCCGTCGTGGCCATCACCCTCACAGATTCCGCCGTCAACAAGATCCACGGCTTGCTCGACAGCGATGCCGAGAAGGGACTGCGGGTCAAGGTCGTGGGCGGCGGTTGCTCGGGCCTCTCGTACAAGATGGATCTGGACGTGCCGCGTCAGGGCGATCGCGTGTTCGAGCGCGACGGCGCCAAGGTCATCGTCGATCGCAAGAGCTTCCTCTATCTGAACGGCACCGAGCTGCACTACGAAGAGAGCCTGATGGAATCCGGCTTCAACCTGAAGAATCCCAACGTGAAGCGGGAGTGCGGCTGTGGGGCGTCGTTCTCGGTGTGAGCGTCATGACTCGGCCCGCTTCTTCGAGCGCTTCGCGAGCGGAGCCTCGCCGCGGCGCTGACGCCGCGGCGGTGCGCTGCTGGAATTGCAGCGGCGAACAACCGGCGTCGCCGCTCTGCCGCACTTGCGAAGCGGTGCTGCCGCTTCCCGCCGACGCGGATCACTATACCGTCTTCGGCATTCCGCGCCAGCTGCGACTCGACCAGCAAGAGCTCTCGCGCCGCTACTACGAGCTCAGCCGCCTGCTCCATCCCGATCGCCACGGTACCGCCAGCGCCGTCGCGCGCGACGCGAGCATGCGCAACACCGCGGCGCTGACGCGCGCGCACCGCACCCTGCGCGATCCCGTCTCGCGCGCGCTCTACTGGCTCGAGCTGCACGGCGAGAAGCTCGGCAGCGACAATCGCGTGCCGCCGCCGCTCGCGGCGCTCGTCTTCGAGGTCCAGGAGAAACTCGAAGAGCTGCGCGAGGCGTCGGCAAAGTCGCGGCCGGCGCTCACCTCCGAAATCGAAAACGTCCTCGGCGAGCTCGAAGCGCGACGCGACGAGCTCGACCAACGCATGGAAGCCAACTTCCTGAAGTGGGATGAAGCCATCGCCCAGCCGACGCCGTTGCTCGCCGATCTCAAGTCGATTCTGGCCGAGCGCGCCTATCTCTCCACTCTGATCCGCGACGTCAAGGCCACGCTCGCGGGCGACACCGCCGTGGCCCGACCACACGCCACCCGTTGAAGTCATGGACCGCGTCTTCGGCATCGACCTCGGCACCACCAACTCCCTCATCGCCTACCTCGGCGACGACGGACCGCAGGTGGTCGCCGATGCGGCCAGTGGCTCCCCGCTGCTGCCGTCGGTGGCGAGCTTCCTGCCTTCCGGCGAGATCCTCGTCGGCAGCGCGGCGAAGCTCCGCGCCGCCGAGGCACCGCTCGAGACCATCGCCTCGGTCAAGCGCTTCATGGGCCTCGGCATGGGCGACGTGAAGCCGGAGGACCGCGGCTGCTATCCTTTCGCGGCCGACAGCGGTCCGGTGGTGCGTTTCGCCATCCACGGCCGCGAGTACACGCCGCCGGAGATCTCCGCCCTCTTCCTCCGCGAGTTGAAACTGCGCGCCGAGAAGGCGCTCGGCGAAGAGGTGAAGCGCGTCGTCATCACCGTGCCCGCCTACTTCAACGATAGCCAGCGGCAGGCGACGCGCGACGCCGGCCGCCTCGCCGGCCTGGAAGTGCTACGCCTGGTGAACGAGCCGACCGCCGCGTCCCTCGCCTACGGCCTCGACAAGCATCACGACGGCCTCATCGCGGTCTACGATCTCGGCGGCGGCACCTTCGACATCTCGATTCTCCGAATCCACGACGGCATCTTCGAGGTGATCGCCACCAACGGCGACACCCGCCTCGGCGGCGACGACATGGATCGCGCCCTGGCGGCGCAGGTGCTGCAACCCGGTGAGGACGACCCGCATCTCGTGCGCGCCGCGCTGATCGCCGCCGAACGCACCAAGGTCGCGCTCACCGACAACGAGTACGCCGCGCTCGAGCTGATCGCCGCCGGGGCGAAGCGGGAGCACACATTCACGCGCGCCGAGTTCGAGCAGTTCATTCGCCCGGTGGTCGAGCGCACCTTGGCCCCCTGCCGCCAGGCCCTCGCCGACGCCGGCCTCGAGGCGAAGCAGATCGACGAGGTCGTCCTCGTCGGCGGCGCGACCCGCGTTCCACTCGTGCGCCGCGCGGTGCAGGAGCTCTTCGGCCGCACGCCGCACACCGAACTCGATCCGGATCAGGTCGTCGCCCTCGGCGCCGGCGTACAAGCGGGCGTGTTGTCCGGCCGCCGCAAGGACATGCTGCTGCTCGACGTCGTGCCGCTCTCGCTCGGCATCGAGACCGTCGGCGGCGTGATGGAGCGCATCATCGACCGCAACACCACCATCCCCACCGCGGCGCGGCAGCTCTTCACCACGTTCATGGACAATCAGACCGCGGTCGACTTCACCGTTTACCAGGGTGAGCGCGAGCTGGTTCAGGACAATCGCAAGTTGGCGTACTTCATCCTGCGCGGCCTCGAGCCGCAGCCCGCCGGACTGCCGCGCCTCGAAGTCACGTTCCTCGTCGATGCCAACGGCATCCTCAACGTCACCGCGCGCGATCTGCGCTCCGGGCACGAGCATTCGATCGACGTAAAGCCGTCCTACGGCCTCACCGACGAGCAGGTCGAGTCGATGCTCGAGGCGTCGTTCGATCACGCCGTGGCCGACGTCGCGGCGCGCCTGCTCATCGAAGCGCGCAACGAGGGCGACGGCATCCTGCGCGCGACGCGCAAGGCGCTCGACCAGGCGACCGACGAAGAGCGGGGGCTCATCGAAGCGGCGATGGCACGGCTCGAAACGGCGATGCGCACAACCGATCACAACCGCATCCGCGACCTGGTCGACGAGCTGAATCAAGCCAGTATGTCGCTGGCGCAGCGGATCATGGACCATTCGATCAAGGAAGCGCTCGAGCACCGCCGGGTCGACGAGGTGGTTTCGTGAGGGATCCGCGATGAGGCTCACCTGGGACGACGCGGAAGACATCGGCATTCTGCTGCAAGAGACCCACCCCGGGGTGGACCCGCTGGCGGTGCGCTTGACAGATCTGCACCGATTCGTGACCGATCTCGAAGGCTTCGACGACGATCCCAAGGCCTCCACCGAGGGCAGACTCGAGAAGATCCAGATGGCCTGGCTCGAAGAGTACCGCGACAACCAAGACTAGCGACCAGCGACCATTGAACGAGGTGCCTTGTGCCGACGATGCAAGTCAGCCGCAAAGTCGATTATGCCCTGCGCGCGGTGATCTATCTCTCACAGCAGGATACCGAGCGGCCGGTCCCCGCCAAGGAGATCGCGGCCAGGCGCCGCATCCCGATCAAGTTCCTGGAGAAGATCATCCGCGACCTGATGCGCAACGGCATCGTCAGCTCGCACCGGGGGGCGCACGGGGGGTACACCTTGAGCCGCCCGGCAGCGCAGATCAGTTTCCGCGAGGTGATCGAAACAGTCGAGGGGCCGATCTCGCTAAATGTGTGTGTTGCCGGGCAAAAGGACTGTTCAGTGCTCTCCAGCTGCAGCATGCAGAGGGTCTGGCAGGAGGGCCAACGTCGCGTCATGGAATATTTTTCCGAAACTACCCTCGCCGATCTCGCAAAAGACGTGAATACCGCCCCGGCCCTCCCCGTCTAACGGGGCGTTTGCTCGCAAAAGCGGGCACTTGGACGAGGAGTTCGGAAAATGGCAGACCACAGCGTGGGGGAGGCTCACCCCCATCTCTTCCAGCCCGACACCATGCTGCCGTCCCAATATTATGCGGCGGCGATGCGACGTAAGGGCGCCCTGAAGCCCGAGCGGCGGCTGATCATCGCCGTGCTTCAGGACGCCATCGAGTGCTACCAGAAGAACCTCTTCGCCCGCCAGGGCAAGGCGCGCCAGCTCTTCGTCGACGCCCAGGAGTGGATCGATTCCGAGGACCGCTCGCATTACTTCTCCTACGAGAACATCTGCGAGCTCCTGGAGATGAACCCCGAGTTCGTCCGCCGCGGTCTGCACCAGTGGCACGAGCGCCAACTCGCGACGCACGGCGGCAAGGTCTGGCAAATGCCGGGTTCGCAGCCGTCCGCCGACGAGATGCCCCTGCGCCGCGCCGCGCAGTAGCGCCACACTTCCCGGTGCCGGCGCCCACTGCTACAACTCGCGCATGCTGCGCCGCATCGGCAACGCCTGCGCGAGAGCGTGGCTGGCTCTCGGCTCGACGATCGCCGGCTGGCGCGGGCGCGGCCCCTACCCGCTGCTGAAGATCCGCATCGCCGGCGAGCTCGGCGAAGAGGCGGCGCCACCGCGCTGGCGGACGTTTCTCGCCTCCCGCGGTGACGACTACTTCTCCCTCCTCGCTCTGCTGCGCTGGGCGCGACTCGATCCGGACCTGAAGGCGGTCCTGATCTCCGTCGACGGCGTCGGCGCCGGCTGGGCTCGCCTTCAAGGCCTGCGGCGCGCCCTGCTCGGCCTGCGGGACGCCGGCAAGACCGTGTGGGTGCATCTGACCCATGCCGGCGTGCGCGAGTACTTTCTCGCCTGTGCCGCGGACCGTGTCTTCCTCACACCCGCCGGCGTGCTCGACGTGGCCGGCCTCTCCGCCGAGGCGACGTTCTTCCTCGGCACGCTCGAGAAGCTCGGCGTGCGCGCCGAGGTCATTCAGGTCGGCGAGTTCAAGGCCGCCGGCGAGCCCTTCACCCGCAAGCAGATGTCGCCCGCGCATCGCGAGATGATCGAGGCGCTGGTCGATGATCTCTACACCCAGATCGGCGACGCGGTTTCTGAATCGCGTCATCTTCCGGCGGAGGAAGCGCGCGGCCTGCTCGGCCGCGGACCGTTCGTCGCGCGCGAGGCACTCGCGGCGAAGCTCATCGATGGCGTCGCCTATCTCGACGAAGTCGAGAAGGAGCTCGCGCAGACCCACGGCCAGGCGAAGCTCGCCGAGCGCGACGCCTACGGCGCGTATCGCGGCCGCGGCGTGCGGCGCGAGGCGCTGCGCGCACAACAAAAGTCGATCGCGGTGGTGCACGTCTCCGGCCCGATCAAGACCGGCGAGAACCCCTCCGTGCCGGGGTCGCTCGCCGCCGGATCGGAGACGCTCTGCCGCGAGCTCGACAAGTTGATCGACCGGCGCGACGTCGCCGCCGTCGTCCTCCGCATCGACAGCCCCGGGGGCTCAGGGCTCGCGTCCGACCTGATCTGGCGCTCGGTGACGCGATTGCGCGCGGCCAAGCCGGTGGTCGCGTCGCTCGGCGACGTCGCCGCTTCCGGCGGCTACTACATCGCCGTCGGCGGCGCGCCGGTGGTGGCGGAGTCCGGCACGATCACCGGCTCGATCGGCGTGATCGCGGGCAAGGCCGTCTTCCACGGCCTCTACGATCAGCTCGGCATCACCAAGGAGATCGTCAGCCGCGGCGAACATGCCGCAATTCACTCCGACTATCTCCCGCTCGGCGAGAGCGAGCGCACCCGCCTCCAGGCCGAAGCGCACGCCTTCTACGATGACTTCCTCGCCAAGGTCGCGGCCGGACGTCGCCTCGAAGTGGCGGCCGTCGCCGCGGTCGCGGAAGGGCGCGTGTGGACCGGTAAGCAGGCGCTCGAGCGCGGCCTGATCGACCGCATCGGCGGCATCGAAGATGCCGTCGCCGAAGCGAAGGCGTTGGCGGGGATCGGGCGCGACACGCCCGTTCCACTCGAGCGACTGCCGCGGCCACGCCGCCGCCTCGGCCTCAGCTTGCTGCGCAACCTCCCCTTCGGAGAGCGCCTCGAAGCGCTCTCCCCGTGGTTGGCGGTGGCGCGGCGCGAGCGGGTCTGGGCGGTTCTGCCATTCGACTTGCGGTTCTTCTGATGCCCGTCTTCCGCCGCATCGACTGCCCCGCCTGCGGCGAACGGCTCGTGCGCAAGCCCGCCGGCCGCTGCCCTGCCTGCGGCGCCGACGTGCGCCGCCACGTGCAGGAAGAGCG
>Ga0187894_10007164_pt1 | contig 10639 bp, 9 predicted proteins | sample GBC1701081metaG_FD_136650 | JGI IMG/M metagenome (GOLD analysis project Ga0187894, IMG submission 136650) | White microbial mat communities from a lava cave in the Kipuka Kanohina Cave System on the Island of Hawaii, USA - GBC170108-1 metaG ... | reverse complement strand
TCGCCAGATCGGCAGATCGCTCAAGGCCGATTCCATTCGCCGCGAATGCGAAGCCAGTTTGCGGCGATTGAAAGTTGACGTGATTGACCTTTATCAAATTCACTGGCCCGAACCCGACGAAGACATCGAAGAAGGTTGGGAGACGCTCGCGCGCCTGAAAGAAGAAGGCAAAGTCCGCTGGATCGGCGTGTCGAATTTCAACCTTGATCAGTTGAAACGCGCGCAAGCCATCGCTCCGATCGCTTCATTGCAGCCGCCGTATTCGCTGATTCGCCGCGAAGTCGAAGAAGACGCCCTGTCTTACTGCGCCGAACAGAACATCGGCGTGATCGCATATTCGCCGATGGGGTCCGGGCTGTTGACCGGAACGATGACTCGCGAAAGAATAGCGAATCTTCCCGAAGACGACTGGCGCCGCCGCGGCCCGCAATTCCAGGAACCGCTCGTCACGCGCAACCTGAAGCTCGCGGGTAAGTTGAAAGAAATCGCCGCGCGCCACAACCGCAACGCAGGCGAAGCCGCGATCGCGTGGACTTTGCGAACCAGCGTCGTGACGGGCGCAATCGCCGGCATGCGAAGCCCGGAGCAGGTCGCGGGCGTCATCGGCGCGATGGATTTTCGGCTGAGCGAGGAGGAGATCAACGAGATCGAGATATTTGCTCAACGCCTCGATTGATTAGCGAAGCTACGATATTGCCTGATTCCATCGTTACCACTCATTATCACGTTTTGAATCAAAGGAGGTCGCATGCTCCAATCACGCATCCTGCAATGTGCTTTTCTCTTTGCGCTGCTCGTCTTTGCCGCCTTCGCGTTTCCGGTTCAACGAGGCAACGCGTTCGACGCCGCGACAATCGGCCAGGTTTCGGCGGCGGAAATGACGCCCGAAGAGCGCGGTCTGTGGAACCTGCAACACAAGTCATACGGAACGCCGCTGCTCAGCAAAAAGCTCCTTGAATCATTGGTCAAAGTCTGGGAGCCGGAATGGAAGGCCAAGGTCAATCCGAACGATCCCGATTCGATCCGCAAAGCCGCGTTTGAACGTTACGGTTTTTCCGAAGCCACGTGGGACAACCAGGGCGCGCCGTTGCAGTTCGTGTCCTCGCAATCCGGAATGTGGACGCAGACCTGCATGCTCTGCCACGGGGGGCGTGTGCCGATCACCGGCGAGAGCAAGATCGGGATGCCCAACACCGAACTCGATATGCAGACGCTTTACGATGACGCAACCAGCCTGACCAAAATGAAAGGCCCGTTCCAGTTGACGTTCGGTATGTCGCGCGGACGAACCAACGCGTTCATCTTCAGCCTGGAATTGCTGCGCCGCCGCAACGAAGACATGTCGCGCCGCGCCGAACCGCTGCCGATGGGCGATTACACCGATTACGACCTGGACGCGCCGCCCTGGTGGTATCTGAAGAAGAAGACCGCGATCTACGCCGACGCGGGCGTGAAGGGTGATTTCACGCGCGCCATCATGCAATTCACGATGGGTGAACCCAGCGGGGAAAAGATCCGCTCGTGGGAACCGGACTTCAAAGACATTCTCACCTATCTGAAATCCATCGAAGCGCCCAAATATCCGCTCCCGATTGACCGGAAACTGGCGGCGGAAGGCCAGCAAGTCTTCGACAAGACCTGCTCCGTTTGCCACGGCGCGTACGGCGCGGATGGGAAATATCCGAACAAAGTGATCCCGCTCGATGTCGTCGGGACCGATCCGCTTCGTTTGACCAAGCTGACCAAAGAATTCCGCGACTATTACAAACAGTCCTGGTTCGGCAAGGGCGGGGAACACGGCTATGAATATCCGACCGGCTACGTCGCGCCGCCGCTGATCGGCGTGTGGGCCTCGGCGCCTTATCTCCACAACGGCTCCGTGCCGACTGTGTATGGCATGCTGACCGCTGAAGCTCGCCCGAAATATTTCCGTCGCGTTGGCGGGGCGAAAGAATACGACGCGAAGAATCTGGGATTGAAGGTCGAAACGCTCGATGCGCCCGCGCCGAAAGACGCGCCGGGAGAAGCGCGCCGGAGAGTCGTTGATACAACGTTGCCTGGATTGAGCAATCAAGGTCATCCGTTCGGATTTAAGCTGAATGAGAAAGAGAAGCGGCAAGTGATTGAGTACTTGAAGACGTTGTAGCCGCAAGACTGGGATTTAGGGAAGACGTCCAGCAAAACGCCAGAAAAGCCGAGCTTCCTGCAGTGAGAGCAGGCGAAGCATAGGTTATCGGCGATCGTTTGCCAGTGGGACAAGCCAGGGATATATTTTCCCAGAGTGACGGCCATCAAGCCCGACTACGATGTCATCGCCTGGCAGGTGAGGGCTGATGTTCCCGACCCCAAAACGAAGTGGATTGATGTCTATTGCGACCCGTCTGTCCTGTTTGCTGAAAGCGATGCGAGCATTGCCGGTGGTGTTCTGACCCAAAAAATCCGGATGAAATGGGGGTGGGCCAGCAATCTCACATTGTTGATCTCGGAGGTGAAAGTGAAGCTGGAGTTGATCGGAGATACGGACAGCAACGAGGCGAATAACACGATGAAGCTGAGTGTGCCTATAAAGAAGTTGTAGCGCCCACAAGGCTGAAGGGTGTTTTGCTCACGCCGCGCCCGCCGCATTCCGTAGCGGGCGCGGCGCATCCCACCTTGCAGTTAATCGCGACACAACCGGCAACAGAACGATTCCGACAATCGTCGCCAGCGTTTTGAACGGAAAGAGCGTCACGCCCGCGTCATACCATTTCGCTGGCGCGATGGTGAAGATTTCGGGGTACGGGATGAAGTGCGGCAGATTGAAAAGTGGCTCGCCTCCCCCCAATCGCAAAATCAATGAAACACAGAACGCGGCGACTGATCCGATGCGGTTCACCTTCGGATCGAAGAGCGCGAAGAGCAGTTGCGGAAAGAGCAGAACGAAGATCAGGTCGGAAGTGAAAAACCATAGCGCCTGGACGCTTTGAACTTTCAATGCCATCACCGCCGCCATCGCGCCAAGCAACACGATTGAGAAGCGGATCAACCGCTTCATCTGCGTCACTGAAAGATCGGGCTTGATCAATCGCTGAAAGCAGTTCCAGCTCACCATCGAAGCGGCGGACAGGATCGAAGAGCTGAAGCTGGAGGTCACCGCCCCGATGATCGCGCCCAATCCCAACAGGGCGACAAACGGCGGTGTGACGTGTTCGAAGAGCATCGGCAACGTCTGCGAAGGATGCGCCTGGAGTCGCGCCAGTAAATCGGAAGGCCAGGCGTATTTGAACGCCGCCACGCCGAGCAGTAACGGTGGGATCGTCAACAGAATCGTCAACACCCCGGCGAAGATCGAATGGAGTTGGGCTTCGCGCGGCGTCCGGCACGAGAGCACGCGCTGGAAATAACAGTTCCACGGAATGCCGCCGAAGACCAGCATCAGACTGACATCCCACCAGCCGATGATCGTCTGCGAAGTCCAGAAACCGCCATGCGGTTGCAGAGGCGGAAAGAACAGCCCGCGCTCCGCGCGCGCGTCAAGGTAACCCGACCAGCTTGCGTCGAATCCTCCCACGGCGTCGAACACAAACGGCATGGCGACGGCCAGACCGACCACGACCAATCCGAGCTGAAACGCGTCAGTGTAGGCGACCGACCACATCCCGCCGACCATCGTGTAAGCGATGACCACCGCGGCCGAGAGCAGAATGCCGGTCGCAAGCGGCATATCGAGAACCACTCCGAACGTCGAGCCGATGGCGACCAACAACTCCGCGCTCCAGAAGACCTCGCCCAACATTGCCGGCGCGAACAGGACGGCGGCCCACCGCTTTCCGAACCGCGCTTCGAAAGGATCAATCAGTGTGGTGAATTCAAATTGCCGCATCCGCCTCGCGAAGATCAGCCCACCCAGAATCAGGCTGATACCGAAGCAGAGGCCGCCCTGGGCTCCCGACGCCAGCGACGATTTGAACACTCCTTCGGCTGTGCCGAGCAGATACCCGCCATCAACCCACGTCGCGGTCATCGTCAGCGTCGCCAGCCACACGGGCATTGCGCGCCCCGCCACGATCAGGTCTTCCGCCGAGCCGTCTTTGACTTTGCGCGCGGCCAGCCAGCCTATAACGAGGAAGGCCGAGTACATTGCGATGATTGCTGTGATGGCCATTTCAGGATTATTGATAACCTGGGGTATGGATGAAGAGTTCCATTTTCCATTTTCCATTTGAGATTTGACATATGTCATTGCCCAGAGACTTGCCCAAGTCAATGCGCAATGACATTGGGCAATTTCCGGAGTAATGACAAATGTCAAATCTCAAATGGAAAATGAAAAATGGAACCGGGATTTGCCAGGCCGGTTTCTCAATTCTCGGAGCAGAAGGTTAATCCGCGCGATTTCATCATCGCCGAGGAATTGATCGCCGAATCTGACTTGCTGGTAGAGGGTCGTGATCTCGGTGACTGAAGGCATCCGCAATTGTTCAGCGTATTCGGCGGGAGTTTGATGAATGGCTCGTTTGTGGCCCGCGCGTTCGAGCGCCCGCAGCATCTCCTGATAAAACGCGACGGCGGAAGCCGCGCTGTCCTGCCTGGCGTTCCTGCGCCACGACCGTCCGTACCAGCGCCAGGAGAAGACGGCGGCGATTGCCAGCGCCACGCCGAACAACGCCAGCGCCAGTGGATGGGCTCCCCCGCCGAACGCGGCGCTCGGGCGTCCGTCCTCCGGCGATTTCCCGCCGGGCGCGCCGGCCCGCCCTTTCCACGATTCGATCTTCTGCGCCAATTTCGGTATCCAGTCAATCCATTGCGAAGAGTAATCCCACTTGTAGGACGAGAGGAGCGACGAGACCCATCGCTGGGCGGCGCCGGCCATCGAGAATTGTTTATTGGTGTCGAAACCGATGACGTGTTCCAGCCAGAACATCTCCATCGCTTCGCGGTGATGCCGCATCCAGGCCGCTAACCCGCCGCCGTAAACGCTCAATCCCGCCGCCGGGGTCGGGTCGAACGGCGCCCATACGCCGTTCTGGTCTCGCCGGGGAAAATATACCTCGACCCACGAATGCGCGTCCGACTGGCGAACCGTGTAAACGTCGGCCGCGTCATTGTATTCGCCCATTTGAAAGCCATTGACCAGCCGGGCGGGCACGCGGCGTGAACGCAACATCAAGACCATCGCCGAGGCGAAATATTCGCAGTGCCCCTCGCGTGTGTTGAAGAGGAAGTCGGCCACCGGGTCGCCGTCTTCGACGCGCCGCAAATTGAGCGTGTAATTGTAGGTCGTGCGCAGATGGCTTTCGATCTTCCGCGCGATTTCGATCTGCGTCGCCGCCCCTCGTGTGACCTCGGCCGCGAGCTCGTCAATCCGCCGGTCGTGATCATCGGGCAGTCGCAGATAACGGCGACTGATTTCCGAGGGGTAAGCGCGCGAATTCTCTTCGGCGAGTTTCCCGTCGGACACTTCATTGGTGTCTGACAGTACGGTGTAATCCAGCTTGTAATAATCGTGTGGCGTGGTCCAAAGCCCGTCGCCCTGATCGCGAGCCAGTTCGGGCAACCCCGTGACCAGCCGTGGTTGCGGCGCGGCGAAGACCGTGTTGATGTCAAGCGGTTCGACGAAAAATCGCTGCTCGGTGTCGCCGTACCTCTTTTCGTCTTCGCTCAGATAAAACCAGTCCATAGTCCTTTTCAAGGAAGTCGGTTTCTGGCCCGTATAATTCCAGGTCTGGCCGTCGTAATTATCGAGCGTCACCCCGCGCCACCGCAGCGATTGGCGCGCCCGCCCACGCGGAAATCTGACGCGAACGCGCATCACTACCTGCGGGTTGAGTTTGACCTGCGCGACCTCGCCCAGCCTGACGCTGTCGGAAAAGCCTGAGAGCGTTTCGCCCCGCAGCAACCCGTTACGCGAGAAGCCTCTGGAGACGCGCGGCATCGCCAGGAAGAGCGGCGCGGCAAGCAGAAGGATGCCGGTGAGCGCGAAGGCTGAAAAGAGGGGCAAGCTGCGCAGGCGTGGAGCGTCGAGCCGGATGCGCGAGTCTTTGCTTTCCTTCCAGTATTCAACCACCACCTGGCGCGAGGAATTATTGGCCGCGAAGGCCAGGCCCGAACGGTGAATCTCGTATCCGATGAACGCCGAGACCGCCGCGAAGAGATAGACAATGACCAGGAAGAGAAAAGTCGTGTCAATCATCATCCCCGCCGTCATCAGCACCTGGCAGAATGTCACGACGTAAAGCCAGACCCAGTCACGCGCGGCTTTTCGTCTGAGCAGCTTGAGTGACGCCGCGAAAAAAACGAAATGCAGGATCACCACGACCGGCGCGGCGCCGAGCGCATACCATTCGGCAATGACGAAAGCCAGCCCCCCGGCCATCAGCCAGTTCGCGCGCCGATGTCCGATGCTCCATCCGATGCGACCAGTGTCAATCAACCAGCCGGCGCCCAACACAACCGCAAACAGTCCCAGCGAGAGGAGACCCAGTTGACGTGTCGAGGCCAGCATCACGTAGCCGGCCGTAAACATCGCATAGGATGAAAAGATAAAGTAACGCTCAAGACTCATCACAGATCTTCAAAGTTTATGAATTCGGTCGAGGATGCGCGCTGATCTACCTGCGAATTACCGGCGTCGCTCGCAATCACGATCCTGAACTGCCCGAACTGACTATCGGCCCGCGGCCCATCAGGCTGGCGCGCGCCATCCATATCCGTTATCGGGTCCGTTACTGGGTCCGATACCGGCGCGAGCCGCGCAAGCTGATAAAACATTTTGTAAGAATGCGAATTTCCCAGGCCGAATCCCGAATCCCCCTCGCTGGTTATTAAGCGTGTCTCGGCGCCCGCCCGGACGAAATGCGAAATCAAGCTCGCGGCCAACGTCACCCCCCGCTCGAACTTTTCGGCGAATTCCGGCGTCGAGGCGAGTTCTTTTTTGACCCGGGCGTCGAACAGAATGGTGACGCGCCAGTCGTCGTCGCGCGTGAATTCGCGCACCATCAACCGCGAGGTCTTCGCAGTCGCCTTCCAGTCAATGTGGTGGTGATGGTCACTTGAAAGATACTGCCGGATCGCATAAAGGTCGCTCCCGCTCCCCTTTGTGCGGCTTTCGACTCGGCCTTGCAGCAATGGCAGCGCGTGGCGGAACTCATCCAGAGGGCGTGGCTCCGGGTAAACGACGATCTCTCCGTCCGCTTCCAGACGGCGGCGCTGTTCGATGAAGCCGAAGGGAAACCGGGTATGGATGATGAAACCGTTGACCGGATAGACCCCGCGTTTCGCAAAGCCGCGTTCAATGCGCGCGCGCGCCTGAGCCCTGGCCGGAGCGATCGGCAAGTAGACAAGCTCGGTTAAATTCGCCTGGTTCTCTTTTGCTTTCGCCGCCGCCTCCGAATCTTGCTCGCTCATCGCCACGGTCAGCGAAAACGCCGGCAACAGCCTTTTTCGGTTCGTCACCGTCAAATCAAATGGAGCCGATTCGCCCGCGAAGATGTGGTTAGGGAACCGGATGGAGACCGTGACGCGGTTAAGGTTGAGACGCGACGTTACCCACGAAACGAACATCGTCGCCAACAGCGCCGCCAGCAACAGATAGAGCAGATTATTCCCGCTGCTCAAGGAGAGGATCGTGACCAGCAGGATCAGCGCGAAGAAGAGCAATCCCGCGTTGGGAATGTGAACTGAGAATTCGGAGTTGAAATTTATATTCTGCGCCAGTCTTGGCGCGACATAAATCACGATTACCAGCGCCAGTCCGAGCGCGGCCTTCGATCCTAACGACGCGAGCTCATCTTCGCCGATCTGCCCCGCAATGGCGGAGATCAGCGCAACGCCAATCGCCGCGGCGGTTAATAGCGCGGAGATAAAAACAAATCGAAAAGATTTTTTCCTGGGCAAGAAGGAAAACATAGCAGTTGGTAGTTAGTGGTCACTGTCGCCGCAGCGGCAGAGTTAACCCAGGCTTTGGTAGCCGTTTTGGGAAACGGCTTGAAAGATGAAGTTCAATACTCCAAAGAGTCTAGCTAAGTTACTAACCGTATATCCTTCGATATTGCTGGTGAAAACATTTCCCACCAATTTACCAAACTTCCATAGCTCTCCATCAGTGACTATTCCGTATACGGGAATAGTCGCATCACTATTGATTTTTTGCGCTGCTACCAGCTCAGCCAGGCATTGCCCCCACCCTTGCTCAAAGTCGTTTCTTTTGGCTTCAACTACTACCACAAGTGGCGATTCCAAGACTGTCTTTCCCAGGGCGGATCTGGTGGCAATGATGTAATCGGGTGTGCCATTCAACTTGTCGTTGTATGCAATGGATTTTTGAACCCAAAATGAATATTTGTCGTGGTATCGCTTGTATACTTCTCTCAGTATTGGAGTAATAATCAATTCAGTACGCGAGCCTTCGGAGGTATAAACATCTATATTTTCCCGGTTAAACTCGAACTCTTCCTGAAAAGGCGCGGGAGGCGTCATGTCGTGAGACACAATAAAGTTCTCTTCTTGATACTTGATGCCGAATTCTTTCTGAACTTGAGCGATGTTTTTGAAATCACTGAAAGCCATAAGCCAATACTCCTTTAAATTGGCACTCTCACGCTCCTGACGATCTCCGCGAGCACGGAATCCGCAACGGCGCCATCGCCGTTGCGGCCCGAATAGCGCGAATTGACCGCGACGCGATGTCCGAAGACAGGAGCGACCAGGCGTTTGACGTCGTCGGCTATGCAATACGAGCGGTCTTCGGTGAAGGCCAGCGCCTGAGCCGCGCGGCGCAGCGCCAGCGATCCGCGAGGGCTGACGCCCAGGTCCAACATTTCGGAATTGCGCGTCGCCGCCACTATTTGCATCAGGTAATCGAGCAGGACGTCGTCCACGCGCACATTTTTAATCTCCTCCTGCAGATCAAGCACGTCGTCGCCGTTCATCACCGGCGTGATCTGTTCCAGCGGATGGTGGTGTGTCTGTTGACGCAGAATCTCTTTCTCTTCATCGAAGGACGGATAGCCCATTCGGACGCGCATGAGAAATCGGTCGAGCTGCGATTCGGGCAGCGGATAAGTTCCGTGATGTTCCGCCGGGTTTTGCGTGGCCAGCACCAGGAATGGTCGAGGCAAGTCATAGGTTTGATTTTCAACCGTCACGTGCCCTTCGGCCATCGCTTCAAGGAGGCTGCTCTGCGTCTTCGGCGTTGTGCGGTTGATTTCGTCGGCCAGGATCACGTTGGCGAAGACCGGGCCGGATTTGAATTCAAATTCGCTGCGGTGTTGGTTGAAGATTGAAACGCCGACGATGTCCGAAGGGAGCAGGTCGCTGGTGAACTGGATGCGTTGAAAGCTGCAATCCAGGCAGCGCGCGATGGTGTGCGCCAGCGTCGTTTTGCCCACGCCGGGAACGTCCTCGACGAGCAGGTGCCCGCCGGCCAGCAAAGTCACGATCGCCAGATGCACCGCCTCCGACTTGCCGCGGATGACGGTCTCGACGGTTTGTTGAAGCTCACGCAGGCGATGAGTCGTGGTAGTGATCAAACTTCCCTCACTTCAAACTACAAAATGGTTTTGCCGCTCTCGCGGCGCTGCAGAAAGTGGCATCGAATTTAGCACAGGGTTGACGGGTAGGACAAAAGGGGTCGCTCCCAAATTTGCTTCTGAAAAACCGGTATGCTAAACCAAGGTTGGAATCCGCGAGGTGAATGCCTGATGGGGTTTTATTCGAACTACATCTTTCCGCGACTGCTCGATTGGAGCTTGGGCGCGTCCGAATTCGGCAAATACCGCCGCCGCGCTCTCGAACCGGCGCGGGGCGAGACACTCGAAATCGGCTTTGGCACGGGGCTGAATCTGCCTTACTACCCTGAAGCGGTGACGGAGCTGACGGTGATTGATTCGGAGAATATGCTGGAGGATCGGGTCGAACGGCGCATCGCCGCGTGCCCGATTCCAGTGACGAAGATGCGGCTCGATGCGCAGGGGCGATTGCCGTTCGGCGACCACACGTTCGACACGGTTGTGACCACGCTGACGCTCTGTTCAATCGCCGACATCGCTCCGGCCCTTGCGGAAATTCGCCGTGTCTTGAACCCTGATGGGCGGTTCGTCTTCTTCGAGCATGGACGCAGCGATGATCCGAAAGTCGCGCGGCGGCAGGATCGTTTCAATCCGATTCAGAGGATTATCGGCGCCGGATGTAATATGAACCGCCGGATTGACGAGTTGATCGAAACCGCCGGTTTTGAAATCACAACACTTGATCGTTTCCTGTTGCCGAAGACCCCACGGTTGCTGGCCGAGATGTATCGCGGTGTGGCCGGGCCATAAACTCGAACCGGGAGGAGAAGACCATGCACAAACTGATTCTGGCGATTGTTGCGGCTCTGCTCGTCGGCGGCCTCGCGCTTTTCGCTCTCAATCGCACTTCGCACGCTCCCGAAAAAAGTTTGATTGAACCCCCTGGCCGGACAATCAATGAGCAAAGCAGGATTGACGAATCGAAGATCGTTGATCTGACCTACAGCTTCGACGAAAAGACCATTTACTGGCCGACCGCGAAGCCGTTTCAGTGGGAGAAGGAATCGTGGGGGAAATCTCCGGGCGGATACTGGTACACGGCCGCCAGATACGCCGCGAGCGAACACGGCGGCACGCATTTGGACGCGCCG